>WBZO01000833.1_pt1 | contig 56643 bp, 60 predicted proteins | sample 5204261 | NCBI WGS metagenome assembly WBZO01 (sample SAMN12412400, study PRJNA552823) | activated sludge metagenome | isolation source: activated sludge from anammox sidestream of wastewater treatment plant... | place: USA: North Carolina | collected 2017-09
ATAGGGAATGTGACGACCCGGCTCGGCCGCGGTCTCTTCGGACCGGAGGCGTATCGATCTGTCACATTCCGTATGTCTCATGTACCACAATTCCAAGATACAAGGCGTACTTGAAACAGTACGTCGAGGGTCTGAGCGGCGAGCCCGCCCGTCTGCACGCCGCAAAGACCGCGTGCAGGCCGGTCGCAGCAGCGAATACGCGGTTGCAGTAGAAGCGTTCATGAATAATGCGCGTTAGCCCAGGAGGGCGAGCCGAATCAGCGGATGATGTCGGGGGAGAATCATCATGAATGACGTACCGATCATGCTCCAGTGGTTCATGACACATCCCTTATCGGGCGCTGCCGTCGTCTTTGGCGGGGCGATGGTCGCGGTGACGGTCTATACGTATCTCCATGACTATAAGATGTTCGCGGATGGAGGCCAGGCTCCGGACAAATCAGATCAAGTCAGATGAGGGGCCTGCATACGACCGACCCTCCTTGAGGGGGGGGGAGAGAACGAAGAGGCCAAGGCGGGGCTGATGCGGGCCGATTCATGTATGCCGCGCCATCACGTTCGGTGACAGGGCAGCCATGGCTGAGACCTGCTATTCACATGGAGTGAAGATCATCCTCGTGCCGAGCCGGAACAAGAACGGAAAGTGGGTCTGTCGATTTACCATTCCGGGATTTCACGGAACAGGAATCGGTGGGTATTCAGACCACCCACCCGGAGAGCACGAGACGGAAGGGGCCGCCAAAACGGCGGCGTTTGAGCATGCCAAACGTCTGCTGGATTCTTCGCGGTAGATCACGACCATGACCATAAGGACAACGTGTGACCACATCGGCCGTCGAGTCCGTCGGGAGGCGGAGAGGGAGAACAATGGCATGAGAAAGATCGTCATCAACACGAGCCATGGTAACGGACGCTACGGCGGGTTTTGTCTCAGCCATCGGGCGTTTCGAGAGCTGAGGAAGCTAGGACAACGGGAGGCGCTTCAGGAAGTGGACCATGGGGCCTACTGGCCCATCGCGGCCACCCCGAAAGAGCCGCGCCTCAACCAGTGCGGACGCCTGATCCCCCGAGACGACGACATGCTGGTGCGCGTGGTCGAAACGCTCGGCGCGGAGGCCAACGGCCATTGCGCGGAGTTGAAAATCGTGGAAATTCCGGCTGACGTCGCATGGGAGATCGAGAAGGTGGACGGGGTGGAGCACGTGAGCGAAGTCCATCGCACCTGGAGATGATTGCGGGCGGTGCAAGGAGCGGCGAGGCTCACGCCAGTTGCTGCCTCGTCTTCCCATACACCTCATCGCGTGACGTGAATGGCGGCCCGGCGACCCACTGTGGCGGCCGGTGCTGTTGCTTCAGAAGAAAACGGCCCATCCGGCGGCCGAAGCATTTACTCAATTTGTGCTGTCAAAAGAAGGCCAGGCGATCGTCGATGAGATGTTCGTGCCCTATCGTCTTCCGGCTCATTAAGGTCGGCCGGGCGAAGGCAACGATGAGGGCAGACATGTTGAGGCAGGATGCTGCATGAAGGTGGATGCCCAATCACATGCCGGGACGACTGTGATGATCGTGTCGTTCATCGCGGCCGTCTTTGTTCTCGATCTATTGACGCCGCTGGGGATACCCTATTGGCTTCTGTACGGCATCCCGTTCTTCTTCATCCGCTACAACACGCCGCGGAATTTTGCGTTCATTTTGGCAGGCACGTGCACCGTTCTCATTTTTGTCGGCTACGTCCTCTCTCCCGGGGAGAGGGCGGAACCCCTGACCCATCGCGCCTCAGCGGCCTTGATCCTCTGGAGCGTGGCGATCATCTTGGCTCGGCAAAGGCTGTGAATCCGGCAGCGGTATGCCGCCTGGCATCTCCCTGTTGGCAGGGAGTGGGCCGCGGTTCATCAATGATGAGCGATACAGGTTCTTCCGCCGCGCGAGGCTTCATGTTCTCGCTGAATCGCTCCAGGCCCGCGATGCGTCAGCCCGGCTCTTCTTGGAGCCGGGCGACCCCATCATCGAAATCTTCCCGTTCTTTCAAAGAGGTGAAGCGCATGATGATGCACCTGCTGGCGTTCGCTATCGTCATTGGGCTGCCCCTGTCCAGCGCCGCTCAGTTTGTGAACAAGGGCGGCTACGTGGCGGTAAAAAAAGGGACCCTGTTGTGCTCGAATGTCACCATGGAACAGGCCAAGGGGACGCTCGATCCGGGGCGTGTGTTCTGGAGAGTGACCAGCCCCATGCGGGCCAATCGCACCCAGACCGTCGCCGCCATGTTCCGTGAAACCGTCTATGACCGTCAGAGCCTGTCTCACGAGCGGACCCGGAAACACGGCTGCTCTGGATGACCTGAAAGCCGAGCGGGCTGTCGTGAAAAACAAAATTGCGGCATTGAGCGACGTGCTCGCCGTCTTTCGGTCCGTTTGACGGAGGCTGCGACGCGCGACCGGTCGCGCGTCGCAGCAAGGTTCACACCGCGGGCCGATCCCGCGATGGAGGAGGCATGAAGAACGTACAACAAGTCTACGTGCTCACGCTGCATGCATCGTCACGACCTAAGGTGCGACTGTGGAGCGGAACGAGCCTCCATGCCCTGCGGCACTGTTCCGTGAGTCAGCTCGGCCATGCGCTGATGGACATGCAGCAGCAACTGGAAACGCTACAACGTGCCGTCGCAACGCCGGCGACCGGCGGGTCGTATTCTCTGAACCGCTCTCGATAATGACACGACCGGTGGCGTCGCACCCGGCAGGAAGGCGGACCGTGAGTAGGGATGGAGATCAGTGCAGGACCCAGCCAAACGACAGAAGACCGAGATTGCTGGAAAATCGGCTGGGGCGCCGCAGAAACGACGCGTCGATGATCTCACGTGCAGCGAATCCGAAATGGAGGACGTGTTTTCAGAAGGCGAGTCCGTTGCGGTGATCGGCAAGGGTCCCATCCGGAAGCGCCGACCGAAGACACAGCCATAACACAGACAGCATCAGGGAAGTCCCAATTGCTCCGGGTCGGGCCATCATCTGCGCTCGACTGGCTCCGGGGAAGGCGACAGGGTATGCTGTGGCCCCTTGACCGGGAAGCCGCAATGAACAGGCCAATACGTGAATGCAGGTCTCGGGGGGCGCTTCCACGCGACGACTGGTCCGCCCCCCTTGACCGAAGTGTGGCTGGACCGGTTGGATCTGGTTCCGGGCGTCACGATCCTGGATGTCGCATCCGGCCATGGCATCCCGCCCTTTCGCCTGGCCGAACTGGTCGGCCAGACCGGAACTGTGCTCGGGATGGACTGGAGCGAACGGCAGGTCGCGAGCGCGTGCGTCTCGCGCCGACCGTCATGAAGCCGGTGTCTGAAGATCTGCCCGGCTTCATACCATTGATTGCGCAGCGTTGCCTGTTGTCCGGATGGAGAGGGATGGAGGAGGGAAGATGAGGGGCCAGCCGCGATCGGACTATGTCTTTCAGCGGGCGGAGGATCAGAAGGAACTGGAGCGCCTTCGTGTGATCGAAACGGTCTGTGATCCGGCCAGCCGGCGGCGCCTCTCGGGGACGGGCCTGCGCGCGGGCTGGCGCTGTCTGGAAGTCGGCCCCGGCGCTGGGTCGATCATGAACTGGATGGGCGAGATGGTCGGTTCGAGGGGACAGGTCGTGGCCGTGGACCTCTCGACCAAGTTTCTGGCGGATCAGCATGGCTCGAACGTGGAGATCCTGCAGGAGGATATTCGCACGGCTGCGCTGCCGCCTCGGTCGTTTGATCTGGTTCATGCCCGATATGTATTGATCCACATGCAGGACTGCGAAGTGGCGCTGGACCGGATGTTGGACTGCCTCAAACCGGGTGGCTGGCTTGTCATCGAGGAGCCGGACTTTTCAGCGTCGCGCGGGATCACCGGACCGGAGGAGACGTTGCGCTCTGTGGAGAAGGTCAATCAGGCGATCGAGCGGATGTACAGGAGGCTCGGGATGGACTTCATGCTGGGAGTGAAGCTCCCGTCCCTGTTGCAACGTCGGGGGCTCCGATCTCTGGCGGTGGAGAATGAGGCGCCCCTCTCGCCCGGCGGGTCCGGCATGGCGACGATCATGAGGCTGTCTGCGGTGCAACTGCGGGAGAAGTATCTGGCGACCGGGGTCGTCAGTGAGGCGGACCTCGAGCGGTACTGCCGCTTTGCGGATGATCCTGAGACCTGGGCGATCTACTACGCCACGGTTGCAGTAAGCGGGCAACAAGCGAGGGGATGACGGCACAGGACGGGACTCGCCCTCTCGCCGTTTCATCGCGAAATGGAGAACGATATGGCGACCACGACGATGCCAACGGCCGCAACCCTTCCGGGAGTGACGCCGGCAATGATCCGGCGGCTCGTGCCGCGGCTGGCCGGTGCAAGGTCTCGGCAGATCAAGGAGGGCGGCGTCATCGTGCTCGCCGGTTCCACCAAGCTGCAACGCCGTAAGGCCGTCGATCTGCTGTCGGCCGAACTGGACCGGCGGGTCTTGCGCGTCGATCTCTCTCACATTGAGAGCCGGTACATCGGCGAGACGGAGAAAAATCTGGCCCGTCTGCTGGATCAGGCGGCTCGCACGGGCGCGATCCTGTTCTTTGACGAAGCAGACGCCCTGTTCGGGCGGAGGAATGCCGTCACAGATGCGCAGGATCGGTATGCCGACCCAAAGGTGAACGATCTGCTGGAACAACTCGCCCGTCATCCGGGGCCGGTCGTGGTCACCGTGAGCCGAATCTCTCGACTCTCCCACCTGCCTCCCGCGTTGCGCTGTGAGGTGCGGGCTGTGATCATCAAGAAACCGACTCGCCAACGCGCCGCAAATAAATCCTGATCTCTGCCGAGCCGCGACATGGTCGGAAGGTGAAAGCGGACGTGTCCGACTTGGCAGCCGGTTCGCCTGCATGGCACAATCACCACTCATCGCCCGCTTGAGTCGAGGCGTAGGCTGTGTCGCACAAGGAGCGCATTGACCCGCGGTCATCGCGAGCATCACGGAAAGGAATGAACATGGCTGAAAAGAACATCATTGCGGTCGTCGGGGCGACCGGGGCGCAGGGCGGCGGATTGGTCCGCGCGATCATGAGCGAGCCGAACAGCGGCTTCACAGCCCGCGCCCTCACGCGCGACGTGAACGGGGACAAGGCCAAGGAATTGGCTCGCATGGGCGCCGAGGTCGTTCAAGCCGATGTCCATGATCCGGACAGCATCCAACGAGCCTTCCGAGGCGCCTACGGGGCCTTTTGCGTGACCTTCTTCTGGGCTCACATGTCGCCGGAGAAGGAATATGCCGAGGCGGCCGGCATGGCGAAGGCGGCGAAACAGGCGGGCCTCCAACACGTGATCTGGTCCACCTTGGAGGACACGCGCCGGTGGGTGCCGTTGAGCGACAACCGGATGCCGACGCTGATGGAGAAGTACAAGGTGCCGCACTTCGACGCCAAGGGCGAGGCCGATGCGGAATTCACCAAGCTCGGGGTTCCGACCACGTTCTTGCTGACCTCGTTCTATTGGGACAACCTGATTTATTTCGGGATGGGACCGAAGAAGGGACCGGACGGGAAGCTGGTGTTCACGCTGCCGATGGGGGACAGAAAACTGCCCGGCATCGCGGCCGAGGATATCGGCAAATGCGCCTTGGGTCTGTTTCGGAAGGGCCGGGAGTTCATCGGCAAGACCGTCGGCATTGCCGGCGAGCACCTCACCGGCGCCCAAATGGCCGCCTCATTGAGCCGGGCTTTGGGAAGGGACGTGACACATCAGTCGGTGCCGTTTGACGTCTACCGGTCTTTCGGGTTCCCCGCCGCCGCCGACATCGGCAACATGTTCCAGTTCATGCACGATTTCAATGACGTGTTTTGCGGCGCTCGCAGCCTGGAGTTCTCGCGATCCTTGAATCCGTCGCTGCTGACGTTTGACCGGTGGCTGGCGCAGAACAAATCCCGCATCCCAATTACCTAACGGCAGGTTGTATTGGGTCTTTCTCTCGCCGCCCTCTTGTCCCTGGCCTTCCTGTTCCTCGGCGTGCCTGTTGCCGAGGCTTCTACGGCAACGCCGGCGGTCGCCGAAGGTCCAACGGAGGCCGACCTCGAAGCGGAGTTTCGCCGAGCCCGCGAGCGGCTTCGTGCATCCCCTGCGTTCAGCGGAACCGACGCCCAGACTCGGTATCGGCTGGCCGAAGAATTGTCCCACCGCGGCGACATGAACGGGGCGGCGGAGGAGTACCGCGCCGCCATCGGGCTCGATCCGGAATTTGGCGAAGCCTATCGAGGACTCGGGCAGGTGCTCCTAGACTACCATAACTATGCCGGAGCGGCGGAGGCGTTGGAAGCGGCGGTCCGTCTCCATCGGGATGACGGGGAGGCCCACTACTGGCTGGGACGGGCGCTGATGGGGGTCGGCCGCTGGCCTGAGGCCGCACAGGCCATGGAGGCGGCGGCGCGTATCAAACCGGAGGATGCGGAGGCCTTTGTCGATCTTGGGCTGCTGCACATGGTGCAAGGCCATGGCGTGGAAGCCCAGGCTGCGCTTGACCGGGCGATCCGCTTGAAGCCTGATGATGCCGAGGCCCACCGGCTGCGCGAGCTGTTGCTGCGGCATCAGGAGGATCGAGAACAACTCGTAGCGGCGGCTCGGAAAGTCTTGCACGATCTCTTCGAGCGGGAATAGTTCCGGCGGGGTCGCTGTGCAGGTCGGTGCGACGAACCGCGGTCAGGGGAGCCAGTCAGGTTGGTCCGATCTCGTGGACAACACCATCGCATGGAGGCGGAGGGTGTGCCCATAGGGCACCTCTTTGGTCCGGATGAAGATCATCTGAAGATCCCGGACTTCGATCGGGCCGAACGACACCCATCCGGGCTTGGCCGGCAGTTCCCCGATCACGCAGGTCTTCCCACAGATGTGGAGCCAGGGGTGGCCGGGATCGCCGGACCCGAATACCCAGAGGTGGTAGGACCCGCCGGAAATCGTAACTCTGGCCCGGAGGGGCGCCACGCCCGGGAGGGGCTGGCGCACCAGAACGACTTGCTCGGCCTGTTCGCGCGGCACGCCGCAGGTGGCGGCGGTGGCATAGACCCAGAGGGTGTATTCCCCCGAGTTGGCCGCGCAGCCTTCCAACCCCACATCCGACGCCCCTTTGAGATCGCGCGCGTGGAAGATCTGCTCGGCGCCGGCTGCTTCTTCCGGAGCCCGTCTGTCTTGTTCACCGCCCGCCGGACTGGGGCCTGCCATGGCCGGTCCGGCGAGGACCGACAGCGACAAGATGACCATCGCCCATGGAGCCGCGTTGTGGGACTTGTGGGCGGCGAGCGGCATTATCGGTGACCCGGGCCCGTCATGCCCGCGGCAGGACGGTGAAAAAGTCCGCCAGCTTTGTTCTCGCATCGCTCAAAGGTTCGACGTACCGGAGAAGAGTACGCCTCACCCTTTTGCTTGCTGCGGCCTCGCTGGACGACCTTTTTGACCATCCTGCAATGCAATTCTGGCTGCGGGCGCCGCCGGAGGAATGAAGCGCGACCTATTCGATCGCCTTGAGGAATGAAAAGATGACGATGGCGCACACCAAAAGGGTGCCGCCCATGAATGCGTACGCGAACAGTTCAAGCATAACGTTGCATGTCCTCTCTGGTGGAATTCCCCGCTCCGCCTCCTGTCGATCGCGCTGCCTATGGCGCGATCGACAGGAAGATGGTGGCGTTCCCTCGATTGATCAAGAGCAGCACCGGCGTCTTGGCGCTGAGCTGGCCGGTGAGTTTATCAAAATCCGCGACCGTTCGTACCGTCTTTCTGTTGATCTCCAGGATCACGTCGCCCGGCCGGACCCCGGCCCGCTCGGCGGCGCTGTCCGGCTCCACGTCCGTGACCACGACGCCGCCGCGATGGCGGCTCTTTCCCGACCGGTCCTTATTCTCCTCCACCGTGATCCCCGCCAGCGCATGCTCGCCCTTGGAGCTTTCCGGCCCTTCTTTGGAGGCCTTGGCCAGGTCCTTGGGCAGCTCCGTGATGGTCACCTTGAAGTCTTTCTTGTCCTTGTCACGCAGGACCGTGACCGTGCTGGTCGTGTCCGGCGAGGTTTCCGCCACCATGCTGCGCAGGTGCGACGGGTCCTTCACCGGTACCCCGTTGAAGGCGATGATGACGTCGCCGCGCTGCAACTTGGCCTTGGCGGCGGGACTGTCGTCGAGCACGTCGGCGACCAGGGCTCCTTGTGCGTCGGCAACGCCGAACTCCTTGGCCAGATCCGGCGTCAGCTCCTGGATGGACACGCCGAGCCAGCCGCGCACGACCTTTCCATGTTTGACGAGGCTGTTCATCACGTTCCGGACCATGTTGCTGGGAATGGCGAAGCCGATCCCCATGTAGCCGCCGCTCCGCGAAAAGATCGCCGTGTTGATGCCGATCAATTCGCCCTTGAGGTTCACCAAGGCGCCGCCAGAATTGCCGGGATTGATCGCGGCGTCGGTCTGGATGAAGTCCTCATAATCGACGATGCCCATGTTGGCCCGGCCGACCGCGCTGATGATGCCCATCGTCACGGTTTGATTGAGTCCAAAGGGATTGCCGACCGCCAGGACCAATTCCCCGACCTGCAATTGGGCCGAATCGGCCCACTTCAATGTCGGCAGGTCGGTCGCGTCGATCTTGATCACCGCCAGATCGGTCTTGGGGTCGGTGCCGATGACCTTGCCTTTGAAGCTGCGCTTGTCGCCCAGCAACACCTTGATCTCGTCGGCCTGTTCGACGACATGGTTGTTCGTGACGATGTAGCCGTCTGTGCTCACGATCACGCCGGACCCGAGCCCCTGCTCTTGGCGCTCCCGTTCCCTCGGGGCCTTGAAGCGTTTTTCGAACTCGTCCCCGAAGAACCGGCGGAAGAACGGATCGTCGAACGGGCTGCCGAACGGCTGTCCCTCCTGCTTGACCTTGCGGGAGGATGAAATATTCACGACGGAGGCGCGGGCCGCTTTGGCGATGTTGATGAAGGTTTCGTTGGCCGGCAAGGTCGCGGCTCCCGTGGTGGCCACCGACACGGGAATCGGCCCGGCCTGCGCGTCCTGGGCCGAGACCGTCTCCGATTGAGGAGTGGCGTTGGAAGGGGGCGGGGATTCAGTACAGCCGGCGCCGATGAAGGCGCCAATCGCCAGCAAGCCGGTGGCTCGAAGGATCATGGAAGTCATCGGGTGTGCCAAGTCTGCTCACCTTGATCAGGGGATCCCTGCCTTTCATTAAAAGAACGCACATTAAGAGGACGCACAATTCGTTAGGGGTCCGGACCGCCCATTGGTATGGTGAGTGTTAATGTAAAACACTCTTCGGGACTGTCAAGAGGAACGTGACGATGGCAGGCCGTTTGCCCGGTAGAGCCGCACGCTCTTTTTTCTGCCCGGTCGTTCCCGTATTCTGACAGGCTCACCGTCGTTTGTGGTACCTGATGCCCCGACTCGCACGCTGGGTGACCAGCAGCCTCAAGGCCGGTCTCTACGGGATCGCGCTCGTGATCGCGATGCTCGTGCTGTCCGGCGCCTATCTCGCCACCACCTTGACCTTACCAAAGGGGGAAGAACGCCCGCCACTGTTGATTTATGGGGCGGCCTTTCCCCTGCGGGTGGATCGAGATCTTCGGGAAGGCCGCGTGATCGAGCGGCTTGGGCGACTCGGGTACCATGTGGTCGCGCACGAGCCGCGCCAGCCCGGCGAGTTTCGCCTGACTCCCGACACGTTGGATGTGTTTCTGCGCGAGCAGCCGGACCTGCACGTCAGCCCGACTTTGGTTCGTCTGTTGCTCGATCACACCCGCATCCGGGACATCAGGCTCATGCCACAGGACGTGCCCTCCTTCCCCGTGGCGCTTGAGCCGCAGTTGATCAGCGGGCTGCGAGGCGAATCCCGGCAGGTGCGCTCCTGGGTTCCGATTCGGGACATGCCGCCGCGCTTGATCGAGACGGTCCTTGCGGTGGAGGATCATCGGTTCTACTGGCATCCGGGGATCGATCCCATTGCGGTGGGGCGCGCGCTCTGGCGCAATCTGCTCAAGGGTGGTGTCGTCCAGGGCGGCAGCACGATCACCCAACAGTTGGCCAAGAACCTTTTCTACAGTCCGAAGCGCACGTTCGGGCGGAAGGTTCAGGAGGCGATGGCGGCGCTGGTCTTGGAGGCGAAGTACCGAAAGGACGAAATTCTGGAGAGCTATCTGAACGAAATCTATCTGGGGCAGGCCGGGTCGGTCGGCATCTACGGCATGGAGGCAGCCGCGAACAGCTACTTCAGCAAAACCCTGCATGACCTGACGATCGACGAGATGGCCCTGATCGCCGGCCTGATCAAGGGCCCCAACACCTACTCGCCGCTACGGGACCGGGACCTCGCCCGGCAGCGGCGGGATATCGTGCTCCGCCGGTTGCGCGAGGAAGGGAAACTCTCCGAAGAAGAATGGACGCAGGCCGTGAACCGCCCGCTTTCGGTCCACCCGCCGCAGGACATGGTGGCCGACGCGCCCTATTTCGTGGACTACATCATGGGGCGGATCGAAGAACTGAGCGGCCAGCCCTTGCCGCCGGGGGCCAGGGTCTATACGACGCTCGACCCGATCTTGCAGCGGACGGCGGCCGAGGTCCTTGCGCGCGGGCTTGGGCGGCTGGAACAGACCCATGCTCATTTGACCAAGAACGGCGAACCCTTGCAGGGCGCGATGGTCGTGCTCGATCCCCGCAGCGGAGAAATCGTCGCGATGGTCGGCGGGCGCGACTACCGGATGAGCCAGTTCAACCGCGCGGTGCAGGCCAGGCGGCAGCCAGGCTCGCTGTTCAAGCCGCTGGTCTATCTGGCCGCGTTCGAGTCCAAGCAAACGGACGGCGGCCAGCCGATCACGGCGGCCAGTCTGTTGCTCGATGAGCCGGTCTCCTTCGAGTCGCCCGCGGGAACCTGGTCGCCGCAGAACTACGACAAGCAGTTTCGCGGCAAGGTCACGGTCCGCACGGCCCTCGAACAGTCGCTGAACGTGCCGGTGGTGCGGGTGGCTCAAACGGTCGGGGCCAAGCGCATCGCGCAGGTGGCGCGTGGACTCGGCATCAGGAGCCCGCTGGACGAGAACCTGACGCTCGCGCTGGGCGGCTCCGCCGTGTCGTTGTTGGAAATGACCGGCAGCTACGGTGCCCTGGCCCATGACGGGATCGTCATGGGGCCGACGGCGTTCCGGCAGGTGATCGCGCAGGAGGGCGATCCCCTGTGGCAGCCGGTGACGGACCGCCGCCAAGCCGTCTCGCCCCAGGCTGCCTATCTGATGACCTCGCTGCTCAAGGGTGTGGTCGAGCGGGGCACAGCCGCGCGGGCCAGGTCCCTTGGCCTCATTCATCCGGCGGCCGGTAAGACCGGCACCACGGACGGGTTTCGGGACGCCTGGTTCATCGGCTACACGCCGGAATTGGTGGTCGGCGTCTGGGTCGGGTTTGACGACGGGCGCGAGCTGAAGCTCAGCGGGTCTCAGGCCGCGCTTCCGATCTGGGTGGACTTCATGAAGGACATGCTGCCGGCCGATTCGCCGGATTTTCCTGTGCCGTCCGGTATCGTGACCAGGTCGATCGATCCGCAAACCGGCCAATTGGCCACGTCGCAATGCCCTGAATCCGTGAACGAAGTCTTTATTGAAGGGACCGAGCCAACCCTGTATTGTGAAGCGCATGGGGAAGGATTCTGGGATCGGTTCAAACGGATTTTCGGCCTATGACCACCGTGGATCATCGTCCGCTGATTCAGCGGCGAGCCGGCGTTTCGGCCTCCTGTCGGACCGTCTGGTTGGGGCCGGTGTCCTCTTGTGGCTTTCGCTGATCCTGTTGCAGGGTTCAGTCCTGGCAGACAGCCTGGCCGGTCCCCCGACAGATCCTCAAGACGAGCGGGCAAGCGGCTCGACCAAAAAGTGGAATTTCGACGACGACGTGCCGGGGCGGTTGCCGGCCGGGTTCACGCTGGGCACCCTCTTCGACGGGCGCCCGGCCGGCGAATGGAAAGTCTTTCACAGCGAACGGGCGAGGAGTTCCATGCAGGTGCTGGCTCAGGTCCAATCCAAAGGCGCGGACCATGCCTACAAGATGTTGCTGATCAACGGCACCGACGCGGCCGATCTGGACATGGAGGTGGCGTTCCTGCCGGTCGGCGGCAAGGCGGAGTTGGGCGCCGGCGTGATCTGGCGCGCGGCCGATGATCGGAACTATTACCTCCTGCGAGTCAGCGCGGTCGAGCAGAACGTCCGGCTCTACCGAGTGGTGAAGGGTGTGCAACAATTGGTCGAGAGCCGGAGCCAGACGATTTCTCTCAAGAACTGGCACAAGCTGCGCGTGCGCGCCGAAGGGTGCGAGATTTCGATCTCATACGACGGCCGCGAGTTGCTGCATCTCTGCGACCGCACGTTTCAATCCGGCCGCATCGGCCTCTGGACCAGATCGGACGCGGTCACCTATTTCGACGATCTGATTTTCACCCGCCTTTCTTGAGTTTTCTCAGCAGCGGCATGGCTTGGAGCTGCTCCTCGGTCAGCCTTGTCCAATCAAGGCCCGCCGGAGCAGGGAACGGCTTTCTCACGCGCAGAGTTCGGCTCGGCGTCACGATCATGGATAGGGGCAGGTCGGCGAGGTCTCTCGGAAAGTCGCCGACGATCTGGCTATCATGAACGGTTGTGCCGACCGGCACCGGCGGATGGCCCAACTCGCGCAGGATGGCATACTCCAGATCGCTGTACCCTTCCCCCTTGCCGCAACGTTTGCCCCCCTTCGTCACGGCGACCGAGCCGCAGACAATGGCGTCCATATGCGGGAGATTTTCGAGGGCTACGTCTTCCGCCCAGGCCGCTCCGCTCGACAGGCCGGCTGCTTCCCTGATGCGCTCCGCCGGAATCCTGGCCGGGTCGAGTTTTTTGAATCCGCCGCGCAACCGGGGCGTGGGGATGAAGACGGTAATGCCGAGGCGGAGCGCCAGTTCCCGCACGGGCCGTTGTGGCGCATCGGGGTTGACCTTGATCCGCTTGGCGCTCTTCCAGGGTTCGATCTCGAAGAGCCGCTCGGCCGCCTCCCTGGCTCCCACGAAATTCGGAATGCGGCCCTGCGGCGGAAAGGGAAAGGCGGCCAGCCCCTCCTTCGCCAATCGATCCCACACGAAGCGGCGCGCGGCTGCTTTGGAGCGAAAACGCCGGACCGCGGTCTGTGCGGCGGGGCGCCGATTCGAGCGCCGACTCTGTCTCTTGCGTGACAACACGGTCGGCATTCTGCTATCTACGAGGCGCCTTGGACAAGACCCTCTCCCTCCTCACGCGCCAGCAGATCTTCGGACTCGCGTTTTTCGCGATTCTCCTGTTCCTGGTGTATCAACTCGCGCTGATGTTCCAGCCCTTTCTGCTGGCGATGGTCTGGGCGACCGTGCTCGCCCATCTGCTCTATCCCCTGTACAGCCGCTTGACGGCCCGATTGGGAGGGCGGGAATCCCTGGCGGCCGGCATCCTCACCATCGGTATCATGTTGTTGGGCGTGCTGCCGTTGATCTGGATGGGCGGCGTGATCGTGCGGGAAGCGGTGGTGCTGGAGAAGGCGATCCGGATCTGGGTCAGCGAAGGGGGGCTCGAACGGCTGCCGGAGCATCTTTCCAAACTGCCGCTCGGGGGAGAGTATCTGCGGGGCTGGTACGATCGCCTGGAGGCCGGCCCGGACAATCTTGAGGAGATGCTGATATCGAGCGCGAAGTCGCTCAGTCAATTTCTGGTCGGCGGGTTGACCGGGTTCGTCAAGAATGTCTTTGCGTTTTTTGCGAACGCGCTGATCATGATCGTCACCCTGTTCTTTTTCTTCAGGGACGGGCGCGACCTGGTCGCCAAACTGTATGAGCTGATCCCGCTCGACTCGTCGCACAAGTCGAAGATCTTTGTCCGGCTGGACCTGACCATGCGGGCCGTGGTCAAGGGAGTGGTCGTGACGGCGATCGTGCAGGGACTCTTGGCCGGGCTGGCCTACGCCGTGCTCGGCGTGCCGGTTCCAGTTGTACTGATGGCGGTGACGACGATCCTGGCGCCGATCCCATTCGGCGGCACCGCCCTGGTCTGGGTGCCGGTCGCCCTGTGGCTGCTCTGGGCCGGGCCTGTGTGGAAAGGCGTCGCGCTGTTTGTTTGGGGAGCCGGCATCGTGTCAACGGTGGATCAGGTGCTTCGCCCGCTGCTGATCGGGCACGGCGCCCAGATTCCCGTGTTTCTCCTGATGTTCAGCGTGCTGGGCGGGCTCTCGGTCTATGGAGTCATCGGCATTTTCATCGGCCCGATCGTGGTCGCGCTTCTATTGACCGCCCTGCAGATCTATCGCGAGGAGTATCATCACCCCACGGCCCCCGCCGTCCATTCGCCGTAGCGAGATATTGAAATGACGCGTCAAACGTCAACCGTCAGTCGCCCCGGAAAGGCATCTCCGTCCGAGGCTTCCAGTTCCTTCAGGGTTGACGATTCACGAATCACGATTCACGAATCCCCGCCTGCCGCAGCCTTACTCCACCGGGATGGTGATGGCAATGCCTCCCATGATGTCGCTCATCCTGAAGTCCCGTTTGGGGCTCAAGGGGTGTTGGTTGTGGCAACTGACGCAGGCGGCTGAGACCGCGCGATCGGCATAGATGGCTTGGAAATATCGTTTCTTCCCGCTGGTGACGATGCCGCGATAGGGCTCCGCCGGGTTGTCCGCCAACGTTTCAAGCGCCTTGCGTTCAAATGGGGTGGCGGGACTGTTCTGTTGGTTGATGGGCCAGAGGCTGATCAGCCGGTACCGGATGCCGCTGCCGTTCTCCGCCACGACCTGCCCGGAGTGTTTCAGGAACTGGGCCGGCAAGGGGAGCGTGCCCTCGTTTTCCCAATGCTCGGTCGCCTTGACGATGCCCCGTTCCTGCATCCGGTTGACCACCTGCGCCGTGTAGAATTTGCGGTCCGCCTCGATGATCGCGTGGATGTAATCGGCGACCTTCTCGGGAGAGAGCAAGGGCGGAGGCGTCTCATCCTTGTTCTTGGGAGGGGCCGACAGCGCGCCCGTCGCGAACATGCCGAAGAGCGCCAGGCAGCCCCAGAGCGTGAATGTGGTGATCTTCGTCATCCTTTTCCCTCCGTTCGGGCTGCGTCCTGCGGGATCGGAAAGGTGATGATGCAGGACGCGCCCTGTCCGGGCGTGCTTTCCATGCGGATATGGCCGCCGTTCTTCATGAGCAGGCGGCGCGCGATCGTGAGGCCCAGCCCGCTGCCCTGTCCCTGTTGCTTGGTCGTGAAGAAGGGATCAAAAATTTTCAGGAGGTGCGATTTCGAAATCCCCGGTCCCGAATCCTGGATGGTGATTTGGAGGAGCACCGGTCCCTGCTCGGCGGTGATTGTGAGGCGTCCCTTGCCCTTCATGGCCTGGGCGGCGTTCAGGATGACATTGACGAAGGCTTGCAACAGTTCCTCTCCCACCGCGTTGATCGGCGGGAGCGACCCGTACCGCTTCTCGACCTCGATCTCCCACCCTCCCATGGATTGCTGAACGAGCCGGAGCGCGCTGTCGAGCAGCCGGGCCAGATCGACCGAGCATCGCCGGTCCCCTGTGTCCGCCCGCGTGACCCCCGCAAAGTCGCGGATGATGCCGGCCATCCGCTTGCCATGCTGGACGATGTCCTTGGCATATTGCTTGATCTGCTCCGAGTCGGGCTCGTGTTGAATCGCTTCCCCCAACCCGAGAATGCCGAAGAGCGGATTGTTCAGTTCGTGTCCGATGCCGGCCGTCAGCACGCCCAGGCTGCCTTTCTTCTCCGCCTCGATGAGTTGCTCCTGCAGGCGGCTTTCGTCGGTGGCGTTTCTCAACACCAGGCCGAGCCGGGCCTCCTCGCCGGGCCTGGCCGGCAATGAAAACCATTCGTAGCGGTACACGGCGTTCCCGACCTGGAGTTCCCGGCGGTCCGCCTCATCATCGCCGCCGCCGGGGGCGAGCGGGTCTCGCGCCAGGGCGGTCCGGGTGGCCGGCGTCCGGCGTTCGCGTCCCTGGCCGTTGCCGAGGATCGCCAGTTCCCGCTTCAATCGGTCACGCGCGCCGGCCGGCAGGTGCAGCAGGTCGTAGAGGTTGCCGGACTCCTGGTTGGCCTCCTGGAGGTCGAAGGCCTCTCGGGAGGCCCGGTTCATGTAGTGAACCGCGCCTTGGTGATCCACCATGAAGATCGGCGAGGGGACGGCGTCCAGGATCTGGTCGGTGGATTGCTCCAGAATGCGGACCTCCTGGCTCTTGAGTTCGACCTGGCTGGTCAGGCCGGCAAAGGCCCGTTCGAGTTGGCTGTTCATGCGGTTGATTTCCTCGGCCAGCTCTTCCAGTTCGTCTCCGGTCTTGACGGCGATCGGCTCCCGCAGCTCGCCGCGGCCGATGGCGCGCGCGGCCGATTGCAGCTTGCGGACGGGGGTGACGATGCGGCCGGCGGCAAACGAGCCGAGCGCGGCGAGCAGGACCACGGCCAGGGACCCGAAGACGGACATCCAGGTGAACAAATGCTGGATCGGCGCGAACAGCTCCTCCGAGGATTGCCAGACGAAGGTGTGCCAGGCGCCTTCGTCGATGGCGCCGTTGGTCGCCCGGCTGGTTTCCGGCAGCGGAGAAAACCCGATGATCGATTTGGACGTCCCGCCGTGCCCGTCGCTCGATGCCTGCACCCACCCCGGCTCGCGCGGAGTGACCAGCGGGATCAAGTCGGGATCGGCAAGGCGCACGCCGGTCGGCAGGATCGGGCAGCTCATCACGATGCCCCGGCTGTCGATGAGCATGACGTGGCCGGTCTTGCCGAACCGGATCGGATGGGTGGAGGGGGAAAAGAAGGCTTTCGCGTCGATCACCCGATGGAGCACGCCCACGGCTTCATATCGGAGGCTGTCCATGATGGGCAGCGAAATGCTGAACACATAGGTGTCGGATCGTTCGTCGAAATACAGGTCCTGGATGAAGAGTTGTCCGACCCCGTTGTTATACGCGCCCTTCCACCAGGCGTAGTGCCCGTTGTCATAAGGAGGTTTGGCGGTGAGGGCCGCGACCAGGTGCCCGTCGAGGTCGGTGATATAGAGCATCTGGGTCGCGGCCCGGACGACATGCGGGAGCATCTGATCCAGTTCGGTGCTGGAGCCGCTGTAGTACTCCCGCAACAGGCGCGCGAGCGGATTGTCGGTGATGGCTTTGACCGTCACCGGGTCTTTGGCTTCCCATTTTTCGCGCTTCTGGGCGGCGCGGCGCTGGCGTTCCGTTTCGGGCAGGTCGTGCCGGGCATCCCGTTGCCGTTCCATTTCGAGCACGATGACCGGATCGGCGGCAATCCGGGACGTGCGCGCGACCTCTTCTCCGACGAGCAGATCAAGTTTTCTGGCCGCTTCGATGGCCAAGGCCTTGAAACTCTCGCCGCTGACCTCGCGAATTTCCCGCGAACCCTGAAAAAAAGCCAGCAGCAGGCCGGTGAGCAGCGGAACCACGCCCACCAACAACATGGAGACGATGAGCTTGCCTTTCAACCCCCATCGGGAGGGGCGAACAGGCGGCGAGCCGGCAGTCGTCATGGGGCGCTAGCCGACGGGTTTGGCGATCGGCAGCCGGAGCAGGAAGGTCGTGCCCGTTCCCACTTCGCTTTCGACCGCGATCGTGCCTTCCAGCTTCTTGAGTATGGCGTTGACATTATACAATCCCAGGCCGGTGCCTTTCCCAGGCGCCTTGGTGGTGTAGAACGGCTCGAAAATCCGCTCCAGCGCCTCGCGGGGAATGCCGCAGCCCGTATCGGTCACCCCGATCTCCAGCCAGGCGTCGCGCTCGCTCGTTCGAAGGGTCAAGGTGCCCCGGCCTTCCATGGCCTGAATGGCGTTGGTGATGAGATTGACGAACATGTGCAGGATGTCGTCGGGGTTGCCCTGGACGGTGGCGTGGACGGCTCCGTAGGCTTTCTGCACGACGATGTCCTGGAAGAGCAGGGCATAGCGCCCGATCTTGACGGCCTCGTCGAGCTTGGCGTGTACGTCCACAGGGGCCGTTCCCTGGTCGTCCGCGCGCCGGGCGTAGCGCGTCAGATCCGAGCAGATGCGGCTGGTGCGTTTGACCGCGTCGATGATGTCCCGGGCATGTTGCCGGACGACCGCCGGGTCGGTTTGCTCCATCAGGTCTTCCGCGAGCCCCAGGATGAGGTAGAGCGGGTTATTGATGTCGTGGGCGATGCCCGCGGCAAAGGAGCCGATGGCCGCCAGCTTGTCGGTGTGCGACACCTCGGCCTGGAGCTGCGACTCGTGCTGCATCAGGTGCCAGAGCAGCTTGGAGGCGGCCCCGGTCAGTGTTTCCGTTCCCGGTGATTTGTGTTGGGCGATGATCCGCGGCAGGGCCGGGTCGCCGGTGACATCGATGATCAAGTTGATGCCGTGGTTGCCGATGAAGTCCGTCACATGCTGGCTGACGGGAATGTTCAGATCGAGCGCTCGGCGCAGCCCCGGCGCGTTCGGGTTCTTGTCGGCCACGCCGCAGATCTGCACCCCCGGGAGCTGACTCAACACTTCCAAGAGCCGCGAGCCGCCCTTTCCCGCGCCGAGGATGGCAACCTTCATCTGCTCGTAGTTCGGGCTACCCATGATACCCCCTGTGACCGGCCGGCGTGGTTAAGCCCGGAACATTCCCACACCATGCGAGGAGCGGGGTGCTCCTCGCAGGAGGGGAATCCGACAAGGGAGTGCCACGTTACAAAGAGGCGACTTCGCGCTGCTCCATCGCGCGAGCCACGGCGGCTTTGAGCTTCTCGCCTTCTACCGGTTTCACGAGATAGTCCACGATCCCGCCGTCGCGCAGGAACGTCGCGGCCATCTCGGTGTCCGGGAATCCGGTCAGGACGATGATGGGGACGCGCTTGTAGTTCTTCCGGAAGTAGGCGATGGCCTCCACGCCGTTGATCTTCGGCATGCGGATGTCGCAGACCAGGACATCGAGCATCAGGCGGTTTTCGCCTGTGTTGATGATTTCAATGGCCTTCTCGCCGTTCTCGGCTTCGAGCACGTCGTAGCCGGCCTTTTGCAAGGTCATCCGGACGACCTTTCTGATATCCGGCTCATCATCCACGACTAACACGCGACCATTCCCGGTTGACGCTCCGAACAACGCATCCGATCGTTTCTCCGTCATGGCTCCCCTCCTTGTGTGAGTGACGTTCATGGCATCCTGCCGCTGATCTTCATCATGCCCCGCTCGTGAAACCCGAGGCTTCAAGACCAGTTCCTTGAGCAACATCAGTGCCGAGTCCAGTTCAGCGCGACGGGCCTGAAATCCGCGGGAATGATAGAGTGCGCTGAGATAAGCCTGCCGTCGCATGGTTGAAATCCACCAATCGGAGATGAGATGCACCACCAGCTCAACATGGGTCGACTCGTCTCTCGTTCGATAAATAAACGGGTCACCAGAGTTTGGTAACCATCCAATAGGTCGCGAGTCCGATCAACATGGCGGCCATTGGCAATGTGTAGGTCATGAACATCATCGTCGTTCCCTTTCCGATACGATGTGAACTACGGCTCGGCAGTACCGCAAGCTTCATACCAAGATAGAGCCGGCAAGACGGAAATGGGTTCATTTCATGAGAATGATTGAAGTCTCAAGCACATAGCAAATTTGAGGCGACCAATGGACCGGCGCGGAGGGGTCCAAAGGATTCTAGGGTGTATCGACTTCGATACGGTGCCGAGACAATCGGATAAACCAATCGAATAAACATGGGAGCGGTGGAATGGTTATCAGGGGCACGGGTGGCAGGGCCGTTGAGATTCGAGGATGGTTACGGTAAGGTCAGCGCAGCAACCCTGCGGGAATGTTGAAGGAAATGAAATGAAATGATTACGACCCAGACCTTGACCGACTATGTCCGCAGGGCGATGCCCGATGCGACCGTGACGGTCACGGATAAGACCGGAACGATGGATCACCTGATCGTGCGGATCGTCTCCCGGCATTTTGCGGGAAAGAATCTGTTGGATCGGCACCGGATGGTCTACCAGGCGCTGGATGCGCCGCTCAAGGACGGCCGCATCCATGCGTTGGAATTGACCGCCGCCACGCCGGAGGAGATAGGAGGGACAGAACAGATTGGGAAGGGAATCACGTGAGGTGTTTCTCCGGCGGCGATCCATGAAAGTAGAGGAATGGAAACACGCGCAAGGGGCTTCTCCGCCGGCTCAGTTACGAAAGCACAATGAATAGCCGGCGGTTCAAGCGTAGCTTGGTATAGAGGGGCTACGCCCGATGAGCCGCCGATTCAACCAAAGGTTGGTATGGAGGGATAGATATGGCAGACCCCATTCAAGAAGAAATCGAGCGCGAGATCAAAGCCCATAAGATCTTGGTGTACGGCAAGGGCACCAAGCAGTTCCCCATGTGCGGGTTCACGCGGGAGACCATGCAATTCTTCGACAGGTACGGGTACCCCTATGAAGTCATCGATGTGCTGCAAAATCCCGCGAAGCGCGAAGCCCTCAGCAGGATGACCAACTGGCCGACCCTCCCCAAGGTCTTCATCGACGGACAGTTCTATGGGGATACGGATATTTTGGACCCAATGGAGAAGAAGGGCGAGATCGAGCCGCTGCTGAAGAAGGCGTTCGGAAAGTAAGAAACGAATCAGCAGAGACAGTTTGAGGAGGGCGCCTGCCAAACTCTCCTGCTCGCGAAACGCGCACGATCGGAATGTGCTCGTTCGACGCGCGCAATCGAGAGTTCGGCAGACGCCCTCCTTTTTTGTCCGGCATCGGACTCGGGGTGAGGACATGGGCGCCTCTCGTGTTCTCGTGCTCGCAGATCCCGCGCTTCAAGAAATAGTGTCGTCTCGGCTGACGAACGGCGCGCGGGTGCGGTCGCGCCATCATGCGAAATAGACAGACGGCCGTCGGATGCGTTTGCCCTTTCCTCGCCTGCTCCTCTAAGGCTGCGGCGTTCTGCCGCAATGCCGTCGCACGCGATACGTTGCTTTCTTACCGCATAGGCAGCGTCCGCAATGGCGCGATCACACCGCGCATCCGTTCCATCCGAGATTGGGGAGACGAAGCGGCTCGATGGGGTGGGGACGACGGCGGCGCGGTAAGCGCTTGAGGCTCACCGCGCCGGGCGCCGTTCTACCATCTACGGCTTTCGAAGTTCGGGATTAGGGGTAGGAGATGATATGTGTGTTTGGTGTGCGCGAATCTGGCAGCACATTCGCTTGTGCCGGTAACCTGAAGCAGAATTAGCGTTACATGACGCAAGAAAGAACAGTGAATCTTGTGACTATCGGGATTCAGTTGAAGTTGCTTAAAAACTTCCTGAATTGTGTTTCTGTAGAGGCAGACCGTGAACTCAGCTCAATCGAAGAGCGGAGGCTGGCTGGTGAGTTCCAATCGCTCGGAGACTTTGAGCAGGCCGTCGACTATCCGATTGCGCGAATCGAGATTGCGGCACGCGCGATCGCTTACGAGTTAGTTGCGCTTGTTGAGGGCGAGTTACACCGACTCGCCCACGGTCCGTGGCTAAACTCTACTGTTCACAAGGGTCCAAAGAACATTCAAGAGCTGTTAGACGTAAACCCAGAGACACTGACGAAGCTGAGAATGGTGTCTGACTTACCATTCGATGAGATCGTGAAGCTGATAGAAACATCCATTGGCTTCAGTCTTTGCAATGTCGAGGGCTGGAATGAGATACGAGTCTTACGGAATGCCGTCAACTCACTCAAGCATCGGAGAGGGCTAAAGCATCCGCGTGAAATCGACTGGCGGAGCAAGGATTGCGTCGTTCCACAGCGTTACAGGATTAGCCGCGAAGAGACTGTTGAGATGATCAACACGGTTGATCGGTTCTTCAGAGCTCTCAAAGGCGTTCTGGGGATACCTCTCAAACAACTCGAACTAAGTCCTATTGAACAGGAGAAATCCAGTTCGTAGTGTAGCGATTTCCACTTCTGGTAAAGGCGTGGGGATCTATCGTCCAGTCCGGTGAGTCAAGAGATACCAAGAGTCCTTTCGGCACGAAGGAGCCTTACCATGACGGGAAGACTTACAGGGAGGGTGGCGCCGGTGACCGGCGGGTCATGCAGCATCGGGGCGGCCATTGCCGGGCGGCTCGCGGCCAAGACGGTTCAGACCTTCGGACGACTGGAAGATCTCGTGCTGGGGCTCACCTTGTGGCGAATCGCTGAACAGCCAGTAGTGTCTGTCTCGCACCCAATCTAAGGCACGGAGCGTCGATCTGAGTAGCCTTCCACTGGCGGCTTAGTCTCATCGCCCCAAATCTTGTCAGCCATGGTCCTGGATGGCTTGATCTGGTACACTGCCTCCCGGTCGGTCTGATTGATCCAGAAAGGTCCACCACATGGCCGAACTCGTCGAACGCATTACGGTGAATCCTGAGCAGTGTGGGGGGCGACCCTGCATTCGCGGAATGCGGATTCGTGTGGTCGATGTCCTCGATCTGCTGGCCGCAGGACTCACCCAACAGCAGGTTCTCGAAGAGTTGCCGGCCCTCGAACCGGAAGATATTTCGGCCTGCCTGCGATTTGCCAGTAGCCGGCTCAACCATCCGATCCTTGCGGCGTGAAGATCTGGATCGACGCGCAAATCTCATCCGTTATCGCCCGATGGCTCAGCGCGACGTATGGCGTCGAAGCCGTACCGGTGAGGAACCTGGGACTACGCAGTGCGAAAGATCGCGATATCTTCTACGCCGCCCGGGATGCGGGGGCGATTGTCCTGACTAACCCACATTATTCATGAGCACTTCTACTGCAACCACCGATACGCCGCTGCGACAAGTTGGCATGCAGCTTCGCGGCATGCCAACGGGCGGGCTCGCCCTTCGCGGCCTCAACGTACTGTTTCAAGTACGCTTCGGCCTCTCGGGGCTCCACGCGCCCGTCTCACTTGGCGTCTTGGTGGTTTCGTCACGAACCGTCATGAATAATGTGGGCTAAAGATCGTGACTTGGTCGACCTGGTCGTGCAACAGGGTTCGCCGCCGCAGATACTCTGGATCACCTGCGGGAACACATCCAATGCAAGGCTGAAGGTTATTCTCTCGCTGGCTTGGTCTACCGCCGAGAGGCTTCTCAGGGCTGGCGAAAAGGTCATTGAGGTCAGTGACACAGTCACGCAGCGACGATGAGGAAGATTCCTCATACGCTCTCGCGAATTGATACGGATACGAAGCGGGATTCTCGGCAGATCGGGTTGCAGTGGGTGCTCCGGGCGGTGCTCGGCGGCATTCTCCTTGCCTCGGCGCTGGGGAAGTCGCTCGATCTGTCCGGGTTCGTGGAGGTGCTCGTCTCCTATCGCGCCTTTCCCGACTGGTCGCTCTGGCCGATCGCGCTCTTCATCACGACGATCGAATGGGTGCTGGGCCTCTGGGTCCTGTCCGGACGCCACTTGTCAAGAGCCGCGCTGGCGACCGTGCTGCTGAACGGCGTCTATGCCGTCTGGATGGCCATCTCGCTTGCCCGTGGGCTCGACCTGCCCAATTGCGGCTGTTACGGCGTCTACTTTCCCCAGCCGTTGCGCTGGTATTCCCCGCTCGAGGATCTCGTGCTGGTGGCGCTGGGGCTCATCTTGTGGCGGCTCGCCAAATGACCCGAACGGAAGCACGAATGCATCGGAGGTCTCTTTACTCGGCTAACTGCCGATGGAGTCACCGGCTGCTTGGAGGCGGGCGAGTTCGTGTCTGCCTGTGTCGGTCACCGAGTAGATTCGGGTTTCCTGATCATGCCGGATGCAGCCCTGAACGATGAGTTCGGCAAGGTATCGATCGATCTCAATGCTGCCGGCCTCGATGTGTCTCCATTCCTCCTTGCTGATGGCGCCGCCACGGTCGTCGAGTAGTTTCAGGATCTTCATCCTGATCTGATTGTTCATCTCCAGGGGCATGGGACCCTCTCCTTTCCATTTCATTCATTCCCTGCCGAGACGATCCTCTGCGCGAGAATATGGGCCAGGGGAGGATCGGGATGACTTGTCACGCAAGCGATAGCCGAAACCCTAGCAGATTTGCTGAGATGTGGTAGAGGAGAGAGACTGTAGCCGCGTGGCCGAATGGATCGGTCAGAAGTGCCCTAGGCTATGGCTCTGTGTGGTGGGGAACAGCGCTCCCAGGCGGGGTGTTCGGACTTTGTTCATCTGCGCGCGTGGAGGGAGCACCTTCCGAGGTGCGGCCTCTGCGAGCAGGCAGGCCATACTGCCTCGCTACCCCCTTCTTGACGCTCCGCGACCGGCATTTTCTTTCATCAGCCTTCCCAGCAGGGTGCGCAGGCCTGTCTCAACTGCGCGCATCCCGACCCGTTGCAATAGGTGAGCAACAGGTCCCCCGGCACCGCCCTTCACCAGAAATTATGATGGTCGTGTGGGTGCGCGGTCTGCGAGTGAAGAGACAGACCTGCTGCGCCCTGCCCCCCTTATATTCCCCAGGCCCCGCTGATCTGCAGATTCGCACCGTTGACGTACCGGGCTTCGTCCGAGAGGAGGTAGCGCACGGCGGCTGTGATGTCGCCGACCTGGCCGATGTAGCCGGCGGGAATCCGTTTGGTCATGCCGGCCAGTTCCTCCGGCGGGGCGCTGCCGGAGTCGATGAAGCCCGGCGAGACGGCGTTGACGGTGATCCCGTGCGGCGCCAGCAGCTTGGCGAGCGTACGGGTGAGGATCAGGACCCCGGCCTTGGCGATATAGTGGGCCGTCACGTCCGGCTGCGACACCATCTGGTCGGCGTTGGCCATGCTGAACGTGACGATCCGCCCGCTTTTGCGCTGGATCATGCCTGGCACGGCTGCCTGCGCCACATAGAACAGGGAATGGAGGTTGCCGGCGAACATGTCATTCCAGCCCTGCGGCGTCTCGTCGAACAGCTTGATCCGGTGATAGGGACCGGCGCAGTGGATCAACGCATCGATCCTGCCCCAGCGCTGCTCCACCTCCTGCACGAACCTCCGCGCCGCCTCGACCTGCGCCACATCGGCTTGGAGCAAAAAGGCCTGGCCGCCGCGCTTGACGATCTCGTCGCAGGTGGCCTTCGCCGCTTGTTCGCTGTTGCGATAACAGATGGCCACCTGCCAGCCCTGCGAAGCCAGTTCCAGCGCGATGTCCCTTCCGATGCCCTTGGCTCCTCCCGGGATGGCGGCGACTTTTGCTGACATGGAAACTCCTCCGTGACTTATTGTGCGCGGGCCTGTAACCGTTGGCCGATCAATTGCAACGCGCCGGCGGTCCGCGCGGAGAACTGCCGTTGCGGTTTAGGCCGTCGCTCGTCTTGTTTCGCTTCCTGAATGATGAATCGGAGATCCTCGATCGTATCAGCGTCCCGCCAAGATTGGAGCTGCCCCACCGAGAGCCCGGCCGCTTCGGCGCGGGCCAGCGTGGCCTTCAGCGCCTCAGCGGTGGACCAGGGGATCCGATCAAATAATTCGGGCGCCGGCTGCGTGAGCCCCAACAGATAATAGCCTCCGTCCAGGGCCGGGCCCAGCACGACCGGATGGCGGTCCAGTTGTGCGAGCGCGTCCCGATAGGTCGAGAGTGGGAGCGACGGGAGGTCCGTGCCGACGATCAGCAGGCGGCGATAGCCCTCGGCAAACAGGGTTGACGCGGCCTGGTCCATTCTGGCTCCGAGATCGTCTCCCACCTGATCGATCAGCCGGACTCCATGGCGCTCGCCGAGAATTTTGAAGAACGCATGAGCGGCCGAGGGCGCGCAGGCCAGGATGCGATCGAGAGACAGCTTCTGCTGCTGGATCGCCGCCTTGCTCCGCTCCAAACTGTCGAGCACGAAGCTGCCGTGAAGACTGGCCGCCTCATCGGGGGTGAGCGGCGGGCAGAGCCTCGTCTTGACCTGGCCTGCGATGGGAGCTTTGGCGAAGAGAACCAACGCGGCCTCCGCGCGGCGCGATGAGGTGGTATGACGAGATGATCCGCTCGATCCTGTGCGCGGCGGTAGCGTCATGGATGATGCCGTTCAGCGAACGGGCCGGTAGTAACGGGCCAGCCGGTGCGGACTCACGCCCAGCCAATACAACAGCCGGAGGCCCCACATCCTTACAATAGTCCGGATCGGACCGCAATGGGCCCAGCGGCGATAGGAGGTCACGACTTGGGCGCGAAGGGATGCCACCTTCCCCATGTGTTTCAGCCGGCGGCTGAGCTCGAGGTCTTCCATGAGCGGGATCGCGGCGAACCCTCCGAGGGAGCGGAATGTCTCGCTTCGGAGGAACAGCGCCTGATCGCCGGTCATCATGCCGGTCCAGCGCGAGCGCAGGTTCATCATCCGGGCGATGGTGCGGCTCAGCAACGTGTCGCGGTCGAAGCGGACGTCGAACCGTCCCGCCACGACTGAGGGATCGGCGAGGGCCTTTGTGATCTCGCGCCGGGCGTCGCTCGGCAGGAGCGTGTCTGCGTGGAGAAACAACAGCACCTTACCCTGCGCCGCCGCGGCGCCGGCGTTCAGTTGGCCGGCGCGGCCGGCGAGCGCCTCGATGATCGTCAGGGAGCATGGACCGTGATGGGGCGAACGGGTTGCGACAGCCGCTTGCGCCCGTTCGATGGTGCCGTCGGTGCTGCCGCCGTCTACGAGGATCAATTCGTCAAAGCCGAGCGAGAGGGTGTGGGGAAGGGTGACGGCCAGGGCCTGCGCTTCATTCAGCACGGGCATGACCACGGTGATGGTCATGTTGTGTTCGGCAGGACGTTGAAAAAGCCCGCCAGCTTTGTTCTCGCGACGCTCAGAAACTCGACATACCGAAAAGAGTATGCCTCGTTTCTTTGCTTGCTGCGGCCGCGCTGGACGGTCTTTTTGAACATCCTGCTGGAGCCTGCTTTTATCCGTGGTCTCTAGCGATCCAGGGCTATTATCTATTCCCCTGGGGTGCTCGTCTTGAACATGAAATAGGAGACGAGGATGACGGTCCCCCAGAAGATGACCTGCTTGTGCCAGAACAGCACCTCGCCGAAGTGGAAGAAGGCCAGGCCGGCGGTGATTGCGCCGCCCATGACCAGATAGCGCACGGTGACGTTTTCGACGGTGGCGTTGGCCCAAATCGCGAGCCCGCCGAAATAGAGCAGGATCGGCTTGACGTCGATTTCGAACCCGCCGCTGATGGAGAGCAGCACGGTCAAGAAGCCGAGGAACATCAGGGCCGTCCCGATCATCAGCCCGATCACGTTCTGGTGCTCGGGCACGCGCCGCGGTTTCTTGGGGCCGGATGTCTGGCGTCCGCCGTCCGGCGGTGAATCGTCCGTCATCGAAATCGTTAGACCTTAAAATGTTTGCTCAGGGTCAGGGTTTGGCGCTGATAGGAAGAGCCCAGGGCCATGCCGTAGACGTGACTGGGGGCGTTGAGCATCCTGTCATATACAACCTTGAAGAAGGTTTGTCCATCGTGGATCAGGAAGGGCACGTCGTGCGGCCGGACTTCCAGCACCACTTGCGTGCCGAGCACCTCGCCCTTGCCGCCGTAGCCGAATCCCGGGTCGAAGAACCCGGCATAATGCGTCCGCAGCTCACCGCAGGCGGCCTCATAGGCGACCATCTCCGCCGCATAACCGGGGGGAACCCGGACCCGTTCCTTCGAGGCCAGGATGTAGAACTCCTCCGGCTCCAGCAACAGGCTGCCTTCCTTCCGGCGCTTGATCGGCTCCCAAAAATCCACGGCGCGATAGTGGCCGACTTTGGAAAGGTCGATCACGTGGCTGTTCTTCTTGGCCCGATAGCCGATGATCGGCTGATCGTCCCGCTCCACGCCCTTTAAGTCGATGCGCAGAAACAGGCCACGGTCCAGCCGCAGCTCGCGAGGGCCGAGCGGCGTGGCGGAGGCGAGGTTGTGGTAGACCAGCGGGTCTGCTCGATGTTGCTGCAGCAGTTGTGCGTCGGACATCGTGACCCGGCCTTGCACAAAGCGGATCTGATTGAGGGATTGGCCGGTCTTGACCTTGATCGTGAACGAGCGCGGCACGACTTCGAGGTATAGCGGGCCGCGATAGCCGGCGCGGATTTCATCGTAGCCGGTATTCAGGTCGGTGACGACCCTGGTGAAAATATCAAGGCGGCCGGTCGTGCTCTTGGGGTTGGCTCTGGCCCGCAGCGTGGGAGGCAGGTTAAGCCGCTCCAGCAAGGGCACGAGATACACGTGCCCCTTCTCCAGGATCGCCCCCTCCGTGAGGTCCATCTCGTACATCACGAGGTCGGACTGGTAGAAATCCAGCACGTTCAGGCGGCTGGTGATCTCCGTCTGCTCGGGAAGGAAGCTGGCCAGCAGGCGGTAGGCCTTGGCGCCCAAGCGGAGGTCCAGACTCGCCGGCTGGACCTGCCGATCTTCGATCGGCAGGGCGGCGGTGATGGCGCCCCTCGCCATGAGCTGCCTGATCTGCTGATAGGGGAGAATGCCGGACTGGCGAGCTCTGGTCGTCACAGGTCGTCGTAATCCCCCCCGCAACTGTTTCCCCAGGCGGCAAAACCGTCGAGTTTGCCGGTATGGCTGTCTCCGCAAGAGGCGTAGCCGTCCCGCGTGGAGGAGGATGCGGCATAGGCGCCCACCATCGGCAGTTCTCGCTTCCCGTTGGCGGAAGGTTGCGGGTAGTGGAAGGTCTTCTGCTCGTAGTTTTGCAGGACGACCCCGTCCTCATCCATGTGCACCAGATAGTCGGACGGGAGCACGGGAATCTTGCCGCCTCCGCCCGGCGCGTCGATGACGAAGTGGGGGACCGCCATGCCGCTTGTATGGCCTTGGAGCGCCTTGATGATCTGCATGCCGGTTTCCACGGTGGTCCTGAAGTGATTGGTGCCTTTGGTCAGGTCGGCCTGATAGAGGTAATAGGGCTTCACGCGGGCCAGAAGCAACTGGTGCATCAGCCGTTTCATGACCTCGGGATCGTCGTTCACGCCCTTGAGCAGCACCGTCTGGGCGCCCAGGGGAATCCCCGCGTCGGCCAACAGGCCGCAGGCCCGCTTGACTTCGGGGGTCAGCTCGTCAGGATGGTTGAAATGGAGGTTCATGTAAAACGGATGATACTTCTTAAGCATCTCGCAGAGCCTGGGCGTGATCCGTTCCGGCAAGGTGCCGGGCACGCGCGAACCGATCCGGATCAGCTCCAGATGCGGAATCGTCCGCAGCGCTTTCAGGATGCGCTCGAGCAGATGGTCCGGCAGCAGCAGCGGATCGCCGCCTGAGAGGATGACGTCCCGGACTTCCGTATGGTCCCGCAGGTAGGCGATGGCCCGATCCAACTCGCCTTTCTTGAGGAACCCGGGTTTGCCCACGAGCCGCTTGCGCGTGCAGAAGCGGCAGTAGATCGGGCACTGGTTGGTCACCATCAGGAGCACCCGGTCCGGATACCGGTGGACCAGATGCGGCACCGGACTCATCAGGTCCTCTTCGAGCGGATCATCCTCCGCCTCCGCGTCGGCCAGCTCGACCGTATCGGGAACGACCTGTTTCCAGATCGCGTCCCCCTTTTCCTTGATCGTGGCCAGCACCGTCGGCGTGATGCGCATCGGGTAAGGCCCGACGACGGCCTCGAGTTCCTCGGCATCCAGACCGAACCGTTCGGCGAGCTGCTTCGGCTTGACCAGGCTGTCAGCGAGAATGCGTCTCCACTCTTCCACGACGGCTCCTTTGGCTCAGATGCATCGCCTGCTCGCGCGGGGTTGCGGCCGGTCGATCTTCATGGTCCGGTGGTCGCGCGCAGCCGATCGAGATACGCCACAATCTCATCCGTCTCGGTCAACACGGTTTCCCCGTCCTTGAGGACCGGCACGAAATACTGTCCGGAAACCTCGAACACCTGCTTTCGCATCGGTCGGAAATCCGGCACCACGACGCTCTCGTAGGGCAGTCCCAGAGAGTCGAGTTTATCCCGAACCTCGATACAGTCCGGACACCAGTGGACGTGGTAGAGCGTCAGAGCCATTGAAAACCCTCTTTTACGTGACGGGGGCGACGGCGCAGGGCACCATGACGGCGTCCTGCATCCCGTGAATGACTTTTTTCTCCGCCGGGGTGACGGTGGCGAGGATTCCGCCCAACTCGGCCCGTCCCTCCACCACGAAGTAGTAGGGACACAGGCGAGCCCGCCCCGTCATGGATCGGATCTCGCCGCTGTCGGAGTCCTGATAGGTGACGTGGCCGGACCGACTCTTGTGAAACACCTGGAGGACATGCGGAGTCTGTGGAAACGAGGCCATCGCGCGATCGAGCGCCGCTTCCCACTCTGCCTGCGGGAGGTCGTGCCCCACCGAGACGCCGCGGCTGCCCCAGGCCTGTTCGGAAAATCCCGACGGCTTCAGGACATACCGGCGTTCCTTTTGCCCTGCCTTGGCCAGCGATCGCCAATCGGCCAGCGGCCGCCCGCCGAGGATGAGATTGGGAATCACGGCGGTCGGCGGGATCGGACTGGGGTCCAGGACCCAGGTCTGGGGCATCAGCGATTGGAGCGATCGATAGAGGTCCTCCCCCAACTCCCGCTCCCAGAACGGCGTCAGCAGGGGATGGTGCAACAGCGCGAAGGCCAATTTTTCCTCCAGGGCCGGCTTGAACGGAGGCGTCACCTCCACCAGGTCCTTCTTGGCTCCGTACATGAGCAGCTCGACCTTGGGAATGTTCTTCAGGTCGAATAATTCAAAGAAGCGGTAGACCGCGGCCACCGGGCGCTCTTCCGCCCCGATCTGCGCGCGAAACCCTTCCTCGGTAAACCGAAGGTCGCGCGGATGGATGCAGGTTGTGTCCAATCCTCCCGCTCGCAGCCGGTCGGCCGCCCACTCCATTTCCGGACGGTACTCCTTCGCCTCATCCGAGACAACGATGGCCACGATCCCGGTTCGTGCGCCGATCTGATGCCGCAGCATGTCGCCAAACCGGCCGATCATGCCGGACGCGCCGCCGATCCAATTCCATTCGCGCGGCGCCGCCTCCTCATAGAAGCGCGTCAGCGCCGCGGTCACGCCGATGCCGCCGGGGACCGAGTCGAGCTCCGTGATGACCATGCCGTGATCCGTCGGCAGCACATCCGGTCGGATGACGGCGGGTAGAGCTTGGCGGAACCGATTCATCCTGCTGTAGACCACCAGGGATTCGGGCTTGCCCTGATCGAGATAGGATGCCACCCACGGGGGCTGCGAGCCCCTCACGCTCTCGAAGTAGAGGCGATTGAGGGCTCGGTAGAACGACAGCAGGCGTCCGCCGAGATCGGAGAAAAACGCCAGGTCATCCGGGGTCAGCCAAAACGGCGTCGTTGCAACTCTCCAGTGCGAGGTGAAACCCGTCGCCTCTCCGTTCGAGGATGAGACGGACCACAAGCCTGCGCGGATCAGTTGGCGGCGAATTGCGGAGCAGCGATGGGAGGCAGCGTCCGTGGCTGGCTGCTCCGGCCAATGGTGCACGAGTGCCAATGCGAGGTCTCCCGCGGAGTCTCCCCTTGGGTTCGGATGCTGAGGTCCCGGCGAATCATGCGGATCAGACTGCCTCAGTGATAAGCCGACTGGAAGTCATCGTAGCATGGCACCGGCGGGCACTCAAGGGGATGGGAGCGCAGCACGCGAGGAGAACGCGCCCGGTGTGCCGCGTTCGATCGCGCCGGCTACCGCCCAGTCCGATCGCTGAGCCGCTTCGCCTCGGCGACACGGATGCAATTCTTCCCGGCGGTTTTCGCCGCGTAGACGGCCGCGTCCGCCGCCGCCAGCAGATCGGCGGCGCTCACCGCATGGAGCGGGTAGGCGGCGACGCCGATGCTCCAGCTCAGCCTGTGGGCCGACCGATCCAACGGGGCCAGTTCGGGCAGGGAAGACAGGGTTGTCACGCGATGGCGCAGCAGTTCGGCCACGACCAGCGCGCCCGGCAGATCGGTGTTCGGCAGAATCAAGGCGAACTCCTCGCCGCCGTATCGGGCCGCCACGTCGCTGGCGCGGCGGACCCGCCTCCCGTCGCCGGCCCGGTACTGGCCGTCGAGCAGGCCTCCGATCTCGCGCAAGACCTGATCTCCGGTGGCATGGCCGAACGAGTCGTTGATCACCTTAAAGTCGTCGAGGTCGAGAAAGAGGAGCGAGACGGACGAACCGGTGCGCTGGGCCTGAGCGATCAAGGAGGAGAGCAGGGATTGGAAATACGAGTGGTTGTACAGGCCGGTCAGCCCGTCGCGCGTGGACCGGTCGTGCAGTTGCTGGTTGACCTCCACGAGATCGCGGTTGGTCTGCTTCAATTGTCGGATGAGCAGTTGGTGCTCGCGCTCCTGCCGTTTGAGGGCCGTGATGTCGGTGATCGTCTCCACGACATGCGCCTGCCCGTCGCTGGTCTCCACTCTGGCCCATTGAACCAATAGGTGCTGGTCGTCGGACAACGGCACTTCGCTGGCGGTCAGGGCGCCGGTGGCGACAGCTTCCGGCATCCTGCAGAACGAGCAGGGGGCCGCGCAGTTGGCGATGGCTTCGTAACAGGTGCGCGCGGAGAGGTCGCCGAACTTCTCCCGGGAGGTCTTGTTTTGGAACACGACCCGGTGCGTGGCCGGCGCGATCACGGAGATGATGGTCGGCTGGGAATCGAGCAGGCTACCTGGATCGTACTGGTGCTTAGGTGATTGGTTCCCGTCCATGCCGGTGCTTGCGGAAAGACCGTGGCTCACGGCAGTATTTCAGCCGGAGGACCGGCGGTCAAGAAAACCCGCGTTTGGGGCGGGGTCCAAGCGGTTGCGCGAAACATTAGGAGCTTCTTGGAAACGGTGCTACAATTGGCCTCCGCTTCATCGGATGCGTCTTATGGCTCCCTCATCCAGCGTGGAACCGCGGGCCGGCGAACTGATTCAGATCGAACGGATCGGACAGTATGTGCCAAGCCGGGTCTGTCTCGCCTGCGAGGTCTGCTGCCGCTTCCCCGAGGCCGACAGTTTCTTGCGGCCCTATTTCACCGGCGATGAGATCCGGGCCGCCGTCGGTCGTGGGCTTTCGCCCTCTGCCTTCGGCGATCACGCCGGCTGCCAGATCGAGGTGCAGCCCCATCCGGCCGGCGAGGGCTATGTCTGTCCGGCCTTCGACGCGGCGACGCACCATTGCCGGATCTATGAGGTCCGGCCGTTGGATTGCCGGCTCTATCCCTTGGCCGTGATGTGGGACCAGGCTCACCGGGAAATCCTACTGGGGTGGGACATGAAGTGTCCCTTTCTCTTCGACAGCCAGGCCCTCCTTCCGGAACAGGCCGCGTTCCGCGAGCATGTGGCCGAGACGGCCCGCTACCTCGAGCAGGAAGCGGTGCTGGCGATGTTCGAGCGGCACCCGTCGTTAGTGACCCGGTTTCAGGAAGACGTGGTCGTGCTGCAATCCCTGCCGGCCTTGACCGCGAGGCTGTCCGTTTCCCGGCGGGACCTGCCCATCAAGCCCTTAGAGCTGGCCGATCGCCGTCGCTTCGAGACGGCGGCTCGGGCGACCCGCCTTCCGCCGGAGGTTCTGCCCTCGGCGTGGCTGTTCGCGAACCATTACCTCTGGCGTGAGTTGCTGAACTATTGCTGGGCGGAGGTGGACGGCTCCCTCTGTTTGTTTGCCGAATCCCCCGATGGCATCTTCATGCCGGCGCCGCCGCTTGGAGCAGGCTCCGGTCCGAACAGGACCCTGATCGCGACGCTCTTCTCCTGGATGAACCGGCGCAATGGCCACTCCGCGGTGACCCGCATCGAATCGGTTCCGGCTTCATGGAAAGCCGAGCTGGAAGCCTGGGGCTATCGAGTCGTCTCGAAAGAGCCGGAATATCTCTACCGGGCGAGCGATCTGGTCGACCTCCAGGGCGACGCCTATAAGTCGCAGCGCGCATCCTACAATCAGTTTTGCCGTGCCCATCAGCAGGCCACCATGGCTCCCTATCAATCCACGGATGCGCCGGACTGCATGGCCCTCTGCCAAGAATGGCAGGACTGTAAGTCGCGCCAGGCCCAAGATGAATCAGCCCGATATTGCCTGGAGGACAGCCGCCGCTTCCACATGAGGTTGCTGGCGGATGCGGAACCGTTGGGTCTAACCGGCCATGTGGTGTGGATCGATGGCCGTATCCGCGCCTATACCTTCGGCGGTGCCTTGGCCAAAGAGGTCTGGTGCGTGCTGGCTGAAATTACCGACCGATCCATGCCCGGATTGGCGGAGTATGTCTTTCGGGAAAGCGTTCGCGCGGCGCTTGCACAGGGCTATCGGTTCATCAATACGATGGACGCGTTCGGCTTGCCGAGCCTGGCGCGATCCAAGCAGGCCTATCATCCGATCCATCTGGTCCAAACCTCCATCGTGCAAGAGCCGTAAATGCCGCTGCTCAAACAGTCAGAGACCTCGCCGCCCAAGCCCTACCGATGGCTCCTCTTTCTGATCATTGCCTTGGCCGTGGTGGCCTTGACGACCGTCACGCTGGGGCTCCGGTATGTGGAGTCACGGCTGGTCGAAACCGCCGGGGAAAGTCTCGCGTTGGCCGCCGCCGAGATCACCGACAAGCTCGATCGTCTGTTGTTCGAGCGATATGGCGATGTCGGCATCACGGCGCGTGTCCTCAGCACCAGAATGGGCGATCGGGCCTATATGAACGACTATATTGAGTGGATGAGACGGTCCTACAGCCCGGTCTATACCTGGCTGGGCGTGACCGATGCCCATGGACGGGTCATTGCCGCCACCGATCCCAAGACGGTCGGGTTGGAATACGGAAAGGCGGATTGGTTCCGAATCAGCCGCGACCAAAAACGGATTCACGTCGGAGAGGTGACGGCTCATCAGGAGATCCAGGGGCAGGAAGCCGGCTCCCTTACCGCGCCCATTATCGGACCTAAGGGAGAATTCTTGGGGGTGGTGACCGGCCGCATCGGGGTCAGTATGTTGGAAGACCTGCTGACCCGCACGCTTCGGGCGATGGAGGCGAACGAGGATTTCTCCGGGACGCTCGAATATCAATTCATGTCCCGTTCCGGAGACGTGTTCATCGATTCGGGGACCCACCATGCCCCCATCAATCTTCGGGAGAAGGGACTCCCTTCGGCGCTCCTGAGCCTGATGGGAAAGCCGGGCTATGTGCAGGAGGAGCATCTGCGGCGGCACGTGCCGGTCGTGACCGGGTATGCGCAGACCCAGGGGTTCGGAGAATTCAAAGGCTATGGCTGGTCCATTCTGTTGCGGAGAGACCGCAGCGACATTTTGACGCCGATTCATGGCGTGCTCTGGAAGCTGGGCCTGGCGAGCGCGGCGGTCGGGTTGCCGGCGCTCGGCCTGCTCTTCTGGTCCGCCCGGCGGCTCCAGCGGGAATGTGTCCAGGCCCGATATGAGAGCCAGTGCGCGCGCGCCGCCGAGTCCGCGCTCCTCCAGGGCCAACAGCGCGTCAAGGCCGTGGTGGATACGGCGTTGGATGCCGTGATCAGCATGGACGCCGACGGCCTGGTCACGGAGTGGAATACCCAGGCGGTCCGGCTGTTTGGCTGGACCCGCGCCGAGGCGATGGGACGGCAGCTCGCCGAGACGATCATTCCCCCCCAATATCGGGAGTTGTATCAGCAAGGGTTGCATCGGTTTCTCACGACGGGCGAGGGCGCCTTTCTGAACAAGCGGGTCGAAACCACGGCTTGTCGGAAAAACGGGCGGGAGTTTCCGGTCGAGCTGACCGTTTCCCCGTCCTTGATCGGGCATACGCACATCTTCAGCGTGTTCGTGCGCGACATCACCGAGCGCCGGCGGACCGAACAACGGCTGGCCGCACAGTTTGCCATCACGCAGATTCTGGCGGAAGCCAAGTCGATCCAGGACATTTGTCCGAGGATCCTCCAGGCCATCTGCGACCATTTGGGATGGTCGGTCGGCGTCTGGTGGATGCTGGACAAGCCGAATCAACGGCTCAACTGTTTCGACATTCGTGTGTCGGCGCCGGGTATTGCGGAAGAATTCGTCGGGGAGACGTGGCGGCTGGGGTTCACCGTCGGCAACGGCCTGCCCGGGCGCATCTGGGCGGCCGGCAAGCCGGCCTGGATCTCGGACGTCACGACAGATCCCAACTTTCCCCGCCGGTCCTCCGCATTCCAGGCCGGTCTGCACGGGGCCTTCGGGTTCCCCATCCGGGTCGGCAATGAGATCCACGGCGTGATCGAGCTGTATGCGGTCGAAGTGCGCGAGCCGGACGAGGAACTGCTGAAGATGGCGGCGGATTTCGGATTCCGCATTGGACAATTGATCGAGCGGCTGCGGGCCGAGGAGGCGCTCCGGCAGACGGAAGAGCAGTTGCGGCAGAGCCAGAAAATGGAGGCGGTGGGCCGGCTGGCGGGAGGCATCGCGCATGACTTCAACAACCTGCTGACGGTCATCCGGGGGTATTGCGAACTCATCATCAGCCGCTTGCAGCCGGACGATCCCATGCGCAAAGAGGTCGAAGAGGTGAAGAAGGCGGGAGACCGGGCCGCGGGACTCACGCATCAGCTTCTGGCCTTCAGCCGGCGCCAATTTGTCTCCACCAAGGTCCTGGACCTGAACGAAGTGATCTCCGGCATGGACGGCATGTTGCGCCGCTTGATCGGGGAAGATCTCGTCGAACTCGGCACGGTGCTCGCCCCCTCGCTCGGCAAGATCAAGGCCGATCCGACGCAGATCGAGCAGGTCATCATGAACCTGGCGGTCAACTCGCACGATGCCATGCCGGACGGCGGCAAACTCACGGTTTCGACTGCCAATGTGACGATCGACAAGCGGCACCGCCTTGCCCCCGTCATGCTGGAGCCGGGCGCCTATGTGCTTTTGACCATCCAGGACACCGGTTGCGGCATGGACCCCGAGATTCGGTCGCATATCTTCGAGCCCTTTTTTACGACGAAGGAAAAGGGCAAGGGCACGGGACTCGGTCTTTCGACCGTCTACGGCATCGTGAAGCAGACCGGCGGGCATATCGAGGTGGACAGCATGCCGGGCGAAGGGGCGACCTTCCGAATCTATTTTCCGCGCGTGGAGGAGGCGGATTCGGTCGCCGAATCAAACGGCGGGCTGCAGTCGGAGGTGCGCGGAAAGGAGACCGTGCTGGTGGTGGAGGACGAACCGGCCGTCCGCTACCTCGTCCAGGAGACATTGCGGATGCACGGCTATTCGGTGCTGCTGGCCCGGCACGGCATCGAGGCCCTCTTGACCGGGGCCAAGCATCTCGGTCCGATCCACCTGCTGCTGACAGATGTCGTCATGCCCCAAATGAGCGGACCGGAGGTGGCGGAGAAGCTCTGCTTGGCCCGCCCGGAGATGAAGGTGCTCTACATGTCCGGGTATCCCGACCATCCGGTGTTTGCCAAGGGAGGGGTGCGGGCTAATGCCACGCTCCTTCAGAAGCCGTTCGCCCCCCAGGAGCTGGCGCAGAAGGTCCGGGAAGTATTGGATCGGCCTGCTCTCGCCGCCAAAGCCATCGCCTGACCGCCGGCCGTTCTGCTCGCTCTCCTCGCTCCTGTCTCCTCGCTCTTGGCGGTGGCGCCAACTCCCTTGATCTTCCCGCTGTCTTCCGTTTAAGGTGCTGCCAGTCGCAGGCGAGGCCGGGCCATCTATCGTTGTTAAGTGATCACGCCATGACCAACAAAGGCCGCGAGTTTGAGATCGAGCGATATAGGATCGACCAGGAGCCCTTCTACGTCGAGTCGCAAGGCGAAGTGGGACTCTTTACGACCGCCGCGCAGAATCGCATGCCGGTCATGCTCAAGGGACCGACCGGCTGCGGGAAGACGCGGTTCGTGCAGCACATGGCCTATCGGCTCGGACGGCCACTCATCACGGTTGCCTGCCACGAGGACCTCACCGCCTCGGACCTCGTGGGCCGGTATCTTCTGCGCGGGCAGGAAACGGTCTGGATCGACGGTCCGCTTACCTTGGGCGTGAAACATGGCGCGATCGTCTATCTGGACGAGATCGTCGAGGCGAGGAAGGATACCACCGTCATCATCCATCCCTTGACCGATGACCGGCGCCTGCTGCCGATCGAGAAGAAAGGCCAAATCATCGAAGCGGTCGACGAGTTTCTCCTGGTGATCTCCTACAATCCCGGCTATCAAAGCGTGCTCAAGGATCTGAAGCAGAGCACCAAGCAGCGGTTCGTCGCGATCGAATTCGACTACCCCGCGCCGGCCGTCGAAACCCGCATCATCGAGCGCGAGGCCGGCGTGACGGGCGAGGTGGCGCGCGCGCTCGTCAAACTGGGCGAGAAGGTCCGCAACTTGAAACATCACGGGCTTGAAGAAGGGGTCAGCACCAGGCTGCTGGTCTATGCCGGCACGTTGATCCGGCAGGGCGTGGAGCCGGGGCGTGCCTGCGAGGTCTCGGTCGCCCGCCCCATTACTGACGATGCGGATATGCAGCGCACGATCGGCGAGTTGATCAAGGCGGTGTTTTGAGACCAACGGAGGCCGCCATGCGCCGAATGAGTTATGTCATCGCCGCCGTCCTCGCGCTGAGCCTCTCCGGATGCAGCTACCTCTTCTATCCCAAAGCCGACCATTACCTGACCCAGGCCAAGGGGACGACCGGGGTTCAGACAATCGAGAACCTCACGACGATGCTTGAAGCCAGTGCCAAGGCCGCGCTCGATCCCACCACCTACCAGGCTGCCATGGACGATCTCCACAATCAGGTCCATGCCCTGGACCAGTCCTTCTGCGGCGTGACCGAGCAGCAGGCCAAGACGGTCACCTATGCCAAGGCGGTGACCCTGAAGCAGGAACTCTGGGCCGTCTTCAAACGCCTGTGGAAGCAACGGCACGACCAAGGCATGCGGGTCGCGCACCTCGATTTATTCGCCAAACGTCTCCAAGAACTTCGCGAGACCGTGCGTCTCCTCTGATTCCCTTCGCCGGTTCTCATGAGCACCGGGTTCATCCACGACACCGCTCAAGGGGCGGTGCTGACGGTCCACGTGCAGCCGAACGCGCCGCGCACCGAATGTGTCGGGCCATATGGTGACGCGCTGAAGATAAGGGTGGCGGCGCCGCCGGTGGAGGGCGCGGCCAACGAGGCGCTGATTCGGTTTCTGGCCGAGCGTTGCGGTGTGCCGGCTGGGGCGATCGTGATTCGTTCAGGGGCATCCGCGAGGCGAAAACAGATTCTGCTCAAGGGCCTGTCGGCTCAATCCGTGGCCGAAAAATTGCGGTTATGACGAACGCGGCGCATTCGCAGTCGAGGGGCGTGAGCCTGCTTTGCGTCTGGTTGTTGCTCAGCGGCCTGCCCGGTTGTTCCGGCCCGAAACCGATTCTCTATCCGAACGGCCATTTAAAGTCGGTGGGGGAAGAGGCGGCGGAAAGGGACATCGAGGATTGTCGGGAAGTCGCCGAGCAGGCCGGAGCCGAGGAGGGAAGCGGCGCGGCCGGCCGTGCGGCCGGCAGCGCGGTGATTGGAGCCGGGGCTGGTGCGGCAGGGGGAGCCGTGGGCGGTGCGATTGCGGGCGACCCGGGCATCGGCGCGGCGGTGGGCGCCGTGTCGGGGTTCGTCTGGGGCCTCTTCAGCGGGTTGTTCAGTTGGATGTTCGGCTCGTCCGCGCCCAACCAGGCCTATGTGAACGTCGTGAATCGCTGTCTCGTGGAGAAGGGGTATGAGGTGAGCGGATGGCAGTGAGAATAATGCCGAACGGTGAGGTAGAAGGACTAGCCGCTGTGCTCGCCCAACGCGCACACAAAATCAGTTGTAGTTTCATCAAAGCGGGCGGTGCTCGTTGGAGGCGCGCACGTGGGCCAGCCCTTCCACCTCACCGATATGGTAGAGGGTAGGCAAGTGGAAGGAGCAACAGCTGATGCTCGCCATGAGCTGTTAGGCTAATCAAGACACCTGCCCTCAGACCAACTTGCCTGAAAAAATGTCATCACAAACAATTCGTCAACTCAACAAAGAGACGGTTGAACAGATCTCGGCAGAAGCTCTCCATGAAGCAGAAAGAGCAAGACGTGAACTTCACGAATTGGGGCGTGAGGTAGATGCGGAGCGGCTGTTCGTTCAAATATGTATTCATCTGAGCACGGTTCCCATTGATAGTTACAGGGACTCATCTCACGACACCGTGCCCGCACAGATTGAGCTGTTAGCCTATCACCTAACCCGCATTATTCATGGGCACTTCTGCTGCAATTGTGGATTCGCCGCTGCGACAAGCCAACATGCGGCTTCGGCGGCATGTTGCCGGGCGGACTCGCCGCTCGGTCGGTCAACAGACTGTTTCAAGTCTGCCTCCCTTCCTCGCGGCTCCGTGCGCCCGTCTCGCCTGGCGACTCCGCAATTTCGCGACGAACTGTCATGAATAATGCGGGCTAATCCCGTTGTTTGGGACATCAACAAACACCGCAATCTCGGCCCAGCACCTTGAGCGGGGCCTATCCGCCCTAGACAGACTATTCAATTCCAATAGGAGTGCGGAGATGTTCAAGTCGTGGGGGGATGTCCCACACGATAATGCTCAGTTTGTCTCACGCATGTTTCAGATGCACACGTCCGTCGTCAGGGGGTCCGCCTACCCTGAGCAGACTCAGAGAGAGCTTGCGGAAATTCAAGGGCGCTTCGAAGGAGTTTTTCTCGCTCGCGTCGGCATAGGCCCCAAACGTGCCAGCCAGTTGCTAACTAAAATCATACAAACACAGGAAGCCCGCGCCAGCGAGTGGTACCAAGGAATTGGCGAAGCTTCCCTCAGAGGAAGAGAGCGGTGGAAGGAGATTCATAAGAGGCGTCGGAAAGGCTTGAACTTAGCCGAGATCGAATTCGTCCGGAAGTACCCTACTGCCAAGCATGCCGCATGGGCCGAGTGCACACGGGCGCTTCTCAATACAGACTGCTCATTCATCCCGGTGTCCCAGAGTGATATTCCGATCGACCCATCACCCACGATGCAGGAGTGGCAATCGTTGATCAGGCTTATCGGCTGCACCAACGTCGACATTGTAAAAATGCAATCTCCGGTGGAGATGATGAAGCGCCCCCTCTTTGTCTTAGGCGGAAACCGCCTCTTGCTGTGTGACCTATCAAATGCCCTCGACCAGTTGTGGAACGCGTTTGACAATGTCGCACAGTCAGAATGCGATTTTTGCGACGTCTACTCAAAATGGAAAGCCAAATGGCTTGAGGAGGAGGCCGAAGCCCACTTCAATCGCCTATTCGCCAAGGAACATGTCTTTCGGGGACTCGCGTATCCGGATCCAGATAAAGCTGGAGGAACGGCTGAACTGGACCTGGCCGTATATTGGGCACCGTTTCTGATTCTCTGTGAGGCGAAGGCACGTAATTTCCGGTTCGAATCTCAGATGGGTGACCTTGGGCGGCTGCGCACCGATTTAGAACGGAACCTTGAGGATGCATTTGAGCAGGCAAGGCGAGCAGCCAGGCATATCAGCAGTGTTCAAGAGGCCACGTTGACTGAGACAAAAACTGGAAGGCAACTAGTCATAAGAAAGGACGAGGTCAAAAAAACATACTTGATGACGGTCAGCCTTCATCACTTATCCATCGCGGCCACCAGGTTATCCGCATTGGCACCGCTCGGGCTGTTTCAGGATCACGAATACCCATACTCAACTTCCATTGCGGACTTGGATACCATAACGGAATTTTGTCCTGGTCCTGACGCTTTTCTTCACTATGTTGAGCGTAGGACGGCACTGGAGAAAGGACCCGTGGAGGTGCTCGGTGATGAGTTGTCCCTTTTTGGCGCATATCTGCAGAATCGACTTCGTCTCGATGATCTCGATGTGAGGCCGAAGAAAGGCATGCACAACATGGCAACCTTTCTTGGCTTTGAGGACAAATTCGATCGTGTGATGCAATTCCGTCGAGGGGATAGGACGGAATGCCCAACGATCGAGTTTGAGATTCCTATCCAGGTGAAGAGGATCTTCAGAGAGTTGCAGGGGCGCTTTGCAAATCAAGATGCTCGATGGATTGCCTTTTCCTTGTTGGATTTGTCTTATCCTGCTCTCAGAACGCTAGCAAGAATGTTTGATGAAATCAGAAAGCAGGTACCCTCATCCGGGAAACTCTGTCGAAATACCATTGCTCTAGACGACCTGGTGATCTCCCTTATTGCATCACGCGATTTGCCTTTGGATAAGTTACGGCAGGCTACTGTTCATAGAGCTCTTTTGGAGAAATATCGGCGACGCGCAAAGAAGAGCATAGGTTTTGGTATTCACCTTCCAGATAGTGTGCGGCTCTTCCATGGCGCCGTATGGTTTAGTGGAGAATGGCACCAGGACCCTAATATGGAGGCTCTGATTAGGGAGGATGTGTTCTCTTTCCCGATGTCTGGATCCAAACTTCCCGGTGCCAATGAACCTTGTTTCTGTGGGAGCAGCATCAAGTTCAAAAAGTGCTGTCGCGGAAGGATTGAGGCTGCCCGACGCGCTGAATGAAGAAAGCGCTTTGCTTATTTCCTTCCGTGCTCTAGTGAAGACGAGGTTGGCTGGTGCGCGGCCTTGTGCTTCAGCGCGCGGCCTTTGGCGGGAGTGGGGTCGGGGATGAGGCCGTAGACCTGACGCCCTTCGTGATCTTCCGGCAGGTACTCCGTGATCGGCATGCCCTCCTCGTTTACGAACAGGAGGCAGTGGCAGTATTTGTAGATCTGCATTTCGTCGCAGGCGCAGATCCAGCGCCGGAGCTTCGCCTCGGCCTGCTTGTCCTGGTAGAAGTTGCAAGGACAGAGCGGCTTGCCGAGCTCATCCACATGGGCCGCCAGGCCCTTGATCACGGCCTCCGTGACGGCCGGGGTCGGATGAAAGGTCGTCCCGCTCTTCTCCGCGAAACCCTTTGCGAACTTCCACATCTTGTCGAGACTGGCTTGGGTTGGTTCCGCCATGGTCGGTGGCCTCTTCGTTGTGCAGCCTGTGTGCTCGTGCGACGCGAGCCTCGCAGTTTACAAGCGAAATGCCCTCCTTTACAATCGCTTCCTTTCCCTCCCGGCGCAGGCCCACAGGAACATGGAGAACCACGCCAGATGGCTTTTTCAGAGGACTCATTGCGCGATCGGCTGACGCGACACCTGGCAGCCTCTCTGGATGCTGCGCATGTCGCCCTGCTCATGGCTGAAATCGAGCGGTTGGGGCTGGTGCCGGCCGTCACGGCCTTGGTCCAGGAACTGGAGGACCTGTCTCCTAAGGCGGCCCGTGCGGTGATCGAGGCCCTGCCCGAGCTGCACCGCCGCGCGGGGCTGGATGATCTGAGCTCCTGGCTCGATCTGGCGGTCGGGATGGCCGAGTCCTCCGGCGCCTCGGCGCTCAAGTATGCCAAGGAGAGTCCCTTGCTCTTGGGGTTGATCTCGTCCCGAGACGATCGCGTGCGTGTGCTGACGATGGGCCTGGAGCTGGCCGAACGAGATCCCGGGATGACGCTCGAGTTCCTGCGGGTGGCGCCGGAATTGGTGGGGCTGATGCCTCACGAACAGATGGTGAAATGGGTCGATCACGGGCTTGAGCTGAGCGACGTGAACTATGTGCTCGGCGGCGAGTTTTTCCGAGAGAGTCCGAAGATCGCCAAGATCATGGAGGTGGAAGACCTGCGAAGCTGGACCGGCCTGGGGCTCAAGCTGGTGACGATCAATCAGTTCGGCAAGCCCGATTACATGGCGACCTTGGAGTTCTTCCGCACAACCCCGGCGCTCTTGGAAGAGATTTCGGCTGCGACCGCGCGACGGCTCACCGTCCGGATGGCCGGCGCGCTGGCCGAGCAGGACCCGCAATTGGCGGTGGAGGTCTTGGCCGAAGCCCCGGCATTACTGCAACAGATTCCGATCGACTGGCAGCCCCGCATGTTGCAGTACGGCCTGTTGGTTGCGGAACGGGATGCGATCGTCGCACAGGCTTATTTGCGCCGTTGCGCAAGCCTGGCTGGGTTGATTGGAGCGGACGACCGTGCCTGGAAGGTGTTTGAGGACTGGTTCAAGAGCGGCATGGAGGTGTTGGCCTACAGCGTGGAAGGGGCGAGGGCCTATTTCTCGTTGGAGACCAGCAAGGCCTTGGTTGCATTGGAGGAAGCCCAGAACGGTGTGCCGCTGCGCCAGGTGGCGCGGTCGCTGACCCTGTTCGCACAGGCGCTCTGTGGCAAGGCCGTGAGGGTCGAGCCGTTGCCGGATGAGGCAGCGGAACCACATACGAGCGGACAGAAGGCGAAGACCCGCGCCCGCGCCACCGTCAGTCCGGACGGCCGAACCATCTTCGTGCCGCCGGTGATGCGCCGCGAGGCGGATCGGGAGGCCAACCGGCGAGCGTACGTGGTGATGGTCGCGCATGAAGCCGGCCATCTCGAATTTGGCACCTACGACCTGGATCTGGCGGAACTGGGCGAGTTGGTTGAGACCGTCGCGGCCCGGTACGGCCGGTCGTCGCGGATCGCGAAGTCAACCCCGCATACGCTGGCCGATTTCTTCGCCCTCTATCCTCAACCTGGCGTCATCCGGGACCTCTGGACCATTCTTGAGGATGCCAGGGTTGAAGCGAGACTGCGCGCCGAGTATCCAGGCCTGCGGGCTGAGCTTGATGCGGCGGCCAAGGCGGCGCTGTCCCTGCGCTCGCTGACGCACGGCATGTCGGTGCGTGAGCTGGTGCTCGATGCGCTGTTGCTCACATCAAGCGGGTTGTCGGACGTCATGATCCCTGACGCGATTCAGGAGGCTGTGACCGAATGTTGGTCGCTCGGCCGCTCGGTGTTGGCGGAGCAGGTGACGGCCGCCGATGTCCTCCGAATCATCGACCAGGTCTATGTGAGGATGGACGAGCGCCTGAGCGCGGCTGCCTTGCCGTCGAGCGAAGCCCCGGAGAATCGTTCGCAGGAGAATTCTACGGAGCAGATGGCCGGAGGGCCCCAAGCCTCTGAAGTCCTCACCGAGACCTACCAACCGATCGACAATTGGCACTATCGCGGCGGGATGCAGCCGGAATTCATCGGGGCTGGGGGGCAGCAAGCAAATGAGTCGAGCAAAGGCGCCCAGCTTGTGCCGCAGGAGGATGAGGCGGGAGGACGTGAGGCCGGAACAGCAAGCCGGCGCTCAGCCGACGGCCGGCTTCGTGAGGTGGCACGGGCCGAACAGGACCTGTCGGGCCGACAGGCGGCGCCCGATCGCTCGGCCGATGAACTGGTCGCCCTTGAAGATCAACGGCGGCCCCGCTGGGAGCCGGGGCCGGACGAGGCCGGGACCTATCAGTACGATGAATGGGACGGCATGATCCGGGATTATCGTGCGCGATGGTGTCTCGTGCGGGAGCAACGGCAGACCTCGGAAGACGCGGATTTTGTCGAAGCGGTCTTGAACGAACATGGGGCGGCCATTCGCGTGCTGCGGCGGTATTTCGAGGGCATCCGTCCGCCGGCGCTCCGGCAGGTTCGGGGGCAGAGCCATGGGGATGATGTAGATTTGGACGCCGCCGTCGCCTTGCGCGCCGATCTCGCGGCTGGCACGGACCCGTCGGATCGCCTGTACATCCGACGCGATCGGCGGGACCGCAGCGTGGCCGTGGCCTTTCTGGTGGATCTCAGCGGTTCGACCGGCCGGCAGATCGCGGCGGACGGTCGCAGGGTCATTGATGTCGAGAAGGCCGGGCTGGTCTTGCTCTGCGAGGCGCTGGAGGCCATCGGCGATCAATACGCGCTCTATGGATTCTCCGGACGGGGCAGGCAGGATGTGGAGTTTGTGGTGCTCAAGGACTTTGAAGAAGAGAGCCGGTCCCGGGTCGCCGGCCGCATCGGGGCGGTGCAGCCGATGCACCAGAACCGTGACGGGGCGGCGATCCGGCATGCGGCGGCCAAGCTCACGGCCACCGACGCGCGGGTGCAATTGCTCGTGCTGATCAGCGATGGGCGGCCGCTGGACGACCACTATGCCGAGGACTATGCGATTGAGGATACGAAGATGGCGCTCCGCGAAGCGACCGCCAAGGGGATCGTGCCCTTCTGCATCACGGTGGACCGGGAGGCGGAGGGTTATCTGCGCCGCATGTATGGAGACGTGCGCTATGTCGTCATTGACGAAGTTAAGGGCTTGCCGGAACGGTTGCCGCGGGTGTATCACCGTTTGACGGCATAAGGGGCGTTCGAAAAATGAACTCTGCGCCGATGGCGAAGAAGGACCAGTGACTAGATGACCGCTGACGCGACCAAGCGAGATGTGCCCCAGTGGGTCTATAAGCTGTTTACCGGCCAGCAGTATCCCTACGTCCGGCGCCTGGCCAAGTTTGCCAACCGCGATGTGAAGCCCGGGGAAGAACGGCGCGAGCCGACCCGCGAGGAAATCGACGCCAAATTCTGGGAAGTTTATCCTCGCTGTTGGGCCAAGATTCTTCAGGAAGTGAAGAGCGGAATGATCGTCACGTTTGTCGAACTCGGTGCTTTCGAGCCGGGCACGTATCAAGGCTTGATCGACGCGCCGGAGGCGTTTTTGGCGCAGCGGTACGGGAAGAAAAAAATCAAGGTGAATTTCTACGACGGCGAGAACTTCGTGTGCACGATCAATTTCAAGGTGGCGGGCTGGACGGAGCACGAGCAGCACTAAAAGGAACGCGTCAATGGTCACTCGTCAATCGTCAGCCGGCTGAACCACGATTCACCTATGACGAATGACGATTGACGGAGAGGTTCATATGCGACCGAAAATCACGGTGGTGGGAGCGGGCAATGTCGGAGGGACGGTCGCCCAGCGGTTGGCCGAACGGAATTGCTATGACGTGGTGCTGGTGGACGTGGTCGAGGGTATGCCGCAGGGCAAAGCGCTGGATTTGATGCAGGCAGGCGCGGTCTATGGCCATGACGCGCTCGTGACCGGCGCCAACAATTATGAGGAGACCGGCGGATCGGCGGTCGCCGTCATCACCTCCGGTATTGCCAGGAAACCCGGCATGAGCCGGGATGAACTGCTCTCCACCAACGCCCGGATCGTCAAAGGCGTGGTGGAGCACATCGTCGCCCGGTCGCCGCAGGCCTATCTGGTGATGGTGACCAATCCGCTGGATGCGATGGTCCACGTGGCCTTGAAGGTGAGCCGGTTTCCTCGACACCGCGTGCTGGGCATGGCCGGCATTCTGGACTCGGCGCGATTCCGGCGGTTCATTTCGCTGGAGTTGGGCGTCTCTCCCGCCGAGATCCACGCGATCGTGCTGGGAGGGCATGGCGATACGATGGTGCCGCTCCTGCGCCATACCACCGTGGCCGGACGTTCGATCACCGAATGGCTGCCCAAGGACCGGCTCGAGGCCCTGGTCAAACGCACGCAGGACGGGGGAGCGGAGATCGTCAACTTGCTGAAGACGGGCAGCGCGTACTATGCCCCGTCGGCCTCGGCCGTCGAGATGGTGGAAGCCATCGTGAAGGACCACAAACGCATCCTGCCCTGCTCGGTCAAATGCGAAGGCGAATACGGGTTGCGGGACATCGTGGGCGTGCCGGTGCAACTCGGCAAGGGCGGCGCCGAGCGGATCGTCGAATTCGATCTCTCGGCCGACGAGCGGGCGGCGCTGAACACCTCCGCCCGTGCCGTCCGCGAATTGTGCGATGCGGTGGATCGCCTGATGGCGTGAGGCTGCCGATTCTGAAGGCCGCGGCTTGACATTGTGGATGAGCTTGGGGTACAGACTGCGGTCAAGTACTTAACCGGAAAGGCGGTGGCGCGATGAAGTTTCTCGAAGATCCCTATCAGACCCTGTGGGCCGGCCTCGGCCTCTCGGTCGTGTTGATAGTCGTGTTTCTGGGGATGGCAGGCGTGGGAGCGGGGGAGGCGGATTGGCTGGGCATCCTGTTCCGCTGGGTGCACTTCCTCGCCGGCATCACCTGGATCGGCCTGTTGTACTTTTTCAACCTGATCAACGCGGCGTTCCTGAAAAGCCTGGACGGACCGACAAAGAACATTGTGATCCCGAAGCTCATGCCTGCGGCCTTGAACTGGTTCCGTCACGGCGCGACCGTCACAGTGCTGGCCGGGCTCGTCCTTTACTTCTGGCTCTATTCCAAGGGGGGCACGGGAGCCTACGCGCTTGGCATCGGCGGGTTGCTGGGGATCATCATGATGGCGAACGTGCACGCGATCATTTGGCCGAATCAGAAGAAAATCATCGCCGCGGTCTCCCAGGCTGCGGCCGGTGGTCCGCCGCCGCCGCCGGAGATGGCCGCCTGGGGGCGGACGGCATTGCTGGCCTCCCGGGTGAACTTCATGCTCTCGATCCCCATGCTGTTCTTCATGGGAGCCGGAAGCCATATCAAATAGAATTTCCATCAGAATTTCCGTGGCCGTCCAGTCGGGTCCTTCCCTGAAAGGCCCAGCGCCTCTCCCTGTTTCCTTGGGGCGACTGGGCCACTTGAGCCGAAATTGAGCCCCACACCGGGCCGGTTGCTTGACGGCTTCCCGCGTAGAACCGTATAGTTACGCGTCGGCCTGGGGCCGGCCGATCACGAGCCAGCATCATGAACATGAACCAGCAAGAAGGACGAGTGCTGCGGTCGCTTGAGGGGCCGGCGTGGGACCTGGTCGCCTATGCCAAGACAGGCGGGTATGAAGCGTGGAGAAAGTGCGTGGCCGACTCCAAGCCCCAGGAGATTGTCGAGGAGATCAAGCGCTCCGGCTTGCGCGGTCGCGGGGGAGCCGGGTTCCCGACCGGGGTCAAGTGGGATAAGGTGCTCAACCACCGGGTCAAGGAACGGTATTTCGTCTGCAACGCCGGCGAACATGAGCCGGGCACGTTCAAGGACCGGCATCTCCTCAAGCACGCCCCGCACCAGTTGATTGAAGGGTGCTTGATTGCGTCCTATACGGTCGGCGCCAAGGCTTCCTTCCTGTACGTCAACCACGAATACCATGAGGAGCAGGAAAATCTACAGAAGGCTCTCGCACAGGCGCGCGAGAAGGGATACATCGGAAAGAATGTGTTCGGCTCCGGGCGTGATCTCGACCTCGAAGTCTTCTCCGGGCAGGGCAGCTACGTGGCCGGTGAAGAAACGGCGATGCTCGAATCCATGCAGGGCCGTCCGGCGATGCCGCGGCAGAAGCCTCCGTTTTACCCGACCGACTTCGGACTTTACGGGAAGCCCACGCTCGTCAACAATGTGGAGACCCTGTGCAACATCCCGCTCATCCTGAGGAAAGGAGCGAGCTGGTTTAATGAAGTGGGCACCGAGAAATGTCCGGGGACGATGCTCTTCTCGCTGAGCGGCGCGGTCACTCGTCCCGGTATCTATGAGTTGCCCCTCGGCACACCTCTCCGGGATTTGGTTGAGCGATGTGGGGGCGGGGTTCCCAACGGCCGGAAGGTCAAGGCCGTCTTCCCCGGCGGCCCGGCCTTTCCAATGGTGACGGCGGATCAGTTGGATTTGCAGATGGATTTTGACTCCCTCAAGAAAGCCGGCACGGGCCTCGGGTCGGCCGGCGTCATCGTGGTCGATGACGCCACGTGTATGGTGGCCAAGACGCTCCATTTTTCCAATTTCTTCAAGGGAGAAAGCTGCGGCCAATGTCCATCTTGCCGGATGGGCACCATCAACCTGGCGTCGCTCATGACGAAGATTGAGGCGGGCGAAGGGACACAAAAGGATTTGGACACGTTATTGCAGATCGCGGGCTTTGTGAAGGGAACAGGCTACTGCACGCTCGTGACCGGCGCGGCCGTGCTCGTTCAAAGTGCCCTGAAGCTGTTTCAGGACGAATTTGAAGCCCATATCCGACTCCAGCGATGTCCTTATCAACCGGCGCCGGTCACGGCAGGGTCGGCATAACGCCGGTCAACGGGTGAGTCCGATGCCACAGATTACCTTTCTTCATCCCGATGGAAAAAGCGGAGAGGTTCCGCGCAACGTGACCATCTTGGAAGCGGCCGAACTGCTCGGCTTTCCCTTGACTCACGATTGCGGAGGGAATGCTTCCTGTACGACCTGCCGGGTGGAGGTCCAATCGGGAAGCGATCGGTTGTCGGAGATCGATTTCGACGAGCAGGACCTGCTCGATCGCGAGGGGCTGAGCGAACCCTGGCATCGGTTGGGCTGTCAGGCGCGGGTGATGGGTGATGTGGTGGTGCGGGTGCCGTTGCACAAGTGGGAGCGTCCTTCGGAAGCGGCGAGTGTGCAGATCGTCGATCAGTCGTGCAATTTAATCTAGAAGTCTCTATGTATATGCTAACCCGGTAAGGAGGAACCCAGATGATTACCGTCACGGATGTGGCTGCGAATAAGATCAAGGAACTGATGCTGGAGGAGAAGGATGTGGTGGGCCTTCGGGTCTATGTGCGCGGAGGCGGATGCCACGGCTACCAATACGGGATGGCGTTCGAGAACAAGATCGGGGAGGACGACACCGTGATCGAAAAGAACGGAATTCAAGTCATCCTCGATCCCCAGAGCGCGCCGCTGCTGTCCGGCGCCGAAGTGGATTATGTCGATAGCCTTCAGGGTTCCGGCTTTGCCGTGAAGAATCCGCAGGCCAAGACGACCTGCGGGTGCGGCAGCTCGTTCAGCGCTTGAGCGCTGACGCGTGCCAGCCGAGTGCAATCTTGACGTCGCGGGTTCGTGGCCGGTCTCGCTCTTGGTGAGGGGACCGGCCTTTTTCATCCCGGGAGAATTACATGGCACAGGCGGCCAGCGTGACGCGACGATACCGTTTCAGCGCAGCCCATCGGTTGCATACGGACCAGCTTTCCGAGGAGGAGAATCGGCGGGTGTTCGGCAAATGCAACAATCCGAACGGCCATGGGCACAACTATGTCGTGTACGTGACGGTGGGTGGCCCCATCGACCCGGCTACGGGACGGAGCCTCGATCTGGAGGGGCTGGATCGGGTGGTGACCGAGCGGGTAGTTCGGCGCTTCGATCATCAGGATTTGAACCGCGACCCCGCCTTTACCCAGATCACGACGACGGGAGAGAACCTGGCGCGGCTGATCTGGGAAATCCTTCATGAGGCGATCCCCAACGGAAAGCTGGCCAAGGTGGGCGTGGTCGAAACGCGGGACAACTACTTCGAGTATGCCGGCCCCTCGTCCTCTTGCTGAGCGGGCCGGTTCCTGATTCAAGCAAGGAGTTCTCATGCCACGAAGACAAACCGGCCGCAAGCGTGTGCTGTCCCGAACCCGGGACGGACAGGCGCCGGGGCTGGAAGGGTTGGTGACACGGCTGCTGGTCGAGATCGGCGAGACCCCGACAAGGAATGGATTGCTCGAGACGCCGCGCCGCGTGGCGAAGGCGTTGCAGTTCATGACCCGAGGCTACCATCAGAATATCGATCAACTCGTCAATCAAGCCCTGTTTCCGATCGAGTACGACGAGATGGTGATCGTGAAGGATATCGATTTTTTCAGCATGTGCGAACATCATCTGCTGCCGTTCTTCGGCCGATGTCACGTCGGCTATATCCCCAACAAGAAAGTCGTCGGGCTCAGCAAGGTTCCACGGATCGTGGACGCCTTCAGCCGGCGGCTGCAAGTGCAGGAACGATTGACCGTTCAAATCGCCGAAACGCTCCAGTCCAAGCTCAACGCGCACGGCGTCGGGGTGGTCATGGAAGCCCGACACCTCTGCATGATGATGCGCGGGGTCGAGAAACAGAATACCGTCGCGGTCACCAGCCACATGCTGGGGGCGTTTCGGACCCAGGAGCAAACACGGCTTGAATTTCTCAAGCTGATCCGGCAGGGGAGCGTGGGCGACGGCGACTGATCGAGGCCGTTTTCGGGTCGATCTTAGAGCCGTTCGGCACTCCGTCAGATCAATCGAGTGAGGACAGGAATCGCCACAGTGCCTGGTTGAACCGCTCCGGCTGCTCGAGATTGGGGAGGTGCCCCGCGTCGGGAATGATCTCCAACCGTGCCCCGGGGATGCGGTCCGACATCAGCCTTGCGTCCGATATCGGGGTCGGCTGGTCCTGTTCCCCGACCATGACCAGGGTCGGGCAGCGGATCGACGGGAGGAGCGGGACCGAGTCGGGGCGACTCGCCATGGCCATCAGGTCTCCCGCCAGGCCGCTCAGCTCCATGCGCGCGATCATTGCGTCCACCTGCGAGACCACCATCGGATTGGATTGAAGCGTCCTTGGACAGAGCAGTTTGGGAACCATGATGTCTCGAACGGCGTCGGGCCCCTTCCGGTAGGCGGTCTGAGCCATCTGGAAACGGCCGGCCCGTCCCTCTTCCGTGTCGGCCTGGGCCCGCGTGTCGGTCAAAACCAGCGCCTTGAGCCGATGGGCGTGGCGCCGGCAGAACATCAGCGCGATGTAGCCGCCCATCGACAGTCCGACCAAGACCACCGACTGCAAGCCGAGATGATCGAGCAACCCCGCCACATCGTCGGAGAACTGTTCCATCGTATACTGCCACAGGGGGGCGTCGGATTCGCCGTGTCCCCGCAGGTCAACCGTGACGATGCGGGCCCGGTCGCTGAGCCCTTGTCTCTGGGGCGTCCACATCTCCCGGTTGAGGGGAAACCCGTGCAGAAAGACCACGGGCAGGCCCGTCCCTCGCTCGGAATAGGCGAGTCTGATGCCGTTCACGGTGGCGTAGGGCATGGGCGATCCGCGCAGAGGCGCAGCTCCGTAGGGGCTGTTCTCTACCATCTTCTCGCCTCAGGGGTCAATCAAGCCCAGATGGGACGGGCCGGCCGCCGATTGCGGGGGTTTGCGGTTCCGTATAGAATGGGGGCAACTGGCTCCTACTCGCCTATGTCCTTCCAACGGGACGCGCAAACTGATCTCTATCGGACCGAGTCCGGCTCGGATGTTTCTCACGCGCCGCTGGCCGAACGGATGCGGCCGCGTGACTTCGCGGAATTCCTCGGGCAGGAGGATGTGATCGGACCTGATCGACCGCTCCGTCGCGCGATCGAGTCCGATACCCTGTCCTCCGTCATCTTGTGGGGCCCTCCCGGGTCCGGGAAAACTACGTTGGCGCAACTGATCGCGAAGCGGACCAGCGCCGTCTTCGTATGGTTCCCGGCTGTCACGAGCGGAATTGCCGAATTGCGGGCCGTCGTCAAGGCGGCCGAGCAACGCCGGGTCTTCTCCGGGCAACGCACCATTGTGTTTGTCGATGAGATCCATCGATTCAATAAGGCGCAGCAGGACGCGTTTCTTCCGCACGTCGAGAAGGGCACCATCGTGTTGCTCGGGGCGACCACCGAGAATCCCTCTTTCGAGGTCATCGCGCCCTTGCTCTCGCGGTCGCTGGTGGTGATGCTGCACGCGCTGCCCGATGAAGCGCTCGGTCAGGTGTTAGATCGGGCGCTGGCGGATCCTGCCCGCGGATTCGGTCACCTGCACGCGACGATGACTCCCGCTGCGCGCCGGCACCTGATCGCGTTTGGAAACGGGGACGCCAGGTCGGCCTTGACGGCCTTGGAGCATGTAGTCGCGCATACGCCACGGCAACCTGACGGGGGATTGGTGCTCGACGAACAGGCGGTGGCGGCGGCGCTCTCGAAGAAAGCCCTCCGGTACGACCATGCCGGCGAGGAGCATTACAATCTTATTTCCGCCTACATTAAGAGTCTGCGCGACTCGGATCCGGACGGGGCACTCTACTGGCTGGCCCGTATGTTGGAGGGAGGGGAGGACCCGCTCTTTATTGCCCGGCGGATAGTGATTTTCGCTTCCGAGGACATCGGAAACGCGCAGCCCCAGGCGCTCCTCGTCGCCGTAGCGGTTTCACAAGCGGTGCAGTTCGTCGGGATGCCCGAAGCCCAGATCACGCTCGCACAAGGAACGACCTATTTGGCGACCTGCCCCAAGGACAATGCGTCCTATGCCGGGATCATGAAGGCCATGACCGATGCCCAAACCTATGGGAACTTGTCCGTGCCCTTTCACTTGCGCAATGCGGTGATGCCGCTTATGAAGCAGTTAGGCTATGGGGAAGGGTACCGGTATGTGCATGACGATCCGGCCGCGCAGCGGGAGCAATCGCATCTCCCTCCCGAGCTGAAGGGAGTTCGCTATTACGCGCCGAAGAAAAACTAACCTGCACCGGAAACGCACGCCGACACGAACCGCCCCGCGACGTGGTGGACAAACCTCGCCTGTTCGCTATACTCAAAGCCAGGAGAGCGGGATGACTCAACCGGCATCAACACAGCCCAGTGAGCGCCGTCGCTTTGTCCGGGCGACGCTGGTGGGTTCCGCTCTGCTTGAGCCGAAGAGCGGCGGACCCTCCGTGACGGCCGTGCTGGATAATGTCAATCGCATCGGGGCAGGGCTGCACACCAAAGCCAAGTTGGCGCCCAAAGACGATGTCATGGTGGTGCTGGCATTCCTGGACCAACAGGGACAGGAGCAGCAGGAGAAGCTTGCCGGGACGGTGGCCTGGGTCAAGCCTTGGGAAAAAGGTTACCTGATCGGGGTCGTCTGGGACGAAGTGGTAACAGTGGAAAAGAATCGCTGGCTGTATTACTACCTGGAAGAAACCCTGAAGATGCCCGGTTAGACAAGACCCGCCAACGATCCACGGACACGTTCCAGCTCTTGCGACAGCTCCTCCCATTTGAGTGTGGCTCGTTCAAGATCGTGCTTCCACAGGTCGTGCTCTCGTTGCATCGCCTTCCAGCGGTCGAAGTCCTCATAGAGTTGCGGGTCGGCAAGTTCCCCGTCCCGGGCCTTGATCTTGGCCTCGCACTCAAGCACGACCGCTTCTGCCCTGGCGACTTGCTTCTCCAGGCGGGCCTCCGCCTTGATCAACTCGCGGCGCTCCGCAGCTTTTCCCTTGGGAGAGTCGGAGCCTGGACCTGAGCCGTTCGCGCGCTCATTGCCGTTCGTGCCGACCGATCCATCGTCCGCCTGGTCCCTCCCAAATTCTTCCAGTTCTTTGCTGCGCTTCCAGAGATAGTATTCGTAGTCGCCGAGATAGTCCTTCGCCTGCCCGTCGTCGATTTCGACGACGCGGTTGGCGATCCGCGACAGGAACGTCGGATCGTGCGAGATGAAGATGAGGGTCCCGGGGAACGCGACGAGCGCGTCCGTCAGCACATCTACCGATGCGGGATCGAGATGGTTGGTCGGCTCGTCCAGCAACAGGGTGTTCGCAGGCTCCACCAACATGCGGGCCAGGGCGACCCGGTTTCGTTCGCCTCCGCTCAATGCCTTGATGGGTTTTTTCTGGTCGGGCCCTGAAAAGAGGAAGGCTCCGGCGATGCCCCTGAGGAAATTCGTTTCCGCCTGTTTGGCCACTTCGTGGAGCGAATCCAGGATGGTGTGTTCGGGATTGAGCGTTTCGGCCTGGTGCTGGGCAAAATAATGCAGGGTCACCCCATGTCCCACCGTCCGCGAGCCTTTGTCCAGTGGCGTCACGCCCGCCAGCATTTTGAGGAGCGTGCTTTTCCCTGCGCCGTTTTCTCCAACCAAGGCAATCCGCTGTCCTCGCTCCACGGTGAAGTCCAATGACCCGTATACTACCTTATGCCCATAGGCCTTGGCGGCGCCCCGCAATTCCAGCACGTGCCGACCGCTGGGGCTTGGCTCGGGAAAGGTAAACCGAACCCGCCGCGGATCGCGCTGCCGTTCGATGACCTTGACCTTCTCCAACTGCTTGATGCGGGACTGGACCTGGCGGGCCTTGTTGGCCTGATACCGGAAACGGTCGACAAACTTCTGGACCCGGGCGATTTCCTTGGCTTGTCGGGTGGCAGCGGATTCCAACTGCGCGTCCTGTTCGGCTTTCAGAACGACGAATTGCGAATAGTTGCCGCGGTACTCCCGGATCTGCTGGTGCCGGATTTCCCACATATGCGTAGCCACCTGATCCAGAAACTTCGTGTCGTGGCTGACGATGAGGAGCGTCATCTTGGAAGCGAGGAGGAATTCCTCGAACCAGCGTTGCGTCACCTTGTCCAGATGGTTCGTCGGTTCATCCAGCAGCAGCACATCCGGGTTGGACAAGAGGAGATGGGCCAGCGCCACGCGCATGCGGTAGCCTCCGGACAGGGTGTCCACCATGCGCGAAAAGTCGTGAACGGTGAAGCCCAGGCCCATCAGGATGCGTTTGGCCTCGTGCTCCGGATAAAGGTCCCGATGGGTGGCTTCCAGCACACTCTTTCCTAGGAGAGGCTCGAGTTCCTGCGCCAAATATCCAATGGTCAGGCGCGGGCGCTTTCGAATCGTCCCCTTGTCGGGAGACTGTTCCCCCATGATCATGCGCAACAACGTCGTCTTGCCGCACCCATTCGGCCCCACCAGGCCCACGCGGGTGTTCGGGCGCAGGTGTGCCGACGCATCCTTGAGCAGGACGCGAGTGCCAAATTGTTTCCATACCTCTTCGATTTGCAGCATAGTGAGCCTATCGATTACACAGCATGGCCCGGTTCACACTCCGGAACGATTCGAGATGGATAGGGTAGCGAGAATGTGAGACTAGCGTGTAGGCAATCGAGGAGGTCGAGACAAAGTGGTGGAGCTGGCCGGGATTGAACCGGCGACCTCGTGAATGCCATTCACGCGCGCTCCCAACTGCGCCACAGCCCCACTTTGCACGATCAATGGACTTCTCATGGTGCGGGAAAAGTGCTGAATTTTCAGCATGCTACCATGCGGCAGTAAGCCAGTCAAGAAAGGTGGCCTTGCCCTATTCTCCGGCTAAGCTCCCAATCGTGATGGACACGGAATCGGTCTGGACGCATGAGCAGCAGGCGACCGCATGGCATCAGCCTTGCGAGGTGATTCACCCAATGGGTGATTCGCCAACCAAGGAGGAGGTTGATGCCTGAGAAGCCGTT
>WBZO01000834.1_pt1 | contig 56531 bp, 48 predicted proteins | sample 5204261 | NCBI WGS metagenome assembly WBZO01 (sample SAMN12412400, study PRJNA552823) | activated sludge metagenome | isolation source: activated sludge from anammox sidestream of wastewater treatment plant... | place: USA: North Carolina | collected 2017-09
CTCCTCGGCGAGAGCGCCGGAGGGGAACGCCGTGCGGTACTCCTCGAGGAGCCGCAGCGCCTCGTTCGATCGACCTTCGCGGGCGGCGGCGCGGATCGACTCGAGCATCCGCATCTCCTCCGCGAGCCGCGCCGGCGCCGCCGAGGGCTCGGGCGCGGCGGCCTGCTCCGGCGCGGCGGTCGCGGCGGCGACGGGCGCGCGCTTCGGCGCGGGCGCGGAGGGCAGGTCGTCGACGGACATCGTCGCGATCTCGGGCGCCGGCTCGGCCTGCGCCGCCACGGCGGCGGCCGCAGGGGGACTCGCCGGCGCGCGCGGCGCCTCGATCGCCGCGACGTTCGTCGGCGACGACGGATGCGCGGTCACGGCGACCACGGCACCCGACGCGAGGGCGAGGCCGGTGACGATCGCCGCGATCTTCCAGGCGGCGACCGAGGAGACGCTCGCGGTCGTGGCCGCCGTCGCGCTCGTCGCGGCGCCGGCGGTCGTCGCCGCCGAGGCCGTCGTGGTCGATGCGACCGCGGTCGTGGCCGCCACGGTCGCGCCGATCGCGAGCACGCTCGCACGGCGCACGGCGCTCGCGCGCTCCTCGCGTCCGGCCTTCACCAGCGCGCTGCGCAGGCGCGCGCGGCGCTCGTCGTTCGTCACGTCGCTCATCGGCCCCCCCGGAATGCGCGGCGCTTCTGGATCCGCACGAGCGATTGATCGAAGACCTCGCGGGCGCGCGCGAGCCGCGACGCGACCGTCCCGGGCGGGATCTCGAGGCACGCCGCGACGGCGGTCGCGCTCAGCTCCTCGACCTCGGAGAGGACGAAGACGTCCCGCAGGTGATCGGGCAGCGACGCGAGCACCTCGTCGAGCAGCTCGCGTGCGCGGCGCTGATCGAGCAGCTCCTCGAGCGTGGGCCCCGGCGCGGAAGATGCGGTGCCGCCGTCCTCGTGCTCGCTCGGCTCGAGGTATTCGATCTCCGCGCGGCGGGCGTGAGCGCGCCGCTGCTGGGCCGCGACGTTCCTCGCGGTGCCGAAGAGGAAGGCCTTCTCCTTGCCCGGCTCGATGCTCGCGAGCTTGGTCGACGCGATGACGAAGACCTGCTGGACGGCGTCGTCCGCGGTCGCCTCGTCGAGCCCCGACCGGCGGAGGCACCGGAAGACGAAATCGATGTTCTGCTCGGCGAGCGCCTCGAAGGTGAGGGCCGTACGGACGTGCCCGGACGCCGCCGCCGGCGGCATCTCGCTCTCGGGTCGGACCGCGGTGGCGATCGTGGGCACATCCTTCATCGTCAAGAGCAGGGCGAATCGATCAGAAAATCGACCGGACCCCATACGTTCCCGCGGGCCCCGGTCGAACGAAACGCCGAAGAGCCCCCCACCCGCGCCAGGGCGCGCCTCGAGCATTCGCGTGACCTCGACCGTCGTGGTCATGGCCGCACGGTGATGCGCGTGGTGAAGGTGTCGTCGACGAAGGGTTCGATGCGCGCTCGGGCCATCGCGGTGCGGATGCACTCGTCGTGGGGCCTCTCGCCGCGCAATTCGACCCGCGCCACCGTCCCGTCGGCCCGGAAGACGAGCAGCCCGCTGCGCACCGGATCGTCCGGTCCCAGACACGCGCGCGCCGCCGGGAGGACGGCGTTGATCGCGCCGACGACCGCGCCCGGCGAGGGCCGGAGCTGGCGCGCCCCGCTCGCTGGGCCCGGATTCGCCTCGGTCCGCACCTCTTCGCGCGCGTCCACGGCGTCGTGCATGGCGCGTCCGAGATCGTTCCCTCCCCCCGGGGCGGCCTCGGTCGGGACGTCGGAGACCGTCACGACGGCCGCCGTGGGCGCGGCGAGCCCGCGGGGACGGGCGCTCGCGCTCGACGTGGGCACTACGGCCGAGCTCGCCGCGGCCGCGGGGAGATCGCTCGCGGCAAGACCTGTGGCCGGCTCCGCGGGCGCCGGGGCATGGGTGTCCGCCGCCGCCGTGGTCGCGATCGCGACGGTGCGGGCCGCGACCGGCTCGCTCGGGCGGCGGATCATCCAAACGGCAGCGCCCGTCGCGAGCGCGATCGGGAGGGCGATCGCGCTCGCGACGGGGAGAAGCCCGCGCTTCCGCGGAGGGGGAGGGAGATTGGAAGCGGGGGCAGGAGCGGGGGCGGATACCGGAGCGGGGGCGGATACCGGAGCGGGGGCGGATACCGGAGCCGGGGCGGGAGCAGGCGGCTCTGCGCGGACGATCGGCCGCTCGCCCGACTGCTCCACGTCGAGGATGGGACCGGACTCGCTCGCCTGACGCATCAGCGCGTCGAGGTCGATGAGGCCGCTGTCCTCGTTGCGCTTCTCCGCCGGCATCTGCCTCCCCATCGCCGGGAGGGGGGCGAACCGATCGGAAAATCGTCCGGCGTTGCGAAGCACCACGCGAAGCCGCGGTCACGGCCCCGCGTGACCGGCGCGGTTTCGCGACGGTCGAGGTTGGTACGCGCCTTGAAAAGACGGCCGCGAGATGTTCCGCCCGCTCTCGCGCGCCCTCCTCCTCTCGTCGGTCCTCGTCCTCGGCAGCGGCTGTTACGCCGGCACCTACCGCCATCACGGCCACTATCATCATCACGGCGGCGGCGGCAGCGGCGTGGTCGCCGCGGCGGCCGTCGGCCTGCTCGCGGGCGCCGCGATCGCCTCGGCGGCGGAGCATCGTCATCGCGAAGAGCCCGTCGAGCGCGTCGTATACATCAATTACGCCGACTCGCCCGCTCCCCTGCCGGCCTCCCCGCGCGACCGCGCGATCGGAGCGCCCGGGCCGACGTTCGACGCAAAGGCCGCGCGCGCAGCGCTATCGAACGTCGATCTCTCCGCGTGCCGCGATGCCGGGGCACCGCGGGGCTACGGGCACGCGAATGTGACGTTCAATCCCGACGGACGCGCATCGAAGGTCGTCATCGACACACCAGCAGGTCTCTCCGATGGAGCCGTCACGTGCGTCGGCGATCGCCTAGGCATGGTGACCGTCCCCACCTACGACGGGAGCCTCGTCACCGTCGGCAGCACGTGGTTCGTCCCTTGAAGACGCTCCTCGCGCTCTCGATCGTCGCGCTCGCTCCGGCAGGCTGCTACCAGCGCGCAGCCACACACTCGCCCGACGGTCTCATCCAGACCAGCGCGCCGCTCCCCGAAGAGGAGCCGGCCGGGTCGGGCACGATCAGGGCGACGACCGCATACGCGTACGCGCCCGAGCCGAAGGAGCTGCCGCCATTCGACGCGCGCGCCGCGCGCGAGGCCTTCGGGCGCGGGAGCGTCGCCGCGTGCGGCTCGCCCTTCGACGGCCACGCGAAGGTGACGTTCGCGCCGGACGGCACGGTCGCGAAGGTCGTCGTCGACTACCCGTTCGATCTCCCGGCCGAGGTCCGCACCTGCATCGTCACCGAGCTCGCGAGGATCCGCATCACCGCCTTCGGCGGCCCAGCCGTGACGCTGGGCACCTCGTGGCGCGCGCGCTGAGGCGCGCTCAGAAGTCCTGCTCGCCGTCGTCGTCGCCGATCGTGTCCTCGAGCGGCACCCACTCCATGCGCGCGAGCGACTGGCCCTCGCCGTAGAGGACCACCGGCGCGACGCCGCGAAGGACCTCGCGTACCGAGACCGGCAGCTGATCGATCTGCACCTGCGCGCCCGCCTTCAGGCCGACGAGGTTCAGCGCGTACTCGAGCAGCGTGGTCTGGATCGCGGGGCGCTCCTCGATCGGCGCATCCTTCGGGAGGTGCGCCGCATCGCGCGCGGCGTCGAGCGCGTGCCGGAGGCCGCCCATGCGATCGACGAGCTTCTTCTCGAGCGCTTGCTGGCCGGCCCAGACGCGCCCCTGCCCCACCGCGTCGACCTCCTCCTTCGTCATGTGACGGCCCTGCGCCACGCGATCGAGGAAGACGTCGTAGAACTGGCGGACCTTGTGCTCGAGCTCGGCGCGCTCGTCGTCGGTGAAGCCGCGGTAGAGCGACTCGGCGTCCGCGCGCGGCGTGGTCTTGCGGACCTCGATGTTGACGCCGATCTTGTCGAGCAGGCCGTGGATGTCGGCCTTGCCGTAGAAGATGCCGATCGAGCCGGTGACCGTGAGCGGCAGCGCGAAGATCATCTTCGCGGGCGCCGCCACGTAGTAGCCGCCGCTCGCAGCGACGCTGCCCATCGAGACGATGACCGGCTTCTTCTCCTGCAGCTTCTTCAGCTCGCGCCACATCACGTCGGAGGCCATCGACGAACCGCCGGGGCTCTCGATGCGCACGACGACCGCCTTGATCCGGTCGTCGTCACGGAGCCTCTTCACCTCCTCGGCGATCGTGTACGAGCCGACCAGCTTCATGTCGAGCAGCGGCACGTTGCGCGAGCGCCCGTCGATGATGTCGCCGTCGATGTAGAGGAGGCCGATCTTGTCGCGCGGGCCGAAGCGCTCGGGGGCCTTCGACTCCTCCGAGAGCTTCGAGTAGGCGATCTTGCGCCCGACCACGTCCTGGGTGACGCGCTCGAGCTCGTCGTCGAACGCGTAGCCGTCGACGAGCTTCGCGTCGCGCGCCTCGCTGGCGACGAACGGGCCCTTCGCCGAGATCTCGCGGAACTTGTCCTCGGGGATGTGGCGGTAGAGCGCCATGTTGCGCGCGAACACCGCCTCGTAGTTGCGGAGCAGGTCCTCTTGATCGGCGCGCGCGACGTCGCTCGCGTGCTCGTTCATGAACTGCTCGGGGGCCGACTTGTGCGCGCCGATGCGCACGAACTCCGCCTTGATGCCGAGCTTCCCGAGGAGCCCCGCGAGGTACATGTGGCTCGTCTTGAGGCCCGAGTAGCGGATGCCGCCGGCGGGGTTCACGACGATCTTGTTCGCGCTCGCGCACGCGTAGAGCGCCTTCGCGCCCGCGTCCTCGAACGAGCACACCACCTTCTTGCCGCTCGCCTTGAGCACGCGGAAGGCGTCCGCGAGCTCCTCGGCGTGCGCGTAGGACGTCGCCGGCTCGGCGCGGATCACCATGGTGACCGCCTTGATCTCCTTGTCTTCGGCGACCTTCCACAGGCGACGGAGGAGGCGCACGTGGCTGCGGTTGCCCGGCGTGCTCTCGAGGCGGATGGAGACCGCGCGCTCCGAGCGCGGCACGCCCGGGCTGAGGTACGAGCTGATGGAGGCGGTCGCGTACTGGCCGACGGACTGGTCGTCGCCGAGCGCGCTGCCGAAGAGCGCGCCGCCGCCCGCGCTGAAGTGGTTGAAGTAGATCTCGGCGCCCGCCGTGGCGAGGATGCCGCGCGACTGATCGTTGCCGATGTTCGCCGCCTCGATGTCGCCGCGGATGCGGCCGACGCCGGGGATGTCGATGCCGAGCACGCCGCGCGGCCGCCACTGGTCCGAGCCGTCGAAGTACTTCACCTCGACACCGACGTCGATCGCGCGCGTGCCCAGCGGGCGGAAGTCCATCGCCGCGACGTACTGCCGGTCGAGCACCGGGTTGTTCAGCGGCGGGAGCTTCTGCAGGCTCGGCCCGTTGAAGTCGTGCGCCACGAGCGAGAAGCCGAAGTGCGAGTACGGCCGCCACGACGCGCCCGCGCTGATGCCGAAGAGGCCGTCGGTGTACGGGTTCGACGAGTAGGTGCCCTGGAGCGAGGCGCCGAGCATGAACGTCGGCGAGACGCGGTAGCCGAGGCCCCACGACAGCCACGTGTAGTCGATGCCGTTGTACGGGAACCCCGCGCCGGAGGGGCCGCCGGGCGGCATCACGTAGTCGACGCGGAAGACGGTGGAGAAGCCCCAGAGCAGCGGCAGCCCGAGGTTGAACGCGTGCCCGCAGGCGACGCGCTGCGTGTCCGGGCAGCGAACGCCGGTCCAGCGGATCTCGCTGCCCGGCAGGTTCGCGATGTTCGCCGGGTTGAGGACGATCGCCTCGCTCGAGTCCTCTCCGGCGGTGGTCCGCCCAGGAGACAGGAGGCGCTCCGCGCGGGTGGGAAAGGGATCGTCGGCGTGCGCAGCGGTCGCCGTGCACAAGAGGGCGAGGGCGAGTCCGCATCCAATCCTTCGCATGGCCACCTTTCGTCTCCTACACGAGCGTCGCGAGGTCCCGCAGGGTATCGGCCTCGGCGTCGAACGTCTTCTTCACCTCGGCGACGATCAGCTTCTCCGCGACCTGGCTCACGACCGGCACGCGCAGGTCGATGTTCCCGCTCACCGTGCGGCGCGTACGCCCGCTCGCGAGCGTGGTCAGCGTGTACGTACCCGACGCGGCGAAGTACTTCCGCCACTCGGGCTTGACGTGCGGGGAGATCGTCCAGTCCGACGCGTGCTTCTTGATGTCGTAGGTCGATCGCTCGTCCCACGCCATCATCTCGGGCTTCAGGTACGCGCGCGCGAACGCCGGGAGCTTCACGTTCGCGCGGTAGCTCCACACGCGCTCGAGCCGGCCTTCCTTCAGCACGTGCTCCTTCTGCTGCACGCTCTCCATGTTGGCGAGGCGGTGGGCGAGCTTCGCGCAGAGGTTCGGCGAGATCACGGCGAGCTCGAGGGCATCGAGCGGGATGTCGAACTCGTGGGAGATCTCGAAGTGCACGGTGAGGCCCGAAAAAGGGGCCCCAGGCTACACCATCCCCCTGGCGCGAGCGACCACCTCGATGGTCGGACGGCGCTTCGCGAGCTCGTCGAAATCCTTCACCGGCAGGAACCGGCTCTCGGCGCCGTCGCGCGGCACCTCCACGTACGCCGACGAGAGGTGGGCGGTGATCTCCTGGATGAGGCGCTCGAACTGGATCGCGGGACGGCCGTCCACCTTCTTCTCCACCTCGAAGTACGTCCACGTCAGCGGCGCCCTCGCGAGCGGCTCGGCGCGGACGAGGAACGTGTTCGTGTTGAACACGTTCACCGTCGTGGGGTCGAAGCCGGGGGGCAGGCGGAACTCCTCGACCACCTGGAGCTTGCCCTCGGCGTGCACCGGGATGCCGCCCTTGTCGCCCTCCTTGCGGCACACCTCGCACTGCACGTCGACGCCGCGCGCGCCACTCGACCCGGAGGCCGCGATGAACATCCCGAGCACGACGGGATCGATCGAGGCGCCGAGGTTGTCGATGTTCGTGATCCACACGTACTTGCCGCCGCGCGCGAGGAAGTCGTCGAGCAGCTTGCTCCGGCGGAGGGCATCGACGAGGTCGCCGTGACCCGTCGCGTGGATGCTCGGCTCGCCGGCGTCGTCGTGGAAGAGCGTGCCGTCCGGGTTCAGACGCAGCGAGAGGTTCTGCATGAAGAGCCGCACGTGCTCGGGCGCGCCGAGCTTCTTCAAGGCCTCCTCGAGCGCGTCGTGCGTCGCCTCGCTCGACATGAGCCAGAGCGGGACGGGCCGCCCTGCCCTCGCGCTCGCCGAGCGGTTCTCCCCGAGCCGCAGGTCGAGGAACGAGTGGCCGGGGGTCGCCTCCGCGAGCGCCTTGACGATGCCGCCCATGCGCGTCGCCATCCCGCCCGCCATGGTGCAGAACGCGAGCTCGCCCTTGCGCAGCGCCTCCTCGCCCCGGGCACGGAAGGCCTCGCGCTCGCTCGATCCCTCCGGGGGGATCTTCGCGATCTCCGACGGCATGGGTGGGGTGACCTCGCCCTTCACCGTGTTGCGCGTCCGGCGGCGGGTCGCGGCGTCGCCGTCCTCGGTCAGGCGCGCGGCGAGCTCGAGGAAGAGCGCGCGATCGAACCCTGCTGCATCGAGGCGGGCACGAAGGTCGGGATCGAGCTTTGCCAGCTGTTCTTCGAGCGCAGGATGCGGGACCATGGGCGCATGATGGCCCCGATGGCCGACCTTTGCACGCGCCCATCGATGCGGCCCCCTACGCCAGCAGGCGCGCCAGGAAGCTGATAGCCTCGTCAGGCGTACCAGGAGACGCACGCGCGTCTTGCCTCGGCCGCGGGCAGTGCCATCATCGAAGGCAAGGGGTCGTTCCATGCGCTGGGGGTGGTTGTTCACCGCGATGATCGCGACGGGGTGCGTGGTCAACGAGCCCGAGGCTCCACCGCGCGGCGTGGTCGTCAGCGGCCCGCCTCCCGCGCCGGTTCACGAGGATCGTCCGCCGCCGCCGAGCCCGCAGTCGGTGTGGGTCGCGGGCTACTGGCACTGGACCGGGATGCAGTACGCGTGGATCCCCGGCCACTGGGACGCGCCCCCGCCCGGCTCGAGCTGGTCCGCTCCGCAGTACTCGCAGCGCGACGGCAAGTACTTCTACGAATCCGGCGGCTGGCGCTCGCAGCAGCCCCAGAACAAGAGCGCGATCCGCTAGAGCTCGGTCCCCCGCCGGGAACCTCCGGGCGCCGCGGTGGTCGGCTAAGCTGGGCGTGATGCGTCAGACGTGGCTCGCGGTCCCCCTCCTCCTGCTCGCGGCGGCTCCGCCCGCCGTCGCGCAGGGCCGAGGCGCGGTCCTCCACGAGCCGATCGCGTTCGACCCGCGCGAGGACGTCGCGCTCTCCGTCGCGCTCGACGGCGACCTCCGGCCCGCCATCCAGACGCCGCGCGGCCTCGTGCCCGCGCCGGACCCCGCCAAGCCGGTGGGCACGGGCGAGGCGCCGTACAGCCCCGCGCCCCGCTCGGACGCCCCGGGCTCGACCTTCCGCCCCGATCGCGACACGCGAAGGCCGGACGTCCTGCCCTACGACGACCCGTTCTCGCCGTCGACCGCGCCCTTCAAGCGCCTCTCGGCGTTCGACTCGGTGGATGCAAACTACACGCTTTCGGTGCGCGACGGCCGGCACTACCCGCTGGCCATCTCCGCAGCGCCCGAGCCCGCGGCCTTCGAGGAGCAGTTCTACGCGGACATGGTCGTCGACCTCGCCGCGGGCAAGCGCGTGCGCATCCCGTCCGTCGGTCCGGGCACGCGCGTGCTCCGCGCGCGGGCGGGCGTCGGCACGCAGGACGTCCGCTTCTCGCTCTACCGCGACGGCGCCGACAACTGGTTCATCGAAGGCGACACGAACACGCGCGCACGCCTCGTCATGGAGCTCGCGATCCCGCGCGCGGCGTTCGGCGGCGACTTCGGAAATCCGTCACGGGCGGAGCTGCCCCCCGTTCCCACGCTGCCGTCGAGCGTGAACGCGTCCGCCGCGCAGGTGGCTGCGCGCATCGGCGTCTCGCGTGCGATGGCTCCGCGCGAGATCGTCTCGAAGCTCGTCACGTACTACCGGAGCTTCACCGACTCGGAGGAGCCGCCCACGTCGCGCGGCGACATCTACCTCGATCTCGCGCTCGGGCAGAAGGGCGTGTGCCGCCATCGCTCCTTCGCCTTCCTCGTGACCGCGCTCCATCTCGGCATCGCGACGCGCATGATCTCGAACGAGGCGCACGCATGGGTCGAGGTCCACGACGGACGCATGTGGCGCCGCATCGATCTCGGCGGCGCGGGACGCACGCTCCACGATCCGCTCTCGCAGAACGTCCCCTACGACGCGCCGCCCGATCCGTTCGCGTGGCCGCAGGGGGCGACGCGCGGCGACGACCTCGCGGACCGCGCGCGGCGCGCAGGCGGCGGCCCCTCGTCGTCGAGCCCGGCCGGGACGCCGTCGTCGACGAGCAGCGCGGGCGCCCCGGTGACGTCGCCGAACGGCGCGAGCGGCGGCCCCGGATCCTCCGGCGGCGCGAGCGGCTCCGCGGGCTCGTCCGGCGCGAGCGGAGGGACCTCGTCCTCGCGCACCGTCTCCCTCCCGGGGCCCGACGATCGTCCGCCGTCGACGATCACGATGTCGCTGCGGGGCGGCGAGGCACGACGCGGCGCGCCCCTCTCGCTGCGAGGCCAGGTCGTCGCCGACGGCGAGCCGTGCGGCCACGTCTCCGTCGAGGTCGTGCTGAAGAGCGCGCGCCAGGAGATCCCGCTCGGGCTGCTCGCCACCGACGAGCGCGGCAACTACGACGGCGCCATCGTGCTGCCGAAGACCGTCCCGCTCGGGGACTACGACGTCGTCGCGCGCACGCTCGGCGACGCACGGTGCGGAAAGGGCCACACGAAATGAGCTCGGCGTTCGTCCCGTTCCTCTACGAGCTCCGCGCGAAGAAGGTGAAGGTCGGCGCGCAGGAGGCCATGGCGCTCGCGAAGGCGCTCGCGATGGGCCTGCACGACAGCTCGCTCGACGGCTTCTATCACCTCGCGCGCGCGATCTGCGTCCACCGCGAGGCCGACCTCGACGCGTTCGACGAGGCCTTCCTCTCGCACTTCCGCGGGATCGAGAAGGCGGGCATCGAGCTGGTCGAGGAGCTCGACGAATGGCTGAAGGATCCCGCGAACCGCCGCGAGCTCTCGCCGGAGGAGCTCGACGCGCTGAAGTCGCTCGACATGGAGGAGCTCAAGCGGCTCTTCGAGGAGCGGATGAAGGAGCAGAAGGGCCGGCACGAGGGAGGGAACCGCTGGATAGGCAGCGGCGGCTCGAGCCCGTTCGGCCAGCAAGGCCAGCATCCGTCCGGGCTGCGCGTCGGCCAGCACGGCGGCGGGCGCAGCGCGATGGGCATCGCCGATGCGCGGCGCTTCCGCCCGTACCGCTCCGACCTCCTGCTCGACGTCCGGCAGATCGAGGTCGCGCTCCGCAAGCTGCGCGCGTTCCAGCGCGAGGGTCAGCCGGACGAGCTCGACGTCGAGGGCACCATCGACAAGACGGCGAAGAACGCCGGCGAGCTCGAGATCGTCGTGCGCCCGCCGCGCAAGTCGAACGTGCGCGTGCTCCTCCTCATGGACATCGGCGGGTCGATGGATCCGCACATCCAGCTCGTGTCGCGGCTCTTCTCCGCGGCGAAGCGCGCGTCGAACATCCGCCAGCTCAAGACCTACTACTTCCACAACTGCGTCTATGCGCGCGTCTACGAGACCGAGCGCTTCAGCGATCCGGTGAGCGTCGAGGACCTGCTCCACGAGCTCGGCGCCGAGTGGAAGCTGATCGTCGTAGGCGACGCGGCGATGCACCCTGCCGAGCTCCTCGGGCGCGGCGACTACGAGTACTACGCGACGGGCCAGCACGGAAAACCGACGACCGGCCTCGAGCAGCTGCACAAGCTCGCCGATCACTTCCGACGCGCCGCGTGGCTCAATCCCGATCCGCCGTCGTACTGGCGCGGCGGGACCGCCGAGCAGATCGGCAAGGTGTTCTCGATGTTCCACCTGACGGTCGACGGCCTCGGCGAGGCGATCCATCACCTGTCGAAGGGCGACGTCCGCAAGAAGTAGGCGGTAGAATGAGGGCGTGCGCCGCGCGGTCCTCGCTGCCTCCCTCGTCCCGCTCGCGGCGCTCGCGTGCGGGCTCCAGGTGAAGGGCAAGGGACCGCCGGAGGACGGCGGGACCGACGGCCTGCAGCAGGGGCCTGCCGGCGACGGCGGCGCGATCAGCGACTCCTCCGTCGAGGTCGAGGGAGGCTCGATCGCCGACGCGGGCTGCTCGGTGGTCGTGGACGAGCCGTTCGCGGTGCTGAACCCGAACCTCTGGCTCACGACGCACGACAAGGAGAACGGCGACTACCCGAAGGTCGTGAGCATCGGGACCGAGAACCTCCTCGCGCTCATCGAGCAGAACGCGGGCGAGGCTCGCGGCGGCGTCTGGCTGAAGCCGAACGTGCCCCTCTCCGGCTTCGATCTCGACTTCAACTTCCGCACGTCGTGCACGCTCTGCGGCGATGGCTTCACCGTCGCCTGGGTCTCGCCGGGCACGCCCAAGCAGCTCGACGACGCGGTCGACAACAAGGGCCTCGGCGTCCCGCGCGCCCTGTCCGGCGGCGCGGTGGCCGTGGACCTCTTCACGAACGGCGATCTCGGCGACACCGACACGCCGAACGTGTCGCTGCTCGATATCGACGGGACGAAGGTGCCCGGCTCGTACAAGTGGATCGTGACGACGTCGCCCAAGCGGCTCGATCTCCTGAACCGGCCCGGCGGCAGCGCGATCTCGGTGCGCCTGCGCGGCACCACGGTGACGGTACGGATCGACGGCGAGGTCGTCACGCAGGGCAACGTGCAGACCGCGATCGCCGAGGGGACCTTCGGGTTCACCGCGGGCACCGGGGGGCGCACCGCGGGGTTCTTCGTGAAGGACGTGAAGGCGACGTTCTATCGCTGCGGCGCGCCCGATCCCTGAAGCGCCTCGCCGAGCGTGTTCACGTGCTCCTTGCCCGCGGGCACCGTGATGCTCGCGCCCTCGAAGTCCTTGCCGATCGGCTCGAAGGGACCGCCGAGGCACTGCGCGAGGAAGATCTCCGCGACCGCGTTGAACGACGTGCGGTTCTCCGGGCGGGCGAAGCCGTGCCCCTCGTCCGGGTAGAGGACGTAGGTCACGGGGATCTTCTTGTCCTGCATCGCCTTGACGATCTGATCGCTCTCGGCCTGCTTCACGCGCGGATCGTTCGCGCCCTGCCCGATGAGCAGCGGCCGCGCGATGCGGTCGACGCGCGAGAGCGGCGAGCGCGAGAAGAGGAACTTCTTCCCCTCGTCGGTGCGGTGGTCGCCGATGCGCTTGGTGAAGCTCTCGACCTCCGCCTCCCAGTACGGCGGGATCGACTGGAGCAGCGTCGACAGGTTCGAGGGCCCGACGATGTCGACGCCGCACGCGAAGGTGTCCGGCGTGAAGGTGAGGCCGACGAGCGTCGCGTAGCCGCCGTAGCTCCCGCCCATGATCGCGACCCTGTCCTTGTCGGCGATCTTCTGCGCGACCGCCCAGCCGACGGCGTCGAGCAGGTCGTCGTGCATCTTGCCCGCCCACTCCTTGTCCGCCGCGTTGACGAACTTCTTCCCGAAACCGGTCGAGCCCCGGTAGTTGACGCTCAAGACGGCGTAGCCGCGGCTCGCGAGCCACTGGTGCCAGCGGTTGTAACCCCACTCGTCGCGCGCCCAGGGCCCGCCGTGGACGAAGAGCACCATCGGGCCGGGCTTGTCCTTGTCCGCACCGAGCGGGCGCGTGAGGTAGCTCACGAGGTCGAGGCCGTCGCGCGACTTGATGACGACGGGCTCCATCTTCGCGAGCTTCGCGGTCTCGAGCGCCTTCGTGTTCGAGAAGAGGAAGTCGACCTTCTTCTTCTTGCGGTCGTAGAGATACGTCTTCGCCGGACCGTCGCTCACGACCGTCGTGACGAGCCACTTCGAGTCGTCGAGTGTGCGGCTCGCGATCGAGAGGTCGCCGGGCGCCTTCTCCGCGAGGAAATCGAGGTCGGCGCGGATCGCCGGATCGATCACGTGCCAGCGCACGCGGTCGTAGTTCGCGAGCACGGCCTGCACCTTCTTCTCCGTCGGATGCTGCACGACGTCGGTGACGTCGGCCTGGCCGTCGTCGAGGACGACCTTGGTCTGCTTCGTCGCGAGGTCCATCTCGACGAGCGCCGCCGTCTCGCGGCCGCGGCTGTCGACGAGGAACGCCTTCGTCTTGTTCTTGTCGAAGCCGGCGAGGTGGGTGGTGAGCCCGTCCGCGAGGGGGATGGTGAACGCCGTCGCGAGCGCGTCCTTGTCCTTCGCCGCCTTCGCCGGCTCGAGGATCGTGGTGCTGCCGTCCTTCTCGGCCCGCGCGACGAAGCGCACCTTGAAGTCGTCGTCGGCGTCGATCTGCGCGTACCCGTCGTTCTTCATCACGAGCGTGCGCGCCCCGGTGGCGACGTTCACGCGGTAGAGGTCGTGCCAGCGCTTGTCGCGATCGTTCATCCCGACGAGGACCTCGTTCGGGATCTTGTGGCTCGTGCCCTCGATGCGCGCCTGCACGCCGGGATACGGCGTGAGGTCCTTGTCGCGTCCGGTCTTCAGGTCGACGGCGTGGATGTGCCAGTTCTCGTCGCCGCCCTCGTCCTGCGAGTAGAGGATGTGATCGCCGGTGAAGGCCCACTTGTACCGGCGGATGCCCCGCTTCTTGTCCTGCGTGACGGGCTTCGCCTTCGAGAGATCGTCCGCCGGCGCGACCCACACGTTCAGCACGCCGTCGACGTCCGAGAGATAGGAGATGCGCTTGCCGTCCGGGCTGAGGAGCGGCAGCGCGCGGTCCGGGTTCGCGAAGAGCACGCGACGCGAGAGCAGCGACGCGTCGGCGCGAGGCGCCTCCTTCTTCGCGGGCGCCGCCGGGGTCTTCGGACCCGCGCTGGCGAGCGTGGAGAAGACGCTCGCGCGCTTGGCCGAGGGCGGAGGCGCGGACGACTGACCGCCGCCGCAGCCGGCAACCAGGAAGGGCGACAACGAGAGGAGGAGCGCGACGCGACGCATGGCCGCTCCTTACCGTTAACCGGCCTGTCGAAGCGACCGGTAGGTGACGGAATGGAAACGTAGGTTGACGCAGTTTTGGGGAAAAGTGCTGCGGCGCGTCAACCTCAGTCCGACGGAAAGCGGTGCGATGTCGCGCGGCTCCAGGGGCCTGTCTCGGTGCAGGCAACTTGGGGACAAAAAACCACTTGCGCGCACACGCCGAGGGTGTCAAAGGGTGCCTCGCGTCGCGGCGAATCGAGCCGCGCGAACGGTGTCCGAGCTTCGATGCTCGGGGGCCCCACTGTCGCGAGGTCCTTTCCGGGCTCCGCGATGGCGACGAATTCGAAGAAAGGAAGTCTGGAGCACGAAGAACAATGATCCGTCACATCCGCGCGCTTGCCGCCCTCGCCGCCCTCTCGCTCACCGCCGTCGCCTGCGCGGCACCGACCGAGGAGGAGACCATCGAGGTCGAGGAGACGAACCAGGATCTCGTCTCACGAAGCGCGTTCTTCGAGACCTTCCAGGGGCTCGACGGGAAGTACTACTTCAACTTGATGGCCGGCAACGGCGAGAACGTCCTGCGCTCGCAGGGCTACACCACGCTTCGCTCCGCCCAGAACGGCGTCGAGAGCGTGCTCGCGAACGGCAACGACAAGCGCCGGTTCGACGTCCTCGTCGCGCAGAACGGCGAGCACTACTTCAACCTGAAGGCCGCGAACGGCGAGATCATCGGCACGAGCGAGCTCTACGCGTCGAAGTCCAACGCCGAGCGCGGCGCCCGGACCGTGCGTGCGCTCGTCCGCCTCGCGCGCGCCGAGACGAAGGCCGCGCCGAAGGTCGTGCGCTTCGAGGTCTTCACCGGCGAGGACAAGCAGGCGTACTTCCGCCTGCGCGCCGGCAACGGCGAGATCGTCCTCGGCTCCGAGGGCTACGCGTCGAAGTCGAACGCGCGCCGCGCGATCGACTCGGTCATCGCGAACGGCCAGGACGCGTCGAGCTTCGAGGTCTTCGAGGCGTTCGACGGCGGCTGGGGCGTGCGCCTCGTCGCCGGCAACGGCGAGACGATCGCGCGCGGCGAGACCTACGCGACGAAGTACAACGCCGAGCGCGCGGTCAGCCGCATGGCGGAGATCCTCGGCGGCCGCGTGACCGTCAGCGAGCAGTGAGCGGACGCTAGCGAGAGGGGACAAAAGTCGAAGCCCGCGTGGCCGGCATCACCGAACCACGCGGGCTCCTCCTTCCCCTCACTGCGCTCCCCTTCTCTGCTCCCTCTCCACCGAAACTCTCTCGGCGCGCGCAAGCGCCGATGCTCCAACTAAATCAGCGTCGCCGACCGGCTGTCAATCTTCGACCGGGCGGAGCGCGGCGAGCTCGCCGCTCTCGCCCAGATCGTCCTCTTCGTCCTCGGAGCGCGCGTAGAGCGCCTCGCGGACCTCGCAGAACGCCTCGAGGGTCTTCTTCGTCTCGGGATCGAGGCAGAAGAACGCGATGCCGAGGCCGGGGCTTCCATCGCGCCCGCCCGCGAGGTGCCGATCGCGCCGCCATCGGACGACGCCGATCACCTCGAGCGAGACGCCGTTCGGCAGGTCGAACGCGAGCAGCACGTCCGTGCCGACCGGGATGTCGTGATCGGTCGACACGAAGAGCCCGCCCGCCGAGAGATCGACGGTGCAGGAGCGGAAGCGGTGGGCGGCGCCCTCGACGTCGACGTCGACCTCGATCGGGAGCCTCGTCGCCCCGCGACGCTCGGCGAAGACGTCCGACGTCCGGCGCGGACGGGTGACACGGCCCGCCTCCTCGCACACGTACCAGGCTTCGAGCGCGCTCATCGGGGGCCCGCTCGTGCAAGAAATGGGGGAGCGACACGCGCGTGCGATTCCGCGTGGTTGCCGCGCGGCTCCGGTCAGCACGCCGACCGCGATCGCGGTCGCCGCGACGACCAGTCAGAGACGGACGTCGATGTAGACGCCGCGACGGAGCTCCTGGAGCCAGAGCTTGCGCTGGCGCTCGGTCGCCTCGACGAAGGCGCGCTCCATCATCTGCTCGCGGACGTCCTCGAACGCCGGGATCTTGGGCTGCGAGGTGGCGAGCTGGACGACGAGGATCGCCTGGCTGCCCATCGGGTCGCGGAAGTAGATCGGGTCGGCGGTCTCGCCCGGCTTGAGCGTCTTCGCCGCGGTCTGGAGCTCACCGTACAGCGCGCTGAGCGGCAGCGGCCCGCGCGAGCCGCACGCGTGCTTGGTCGTCGGATCGTCGCTGTACTGGAGCACGAGCTGACAGAAGTCCTCGCCCGAGCGCGCGCGGTTCGCGAGCTCCTGGCCCATCGTTCGGCGGGCGTCGACCTGCTGCTGCGTGGAGCCGGGCGCGATCGCCAGCGCGAGGATGCGCAGATCGACCGGCGACTGGCCCTCGATCTCCTTCACCAGGTGCCCGTACGCGGCGCGCGCGTCCTGATCGGTGACGCGCACGCGGCCGCGCACGCGCAGCTGGATGAGCTTGCCCTCGAGGACCTGCCGGCGGATCTCGTCCCGATAGTCCTGCTCCGAGAGCCCCTGGCGCTTCGCCTCCGCGATCAGGTCCTTCGGCTGCATCTTCGCCTGCGCGGCGACCTGCTTGATGCCGTTGTCGACCTCTTCCGGCGTGACGGTGAGGTGCGCCTTGTCCGCCGCCTGCTCCTCGAGCCGCTCGTCGATCATGCGGTTCAGGAGCTCGCGGAACATCTCGCTCTCCTGCGCCGCCTGCTGCGACGGATCCCGCGTGGCCATCGCGATGCGATAGAGGTGCGGCCGGGCGCGGAGCCGGAGCTCGGACAGGAGGATCGGGCGCTCGCCGACGACCGCGACGATGCGCTCGACGATGGCCGCGTCCGCCTCGCGCGGCGCCGCGGTCGCGATCAGGCCGGCCATCGCGAGCCCGCCGAGCCATCGCAAGGGGCGTGAGCGGAAGCAAATGTGCGAGCGGGCGGCCATCGGTCGAGGTTTCGGTTTACCACTTCCGGTGGAAACGTGTTGGGGTCTATCCTCGCCCGGCGGCACGATCGCATTCGGCGCCGCGCGGAGGGTTCGGATGCGTAACGGATCGCGCTCGTTCAAGGGGGCGCTCGTCGCTGCGGTGATGTTGAGCACCGTGGTCGGTACGACGGGCTGCAAGAAGATGCTCGCGGGGTTGAAGAAGAACAAGGACGCGGGCACGACCACGTCGGCCGGCGGCATGACCGCACAGGACGACGCCGACGAGCAGCTCCAGGAGAAGCTCGACGACTACATCAAGTGCCTGAACTCGCTCGGCTCTGCGATCCACCAGTCGCGCGCCCGCTACTACACGTACATCCCGAGGACGGGACCGACGGGACGCGAGACCTATGCCGATCTCTATCGGCTCCCGGCCGGCGCGACCGCGAACTGCTCGGCGGGCGTGGCCAAGGCCAAGAACATGCCCCCGTCGGATCCGAAGCTCGAGTCGGCGGGCGAGGAGTACGCGGCGTCGGCGTCGGAGATCGACAAGCTGATCATCGAGGCGGACCGCTACTACGAGAACAAGGACTTCAAGGACGACAAGTGGGCGAAGGGCAAGCTGATGCACCCGCGCCTCGTCGCAGCCTGGGCCCGCTTCTCGAAGGCGGACAAGGACCTGCACGACACGCTCGACGGCATCACGAAGCCGCTCGCGCAGCGCACGCTCCAGCGCATCGAGCGCGAGGAGGGCAAGAAGTTCCGGTGGCACCGCAAGAACGTCCTCATCACCTCGCGTGAGATGGTCGAGGCGGCCGATCCGGTCGGCGAGGACGATGACATCGACTTCAACCTGTACGGCGCGGCGTACACGAACTTCGAGAAGGCGCTCGACGACCTCGAGGGGTTCGGCACCCTGCACAAGTCGGAGCTGTCGAACCAGAAGCTGGCGCCGAGCTGGCCGATGGCCGGCAGCAACTACGACTCGTTCTTGAAGGAGTCGAACGACTTCAAGAAGGCGGCGAAGGAGTACTGGCGCTGCCTCCGCGACGCGCCGGCGAAGGCGAAGACGCCGTCGGGCAAGATCGACCCCGACAAGCTCGGCAACTGCGGGAGCACGCCCGCGTGGAAGACCGGCGACGAGGTCGTGAAGCAGTACAACGAGTTCATCCGCACGTCGAACAGCCACCCCTTTCCGTAGCCGCGTCCCGCGCGCGTGAGATCGAGGCCGGTGCGGTGAACGCGCCGGCCTTTCTCTTATTTCTCGCCACGCGTCGTCATCGCAAGTCTTGGAACGACGTAGCGCGCCAACGCGCGCGAAGCGCGCGGCGCCGAAGGCGAGCGCGCGGGCCGGTGAGGACGGAGGGGGGACGAAGTCCCCCACAAGCCAAAAGGCCGGCGTCCCGCGAGGGAGCCGGCCTTCGTGTTTCGGCGGAGCCGACGAAGCGATCAGCGCTTCGAGTACTGGAAGCGCTTGCGCGCGCCCGGCTGGCCGTACTTCTTGCGCTCCTTCTTGCGCGCGTCGCGCGTGAGGAAGCCGGCGCGCTTCAGCACGCTGCGCTTCTCCGGATCCATCGCGATGAGCGCACGCGAGATGCCGTGACGCATCGCCTCGGCCTGCGCCGAGTGACCGCCGCCGCGCACCGTCGCCCAGACGTCGAACTGGTCGGCCGCCTCGATGAGCTCGAGCGCCTGCTTCATGACCATGATCGAGGTCTCACGCTCGAAGTACTGGTCGGCGGGACGATCGTTGACCGTGACCTGTCCGGAGCCGGCCGAGAGCCAGACGCGGGCGATGGCCGTCTTGCGCTTGCCCGTGGCGTACGTGCGGTTCGATGCGGTGCTCATCTTCGTATCGTTTCCTTACCTGCGTGCTTGCGCGAGTTGGTCAGCGGCTCTTGAGCTCGAGGGCCTTCGGCTTCTGGGCCGCGTGCGGATGATCCGGCGTCGCGTAGACCTTCAGCTTGGTGAACATCTCGCGGCCGAGGACGTTCTTCGGGAGCATGCCCTTCACGGCCTTCTCGATCGGGAACTCGGGCTTGCGCTCGAGGAGCTTGCCGTACTGCTCCTGCTTGAACCCGCCCGGGATGCCCGAGTGGTGCGAGTAGAGCTTCTGCGTGAGCTTGTTGCCCGTGAGCTTCACCTTGCCGGCGTTGACCACCACGACGAAGTCGCCGGTGTCGACGTGCGGAGCGAAGGTCGGCTTGTGCTTGCCGCGGAGGATGTGGGCGACCTCGCTGGCGAGGCGGCCGAGCGGCTTGTCGGTCGCGTCGACGACCCACCACGCGCGGTCGAGCTGAGCCTGCTCCTTCGTGGGGATGTGGCTCTTGTTCGGGTTGCGTCGGGGGGCGGCCTTCTTCTCCTCGGCCTTCGGCGTTGCCATCGCTTTTCCTCGGAATCTCTCGGCGAATCGGTGACGAAATACACCTGCCCTTAGGGGCAAGGGGGCGGGAACGTACGCGGAAGACCGGGCTCCGTCAAGCCGTTCTTCGAGGCTTCAGCTTCGGGCTCCCGCGCTTCGGCGTCGTGCTCGCAGGGACGCCGTCCATAGCACGGCCGCTGCCGCCGCTCGTGTGATTCGGGGGCCTTTGCTCGTTGCGCCCCAAATATTTCGCACGTAAAACATTGTCGCCCGTAACACCTCCGCAACAAGGAGCGGCGATGATCAGCTTCGAGCCCACCGAAGACCAGAAGCTCATGGTGGAGTCGGTCGCGCAGTTCGCGCGTACCGTCCTCCGGCCGAAGTTCCGCGATTTCGAGCGCGAACGCGCGCTCCCGGAGGCCGTCCGACGCACGGCCCACGAGCTGGGGCTCGGGCTCGTCGCCCTCCCCGAGGCGACGGGCGGTGCGGGCCTCGGCCTCACCACCGCCGTCCTCCTCGAGGAAGAAGTGGCCTGGGGCGATCCGGCTGCGGCCTTCGCGTTCGGGGGACCGGGCGCCTTCGGGCTGGCGGTCACCGAGCTCGGGACGCCCGAGCAGGCGAAGGCCGCCCTCGAGCCGTTCATCACCGACGGCGGCCACGCGCGCTTCGGTGCGGTCGCCTGGGGCGAGAAGAAGGCGCACGCCGACCGACCGGGCCTCTCCACGAAGGCGACGAAGGAGGGGGCCGGCTGGCGGCTCGACGGCGCGAAGGCGTACGTCACGAATGCCGACCGCGCCGATCGCTTCGTCGTGTTCGCGCAGGTCGACGAGGCCACCGGATGGCGCGGCCTCGGAGCGTTCCTCGTCGACAAGGGCGCGGACGGCCTGTCGGTCCTGCCGCGCGAGACGACCCTCGGCCTCGATCTCGCGAGCTTCGGCGGCATCGCGCTCGACGGCGTGATCGTGCCCGACTCCGCGCGCCTCGCAGGCGGAGACGACTTCACCGCGGCGATGATCCGCTTCTTCGCGAAGAACGCGCTCGTGATCGCCGCGCGCAGCGTGGGCCTCTCGCGCGCGGCGTTCGAGGTCACGCGCGAGTACGTCGACACGCGCAAGGCGTTCGGAAAGCCGATCGGCCATTTCCAGGCCGTCGCGTTCACCGTCGCCGACCGCGCCATGGACGTCGAGGCGGCGCGTGGGCTCGTGTGGCGCGCAGCCGCCGCATGGGACGCCGGCGACAGCCCCGAGCACCAGAAGGAAGCGCTCCTCCGCACCGCTCAAGCGGTCGCCTACGCCCACGAGGCGGCGATGCGCTGCGGCGACGACGGCGTGCAGCTCCACGGCGGAAACGGCTTCATCCGTGACTATCCGGTCGAGAAATTCATGCGCGACGCGAAGCAGCTCGGCCTCTGCGGCATGACCGCGGAGCAGGCCGATCAGCTCGCGGCGGCGGTCACGCTCGGGTTGCCGATCGATCCGGGCCTCGTGCTGCCCACCCCCGAGACCCAGAACGCGTTCGTGTGAGGAGACCGCGATGACCATCGAATTCAGCATCGACAAGAAGCAGCTCGAGATGCGCGACGCGGTCCGCAACCTCGCGAAGCACGTCATCCGCCCGCAGGCGCTCGCGTGGGATCGCGAGAAGCACATCCCCGAGGACTTCCTCCGCAACATGGCCCAGATGGCCACGTCGTTCGGCTCGAACGCGATGCGCTCCGGTCTCGGCGAGGACGGAGACAAGCCCAAGGACCCGCCGAAGGAGAAGAAGCAGGGGCTCGGATCGAACCTCGGCTCGGTGATGGCGTCCGAGGAGCTCGCGTGGGGCGACGCCGCCCTCCTCTTGTGCCTGCCCGGCCCCGGCCTCGGCGGCCCGCCTGTGCGCGCGACGGGGACGCCGGAGCAGAAGCAGCGCTTCTTCTCCATCTTCAAGGACCTCTCGGGCCCGCTGAAGTGGGGCGCCTACGGCCTCACCGAGCCCGCGGCCGGCAGCGACGTCGCCGGCATCCGCACGAGCTGCCGCAAGGACGGAAAGCACTGGGTCCTCAATGGTCGCAAGTGCTTCATCACGAACGGCGCGCGCGCGTCGTGGAACGTGATCTTCGCGACGATCGATCCGTCGCTCGGACGTGCGGGCCATCGCGCCTTCGTCGTCGAGAAGGGCACGCCCGGCTTCTCGATCGGTCGCATCGAGGACAAGATGGGCCTCCGCGCGAGCGAGACCGCCGAGCTCGTGCTCGAGGACTGCCGCGTGCCCGAGGAGAACCTCCTCGGCGGCGAGGAGAAGTACGTCACGAAGGAGGGCTTCATGACCGCCATGAAGACCTTCGACAACACGCGCCCGCTCGTCGCCGCGATGGCCTGCGGCATCGGCCGCGCGGCCTACGAGTACGCCTGCGAGTTCGTGAAGGACAACTACGTCCTCTCGCGTCCGATCCCGCGCTACGCCGCGATGACCGAGCGCCTCGCGAAGGTTGGGCGCACCCTCGAGGCGGCGCGCACGCTCACGTGGCGCGCGGCGTGGATGGCCGATCAGGGCCTGCCGAACGCGAAGGAGGCGAGCATGTGCAAGGCGATGGCGGGCCAGGCCGCCATCCGCGCATGCATCGAGGCGATCGAGATCTGCGGCGCGGAGGGCTCGATCGGCAGGGAGCACCAGCTCCTCGAGAAGTGGTTCCGCGACATCAAGGTCTACGACATCTTCGAGGGCACCGGGCAGATCCAGCGCATCGTCATCTCGAAGCGCCTGATCTCGGATCTCAAGTCGTTCTGATCGCGGCTCGGCCGGTCACTGCCCATCACTTGATGGTGAGCGACGCGCTCTGCACGTTGCTCCCGTGACCGGCCTTGTCGAACACCTGGAGATCGATGGTCGCCGGCCCCTTCGGCGCGAGCTTGCTGATCTCCATCGAGACGCTGAGCGACGCCTTCCCCGTGGAGTCGTCGAGGTTGATCGGCAGCTCCTTCTTCTCGCTCTTGTCGCCCGAGCGGATGGTCACCACCATCTTGCCGCCCCCGAGATCGCCGTCGTCGTCCTCGACCATCGCGGTGCCGTTCGTCGTCGTCCCGGCCGTGACCTCGGTGGACGAGAGCTTGAAGTCGGAGAGCTCGGGGGTCTCGCTGAAGCCGCACGCCTGGAGGGCGAAGAAGCTTCCGACGAGGAGCGCGCGCGCGATGGTGGCGATCTGCATGGTGACGCCGCCGTCAGCAATGCACGTGCCGGCCTCGAGCGCGCGTGTTTGGCGGCCGATCCCGGCGCGGTGTGAACGCACGCACACGGAGGTGTGACCGCCAGGACATGCGTTCGGGTGACTCGCGCGGCCGCTCGGGGAGGCGCATGTTCGTGCGCGCCATGGGAAAGGGCCTCGCGATCGTCGTCTCGGTGCTGCTCCTCGTACTGTGCGGAGTGTTGAGCGACTGCACCGGCGCCTGCCACGTCACCCGATCGGGCGACGTCCACACGACGCTCTGACGCCCCGCGCCCCGACGACGCGCGACCGAGCAGCTCACAGGCCGCTCGTGTCGTCGGCGGCCGCCTGCTCGTCGGGCGCGGCGGTGTCGCTCGGGACGCCGTCGTCCGCGACCCGGATCTTCTCGCCGCTCTCGTCGTTCGTGCAGACGCCGGAGCCTCCCTCGAGGTCGCACGCGAAGTCGCCGTTGTCCGCGTGGACCGTGTACTCGCCGCTCCCGTCGGCGTAGTCGCCGAGCTTGACGAGGACGTACTTGCCGTCGGCGTCCACGTCCTGCGAGTACCAGAGCTCACCCTTCCGGATCGCGAACGCGACGGCGATCTTCTCCGAGTCGAGCTTCATGTTCGCGACGAGCAGCATGTCCTTCATCCCCGCCCTGTCGTCCTTCGCGGGCGCGCCGATCTGGATCGCGAGCGTCCCGTCGGCGAGGTGCCCGTTCATCCGGCACGCGTCGAACTGCAGGCGGATGTCGACCTCGTCCGGCGCCGTGTCGCTCTTCATCGCCGCGATGTGCGGGATCTCGTAGCGCACGCTGCCCTGATCGCACGGGCACGAGCCGACGTCCTTGTTCGCCTCGATGTCGGCGCACACGTCGAGCGCCGACTCCGACAGCGGACGGATCGTGGAGAGAGGGCGAATGCTGCTCGTGCCGATGGAGCCCCCGCTGCCCGTCGGGCCCATCGACGCCGCGTCGCGCCCCGCGACCACGTCCCCGCCTCCGCCCACGCCGCGGGAGGCGCCGCCGTCCGAGCTGCTGCAGCCCGCGAGGGCGACGAGCGCGAAGAACATGGTGGGGGGAGCCGAACGTCCGATCATCTTCATGGTGTCCTCCTCGAGCCCTTCCTCCGGGCTCGTCCCCAAGGACACGGCGCCCGGCGGGCGTCGCACGACGGACGAAGCGCTTCGAGCACGGCGTCCGGACGGGGGCGTACTGGGAGGTCGACGAGGAAGGGCACCCTTCGCTCCACGCGACGTACGCGGCCGATGACTTCGAAGGGCCCTGGATCGAGCTCTACCCGAGCGGAGCTCCGCGCAAGGAGGTGCCGTACCGCAAGGGGGTGCCCGAGGGCATCGCGCGCTCGTGGTCGGCCGAAGGCCGCCTCGAGAGCTGGAAGCGCTTCGAGAACGGACGCGTGGTCGAGTCGCACTTCCTCCGCTGACGGTCGTCGAAGACGCGGTCTCGCGCTTGGCCGTAGTTGGTGTCCTCCACCAGCACGTAGCGCTCGATGGCCGAGAACTGCTTCCCGTGTTTCACGTCCGGGCGGCCAGATCGAACCGGTCGGCGTTCATCACCTTGGTCCACGCCGCGACGAAGTCGCGCACGAGCTTCTCCTTGCTGTCGTCCTGCGCGTAGAGCTCGGAATAGGCGCGAAGGATCGAGTTGGATCCGAAGACCAGATCGACGCGTGTGGCGGTCCACCTCACGGCGCCCGTGCTGCGCTCGCGGACCTCGTAGAGGCCGTTCCCGACGGGCGCCCACGCGTAGCGCATGTCGGTGAGGTTCACGAAGAAGTCGTTGGTGAGAGCGCCCACGCGGTCCGTGAAGACGCCGTGCTTCGTGCCGCCGTGATTGGTGCCGAGGACACGCATACCGCCGACGAGCACCGTCATCTCGGGGGCGGTGAGGCCCATGAGCTGGGTGCGATCGAGCATCAGCTCCTCTGCGCTGACGGCGTAGTCCTTCGCGAGCCAGTTGCGGTACCCGTCGTGGATCGGCTCGAGCACCGCGAAGGCCGCTGCGTCCGTCATCGCCTCGGTCGCGTCGCCGCGTCCCGGCGCGAACGGCACGGTGATGTCGAAGCCTGCGGCTCGGGCCGCCTGCTCGACGCCGACGTTCCCCGCGAGGACGATCACGTCCGCGACGCTCGCGCCCGTGTCCCTGGCGATGCCCTCGAGCACCCCGAGCACGCGGGCCAGGCGCGCAGGCTCGTTGCCTTCCCAGTCCTTCTGCGGCGCCAGGCGGATGCGCGCGCCGTTGGCACCGCCGCGCATGTCCGAGCCACGGAAGGTGCGTGCGCTGTCCCACGCGGTCGTGACCATGTCGCTGATCGACAGACCGCTCTTCGCGATGCGCGCCTTGACGGCGTCGACGTCGTAATCCTCGTTGCCCGCGGGGATCGGGTCCTGCCAGAGCAGGTCTTCCTTCGGCACGTCGGGACCGAAGTAGCGAGCCTTCGGGCCCATGTCGCGGTGGGTGAGCTTGAACCACGCGCGCGCGAACACCTCGGAGAAGTAGGCCGGGTCCTTGTAGAAGCGCTCGGAGATCTTCCGGTAGACCGGGTCCTTGATCATCGCCATGTCGGCGTCCGTCATGATCGGGTTGCGGCGGATCGACGGGTCCTCCACGTCGACGGGCTTGTCCTCTTCCTCGATGTTCACAGGCTCCCACTGCCAGGCGCCGGCGGGGCTCCTCTTCAGCTCCCATTCGTGCTCGAAGAGCATCTCGAAGTAGCCGTTGTCCCAGCGCGTCGGGTGGGTCGTCCAGGCGCCCTCGATGCCGCTCGTGACGGCGTCACGGCCGCAGCCCTTGCCCTTGGGGTTCTTCCATCCGAACCCCTGCTCGGTGAGGTCGGCCGCCTCCGGGTTCGGGCCGAGCACGGTCGCGTCCCCGTTGCCGTGCGCCTTGCCGACCGTGTGACCGCCGGCGGTGAGCGCGACCGTCTCCTCGTCGTTCATCGCCATGCGCGCGAACGTCAGCCGTACGTCCTTCGCCGTGCGGAGCGGGTCCGGCTTGCCGCCGACGCCCTCGGGGTTGACGTAGATGAGGCCCATCTGCACCGCCGCGAGCGGGTTCTCGAGCGTCTCGCGGTCCTCGCCTTCGTAGCGGCCCGAGGCGAGCCACTCCTTCTCGGAGCCCCAGTAGGCGTCCTTCTCGGGATGCCAGATGTCCTCGCGACCGAAGCCGAAGCCGAAGGTCCGGAGCCCCATCGACTCGTAGGCGATCGTGCCGGCCAGGATGATGAGGTCGGCCCAGCTGACTCGGCTGCCATACTTCTTCTTGATCGGCCAGAGCAGCCGGCGCGCCTTGTCGAGGTTGGCGTTGTCCGGCCAGGAGTTGATCGGCGAAAATCGCTGGTTGCCCGTGCCGCCGCCGCCGCGGCCGTCGGCCACGCGATAGGTGCCGGCGGCGTGCCACGCCATACGGATGAAGAGGCCGCCGTAGTGCCCCCAGTCCGCGGGCCACCAGGACTGGCTCTCCGTCATCAGCGCGTGCAGATCCTTCTTCAGCGCCTCGACGTCGAGCTTCTTCAGCTCTTCCCGGTAGTGGAAGTCGGGCCCCAGTGGATTGGTCTTCTTGTCGTGCTGGTGGAGGATGTCGAGGTTCAGCGCCTTCGGCCACCAGTCCATCGTCGACGTGCCGACGGCCGTGTTGCCGCCGTGCATGACCGGGCACTTGCCGGAGGTGCTCCCCTTCATCGGGGCGCTGACCGGATCGAGTGAACGGATGGCTCCGACTGCTTCGAATTGCTCATGGCGTGGTCCTCTTCTTGGGTCCTGGCTGCTGCTTCGACCCGTCTTGCTGCCGTTTGCACCTCGCGCAGAGCCCACGCACCTCGACGTGTGCATCCACGATGCTGCCGAGCTGCTTCACGGCGTCGGGCACGCGAAGGCCGTTCAAGTCCTCACTCTCGAAGTCGCGCACCAGCCCGCAGCGGACGCAGACGTAGTGGTGGTGCCGGTCGAGGTTCGCGTCGAACCTCACTGCACCGCGCTGCGGCCCGACCGTCGTGACGAGCCCGAGGTCGTGGAGCATCCACAGCGTGCGGTACACCGTGTCGAGCGACACGGTCGGCATGCGCTGCTGCACGGCGCGGAAGATGGTCTCCGCGTCGGGATGCTCCTGCGTGCCCGCCAGCTCTCGAAAGATCTCGAGGCGCTGATGGGTGAGCTTGATGCCCGCCTCCTTGGCGGCCACCCGGAGGTGCTCGAGCCTTCGCTCGCTGCGGTTTCGCTCTGATCTGCGCATATTTACTAGTTGCGTCTGATACGCAAATAGGAACCTAACCAGGTAGGCTGGCCGGTCAAGCAGTGCCGCCGCTGCACATTTCGCTCGACCGGCCCGGCCCGTGGATGGCCTCGCGCGCCGTCCCATGCTCTTCCTGCGCGGTTGAATCGCGGCGAAGATGGATGCGTCCCTCCGAGTAGCGCGAGGTCATCAAGATGCGGCGAGTCACTGTTGCGGGCGCGAGGTCGAGGTGGTCGGCGAGCGGAGCCGCATTCGTGGCGTGCGCGGTCGCGGTGACGGGCGCAGGGACGGGGGCGTGCGGGAGCGACGCATCCCCCGGTGAGAGCGGCACCGACGTATCCGGTGACGGCGGAGCGACGAGCAACGCGGGGCCCGTGCTCGACGGCGGCGGCTCCGGCGACGGCGGCGGCTCGAGCGATGGCGGCACCGGCTCCGACGCGGGCTCCGACGCCGGTCCCGACGGGGGCGATGGCGGGCTCGTCGAGCCGCCGGGCCCTACCACGACGACCACGTTTGCGTCGTCGCTCGCGGCCGGTCGCAACCAGGTATGCGTGATCACGACGACGGGCGCGCTGAAGTGCTGGGGCGCCTTCCAGGCCCCACAGGCGGTCGCCGGCGGGACGACGTGGAAGCAGGTCGCGGTCGGAGGGTACGACGCCTTCTCGCAGTGCGGGATCCGCAGCGACGACACGCTCTGGTGCTGGTCGACCACGAGCCCGAGCCCGGCCCAGCCGGACACGTCCTCCTTCAAGTACGTCGGCGTCTCGGCGTCGAACCGCTGCGCGATCGCCTCGACGGGCGCGCTCTACTGCTGGGGCAACAACAACGTGTTCGGTCCGCTCGGTACCGGCGACACGTCCCCGCGGCCGTCGCCGACGCAGATCGGCTCGGACGTCGACTGGAAGATCGTCCGGCCGGGCAAGGACCACACGTGCGCGCTGAAGACGAGCGGCGCCCTCTACTGCTGGGGGTGGAACGCCTTCGGCCAGATCGGCGACGACACGATCGACCAGCGCAACGCGCCGGTCCCCGTGGACGCCGCGAGCACGTACCTCGACGTCGACACGAAGAACGTGGCCACCTGCGCCGTGCGCAGCGATGGTGCGCTGCTCTGCTGGGGCACGGGGCTCACGACCGTGCCGGCGAAGACGCCCACGACGGTCGATCTCGCGAAGGACTGGGCGAAGGTCCGCATCTCGCTGAGCCACGCGTGCGCCCTCAAGACCGACGGCTCGCTCTACTGCTGGGGCTCCAACGATCGCGGTCAGCTCGCGCTCCCGGTCGCCGCCGGCAACCTCTCGCGGACGAGCCCGCAGCGCGTCGGTACGGACGTGGACTGGGCGGACATGGCCGTGGGTGACGGCTTCACCTGCGCGCGCAAGACGAACGGTCACGTCCGGTGCTGGGGCACGAACGGCGCGGGCCAGCTCGCGCAGGATCCGCCCGGCCACCTCCTGCCGAAGCGCGTCGGCGCGGCCGGCGAATTCGCCGCGGTCACCAGCGGACCGAACAACGTCTGCGCCGTGCGGAAGAACGGCACGCTCGCATGCTGGGGCGTCGCCGGTGCGATGCCGACGGTCGGCGTCGCCTCGCAGGTCCCGCTCACGATCGGTGCGGCGACCGACTGGAAGACCGTGAAGCAAGGCTACATGGGCGCATGCGCGACGAAGACGAACGACGCGCTGCATTGCTGGGCGACCGGCGCCGCGCCCGCCGCGACCGGCCTGACCGTGAGCGCATACGACGTCGGCTACTGGCACCAGTGCGCGATCGCCTCGGGCTCGCTCTACTGCTGGGGCGACGGCATCTTCGGCAAGCTCGGCAACGGCTCGAACGCGGGGCTCACCGCGCCGACGAAGGTCGGGACCGACACGTGGAGCGCCGTCGCGACGTCGTTCGACACGACGTGCGGGATCAAGGCGGACGGCACGCTGTGGTGCTTCGGGTTCGGGATCTCGGGCATCGCGAAGGTCGGCACGGCGACGACCTGGACGGCGGTCGAGCAGACGGCGCAGGGCCAGGGCTTCTATGGTCTGCAGGGCAGCTCCCTCTGGCACTGGACGGGCGCGACCACGCCCGTGGCCTCCGGCTCGGAGAACGACTGGATCCAGGTCGCCTCGGGCGCGGCGCACGTCTGCGGGATCCGCACGGGCGGGACGCTCTGGTGCAGCGGCGACAACTCGTACGGCCAGCTCGGAGACGGGACGCTCGAGACCAGGACCTCTCCGGTGCAGGTCGGCACCGCGAGCGATTGGGTGAGCGTCTCGGCCGGCACCTTCCAGACCTGCGGGATCCGCGGCAGCGGCGATCTCTACTGCTGGGGCAGCAACGAGTACGGCGAGGCCGGCGACTTCACGGGATGGCGGAGCACGCCGAACCTCGTGCCGTGAGCGAGCGCAGGGCGCGGCCCTTCGGTACGCGTGCCGGCTAGAAGAGGCCGATGGCGAAGTTGATCGCGCCGAAGTCCTCGTACGACTGCCGCGTGACGTTGATGCCGTAGTCGACCGCGAGCGGGCCGACGGGCGTCTGCACGCGGAGGCCCGTGCCGACATCGGCGCGGATGGGGAACTTGCCGCGACGGAACGGATAGGCGGGATCGATCCACAGGTTGCCGAAGTCGCCGAAGATCACCGTCTCGAAGGGCCCGCGGATCGGGATGCGCAGCTCGATGCGCTCGTTCGCCATGAGGTTGCCGCCGCGGATGGGGCGCGTGCTCGGCGTGAACTTGTTCGAGTTGGGGATCGTCTTCGTGGGATCGAGCGGATCGGGGACGAAGTCCGGCTTGTCCTGGTCGGCGAAGATGCGGTCGACGTCGTCCTGCGGGATGAAGCTGTTCAGGTTCCAGCCGCGCATCGAGTCGACGCCGCCCATGAAGAAGAGGCGGTCGGGGTACGTCGTCGAGTCCGACGTGATCTGCACGTTGCCGCCGAGGCGCGTGAGCGCGGCGATGCGCATGCCCTTCGGCAGCGGGATGTAGCCGCCGAACGTCTGCGTCAGCTTGAAGAAGTGGCTCTCGACGAACGGCTTGATCTGCCCGCTGTCGCCGGGCGCGATCGGGTAGCCGTCGACGTGCTCGATCCCGCTGACGAAGTACGTTCCGCGCGAGGCGTTGAACGCGTTGTCGCGCCGGTCCCACGTCGCGAGCAGGCGCTGCGAGAACACGTAGCTCTCGCCGTCGGGGACGAGCAGCTGCCGCACGAGATCGGTGATGTTGCGCCCCTGCTGCGCGAGCGACTCGAGGTAGGCGTCGATGGTGCCCGCCTGGAAGATGCGGCTGTTGTTGAACTCGAAGCTCTGGAAGAGCGAGAACTGGACCTCGCTCACCGGGCGGTAGTTGATGTTCGGGATGGCGGCGATCTTCGTCAGGTAGAAGTCGCGCTGGAGGTCGTGCACGAGGATGCCGTCGACGCCGGTGCGTACGAGCGGTCCGAGGCCGATCTCGGGGAAGCTGATGCTGCCGGTGGCGCGGAGGCCGATGCGCGCGATCGTGTTGAGGTCGCGGTAGTTGTCGCGCGCCGTGGGATCGATGATGAGCGGCGTCGGGATGTACGCGAGCTGCAGGCGCAGCGTGAGCGCGACGGCGTTGCCCCACAGGTTGCTGTGGCCGTACTCCGCGCGCAGGCGGAAGCCCTCGCCGGTGGAGAAGCCGGGCGCGACCTCGCTGTACTGTCGCGGGCGCTCGACGACGCTGATGATGACCGTCTTGTTCTTCTGCGGGACGTACGGGTTCTCGAGCGCGACGTTCACGCTGGCGAACGTGCCCAGCGTCGCGATGCGCTCCTCCGTCTTGCGCACCAGGCTCGCGCGGTAGGGCTGCCCGCGCTGGAGCGCGATGCGCCGCTCGATCGCCGACGTCTTGGTGAAGAAGTTGCCGCGGACGACGATGTTCCGGACGAAGACCTTCTCTCCCTCCGACACGACGAAGCGCACGCGCGCGCGCGTCCGATCGGGCGACTGCTCGATCTGGTACTTCACGTCGGCGAACGCGTAGCCCTCCTCCTTGTACGCATCGGCCACGCGCCGCCGCGCCTCGTCGATCTTGAGCGCGTTCACGTAGCCCCCGAGCTTGATGTCCGCGACCTCGCCGAGCTGCTTCGGCGAGAGCGCGCTCGTGCCCGCGAACGACACGTCCCAGAGCTGCGTGCGCGGCCCGAGCTTGATCGGGATGCGCAGCCATACGCGCGCCTCGCACTCGATGCCGCGCGAAGGATCGGGCACGCACGTCGAGCCCTGCTCGAGCGGCGCCACCGGCAGCGGCATGCCCGTCGCGTCGTAGGTGCAGATGTCCGGCGACTCCGGCACCGGCAGCGGCCGGCACTCCCCCGCCGGCGCGCGCGGATCGCACCGGCGGCGGATCACCTGCACCGGGCCGACCTGCGCCGAGAGGAAGCCCTCGGCGCGGTAGAGCTCCTGCACGTGCTGCACGGCGCGCTCGTAGGTCTCGGGCACGTAGGCGCTGTGCGGATCGAGCTCGATCGGCGACGGCCGCGCCCCGCGCTGGCCCATCGGGCCCGCGATCGTGCGATCGAGGCTCGAGGGACGCGGCGGCACGAAGATGTCGTTCCCCGGCAGCTCCTCCTCGAGGTAGCTGTCGATCTCGCTGCCGATCGCGCGCGCGCTCGTCGGCCCTCCCTCCGAGAGCTTCTTGACGTCGTCCTCGCGCAGGCACGGATACGACCGCGCGGCGACCGAGACGCGCTCTCCCTCGCGGACGTGGAACACGAGGTAGCTGATCGCGTCCGACGGAGCGCCACGTGTCTCGAGCCCGACCTCGGCGTCGAGGAAGCCGTGCTTCACGTAGTACTCGCGCACCTTCTGCACGAGGTGGTTCGGCGTGCGATCGGTCTCCTCCTCGAGCTCGAGGACGCCGTCGAGGGTCGACTTGTCGAAGTGGTCGTTGCCCTCGTAGCGCGTGTCGTAGCGCGTGCCGAAGTCGGCGCGCACGCGCAGCACGACGAGCCCGCGGTGCAGCACGACGTCGTGCGAGACCTCGGCGCGGTGATGTCCGCGGGCCCGGATCCGGGCCTCGAGCGCGGCATCGGCGGCGGCGAGCACACCCTCGTCGGCGCGCTCGCCGGCCTTCACCGCGTAGGCCTTCTCCGCGTCCCTCACGTCCTCGGGCGTCGCGCGGAGCGGATAGATCACCCGCCGCTCGATCCGCCGCGGCGCTCCGGCCGAGACGTCGACGACGAGCACCACGCGCAAGGGATCGTCCGTGCCTCGCGTCGCGAGGTTCACCTGCGGCGCGGGGAAGCCCCGGCGCTGGAGGAGCGCGTCGATGCGATCGCGGTACATCGGGATGTCCCGGGCGGCGAGGTCGTTCTCCGCCGCGAGCTCGGCGTCACGGAGAAGCTCCGCGTCGTCGATGGGCGCGCCGTGCAGATCGACGCGGATCGAGTCGATCACCTTGCGCGGCATCACGTGGAGCGTCGCGTGGACTCCGTTGCCCTCCGGCACCACGTCGACCGACGCGTCGGCGAACGAGCCCGTGGCGAGCGCCTCGTCCATCGCCCGCCTCGCGAGGGCGAGCGTGAAGCGATCGCCGGGCCGCATGGCGGAGACGATCGGCGGCTTCACGTCGGGCCAGCGCTCGTCGTCGATCACGACGTCGACGGCGACGATCGCCTGACCGACGTGGCGTGCGACCTCGGGCGAGAGCAGATGGAGCTCCGGTGCCGGGTTGGGGATCGGCGGCACCGGCGGCGGCGTGAGGATGCTCACGTCGTCGATGCCCGGCTGCCCCTGTCCCCTGCCCTGCGCGTTCGCCGTCAGCGCGAGCGCCATGACGAAGAGCACGACCAAGCGTGCGAGATTCTTCGCCATCGGGCGCGCATCATAACCCGGCCGGCCCGGGGTCAGCCCGTTTGTCGCACCGGCCGACGCCCCTCGGGTCGCACGTGTCTTCGTGACGATGGAAGGTGCACATCGATGGCTCGCAAAGTCTCGAACGACCAACACCTGGAGCGCATCGTTCGCCATCACGCCGCTTCCGACGGAACGTACGGCGCCCAAGACGACGCCCGCGGCACCGTCGAAGAGCAAGCGACCGATCTGGTCGATCGCAACTTCGCCGTGGTCGCTCCCGATCAGCTCTGGGTCGCAGACATCACCGACGTGCCCACGTGGGCTGGCTCCCTGTACCTCCCGGTCGTCCTCGATGCGTAGAGTCGCCGTGTCGTCGGCTGGGCGATGGCGACGGCGCTCGCCACCGACGTCGTCCTCGACGCGCTGAACATGGCCGTGGCGCAGTGCAAGCCGAAGGGCGTCATCCACCACTCCGATAACGGCTGCCAAGCAGTACACCTAGGTCGGAGAGCTTCTTCGCGAGCGCTCGAGTGCGGGCTCATCGACCGGCGACGATGGCGAACGCCGGCCGAGGCAAAGCTGGCCGTCTTCCAGCACATCGAAGGCTCGTACGACCCGCGGCGCCGTCACTCCGCGCTCGGGCGACTTCAAACTCTGACGTGCAGGCGGTGACGCGATCTCGTTCGGGAACGATCGGCAGTCGCCAGCGACGACCCCGGACGTTTGTGCTTGACGCGCTCTGACGGCGTCGTCGCTGGGAGAGCGCGCAGCGCGTCCGCGAAGCCGTCGTCCGCAGCCTGAGCGCGCGTGTGCTTTGCGATCGCGCGGGCGAGATCGTTCGAGGCTCTCGCCGCGGCGATCGCGCGTCCAGGCGCATTTGCGAGGGGCAAAAATCGCGGGTGTAAGAAGGACGTATGAACGCGGTGGGGGAGCTCTCGAACGAGGAGCTGATCGCGCGCCTGCAGGCGCACGTCGGCAAGGGTCATGTCTGGCAGGCGGGGCTCGTCGCCTATCTCGCGGAGGTCGAGGACCGCAGGCTCCATCTCGAGCTCGCGTGCTCGTCGATGTTCGAGTTCTGCATCGAGCGGCTCGGGATGTCGGAGGGCGAGGCGCATCGGCGTCTGGTCGCCGCACGGCTCGTGCAGAGGTTCCCGAACGTGCTCGGATACCTCGAACGTGGAGACGTGCATCTGTGCGCGCTCGCGCTGCTGCGCGACCACCTCACGGAGGAAAACCACGAGGAGCTCCTCGGCGAGGCGTCGGGGAAGACGGTGCGGGCAGTGCAAGAGATGCTCGCTGCACGTTTCCCGAAGGCGGACGTCCCGTCGCGCGTCGAGCCGTTGCAGCCGCAGCCGGCGTTGCCGATCGCCGCTTCGACCACGGACCGAGTGACCGCGCGCGAGCAGGAGCCGCGTCCGCGCGTCGAGCCGCTGTCGGCATCGCGCTATCGCATCGAAGTGACCGTCTCGCAGGAGGCGAAGGAGACGCTCGAACGGATCAAGGACCTGATGCGGCACCGCAACCCGAGCGGGGACCTCGAGCGGATCGTCGAGGACGCGCTCGCTCTGCTCTGCGCGAAGCTGGAGAAGGAGCGGCTCGGGAAGGTTGCTCGGCCGCGCAAGGCAAAGCCTCCCGTGGTCGCCGACGATGCGGCACCTTCGGAGCAGAGCCGGTACATCCCGCAGGACGTGCGGCGCGCGGTGCTCGAGCGCGATGGCGCGCAGTGCACGTACGTCGATGCACACGGCCGGCGCTGCAAGTGCCGCTCGTTCCTCGAGCTCGATCACATCACGCCGTTCGCGCGCGGCGGCAAGGCGAGCGTCGACAATCTTCGGGTGCGTTGCCGGGCTCACAATCGCTTCCATGCGGAGCAGGCGTTCGGGCGCGCGCACGTCGAGGAGCGCATCCACTTGCGACAACGAAAGTGCGGGGCGGAGGCGGCCGACACGCCGTGCTTCGAGACGGCGGCGCGAGGCCTGAGAAACATGGGCTTTCGCGAGGCGGACGTGAGGCGGGTGCTCGCCGAGCTGGAAAACGAGCGCGACGCGCAGGCGCGCGTCGAGGAGATCGTCCGCGAAGCGATCCGTCTGCTCACGTAACAGAGAGCCGCAAGGCGCGAGGCCGGCGCGAGCTGCGTTGCGCTCGCGAAGCGTGGAGCGCTGCGCGAGCCACGCGACCCGCCGCATCGGCGATCAGCGCAAGAATCGCCAGTCGGATCGGCCTCCCCACGATCCATCCGGGGTCCGATGGAGACGTCCCCGCGTCAGTCGAATTCCAGGCGCCAGCGGAAGTCGAGGCCGAAGTTGCCGACGGAGCCCGACGAGACGGTGTTGATGTTGTCGTACGACGTCTGGACGCTGAGCGGCCGCGAGAGGCGCCACTCGACGTTCGAGCGGAGCTGGCGGTCCTCGGTCAGGCCGGTCGCGACGTTCGCGCGGACGTTGTCGGTGAGGCGCCGGCCGAGCATGACCACCGGCTCGGTGCGGCCGGTGCGCGGCGAGTAGGCGCTGCCGAAGCGGAAGTCGTCGATGACGGGGATGGCCGTCTTCACCGCGCGGTCGGCGCCGCTCACCGTGCCGAGCGCCTCGAACGCGGCGCTCGCGTAGACGGAGCCCGCGCGGACCTGATCGACCTCGGCGCGCGTGAGGCCGATCGTCAGGAGGAAGAAGATGTCCTCGCGGCTGAGGGCCGGGTCGCTCGTCATGTCGACCTTGAGGTCCTCGGTGTCGCCGTACGCGTGCAGCGAGATGCGCCAGAGGCTGCCGCCGGTGCCGCCGCTCGAGATGCTGCCGGTGGTGGCCGCGGCGCCGCCGGTGGTGTTGCTGCTCGTGCCGGCGCTCGAGACGGTGTTCGAGTAGCGGCGGTACTCGGTGGTGCCGAGGATGTCGACGTGCGGGGCGATGCGCGTGGGATCGTCGAAGCGGATGGTGCCCTTGCGCAGCTCGAAGTCGTTGGCGAAGACGCGGAAGCGGCCGCCCTGCACGGTGGTGAGCTCGCCGCGGAGGCCGACGCGCTGGTTGGTGCCCGTCACGTGGATGCCGCGCGGATCGATCGCGAGCTGCGCGTCGATCAGGTTGTTGCGGATGCGGAGGGGCACGCGCGAGCGGACGTCGAAGCCGAGCGCGAGCGCGTCGAGGGACGGGTCGTACGCCTCGACCACCGTGCGCTTCGCGCCGCCCTTGAAGCCGGTGAGATCGACGGTGACGGGGCGCGAGTACTCGAACTCGGTGATGGTCACGTCGCCGCCGACGAACGGGAGCTTGCCCTGCGCCGTCGTGGCGTTGGGGTTCATCGTGACCTCGAGGTCGGCGTCGAGCGTCGCGCGGACGCCGTCGACGGGCGCGACGTAGAGCTGGCGGCCCTTGAGCTGCGCGCGGGCCACGCCGAGGCTGCCGCCCTTGAGCGGCATGCGCGCCGTCATGCTCACGTCGCCGCCGAGGAAGTGGCCGACCGCGCGCGTGACGCGCGCCTCGTTCTCGTCGGCGGAGACGTCGATCTCGACGTCGGTGAGGCCGCTCGGCAGGCCCTTCACGCCGAGCTCGCCGCCGCGGACCTCGAGCTTGCCGTCGAGGTCCGGCGCCTTCGGGCTGCCGGCGATCTTCATGGAGCCGGTGAGCGTGCCCATCGCGCGCGTCACCCGCGGGACCATGCCGACGAGGAGGCCCAGGTCGATGGGGTAGAGCTTCGCCTCGAGCGCGAGATCGCCGCCCCTCGTCACCTTCTTCACCGCGCCGCTCACGGCGAAGGCGCCCTTGAAGCCGTTCGGCGTGGCGAGGTCGAACGTGAGCTCGGGGATCGCGACCTGATCGTCGGCAAGGGCGATGACGATCGGAGCGGGCCGCATCTCGATCTTCTGCCCGCCGCGCGTCACGCGGATCGCCTTCGGCGAGAGCTTCACCTTCGCGTGCGCGAGATCGCTCGTCGCGACCTTCTCGATGTCGATGTCGCCCGAGATGCTGCCGCCGAGCGGGACCGACTCGCCGCCCGCCGCGGCCTCCTCGGACGTGACGAGGATCTTCGCCACCGGGCCGAGGTCGAAATTCGCGAGCTCGGCGCGTCCGGTGATCACCGGCGCCTTCTGGCGGGTGACCGTGAGGTGGTCGAGCTTCACCTGTCCGCCGAAGAGCGCGCCGTCGACGACGAAGTCGCCCTGCGAGGTCGTGTCGACCGAGTCGAGGTACGCCTTCTTGTCGAACGGCGCGTAGATCGGCGCCTTGCACGCGGTGAAGCGTCCGGTGGGCTTCTGCACACCCGGCTTCTGCGTCATCTTCACGTGCAGGTCCGAGCCGCCGAAGGGCGCTCCCAGGATGCGGAGCGGCGTCATGTTCAGGTCGGCCTCGACGTCGAACGCGTTGATCGTGCCGCCCACGCGCGCGACGCCCGACACGCTGCCCTCGAAGGCGGACGCCGCGGCGCCGAGCATGTCGGTGCGGCCGAGCGGGAAGCCCTGCACCACGACGTTTCCGCGCATCTGGCCGCCGCGGTGGACGGCCAGCGAGCCGAGCACCGAGCCGACCGCCGCGCGGCCCTCCTTCTTCACCTTGGTGAGCGACAGCGAGCGCACGTCGATCTCCGTGCCCTCGAGCCCGGCGTCGCGATCGAGCCAGCGGTACTCGAAGTCCGCGTGCCCCTCGTCGAACCTCTCGCCGAGCAGGTTCAGATCGCGCGCGTTGGTCGTGGCCTGCACGTCGAGGTAGCCGCCCTTGCACGGATCCTCGGGGCCGCCCAGCGCGAGGTGGATGCGGGCGCTCGCGTCGAGCACGCCGTCGATCTGCTCGAGGCGCGGATCCTCGTCGAGCTTGAACATGTTGAAGAAGTCGCGGACGTAGAGCGCCTTCGACACGGCCTGTCCGTCGAAGCGCATCGACGCCGGCGCGTTGAAGTCGAGCCGGGCGGTCGCGAGCTCGAAGCTGCTCTTGCCCTTCGTCGCCCGCACGTCCGAGAGGTCGACGATCTGCTTGGCGACGTCGGACGAGACGTGCCCCTGCGAGACGTTGCCGAACGGGATGTCGCCGAGGACGTAGCCCTGGATCGAGAGGTCGCCGTCGATGTGAGGATCGCCGAACGGCCCCGTGACCTTCGCCTTCGCGTCGGCGACGCCCGCCATCTTGATGTCGCCGATGGGCGAGATGTCCGACAGATCGATCTTCGAGCCCGCCGGCACCTCGATGTGCAGGACCTCGTGGAAGCCGAGCGAGACGAGCACGTTCGGGATCGTGCTCTTCGTCGTCTGCACGAGGATGTTCTGGAACTCGATCGCCTGCGGGCGGACGGCGAGCTTGCCCTTGATGTGCCCCTCCTTGACCCCGATGGCGCGCGTCTTCGTCGGATCGAAGACCGACTTGTCGAACACCGCGAAGTCGTAGGTGTGCGCCACGAGATCGCCGTCGAGGTGGAGCGGATCGAGCGTCCCCTTCACGTTCCCCGCGTGCACCTCCTTCAGGTCCCAGGTGACATGCGGGTTCTTCGCCACGCCGAGGTGCTGCATGAGCGTGGTGAAGCTGACGTCGTGCGCGTCGAGCCGCGTCTTGAGCGGGATGCCCTTCGCGAGCGGCTGCACCTCGGTGTCGCGCAGCTCGGCGACGCCGTCGGCGATCTCGATGGTGGTGAGCGGGCTCGTGATCACGCTGCGGCGGACCTGGAACTCGCTCTTCACGAGCCGCGAGAAGGAGTAGTGCGTGACGCGCGCGTCGTGCACCTCGAGGCGCCCCGCCATGTCCGGGATGGGCGTCTCGGGCGTGTAGCGCAGCTCGGCGTCGAGCATCAGCCAGCCGTCGACGTCGGGCGCGTCGGGCAGGCGGCCGAGCGCGGTGATCGGCGCGCGGACCTTCACGTGCCCGTCGAGGTTCGGCAGATCGTCCTTCTTCTTCGGCAGCGTGACCGCGAGATGGCCGAGCGCGACCTCGACGTAGCGCTTGTCCTCCTTCTTCACGTCGCAGCCGACGTGCGTGTCCTCCGCCGGATCCAGATCGACCGCGCCGTAGGCGGAGAGTCGGCGGACGAGGATGCGCTTTTCCTCGACGCGTACGCGGCCGTCGACCTTGCACAGTGTGTCGTCGTCGACCGCGTAGTCGCCGGGCTTGGCGAGCGTGCGCACGAGCCGTGACTGCGCGTGCGAGAGCCGCAGCGCGACCTCGAAGGCGGCGTTGCCGGCGTCGTCCTCGTCGGTCGTCACGTCGGCGTCGATGTCGAACGCCTTCACCTGCACGCCGTCGACGGTGACGTCGACCTGCGCCTCGCTCGTCGACACGACCGAGAACGGCGGCTTGGTCGGCCCCTCCTTCTTGGGCGTCTCCGGCAGATCGAGCGCGAGGTTCTTCAGCTTGCCGCCCTCGAGCACCACGCGCGCCGAGGGCTGCTCGATCTCGATCTGATCGATCACGAGCTTGCCCGAGAGCAGGCCGAAGATCTTCGGGCGGGCGCTCACGCGCCGCGCGGTGACGAAGGGGGTGCCGCCGTCGCTCGACTCGACGCGGAGGTTCCGCATCGTCACGCTGAGCGGCCAGAGGCGCAGCTCGAGGTCGTAGTGCGCGTCGATGCCGAGGCCGGCGACGATCTTCCGCGTCTCGCGGGTCGCGATCCCGCGCGCCCAGGACGTCCTGACGAGCAGGCCGATGCCGATCGGGACGAGGCCCGTCAGCGCGAAGACGACGCACAGGATGCGCGCGAAGATGCGACCCCAGTCGCGGCGCCGGGTGCGCCGGACCGCGGGGAGCATCGTGCTCGAGCTTCGCGCGTCGACGGTCATCGTCTAGAGGAGGAGGTGTATTGGTTGGACGGTCCCGGACCACGAAGTGTAGCGGCCGGCGCCGAATTTCGCCCATTTCCGGCCAGACTTCGCGAACTTGCGATGACGTGACGGAGCCTGGCCCCGGAATCCGCACATGACCAACTTGGACATGTGAAATAGGCAACTTAGACTCGATGGCGTGAGCTGGAAGATCGCCGAGGCGAAGCAGCAGCTGTCGAAGGTCGTGCGGCTCGCGCAGAAGGAGCCGCAGATCCTGAGCAACCGCGACGAGCCGGTCGCCGCCGTCGTGAGCATGGAGGAGCTCGCGCGCTTCCGCGAATGGCAGGCGCGCTCGGGCAAGTCGCTCGATCAGGCGTTCGACGAGCTCCGGAAGGTGGCCCAGGAAGAGGACTGGGAGCTCGTCGTCCCCGAGCGCGCGAGGCGGGACAATCCCATGCTGGACGTCCTCGGGCCCGACCGCCGGTCCAAGACGACGGGCCGAGCGAGGCGCGGGAGCTGATCGGTGGAGCTCGTCGACACGAACGTCATCAGCGAGCTGATGCGTCAAAGGCCGAACCGCGGCGTCCTCGCTTGGAGCGCCCGCAGCCAGCCGTTCGCGTTCAGCGTCGTGAGCCTCGAGGAGGTCTACTTCGGCCTCGGGCTCCGTCCGAGCGCGCGGATCGAGCGCGGGCTCACCGCGCTGCTCGACACGTTCGCCCGCGTCTTGCCCGTCACGGACGCGGTCGCTCGCCGCTCGGCGGAGCTCCGCGCCGCGCAGGCGAGGCGCGGTCACGTGCGCTCCCAGGCGGACATGCTCATCGCAGCGACGGCCTACGAGCACGGGGCCGTGCTCGTGACGCGCAACGCGCGCGACTTCACCGGGTGCGGAATCCGCGTGCACAACCCCTTCGCGGACGGCTAGAGAAGCCCGGAAGGGCGATCGCCCGACGAGAAGCAGCACATGCGTCGCCACACCCCCGGGGTCGTCTCCGGCACCCACCTCGTCCCTGCCCTGATCGCACGCGTCGAGCGCCACGATCCGGAGCGCGTCGTGTCCTTGCTCGAGCCCCTCGTCCTCGAGCGGCGGGCGCAGAAGCTCCGTGAGATCCTCTCCCGGCGCCTGTCGAGCGTGCAGGTCCTCTTCGATGCGCCGCACGATCCACACAACGGCGCGGCGGTCGTCCGGTCGTGCGAGGCCTTCGGAGTGCAGTACGTGAACGTCGTGGAGCGGAAGGAGAAGTTCCTCCTCGCGCCGAGCGTCGCGCGCGGCTCGGAGAAGTGGATCGATCTCCGCATATGGAAGGGCTCCGGCGATGCGATCGCGGCGATGAAGGCGGACGGCCTCGAGCTCGTGGCGGCCCACCCCGACGGCGAGCTCGTCCCCGAGGATCTCGCCGCCATCCCCCGACTCGGCCTCGTGCTCGGCAACGAGCGCGACGGCATCGCAGACGATCTCCTCGCCGCATGCACGCGTCGCGTGCGCGTCCCGATGCGCGGCTTCGTCGAGAGCCTCAACGTCTCGGTGAGCGCCGCCATCCTCCTCGCGGCGGCGACGGCGCGGCGCGAGGGCGACCTCTCGCGCGAGGAATTCACGCGGTTTCTCGCGCGCGGCCTGTACTTCACCGTCGATCGGGCCGACGAGGTGCTGCGCGAGCTCTGACGGGGGTACAATGCAGCGATGCGCGCCGCTCGCACGCTCGTCGCCCTCGCCGCCGCGGCGGCCTTCGCGGCGACGATCGCGCCCGGGTGTCAGGAACCGACGCAGGTGACGCTCGACGTCCGCCTCGCCAGCGCGCAGTGCAGCGAGATCCACGGCACGGCGATCACCGTGGGCGTGCAGCCCGCGGACACGGAGGAGCGCGTGAGGTCGCGCTTCCCCACCGGCCAGACGACCGACTGCGACGCCGCGACGAAGCGCATCGGCACGCTCGTGGTCACGCCGTCGGACGCGGACCGGGCGGCGATCGTCGTCGTGGCGGCCTACGGCGCGCGGCGCGATCCGACGGAGTGCCAGCCGCCCGACTACGCCGGCTGCATCGTCGCGCGCCGCAGGTTCTCGTTCTCGAAGCACCGGCGTCTCACGATCCCCATCACCATCGATCCCGAGTGCGCGAACGTGCCGTGCGACGCGTTCTCCACCTGCCGCAAGGGCCGCTGCTTCGACTCGGAGACCGATCCCTGCGAAGGAGGCGACTGCCAGGGCAGCGAGCCCGGCGCGCAGCCCGACGGCGGGACCGATCTCGACGCGGCGGTGGCGAGCGACGGCGGCCCGATCGTGAACAACGCCTCGTGCGAGGGGGCCCTCCTCCGCTGCGGCGACGTCGCGTGCCCGCCTCCCGGGCGATGTTGCATTGTACAAGGATCGGCGGTCTGCGATCCGACCGGGAGTGCGTGCCCCGCGGCGCAGGCCTGCTGCACGACCGCCGACTGCGGCGGACGCGGATGCAAGCAGCCGAACGGCGTGCTCACCGACGGCGTACCGATCGGCGACGACGGCGGGATCGACGGGGGGCTCCCCGACGGCGGCATCGACATGGACTCGGGCTCCTGGGACGGCGGGCCGCCGGCGGACGGGGGCACCGGATCCGACGCGGGCACGCCGCCTCTCGACTCGGGCGCGCCGCCGCCCGGCCTCGGCGTCTGCGTCGCGCCCTGACCGGAGAAGTCGCGCTTTACGCCCGGTTCCCCGAGCGGTAGCAGACGAGGACCGATGCTCCACGTCATCCCCTCGCACCAGGGCCGCCCTTCGGACGATCCCATCTTCGCGCTCAACAAGGAGGCGACCGCGCGCAAAGCGCGTGGCGAGGCGGTGATCAACGCGACCGTGGGCTCGCTGCTGCACGACGACGGACGTCTCGCGGTGCTGCCGACGGCGTCGCGCGCGATCCACGAGGTCCCGAACGAGGAGTGGGCCGCGTACGCGCCGATCGCGGGCGCGCCGGACTTCCTCGCGGCGGTCATCGACGACCTCTTCGCGGATCAGCCGGAGATGAAGGCCTCGGCCGTGGCGGCCGCCACGCCGGGCGGGAGCGGCGCGCTCCGCCACGCGATCGCGAACTACCTCGAGCCGGGGCACTCGCTCCTCACGACCAGCTTCTTCTGGGGCCCGTACCAGACGCTCTGCGACGAGGCCGATCGCAAGGTCTCGACGTTCACGATGTTCCCGCACCCGGACCACCGCGGCAAGGGAAAGGGCGTCGAGTCCACGCTCGACGTCGACGCGCTCGACCAGGCGATCGCCGCGCGCGTGGCCGAGCAGAAGCGCGTCCTGCTCTTCCTCAACGATCCGTGCCAGAACCCGACGGGCTACTCGATGCGGCCCGAGGAGTGGCGCGCGGTGGTCGAGCGCCTGCTCGCGCACGCGAACGAGGCCCCGATCACGCTGCTCGTCGACATGGCCTACTTCGCGTACGCGATGAAGGCCGAGCCGCGCGCGTTCATGAAGGAGCTCTCGCCGCTGCTCGGCAAGGTCGGCCTCCTGTTCGCGTGGAGCGCGTCGAAGACGTACACGCACTACGGCCTGCGTGTCGGCGCGATCGTGGCGTGCGAGCCCGACGCGAAGGAGCGCGCGGCGACCGAGGCGGCCTTCAGCTACTCGTGCCGCGGGACGTGGTCGAACTGCACGCGCGGCGGCATGAAGGCGATCACGCGCCTGCTCGTCGATCCGGAGATGCGCAAGGCCGTCGATGCCGAGCGTGACGAGCTCAAGAAGCTCCTCGACGCGCGCGTCGCCGCGTTCAACGCGCACGCGCCGAAGCACGGCCTCGTCTACCCGCGCTACGAGGGCGGGTTCTTCGTCACCGTCTTCGCCGACGACGCGCACGAGCGCGCCCTCCGCATGAAGGAGAAGGGCGTGTTCGTGGTCCCGCAGAAGGGCGCGCTGCGCGTGGCGCTCTGCAGCGTGGCGGAGAAGGACGTCCCGCGTCTGTGCGAGGCGCTGGCGACCTGAGCTCTGCGGCCCCCCCGGGGTGGCTGTCCGCTCGGGGCGCATTCGCCCGTTCGAATCAAGCCGCCAGGCCGAGCTTCTTGGCGAGCTCGCCGCTCCGGTCGAGCGCGCGGAGCTCGTCGAAGCCGCCGATGGGCTCGTCGTCGATGAAGATCTGCGGGACGGTCCGGCGCCCGGTCGCCTGCACGAGCCAGGCTCGAGCGGCGTGATCGCCGGTGACGTCGATGTCCTCGTACGGGATGCCGCGCGACTTCAAGAGGGCCTTCGCGCGGATGCAGTACGCACAGATGAGGGTCGAGTAGACGCGTACGCGAGGGCTCATGCGAAGGCTCAACGTAGACCCTCTGTCACATCGGTCGAGCGCGACCGCACGACTTGACCCGCTCCGCGCAGAGAAGTAACTGCGCCGCGCATGAGCTCGCGCCTCTCGATCCTCCTCTTCTCCGGCCTCGCCGGCATCTCCGCGCTCGGCTTCGCCGCCTGCACGAGCGAGACGATCGTGACGGAGGCCCCCGACGCGGGCTCGGACGCGAGCAAGCCGAGCACCCCGAAGAGCGACGCTGGAAGCAGCGGCGGCGATTCCGGCGGGACGGAGACCTGGGAGGAGTGCATCGCGGCGTGCGAGACGAAGCACGCCGCCGGGCTCGCCAAGGACAAGGCCATCGACACCTGCTGGGCGCAGAGCTGCCAGGGGCCCTGCATCGACGGGAACGGCGTGTTCGACGCGGGCATTCCCGACGGCGGCGACGCGGGGGATGACGCCGGCGACGGCGGCGCCGGGCAGTGCAAGAACGGGGTCGAGACCGGAGACGACGCCTGCAACGACTGCACGGCGGCGTTCTGTTGCGGAGCCTGGGACGGGTGCTTCGACGACCAGGACTGCGCGGATTTGAACGACTGCCGGAGCGCCTGCCCCGAAGACTGAGGTCGGTGCTACGTTCGGAGGCCAGATGGCCTCGGAGCAGACGATCCACCTCGAACGTTACGCGCCGGACGCGAAGCAGCTCGTCGCGGGGGCGCAGAGCCTCGCCGACGAGCGCAAGCACGTGCAGGTCGAGCCCATCCACCTCCTGACGCGCTCGCTCGATCGCGACCGCGGCGTGGCAGAGGTCTTCAAGAAGGCGGGCGCCGATCCGGCGGACGTCGCCGCGGAGGCGGAGGCGCAGCTCTCGAAGCTGCCGAAGGCCGGCGCGGGGCTCGCGTACCTCTCCTCCGCGATGCTCGCCCTGCTCGGGCGTGCGGAGAAGGAGGCGGACAAGAACGCGGTCGGCGTCGAGCACCTGCTCAACGCGCTCTCGCAGGAGATCCGCGGGCCCGCGGCGGTCGTGCTCCAGGCGTTCGCGCTCGGGCCCGGATCGTTCCGCCCGCACATGGCGGCGCTCAAGAGCGTGCCGCGCGAGATGCCCGGGTCGAGCTCGTCGACCGGCGGCGCCGAGGCGGCGTCGCGCTACGTGCACGACCTCACCGCGCGAGCGCGCGAGAGCGGCTTCGATCCGGTCATCGGGCGCGACATCGAGGTGCGCCGCCTGCTGCAGATCCTCGAGCGCCGCCAGAAGAACCACCCGCTGCTCGTCGGCGAGCCCGGCGTGGGCAAGGGCGCGATCGTCGGCGCGCTCGCGATGCGCATCGCGGCCGGGGACGTGCCGCAGAACCTCGCGACGTTGCAGATCCTCGAGCTCGAGACGGGCCAGCTCGTCGCGGGCGCGAAGCTGCGCGGCGAGATCGAGGACCGCCTGAAGACCGTCATCCAGGCGATCAAGGGCAAGGACACCATCCTCTTCATCAACGGGCTCGAGTCGCTCACCGGGTCGAGCGGCGCCGGCAGCGGCGTCGGCGATCTGCTGAAGCCGATGCTCACGCGCGGCGACGTGCGCCTGCTCGCGACGACGACCCCCGAGGGGATCCGGAAGCTCCAGGAGAAGGACCCGAACCTGCTCCGCCGCTTCACCGTCCTCACGATCGATCCGCCGACGCCCGAGAAGGCGGTCGAGATCCTGCGCGGGATCACGACGCGCTACGAGCAGCACCACAAGGTGCAGATCGGCGATCCGGCGATCACCGCCGCCGTTCGCCTCGCGAAGCGCTACGTGCAGGAGCGCGCGCTGCCCGACAGCGCGATCGATCTCCTCGACGAGGCCGCGGCGCGCAAGCGCGTCGAGATCGACGGCCTCCCCGCCGAGGTCGACGACGCCATCCGCCGCGTCGCCTCGCTGAAGGCGCAGCTCGCGGGCCTCCAGGACGACACCGACGCGATGAGCGTCAAGACGCGCGAGCGCCTGGAGAGGGAGATCCGCGAGCTCGAGCCGACGGTGACCGAGATGCGCGCGAAGCTCGAGTCGCGTCGCGGCGCGATCGCCGCGGAGGCCGCGCTGCGCGAGGAGATGCAGAAGCTCCAGGCGCAGCTCGAGCAGGCACGCAAGGAGCAGAACTTCGCGAAGCTCGGCGAGCTCGAGCACGTGCAGATCCCCGACGTTCGCCGGCGCCTCGAGGCCGCCCAGCAGGCGGTCGAGAAGACCGGCGTGAAGGAAGGCGCGACGCGGATCGTCGGCGAGGAGGACGTCGCGCAGGTGCTCGGCGACTGGACCGGCATCCCCGTGGCGAAGATGCTCGAGGGTGAGAGCGAGAAGCTCCTCAAGATGGAGGAGCGCCTCACGGCGCGCGTCGTCGGTCAGGACGAGGCGGTCCGGGCGGTGTCGAAGGCGGTCCGGCGCGGTCGCGTCGGCCTGCGCGATCCAGGCAAGCCGATCGGATCCTTCCTCTTCCTCGGGCCCTCCGGCGTCGGCAAGACCGAGCTCGCGAAGGCGCTCGCCGAGTTCCTCTTCGACGACGAGCAGTCCATGACCCGCCTCGACATGAGCGAGTTCATGGAGAAGCACATGGCGCAGCGCCTCGTCGGCGCGCCGCCGGGCTACGTCGACTCCGAGGAGGGCGGCTTCCTCACCGAGGCGGTGCGTCGGCGGCCCTACAGCGTGCTCCTCTTCGACGAGGTCGAGAAGGCGCACGCCGACGTCTTCAACCTGCTCCTGCAGGTGCTCGACGACGGGCGCCTCACCGACGGCCGCGGCCGCACAGCGGACTTCTCCAACACCGTCGTCATCATGACGAGCAACATCGGCTCGCAGCGCATCCTCGAGACCGATCCGAAGCTGTTCGAGTCCGACGAGGGCCGCGAGGCGCTGCGCGACGTCCTCCGCGAGGAGCTGAAGAACTTCCTCCGGCCGGAGTTCCTGAACCGCATCGACGACGTCATCATCTTCCGGCCGCTGTCGAAGAAGGACCTCCGCGGCATCGTCGACATCCAGCTCCGAAAGGTCGAGAAGCTCGTCGCCGATCGCGAGCTCAAGCTCGAGCTCACCGAGCCGGCGAAGATGCGCCTCGTCGACATCGGCTACGAGCCGGCGTTCGGCGCGCGCCCGCTCAAGCGCGCGATCCTCAAGGCGGTACAGGACCCGCTCGCCGAGGAGCTGCTCGCCGGCGGGTACCCCAACGGCGCGACCGTGAAGTGCGACGTCGACGACGGCGAGGGCTTCAAGTTCGTGAAGGCCTGACGGTAGAGTGCGCCCGATGCGCGTACACCTCGTCGGCGTCTCTGGTACGGGAATGGGGCAGCTCGCGATGCTGCTCCGCGACGCGGGGCACGACGTCAGCGGCTCGGACGTGTCGTTCGATCCGCCGATGGGCCCCGCGCTCGAAGCGGCCGGCATCCGCTGCCTGCGCGGCTACGACGCGGCGCACGTGACGAGGGACCTCGAGCTCGTCGTCGTGGGCAACGCCATCCGCAAGGACAACCCCGAGGCGGCGCGCGCGGTCGAGCTCGAGCTGCATCGCGCGTCGATGTCGGGGACGCTCCGCGAGCTGTTCCTCCAGGGCCGGAGGCCCCTCGTCGTCTGCGGGACGCACGGCAAGACGACGACGAGCGCGATGTGCGCCTGGATCCTGGCGACCGCGAAGCTCGAGCCCGGCTGGTTCATCGGCGGCCTGCCGAAGAACCTCCCGTCCGGCGCGGGGATCGGGGCGACGCGGCGCAAGATCGTGGGCGCGTCGGCACGACCGTCGCCCTTCGTCGTCGAGGGCGACGAGTACGACGCGGTCTACTGGAACAAGCAGCCGAAGTTCTTCGACTACGTCGGCATCGGATCGGACGACGTCGCGATCGTGACGAGCGTCGAGCACGATCACATCGACATCTACCCGTCCCGCCAGATCTACGAGGAGCAGTTCGAGGCGCTCGTGAAGCGGCTGCCCGAGGGAGGGCTCGTCGTCTGCGATGCGCGAGACGCCGCGGCGCGCCACATCGTCAAGGAGCACGCGCTGTGCTCCACCGCGTTCTACGCGCTCGAGGGCGAGGACACCGGAGACGTCACGCCGACGTGGCTCGGGGCGATGGTCGCGGCCGATCCCGAGACCGGCGCGCAGCCTTTCGATCTCTACGCGGGCGGCACGTTCTGCGGCCGCTTCGCCCTCAAGGTGCCCGGCGCGCACAACGTCCGGAACGCGGTGGGCGCGATCGCGGCGGCGTGCGAGGGCTTCGGCGTGCACATCGAGGATGCGCGCAAGGCGCTCGCCTCGTTCGAGGGCGTGAGGCGGAGGCAGGACCTCCTCGGCCAGCCCGGCGGCGTCTTCGTCTACGACGACTTCGCGCACCACCCGACGGCGGTCGACGAGACGCTGCGCGCGCTGAAGTCGCGCCATCCGCACGGGAGGCTCTGGGCGGTGTTCGAGCCGCGCTCGGCGACCGCGTGCCGGAACCTCCATCAGCACGAGTACGAGACCGCATTCCGCGGCGCCGACCGCGTGATCTTCGCTCCGCTCGGGAGGACCAACATCCCCGAGGACGAGCGGCTCGACGTCGCGAGGATCGCGCGCGCGATCGGCGACGCGGCCGAGGCGGCGCCGAGCGTCGACGCGATCGTCGAGCGGCTGGTGAAGGAGACGCGTCCCGGCGACGTCGTCGCGCTCCTCTCGAACGGCGCCTTCGGCGGCATTTACGCACGCCTCCTCCGCGAGCTCGAGGCGCGCCGTTGAACGCCGACGAGCTCGAGGACGTCCTCGCCGTCGCGCGCGACGCGGCGCGCGAGGCCGCGGCCCTCGTCCGGGCCGGGTTCCGCAAGCGCGCCCTTCGCGCGAAGGTCGAGCACAAGGGCGCGGTCGATCTCGTCACGTCCTACGATCGCGACAGCGAGCGCCTGCTCCGTCAGCGCCTCGCGCCCCTCGCGATCCCGTTCGTCGGCGAGGAGCTCGGGGGGACGCGGTCGGCCGCGGGGATGGCGCTCCTCGTCGACCCGCTCGACGGCACGACGAACTTCGTGCACGGGCATCCCTTCTGGTGCGTGTCGATCGGGCTCGTCGACGGGGACGATCCGATCCTCGGCGTCGTCGTTGCACCGGAGCTCGACTCGGAGTGGTGGGGGTTCGTCGCCGACGACGGCGCGCGCGTCGCGATCCGCAGGACCCACGGCATCGAGGAGCGCTGCGAGGTGTCGCCGGCCGATCGCCTCGACGACGCGATGCTCGCGACGGGGTTCCCGTACGACCGGCGCACGAGCGCGGACAACAACTTCGATGCCTTCGTCGCGATCAAGAAGCAGTGCCAGGCCGTCCGCAGGTGCGGCTCGGCGGCGCTCGATCTCTGTCTCGTCGCCGACGGGACCTACGAGGGGTACTGGGAGCGCAAGCTCAAGCCGTGGGACGTCGCCGGGGGCTCGGCGATCGCGCGCGCGGCCGGCGGCCGCGTCACCGACTTCCAGGGAGGGGCGGGCTTCGTCACGACCGGACACGTCGTCGCGACGAACGCCCGCATCCACGACGCGCTCCTCGCCGCGCTCGGCCGCGTCCCACCACCCCACACATGATGCCGCGCATGGGCGGCGCGGCGCAGCGCGTGCGCGTCGGCCTCCGCCGATCCAAGGTGTCAGGAGGCGCGAAATCGCCTTCGCACTTGGCTTTCGCGTGGAGGCAGCACCGTGAAGCGCATCGCCCATCTCTCGGACATCCACATCCTCGACCCGCGCACGCCTCGCTCGTCCGCGCGCTACCGGTTCGCGGCGAAGCTCGTGAGCCTCGGCCGCGCGGTCGATCCGCGGATCCGGGCGCGGAAGCTGGCGCGGGCGCTCGGGGCGGCGAAGGCGGCGGGCGCCGATCACATCGTCATCTCGGGCGACCTCACCGAGCTCGGCGACGAGAGCGAGTTCGAGCACTTCGCGGAGGTGCTCGATCGCGCGCGCGTCGACGAGGAGCACGTCACGCTCGTGCCGGGCAATCACGATGCGTATACCTCGCCCGAGGGCTGGAAGAAGGCGCTCGAGGGGCCGCTGCGCCGCTTCGCCAAGACGAGCGCGACCGAGCCCGGGAAAATCGTCGAGCGCGGTCCGGTCGCGCTCCTGCCGATCGATACCTCGTGCTTCCAGTCGGTCGTCCGCGCGGGCGGTCAGTTCACGCCCGACGCCGCGCGGGCGGTCGAGCGCCGGCTCGTCGATCCCGCACTGCGGGACAAGGCGATCGTGCTCGTCTTGCACCATTCCCCCTTCGTCCAGCACCGGACGCCCGTGATGCAGTTTCTCGACGGGCTTCGCGGGTGGAACAAGGTCATGGATCTCCTCGTGCGGCACCCTCGCCTGCAAGTCCTGCACGGCCATCTCCACCGGATGGTGGACAAGGTGCTGACCGTGGCCGGCGGCCGGGCGGGCGAGGCGCGGGTCTTCGGGGCTGCCGCGGTGTGCGACGACGCCGATGCCGGGCCCGACGGAGGCGGCGAGGCCCCGCGTATCCGCCTCTACGACGTGCGGGAGAGCGGCCCCCTGGTGCGCCTGGCGACGGTCTCCTCCTGACGGACGCCTGATCGTTGTCGCGCGCCGCGGCGAAATCTCCGCTATCCTTCTCGACGATGCCCGTCTTCGCGATCGGCGACGTCCACGGTTGCGCGGACGAGCTGGAGGAGCTGCTCGGGATGCTCCCGCTCGATGACGACGCGACCGTCGTCATGCTCGGCGATTACATCGATCGCGGGCCGTACTCGAGGCGCGTCCTCGAGATCCTGATGGAGTGGAAGAAGAAGCATCGGATGGTGACCCTCTCGGGCAACCACGAGGAGATGCTTCGCGAGTTCCTCGACGGCACGAACGCACAGCGCGTCGCGCGCTTCATCCTGAACGGCGGCTCGAGCACGCTCGCCGACTTCGCGAACGACCAGGGCGAGTGGGTCATCCCCGAGACCCACGTGCAGTTCCTCGAAGAGCTGAAGCTCTGGCACGAGACCGACGACCACTTCTTCGTCCACGCCGGGGTCCCGGACGTGTCGCTGAAGGAGCTCGACCCCGTCCGCGATCGCGACGAGGTCCTGTGGATCCGCCGCGCGTTCATCGGCAACCCGCGCCGCTGGGAGAAGCGCATCGTCCACGGCCATACGCCGGTCAACGCCGTGGAGGTCAGCGCGACGCGCATCAACGTCGACACGGCGTGCGCGTACGGCGGGTTCCTCACGGCCATCGAGCTGCCGAGCCACCGCATCTACAGCGTGCCCCGCAAGACCGGGCTCCGCCCCGCGTTCCTCCGCGAGAAGGGCTCCCGCCGTGCGGCCGTGCGCTTCCTCGGCTCCGTCCCGGTGATGATCAAGCACCCGCACCTCGGTGAGGTGCACCTCGAGACGCTCAACTACTCCGAGATCGGAATGCTCCTCGTCTCGCGCGAGGAGGAGGATCGCACGAAGCAGATCTTCGAGTCGGGCGACTCGGTCAACGGCACGGTCGGCGACGGCTGGACGGTCCCCTTCCAGGGCAAGGTCGTCCACGCCCGCAAGCACCCCGACGGCTGGCAGTACGGCCTGGCCGTCGAGCTCCAGGGCTGATCGAGCGTCAGCGCGAGCACGTGGTCACGAACAGCTGCGACGCGCGCGCGAGCACGTCGTCGAGGTCGCACGTCGTGATGTCGTACTCGTCGAGGGACGCGCTGCACGACTCGTACTCCCCGCACTTGCAGCTCACGCCCTGGGACTCCACGCGCAAGCAGCACGCACCCCGCTCGGCCGAGCCCGAGAGCCTGCACGTCGAGGGCGCCGACGAAGACTCGCCGTGGAACGAGCAGCTGCACTCGGACGAGCCGCTGCACTCGTAGTTGCCGCACGTGCAGCCCTCTGTTCCGCGGATGCAGCGTCCGCCGACCACGGTCGCGTCGCACGCCGTGCCGTTCGACTTCTCGGCGTCCGCGCAGCTGCAGTAGGTGCCGCCGGCCTGCAGCGTGCAGCTCGTGTGCGGGTAACCCTCGCCGAAGCAGACGCTCTTGCACGAGTCGAGGATGCACTTGCGGACGACGCCCTGCTGGCCGGAGGTGCTCCGGTTGTCCGTCTGGCCGTAGACGCAGCCGGGGGCGTCGCCGGCGACGCACGCACCGACATCGGTCTGGATCGACGAGTCGTTCTTGCACGACGATTCCTGGCAGCACGTGTCGAGCGCAGCGCCGCATTTCTCGTAGACGCACGTCCCGCACGCGCTCGCCGGCTCGCGCGCGGTGGTGCACGTCCACTTCGGCTGCGTGCCGCCGCTCCCGGTCGCGCCCTTGGTGCAGACGTCGCGACAGCTCTTCGAGGCGCACGCGCGCACGTCCTCCTCGGTCTTGGTCGTGCGCGCGGTGGCGAGCGAGTCGACGCAGCGCGGGTTCTCCCCTCGCCCGCAGGCGTCCATGTCCCCGAGGACCGATGCACCGGCGCAGGACGACGACCCGCAGCACGCGTCGATCGGCGCAGTGCAGCTCTTCCGGATGCACGCCGCGCACTCCGTGTCGCCCTGGATCCCGCAGTGGTCGCCGATGTCGAGCGGCGGCGCGACGAGCACGCACCCGACGAGCGGGGCGACGAACGCGAGAGCGGCGAGGACGCGGGACGCGCGCATCAAAAGGTCGTCCCGAGCACGAGCGTGCTCCCGACCGAGCGTGTCGTCACGCGCCGGCTCGGTACGATGAACAGCGCGATGGTGCCGACGCCGGCGGCGATCAGCGCGCCGGTGCTCACCCACGCGAGCGTCGCCGACGTGCTCGCCGCGTCGCGCGCTTCTGCGCTGCTGCACCAGTTGCGATCGGCGAGGCATCCGTCGTCGGCCTTCGAGCGCTCGGTGAGCGCGAAGATCCCGGCGACGGTCGCGGTCGCGCCGGCGGCGAGCGTGCCCACGACGAGCCCCACGTAGAGCGGGTTCCGCTCGGTGTCCGGCAGCGGCGCAGGCGCGGACGGCGGCGGCTCGCGCGAGTCGATGGTCGGGGGCGCGAGCGTCGCCGGCAGAGGCTCCGCCGGCGCGGACGCGAGCGGCGGGACCTCGACGACCTTGCGCTCGTTCGGGAGCAACGAGACGACCGCCGTCCACGGCGCGCGCCCCGGGATCGTCGCGACGATCGAGTGCCCGCCGGGATCGACCGGCATCGGCACCTCCCAGGCGACGCTCGGCAGCGGCGTCTCGTCGATCTTCAGCTCGAGGCCCTGGACGCGTGCGGAGGCCGGCACCATCACGGTCACGCGCGGCACCTCGCGCTCGAGGGTCGCGATCGCGCTCCGCGCGAGCTCCTCGCGATCGCGCCGCCCGTCCCGCGTCGCGACCGACAGCGCCTCCGAGTACTCGACGAGCGCGGTCGCGGTCTTGCCCTCGGCGGCATGACACACCGCGAGGTTGAGCAGGGTGCCGCCGCCGGGATCGAGGCGCTGGCTCTCCGCGAGCTTCGGGCAGGCCTCCGCGTACCGCTTCTGCTCCATGAGCCGGCGGGCCTCGTCGAAGAGGGCCTGCGCGAGGCGCTGCTCGTTCGGCCCCGCCGCAGCGGCGCTGCTGAAGAGAAGGACGATCGCGGAGAGCGCCCAGGCCGACTTCACGGGCGAATAGTACCAGTGTTCAATGGGGTCATGTCGTCGCGCGCGATCGCCATCCTGGTCCTCGGCCTCGGACTCGCCTCCTGCGACCAGGGGAAGCGGTACACGACGACGGTCGAGATCATCCAGGTCGAGCGGTTCGGACAGGCTCCGGAGACCGCCTCGCAGATGAACGTCGAGCTCCGGTACGCGGAGTGCCCTGCCGACGGACGGCGCGTGATCCGCATCGGTGACGATGCCGCCCGCTGCTCGAGGGCGATGAAGGCCGGCGACAAGGTGAAGGCCGAGATCACGACGAAGTACGTGGCCGATCGCGGCAGCTACCGGAGCGAGATCGTGAAGCTCGGCGAATGTGCGGTGAAGCTCGATCCGAAGGAGGAGGCGAACTACGAGGTCGTACAGACGTGCACGGACATCGTGACGACGGGGGCCGTGGTGGGCGTCCGATGCGACCGCACGCGGAACGCGGAGCTCGTGGCGAAGTGTCCGTGGCTCCGCCGCCGCTGATCAGACGACGCACGCGAGCGCCATCGCGATGACGCTGAGCGCGGGCACGAGCACCCGGGCGATGCGAAACACCTTCACGACGTTGTGCTCCTTCACGAGGAACATCCACCACGTCGAGACCATGCCGAGCACGAGCGAGACGTAGACACCGAGCATCAGCTTGTCCGCGCGCGACAGATAGCTCGTCGCCGGAAGCTCCTGCATCAGGGCGAAGTGGAAGAGGACGGCGCCCGCCAGCATCGGCGCTCCCGAGTTCGAGCGCACCTCCATCTCCTCGGGCGGCACCCACATGCCGAGGAGCGAGATCAGGACGATGACGAACGCAGGGACGAACACCTTGAACGCCGCGCTCGTGGCGTAGCGCTCGACTCCGAGGCAGAACGTGTAGCGGCTGTAGAAGAGGTCGTCGTTCTCGAAGCGATCGGGGTAGGTCTGCTCGAGGGTCCGGCCCTCGACGTACGTGACCGACCAGCCGACGGCGCGGAAGCCGCGCGCGAGCTGCGTGCGATCGTGATCGGCGACGAAGCGGAGCTGATCGATGCCGCGCATGTCGTCCTCGATGACGATCTTCAGCTCCTGCTGATCGAACGGGTACTTCCGGAGGTCCGCCGGGGACTTGAACGTGCCGGTGAGCCGGACCAGCTTGAACGAGGGCTTGTCGGCGATGACCTCGCGACTCTCGAGCTTGCCGTTCGGGAACTGCAGCGTGACCGGCGGGATGGTGATGGAGCTCGTGAGGCTGAGGAAGAAGTCCGCGGAGAAGGTCCCGCTCTTCACGTCGTAGCCGTCGATGCTGTTGAGCAGGAAGCCGACCTTCACGATGGCCGGCGAGCCCGCCCCCGGCTGCGCGAAGGGCGACCGGTAGCGGCCCCCGCCCGGGTGGAACGGGACACCTCCGTCGGGGGAGATCGCGAGATCGATCGGATCGGGCGCGTCCGACGCGCCGAGGACGCGCTCGTCCTTGTCCCCCTTCGGCTTCTGCTCCGCGACCGAGCCGCTCGCGGGAGCGCCGGGCGCGACCGCGCCGTCGGCGCCGCTCGCGCCGGCGTCGCCGATCGTCATGCGCGCGCCCGGACCGGCCGGCGCGGCGAACGCATCGCCCGAGCCGTCCTCGCCGCGCCGCACGAAGACGAAGACGGCGAGCACGATCGAGAGGACGATCGACACGACGTTCAGCGCCATCCAGCGCGATCGGCGCGTCTTCCGGCGGATCATGGGCCGCCCAACGATACCGCGAAGTGCAGACGCGCGAGGATGAAGGATTCGTCACGCGAGACGCGAGAGTGAGCTCAGCGGGGCGCGGTCGTCGAGAGGAGCGCGGTCAGCATGTCGGCCTGCTCCTGGGTCGCGAAGTCCCGCGTATCGCGGGCGAGCAGCTGCATCGACCGCGCATGCATCTCGGCGATGCGGCGCAGGCCGCCCGCGCGGTCGACCTCGTCGCCGATGAAGGCGCGATCGAGCCGGCGAAGCGTGGCGAGCGCAGACGCATAGGCGATGACGTCGCCGTGCCGCGACTTGGCGATGCTCTCGATGTCGTCGTCGTAGACGCAGGGCACGTCGGCGGTGAAGTCCCGCGGACCGCCCCAGGCGAGATCGTCGACGTGCGCGGTGACGGTGAACCGGAACGACTCGCCGGGGACCCAGGCGGGCACCGAGACGCGGAGGACCTCCGTGCGCGCCTCGCCGGCCCTCACGTTCCCCAGCGCGAGGACGCCGCCGTCGAGGATCCACCGCGCCTCGCCGCCCGATGCCTCGATCACGTGCGAGGGCGCCGGCGTCCCCTCGAACGTCAGGCGCACGTCCCGGAAGGTCGTCAAGCCGGCCTGCGGGACGGCGCTCCTCACCGCCTCGAGGCGGTCGTCGCGCGTGTCCTCGGGGCCTGCCGTTGCGACCGTCGCGACCTGCACCCCTCGCTGCGCGAGCCGCGCGATCTCGGCGACGCCTCCGTCGTCGAGCGCGCCCTCCTCGAGCACGAGCACGCGCTGCGTGACCTCCTTCGAGCTCGCGATCGCGCCGCTCGCGCTCCGCAGCGCACCGGCGAGATCGCGCGATGGACGCGCTCGACGCGCGAGGTGGGTGCGCAGCGCGGCGAGGATCATCGAGCGATTCGCGGCGGGCATCAGCGGGACGACCGTCCGCCCGCCGTGGGCATCCACGATCGTCACGCGGTCGCGGCCGGCGAGCTGTCCGAGCGCGGCGTCGGCGAGGGCGATCGTATCGGGGCCCGCGCCGTCGATCACGATCGCGACGTTCTCGCCCCATCTCGCGGTGCCCTCCGCGGCCGGCGCGATCACGTCGACGCGCACGAGCACCTCTCCCCCCCAGGACGGCACGCGTGTGTCGCTCGGTCGGAGGACGATCGCGAGCCCGGTCGTCGCGAGCACGTGCGGACGGCTCGCGACGGTGAAGCGGCCGTCGCGCGGGAGGATGAAGCCGATCGGCGCGCGCCAGGGCTCGCTGGCATCCCGCACGACGAGCCGCTGCGGGACGTCCTCACGGTCGCGATACTCGATGCCGTTCGCGGTCAGCACCGACGCGCCGCGAGCGCCGGCCTGCGGGAACGTCACCGTGCCGTCGCGCCCGAAGTACGGCCGCTCGCATGCGCATGCGAGCGCCGCGAAGAGAGCGATGCCGACAGCCGAGGAGCGCCCCGCCACTGCACCTCATTCTACGTCGCCGCTCGCGCCGCGCACCCCTCCGCCGCGCAGGTTCGATGCGCGTTGCGAAACGCGACGGACGATCCCGCCGGCCGTTCACGGAGGCGAGCGCAGTCACGCGGCCGCCGCACCGCCAGGCCCGCGGCTACGCAGGCCAGGTGA
>WBZO01000835.1_pt1 | contig 56375 bp, 56 predicted proteins | sample 5204261 | NCBI WGS metagenome assembly WBZO01 (sample SAMN12412400, study PRJNA552823) | activated sludge metagenome | isolation source: activated sludge from anammox sidestream of wastewater treatment plant... | place: USA: North Carolina | collected 2017-09
CTCGAAGATGTTCTGGTCCGCCTTCTGGTTGGCGGTGATGAAGACGGCGCGCTTGCCATTGTACCAGGCGAGGTGGCCGGCTTCCGGTTGCGACCAGGTGACGTCGGCGACGTCGCCGACCTTCACTACGCGGCCCTGGTAGGAGCCGATGACGGTGTTGCGGATCTGGTCGAGATCCTTGAAGCCGCCGGTCGTCTTGATGTTGAAGCGGCGCGTTCCGGAATGAATGGGGCCGCCGGGAATGTCCCTGCTTTCGGCGCCAATGGCGTTCGCCACCGCGGTGACGGGGATGCCGAGGCTGGCGAGGCGGCCGAAATTGACCGCCACGCGCACTTCGGAAGGCGGCAGACCCCACACTTTTGTTTCATGCACGCCCGGCGCGCGGTCGATCTCGTCGCGCAGATCCCTCGCCACATCCTCGAGTTCGCGGGCGGGCGCGGTTTCGCTCACCAGCGCCACCTGCACCATGTTGGTGAGGGAGGGGCGGAACTTGTCGACCTGCAGCACCTGAAGACCGGGCGGCAGGCTGCCGCGCAGCGCGTTGATCTCGCGCACCACGTCGTCATAGCGCTTGTCGGGATCTGGCGTCGACCAGCTGAACTCGATGGAGATGCTCGCGACGCCATCCTCCGCGCGGCTGGCGATGTTCTCGAGATCGTCGAGACCGTTCACCGCATCCTCGATCGGGCGGACGACGAGCTTTTCCATATCGGCGGGGTCGGCGCCCGGCATCACGGCGGTGACGACGGCGAAGGGGATCGGGAAATCGGGGTCTTCGGCGCGTGGGATGCTCTTGAAGGAGTTGACGCCCATCATCACCAGAAGGCCGAACAGCACGAGCGTGAACTGCCAGTTGCGGACGAAGAAGCCGCTGATTTTTCCGAGGATCATGTGCGCGGCCCGGCCTTGGGCTGCAAATCGGCGAGGTCGGTCACGACCTTGACGGTCGCGCCGTCGCGCAGATAGGGCGCGCCCGCGCTCACCACCTCCGTGCCCGGCTGCAAGCCATCGGCGATGATGACCTCATCGCCACGAATGGCCGCGATCCCGATGCGCGTCAGGCGAACGGTCGAGGTTGCGGGGTCGAGCATGTAGACGGTCGCGGTCGAGCCATGGCCTTCGAGAATGGCGGAGGCGGGAATGGCGAGCCGGGGCGTCCCCGCGCCTGCCTTCGGGGTGATGCGCGCCTCGCCCATGAAGCCGCTTTCGACGCCGGACGGCACGGAGGAGAGCTGGATCTCGACTTCAAACGTGCCGGTGCGGGCGTCGCTCGTCGCCGATTTGCGGCGGACGGCGCCGTCGATGGCTGTGCCGGGGAAGGCGTCGAGCGTTACCTTCGCGCTGTCGCCGACTGTGAGGCGGGCGACATCGCGGTCGCTGAGCCCGGCCTTGAGGATGTATCCTTCCGAGCCCTGGCTGACGGTGAGCACCGGCGCGCCGATCCCGACGATCTCGTTGATGTCCGCATGGCGGGAGAGCACTACGCCATCGGCGGGGGCAACGATCCGGGCGAGGCTGCGGTTGAACTCGACGGCCTGACGGTCGGCGAGCGCCATGTCGAGGGCGCTTCTTGCGTCCTGCTCCTTCTGAGTGCTGACGAAGCCCTTCTTGACGAGAGGCTCGATGCGGGCGAGATCGCGGCGGGCCTTTTCGGCGGCGGCGGTGGCGCGCTTCAGTTGCGCGTCGATTTCGCGCTGGTCGAGCTCGGCGAGAAGCTGGCCCTTCGCGACCTTGTCGCCGGTGTCGACCTTGAGCGATTTGATGAGGCCGCCGATCTTGAAGGAGAGCACGGCCTCCTTGTCCGAGCGAACCATGCCATAGGCGACGACATCGTGGCTGCCGGAGGCGGGGCGGGCAGCCGCGACCAGCACGGGCGTGGCGGAGGGCGCTTCGGCGGTCTCGTCCGATCTGCCTTCGCCGCAACCTGAAAGAGCCACGAGAAGGGCGGCCATGGCCACCAGTGATTTGCGTGAATCCGCCATGTGCGCGCCCCAGGTTCCAGCCAAGTACCGAACGGTGTTTATTTAGTGCGTCCGGCAGGCTGGTCAAGAGTAACTGAACGGTGTTAATTAAAAGAATGTCTCCAGCCGTCCGGACATCGAAAAGCCAGCCAAAGAAGCCCAAGGCCAGCAGCTCGCCGAAACGCGCGCCGCGGCGGCGGCTCCCGCCGGCGGAAAGGCGGATCCAGATCGTCGCGGCTGCCAAGGCGCTCTTCGCGGCCGGCGGGCTCGAGCGGGTGACGATGCGGAACATCGCCCGGCGCGTCGGCATCACGCAGGCGGCGATCTACCAGCATTTCGAGGGCAAGGAAGCGGTCCTTTTCGCGATAGCCGAGGATTTCTTCTCCGACCTCATCGCCGACAGCGAGAAAATGGCGGCTGAGGCCACCGATCCGGTGGACTGGCTCACCCGCGCCATGCGGAGCTATGTCGAAGTCGGGTTTTCACATCCCGACGAGTATCGCCTCGTCTTCATGACCAATGTGCCGGGCTTCGAGCGGCATGGCAGGCATCGATCCGTTCCGGGGCAGACCCTGCCCATCCAGCCGTCGAAGGGCGCCATCGCCTTCGGCTATCTTCAGGATCAGGTGCGCGACCTCATCGCGAGGGGGCAAATCCGTCCGGGCGACCCCGAGCTGGTCGCGGAAACCATCTGGGCCGCAGGCCACGGGCTCGTCTCGCTCATGATCACGCATGCGGATTTTCCCTGGTCCCGCGAGGCGCTGATCGAGACTCAGATCCGCATTCTGCTTGGCGGATTGCTGCCGGAGGGAAGCCCGATGCGGCCGGGGCTTCAGCCGGGCAAGGCGCCGAAGGCGTAAACATCCATTCCGAGGGTGCCATAGGTGAAGCTGTGGTGCAGCCGCGTGGCGGGCTCGCTCTCCGCCGCACCCGCCCCGAGCGCCACGAAGAAGGGCAGGAGATGATCCTCCGTCGGATGGGCATGCACCGCATTCGGCGCCCGTTCGCGATAGTGCAGAAGATCGTCGATGGCGCGCGCCTCGACCTTTTCGTCAATCCATTCAGTGAAGGCGGAGGCCCAGGCGGCCGGGGGCGCATCGGGCGAGGTGCGCATGAGGTCGCGCAGATTATGGGTGATCGAGCCCGTTGCGAGGATCATCACGCCCTCATCGCGCAAGGGCCGCAGCGCCTCGCCGAGGCGATAGTGCCAGGCGGGATCGCGTTGCGGGGAGATCGAGAGCTGGATGACGGGGATATCCGCATGGGGATTGATGAGGATCAGCGGCACCCAGGCGCCATGATCGAAACCGCGATCGGGGTCCGTCTCCGCCTCGAAGCCTTGCGATGAGAGGAGGCCCGCGACGCGCTGGCCAAGCTCAGGCGCTCCGGGGGCGGGGTAGCGCAGCCGGTAGAGCACCTGCGGGAAGCCGTAGAAATCGTGGATCGTGTCCGGCGCAGGATTCGTCGTCACGGTCGGCAGGCCGGTTTCATAATGCGCCGAGATGACGAGGATCGCCCGCGGCTCGGGGAGAAGCGGGGCAAGGCCGAGCAGGAAGCGCCGGGCGGGCCCGTCCTCGAAGGCGAGCATGGGCGATCCATGGGAAACGAAAAGGCTCGGCATGCGCGGCATGGGCATCTCCTTCAGGCGAGGGGGTGGTCCCGTCGCTGCTGACATAATGCGCCGCTGCCCGGCTTGAAAGCGCGAGGCATGAAACTGAGTGTTGCAGGGCCGCGCCACTCCAGTTTTTGCCCATTGCCGATTTTTTGACTGTACAGTCATTTCGTGACCGTTTAGTCATATCGGGAAGGAGGAGCCTCATGGCCGGAAAGACGATGCAGGTGGAAAAGCTGACCGAGGCCGGACAGCGTCGCCGCGAGCGGATGCGCCGCCTTCTCATCGAGGCGGCGATGCGCCTTTTCGCGCGGCAGGGCGTCGATGCCACGACCATTGACGAGATCGTCGATGTCGCGGGCGTCGCCAAGGGCACTTTCTACAATTACTTCACCGACAGGGCGGAGATCGCGCGTGCCGTCGCCTCGAGCGTGCGGCATGAAATGAATGCGGCAGTGGCCGAAATCAATGAAGGGATTGAGGACCCGGCCGAGCGCGTGTCGCGCGGCGTGAAGCTCTACCTCGCCTTCGCCATCCGCAATCCGGTCCGTGCGCGTATTCTTGCCCGCATCTATGAGGGCGGGGCGGAGGCTCTCAAGGATGCGAACCAGCATCTTCTTGAAGACCTTGCCGACGGGATCGCCAGGGGCGTGCTGCGCGTGCCCTCGATCGAGGCGGCGCTTCATCTCGTTCTGGGCGTTGCCACGACGGGGATGAGGCATCTGCTCGATACCGGCGCGACGAGAGACGTGCTGACGGGAGGCGGCTACGCGCAGGAGCTTGCGACCGTGCTGCTTCAGGGGCTCGGCGTCAGGCCCGCACATATTTCGCGCATTCTGGCGCGACCGTTCGATGTCGATCACCTCGCGGTCTGGAAGTGAGGTTAGCACCGGCCGTGGGACAAGGAGGGAACAGCCGATGATCCGTGTGACAGATATCGCCTATGTGCGCTTTCGCGCGCCCGATCTCGATCAGATGGAAAATTTTCTCGTCGAGTTCGGCCTGGGCCGCGCGGCGCGGGAGGGCGACACACTCTATATGCGCGGCAGCGATCCGAGGCCCTTTTGCCATGTGACGGAGAAGGGTGACGCGGGGTTTGCCGGTATCGGCTTCTATGCCGAAACGCCCGACGATCTCGCGCGCCTCGCCAGCACCGAGGGCGCGGCGGTCGAGGACAGCCCGATGCCGGGCGGAGGCAAGATCCTTCGCCTCACCGATCCGGACGGCGTTTCCGTCGATGTGATCGCAGGCCAGACGTCGCCCGAGGCGCTGCCCGTTCTTCGCCACCTTCGCCACAATGACGGCGAGACGAAGAACAGGATCGGCGCGCCGCTGCGCATCGGCGCCACGCCGTCGCAGGTGAAGCGCCTCGGCCATTGCGTTCTCAATGTCACCGACTTCCGAAGGAGCGAGAGCTGGTACAAGAGCCGCCTCGGGCTCGTGACCTCCGACGAAATCGAGCTTGCGCCGGGCGCGCCGCTCGGCGCCTTCCTGCGCTGCGATCGCGGTTCCATCCATGTCGATCACCACACGCTGTTTCTTGTCGGCACGGGCTCGCGCGGCTTCAATCACGCCGCTTTCGAGGTCGCGAATCTCGACGATCTGATGGCCGGGCACGATCATCTGCAAAAGGCCGGAAGGCGGCATGAATGGGGCGTCGGGCGGCACATACTCGGCAGCCAGGTCTTCGATTACTGGCGCGACCCGTGGGGCCATACGGTCGAGCACTGGACCGATGGCGATCTCTTCAACAATGAAACGCCGCCCAATGTGCGTGGCCTCGACGATCTCATCGGCAATCAATGGGGCCCGCCCGCTCCGCCCAGCATGGGTAGCTGATCGCGCATCAACGAATACGAAAAGGAAAGAAGATGAAGCTTGCAACCTTCACCCATCATGGAGAAACGCGCATCGGCGTCGTGCGCGGCGATAGCATCGTCGATCTCGCCGCCGCTGCGCCCGGGCTTCCGCGCGACATGGTCGGTTTTCTCGAAGCAGGCGATGGCGCGATGGCACGGGCGCACGAGGCGTCGGCCGGCGCCGCGTCGATCCCGCTCGGCGAGGTTCAGCTTCGCGCGCCGGTGCTCAGGCCTGGCAAGATTCTCGCCATCGGGCTCAACTATCGCGACCATGTCGAGGAAAGCGGCATGGCGCTGCCCGAGCACCAGACATGGTTCAACAAGCAGCGCACCTGCGTGCAGGACCCTTACGGCACGATCAATCTGCCCTCCGTCTCCACCATGCTCGATTACGAGGCCGAGATGTGCTTCGTCATCGGCAAGCGCTGCAAGCATGTACCGAAGGAGCGCGCGCATGAGGTGATCGCGGGCTATTTCGTCGGCAACGATGTCAGCGTGCGCGACTGGCAGCTCAGGACGAACACCTGGCAGATCGGCAAGAGCTTCGACACGCATGGGCCCATCGGCCCATGGATCGTGACGCCGGACGAGGTCGGCGATCCGCACGCGCTCGACATCCGATGCTGGGTCAATGGCGAGCTTCGGCAGAACTCGAACACGCGGCATCTCATCTTCAACTGCTTCGACGAGATCGCGCATCTGACACAGGCCTTCACGCTGGAGCCGGGCGACGTCATCTTCACCGGCACGTCGGGCGGTGTCGGCGTCGCCATGAAGCCGCCGGTCTTCCTCAAGGCGGGCGATGTCGTGAAGGTCGAGATCGAAAAGCTCGGTGCCATCGAAAATCGCGTCGTGCCTGAAAAGGCCGAAACCGTCATCGGCTGAAAAATCCGGGGAGGACACATGCCGGGCGCGAAGACAGAGGTTCTGATTTCGGGGCTCGGGCCCGTGGGAGCGGCGCTTGCCGTCTATCTCGGCCGGCTCGGCGTCGATGCCATCGCGATAGACCGGGACACAGCCGTCTATCCGCTCCCGCGCGCGGCGCATCTCGATCACGAGACGATGCGGCTTCTGCATCTCGCAAGCGCGGCCGAGGCCGTGTCGCGCGCGAGCCAGCCTCTCTCGGCCTATGAATTTCGCGCGGGCGACGGCGAGCTGCTGATGGGCTTCAGGCCGGGTACGAGTCTCGCCCCGACCGGCTTTCCCATGAGCTCTATGTTCCACCAGCCGACGCTCGAACGTGCGCTCAGGGAGAGCCTGGCGGCACTTCCATCCGTTTCGACACGCCTTGGCCATGCGCTCACAGGTTTCGACGCGGATGACGAGGGCGTTCGCGCCGACATCGCGGGGCCCGATGGCGCCTATGAGCTTCGGGCGCGCTATCTCGTCGGCTGCGATGGCGGGCAGAGCCTCGTCCGCCGCCGTCTCGGCATCGAACTCGACGATATGGGGTTCGACGAGCCATGGCTCGTCATCGATGCGCGGCTCAAGGACGGGCGCGAGCGGCTCGGCACCGTCGGCCTTCAGCATTGCGATCCGAAACGGCCCGTGACCTCGATGCCCATGGCGCCGGGGCGTCATCGCTGGGAATTCATGCTGCGTCCCGGCGAGACGGCCGATGAGGTGACGGAGGACAGTTTCCTCAACGCGCTCGTCGCGGAATTCATCGATCCGTCCGCAATCGAGATCGACCGGCGCGCGGTCTATCGCTTCCATGCGGTCCATGCCCGCACATGGCGCAAGGGGCGGGTGCTGCTTGCGGGCGATGCCGCCCATCAGATGCCGCCTTTCCTGGGGCAGGGACTTTGCTCCGGCACGCGCGACGCGGCCAATCTCGCATGGAAGATTGCGGCCTGCCTCAAGGGCCGAGCTGCGGACGCTCTCCTCGAAAGCTATCAGCGCGAGCGCGACCCGCATGTCCGTGCGATCACCGAGATGGCGGTCTTCATGGGCAAGATCGTCTGTACGCAGAATGAGGAGACCGCCGCCGCGCGCGACCGCGATATGACAGCAAAGCCCGAGGTAGAGCGTTTCGCCGTCATGCCGGGTCTGCCGCGGCTGGCGAGCGGCGGGATCGAGGGCGACGAGGCGGCGGGCACGATTTTTCCCGAGCCGTGGCTCAGGGCGAATGGTGGTCGCAGGCGGCTCGACGATGAAGCGGGCCTCGTCCCGCTGCTCATCCTTGGCGGCGTACGAACGGACGAAGCGGCCGCCTTCGAGGCCGGAGGAGGATATGCCGTCTCTCTTGCCGACGGGGCGCTTCTTGACCCGGAAGGGGCGGTTGCCGCGCTTCTCGAGGAGCATGAGGCGGTCCTCGTCCGGCCTGACCGCTATGTGTTCGGCCGGGGGCGCGTCGCGGCGCTCATTGCCGCCTGGCAGCACTATCTCGCCACGGGCTCGGCCTCTGCCTGAGGGCGGCCGGGCTTCCCGCGCGCCCTGACTTGCACCCGTTTCTGGGCAGGAGCCTCTCTGTCATAATGCCCTTAATTCCTATCGGATTAAGGGCTATAGCAGCGATCCTTATTATACAAACAAAATATGTTATTAAATTCAGTGCGCAACTTTTTTCGTGAAAATAGTTGACGCGAAGATGTTCCGGCACCTACCCTACAAAACAGATAGACAAACATGCTCTCGCAAAAAGCCAAATACGCACTCAAGGCCATGCTCGCACTCGCTGAACAGAAGAGCGGAGAACTGCTTCAGGCAGGCGATATCGCCGAGGGGCAGAACGTGCCGCGCAAGTTTCTGGAGCTGATCCTCCTCGATCTGCGTCGGCAGGGTCTTGTGCAGAGCCAGCGCGGCAAGCATGGCGGCTATGCGCTCGCAAAGCCCGCCGATGCGATCACCTTCGGCGAGATCATCAGGATCATGGATGGGCCGCTTGCGCCGATCCCCTGTGCGAGCCTCACGGGTTACCGTCGCTGCGTGGACTGCGTGGACGAGAAGGGATGCGCCATCCGCCGGGCCATGCGCGAGGTGCGCGATGCGGCGGCGGCGATCCTCGACGGACTGACGCTGGAAGAGGCTTGCGGCGCCAGCGCCTCCCGGGCTCAGGCCGTTCTTTCGGATTGAGCCCGGCGGACTGAGCAGGGGCGCACCGAAAAAATTTTGACATTTATCACTAGTAATTTGATCGAGTATGACCGAAGGGAACCGACCATGACACTGGCAAGACTGACCGCGCGCGCGACGCTGCTTGTCGGCGCCTTGCTGCTGCTGATCGCCTCGACCCTGGAAGTCAGGGCGGACACGACGCTGCTCAATGTTTCCTACGATCCGACGCGCGAGCTTTACGAAGCGATCAACAAGTCCTTCGCCGCCGACTGGAAGGCGAAGACCGGCGAAACCGTCACCATCCGCCAGTCCCATGGCGGCTCGGGCAAGCAGGCGCGCTCGGTCGTGGACGGGCTGTCTGCCGATGTGGTGACGCTCGCGCTCGCCTCCGATATAGACCAGATCGCGGCGCTGACCGGCAAGCTGCCGATCAGCTGGCAGACGCGCCTGCCGGACAACAGCTCGCCCTACACGTCGACGATCAATTTCGTGGTTCGCAAGGGCAATCCCAAGGGCATCAAGGATTGGGACGACCTCGTGAAGCCGGGTGTCGCCGTCATTACGCCCAACCCGAAGACCTCGGGCGGCGCGCGCTGGAACTTCCTCGCCGCCTGGGCCTATGCGGACAAGAAATTCGCAGGCGACGAGGCGAAGGCGCGCGAATTCGTCGGCGCCCTCTACAAGAACGTCCCCGTGCTCGATACCGGCGCCCGCGGCTCGACCACGACCTTCGCCCAGCGCGGGCTCGGCGATGTGCTCATCAACTGGGAAAACGAATCCTATCTCATCCTGAAGCAGTTTCCCGGCCAGTTCGAGATCGTCTATCCGACAATCTCCGTTCTGACCGAGCCGCCCGTGGCCGTCGTCGATGCCAATGCCGACGCCAACGGAACGCGCAAGGTTGCGAACGCTTATCTCGAATATCTCTACACGCCGGCGGCGCAGAAGATCATCGCCGCGAATTTCTACCGTCCGCGAAATCCGCAGGCGGCCGACGCGAAGGATCTCGAACGCTTTCCGCAGATCGAGCTTGTGACGATTGACGGCAAGTTCGGCGGCTGGCGCGAGGCGCAGAAGAAATTCTTCGCCGATGGTGGGGTCTTCGATCAGGTCTACAAGCCCTGAGCGCGCAAACGCATGGTGGGCGCCACCCTTGCCGTTCCATAATTCACATTTAATGGTGTGCATTTAAATCCGTTGCGGATTTTTGCCGTGAAATTGTTTACAGTTTCCCGGGTCGCGCTCTAGAGTGCCCGCCTTGCAGGAGAGCCACAGAAATATGAGCGTTGCCGCCCTCACCGATCGCCTGCCGGGTCGGAGCCCCTCCGTGCTTCCGGGCTTCGGCATCACCTTCGGTTTTTCGATGGCCTATCTCGGGCTCATCGTTCTCATTCCGCTCGCCGGGGTCTTCATCCGTTCGGCCGGGCTCGGCTGGGATGCGTTCGTCGCGCTAGCCACCGATGGGCGAACCCTCGCCGCATTGAAGCTCAGCTTCGGCGCGGCGCTGATCGGCGCGGCGGTCAATGCGGGCGCGGGGCTTCTCGTCGCCTGGATCCTCGTGCGCTACGAGTTTCCCGGGCGGCGCATCGTCGATGCGGCGATCGATCTTCCCTTCGCCTTGCCGACGGCGGTTTCGGGTCTTGCTCTCGCCGCGCTCTATGCGCCGAACGGCTGGATCGGGTCGATACTTGGCGAGGCGGGCATCAAGGCCGCCTTCACGCCGCTCGGTGTCGTCATCGCCTGCGTCTTCATCGGCCTTCCCTTCGTCGTGCGCACGCTACAGCCGGTGCTGTCCGATCTCGAGCCGGAGCTTGAGGAGGCGGCGGCGACGCTCGGCGCGACGCGGCTTCAGATCGCGACGCGGGTGATCTTTCCGGCGCTGCTTCCGCCGCTTCTCACCGGCTTCGCGCTCGCCTTCGCGCGCGCGGTGGGCGAATACGGCTCCATCATCTTCATCGCCGGAAATCTTCCCTACAAATCCGAGATCGCGCCGCTCCTCATCATCATTCGTCTCGAGGAGTTCAACTATGCAGGCGCCACGGCGATTGCGGCGATCATGCTTCTTCTTTCGTTTGGCGTTCTGCTCATCGTCAATCTGCTGCAAGCCTGGAGCCGGCGGCGCACCGGCTTTGCGAGCTGAGGACGTATCATGAGCCAATGGACCAGACGCGAGAAAGGCTCGCCCATCAGCGAACAGCCGTTCACCAAATGGCTGCTGATCGGGCTCGCCATATCCTATCTCGGCGCGTTTCTCGTGCTGCCGCTCATCATCGTCTTCGTCGAGGCGCTGCGGCAGGGGCTCGGCGCCTATTTTTCGGCGCTCATCGACCCCGACGCGCGCTCCGCGATCAGGCTCACGCTTCTCGTATCCGCCATCGCGGTGCCGGCCAATGTCGTCTTCGGACTTGCCGCCTCATGGGCGATCGCGAAATTCGAGTTTCCGGCGAAGAGCTTTCTCATCACGCTGATCGATCTTCCCTTCTCCGTTTCGCCGGTCATTTCCGGCCTCGTCTATGTGCTGCTTTTCGGCGCGCAAGGGTTCTTCGGATCGTGGCTTGCCGCGCACAACATCCAGATCATCTTCGCGGTGCCGGGGATCGTGCTCGCGACGATCTTCGTCACGTTTCCTTTTGTTGCCCGCCAGCTCATTCCGATCATGCAGGCGCAGGGCAATGAGGACGAGGAAGCCGCGCTGTCGCTCGGCGCGGGCGGTTTCCGCACCTTTTGGAGCGTCACGCTTCCCAATGTAAAATGGGCGCTCCTCTACGGCGTGCTACTGTGCAACGCCCGCGCGATGGGCGAATTCGGCGCGGTCTCGGTTGTTTCCGGGCATATCCGCGGTTTGACCAACACCATGCCGCTTCATGTGGAGATTCTCTACAATGAGTACAATTTCGTTGCAGCCTTCGCGGTTGCCTCGCTTCTGGCTCTCCTCGCGCTTGTCACCCTCGTCCTCAAGACAGTCCTCGAATGGCGCTACGGTGGTGAACTTACCGCATCGGCAAGGCACTGAGAGAGTGGCGGGAGGAGGCGCTGACCGGGATGCCGCGCGCGCGAACCAGCCCCCGGTGCGCATCGATGTCGAGGATCTGCGCAAGAGCTTCGGCGATTTCGCGGCGCTGGACGGCGTTTCGCTCGTCGTCGAACCGGGCGAGCTTCTGGCGCTTCTCGGCCCGTCGGGATCGGGAAAGACCACACTTCTGCGCGCCATTGCCGGGCTTTCGACGCCGGATGAGGGGCGCATCCGCTTTCAGGGCGTCGATGCGACATTTCTGAGCCTGCGCGAGCGGCGTGTCGGCTTCGTGTTTCAGCAATATGCGCTTTTCCGCCACAAGACGGTGTTCGAGAACATCGCTTTCGGCTTGCGGGTCCGTCCGCGTGCGGAGCGTCCGCGAGAGCGCGAGATCGCGCGGCGTGTGCGCCGCCTGCTCGAACTCGTGCAGCTCGAAGGGCTCGAGAAGCGGTTTCCAAGCCAGCTCTCCGGCGGCCAGCGCCAGCGCGTCGCGCTTGCCCGCGCGCTTGCGATCGAACCGACAGTTCTTCTGCTCGACGAACCTTTCGGCGCGCTCGACGCGAAAGTGCGCAAGGACCTTCGCCGCTGGCTGCGCGAAATCCATCGCGAAACGGGGCTCACCACCATCTTCGTCACGCATGATCAGGAAGAGGCGCTGGAGCTTGCGGACCGCGTCGTCATCATGCGCGGCGGCGGTATCGAGCAGATCGGGACACCCAGCGAAATCTATGACGAGCCGGCGACGCCCTTCGTGTGCGAGTTTCTCGGCAATGTCACGCGCTTCGATACGGTCGTGTCGGGCGGCGAGGCCCAGGTGCTCGGCGGCGTCCTTCCGGTCGCGGAAGGCGAGGAGGTGCCCGACGGTCCGGCCGTCGCCTATGTACGCTCGCATGAGATCGAGATCGTCGGCCGCGACCAGCAGGCAGGCGTCCCCGCCACGGTCGGGGCGATCAGGCCATTCGGCGCGTCCGTCTCGGTCGAACTCATCGTCGAGGGCCGCGCCGAGCCGATCGAGGCGGAAATTCCGCGCGAGCTTTTCGAGGTCGGCGAGATCAGGGCGGGGCAGGCCGTGCGGGTGCGCGCCACGGCGGCGCGCATCTTCAGACGCGACTGACGGGGGAGCGGCTCCCCCGGTCGAAGGCGAGTGGCGGCGCGGCCGATGCGGCTGGCCGTTCCCCTACGTCAATTTGCCGGCATGCAAAAAAGCCTTGGAAATCGGGCATTTCCGCCCGATATGGGAGTGGAAGGGGCGGGCAGAAAGACGTGGCCCGGCGCTGGACAAGCGGCGCGCCATGCTCAAGATGTCGCCCGGACGAAACCTCTTATCGAGCAACCGGCCCCCGCCCGTCTGGGCCCAGGGGCCGCAAGGCAAGGAGATGCATCATGGCTGAGGCCTATATCGTAGCGGCGGCTCGCACCGCCGGCGGCCGCAAGGGCGGCAAGCTCAAGGATTGGCACCCCGTCGATCTCGGCGCGCAGGTTATCAACGCGCTTGTCGATCGCACCGGCGCGGATCCGAAGCTCGTCGAGGACGCGATCTGGGGCTGCGTCGGCCAGGTGGGCGAGCAGGGCATCAACGTCGCGCGCAACACGGTCATGGCATCGAAGCTGCCGGAAAGCGTTCCGGGCACGTCGGTCGACCGTCAGTGCGGTTCCTCGCAGCAGGCGATCCACTTCGCCGCGCAGGCCGTCATGTCTGGCGCGATGGACGTCGTCATCGCGGGCGGCGTCGAGAGCATGACGCGCGTGCCGATGGGCCTTTCGGCCGCTCTCCCGGCGAAGAACGGCTTCGGCACCTATATGAGCCCCGAGCTTCAGAAGAAGTATCCGGGCATCCAGTTCAGCCAGTTCACCGGCGCCGAAATGATGGCGAAGAAGTACGGCCTCACCAAGGACGTGCTCGACGAATTCGCTTTCAACAGCCATCAGAAGGCGATCGCCGCGACGCAGGCAGGCGCGTTCGACGCGGAGATCGTGCCGCTGGAGATCACGACCGCCGAAGGCAACAAGGAAATCCACAAGGTGGATGAAGGCATCCGTTTCGACGCCAGCCTCGACGCCATCAAGGGCGTGAAGCTCCTCGTCGAAGGCGGCGCGCTCACGGCCGCGACCTCGAGCCAGATCTGCGACGGCGCCTCGGGCGTCATGATCGTCAACGAGAACGGCCTCAAGGCTCTTGGCGTGAAGCCGCTCGCGCGCATCCACCACATGACGGTGGTCGGCGGCGATCCGGTCATCATGCTCGAAGCGCCGATCCCCGGCACGCTGCAGGCGCTGAAGAAGGCCGGCATGAAGATCGACGACATCGACATCTACGAAGTCAACGAGGCGTTCGCCTCGGTGCCGGTGGCCTGGCTCCAGCAGACGGGCGGCGATCCGGAGCGCCTCAACGTCAATGGCGGTGCGATCTCGCTCGGCCACCCGCTCGGCGGCTCGGGCGCGAAGCTCATGGCGACGCTCGTTCATGCGCTGCATGCCCGCGGCAAGCGCTATGGTCTCCAGACCATGTGCGAAGGCGGCGGCCTCGCCAACGTGACGATCATCGAGCGTCTCTGAGCTCGACGAAGTTCATGGATCGGGGGCGGAGCAGCGATGCTCCGCCCCTTTTCCTTTGCCCGTCAGTGCGCGTCGGCTGACGCTGCGATGGGCTCCGGCTTGTTCACCACCGGCAGGGTGAGGAGCATGGCGAAGAAGCAGATCGTCAGCACAAAGAAGGCATCTGCAAAGGCCATCACGGTCGCCTCGCGCAGCATCAGGCCATATATCGTCTTCACCGCCGCAAGATGCCCCTCCTCGATGCCGGGCGTTCTTGCGATCATCTCGCCAAGTCCCGCCATCGTCTGTTCGACGACGGGCCGGCCTGCCGAGATCGATTCGCGCAGCGTGCTCTTGTGGAAGTCGAGGCGCTGGATCAGCACCGTGTTGATGATGGCAAGGCCGAGCGCGCCGCCGAGGTTCCGCATCAGATTGTAGAGGCCGCTCGCATTCTTGAGCTGTTCGGGCGGGATCGTGCCGAGGGCGAGCGTGTTGATCGGCACGATGCAGAACATGAGGCCGATGCCGCGCATGATCTGCGGCAGGAAGAACTGGGCGAAATCCCATTCCCAGGTGAGGCCGAGCAGCATGTAGTTCGAGATGCCGAGCAGGCCGAAGCCGAAGGCGATGAGATAACGCACGTCGAGCTTCTGCGAGAGGATGCCGGCAAGCGGCGCGGACAGAAACTGGAAGATGCCGGTCACCGCCATGATCTCGCCGATCTGCACGGCGCTCAGTTGCCGCACCTGGGCGAGAAAGAGCGGGTAGAGATAGGTGAGGCCATAGAGGCCGACGCCGAGGAAGAGGCTCAGCAGCGAGCCGATCGCGAAGTTGCGGTCGCGATAGGCCCGGAGTTCGACGATCGGCTGCTCGAAGGTGAGCACGCGGGCGAAGAAGAAGGCGCCGGAGACGACGCAGACGACCGTCATCCACCAGATCGTGTTGTCCTCGAGCCAGCCGCTGCGCGGGCCCTCCTCGAGCACATATTCGAGCGTGCCGAGAAAGACCGCCATGAGCGCGATCCCCCAGCCATCGAAGCCGCGAAGGAGCGACCAGTTCGGCTCGTCGAGATCGATCAGCAGCCAGACCGCGGCCGTCACGATGATGCCGGGAACGATATTGATGAGGAAAAGCCAGTGCCAGGAGAAGGTGTCGGTGAGATAGCCGCCGAGCGTCGGGCCGACGGTCGGCGCGAGCGTGACGACGAGGCCGATGAGCATCGAGATGGTGGCGCGGCGCTCGGGCGGAAAGACATTGCCATAGGCCGATGCGAAGACGGCGGGGATCATCGCGCCGCCGATGAAGCCCTGAAGCGCGCGATAGACGATCATCTGCTCGATGGAGGTCGCGGTCGCGCACATCACGCTCATGATGGTGAAGCCCGCCGATGACGCGGCGAAGAGATAGCGCGTGGACATGACGCGCGACAGCCAGCCCGTCATCGGGATCATCACGACCTCGGCGATGAGATAGGAGGTCTGGACCCAGCTTATCTCGTCGGCGCTCGCCGAGAGGCCGGCCTGGATCTTGGTGATCGAACTCGACACGATCTGGATGTCGAGGATCGCCATGAACATGCCGACGACCATGAAGAAGAAGCCGACGACGCGGCGTGCCGAAAAGGAGGGCGTGATTTCCGCGGCCGATGCATCGAGGCTCGTCATCGCATCGTCCCTTCCGCGCCCCGAAGGCTAGTTGCCACTCGCCATGCTGTGGCTCTGCATCCGGGCCGCGCCGAAGACGCCGCCGGAGGCGAGCGCGTCCGCCGCGCCCGCGCTTCTCGTATCTATGGATACGGTGACGGAAAGCCCCGGCCGCAGCAGGCCGCGAAGCGCGTTGTCGTCGGCGATCGCGATGCGCACGGGCACGCGCTGCACGATCTTGGTGAAATTGCCGGTGGCGTTCTCGGCAGGCAGAAGGCTGAAGATCTGCCCGCTCGCGGGCGAGAAGCTTTCCACCCGGCCTTCGATCGTGACGCCGGGATAGGCGTCACTCACGATCCTCGCGATCTGGCCGATGCGGATATTCTCGATCTGCGTTTCCTTGAAATTGGCCTCGATATAGACATGGGGCAGCGCGACGAGCGAGGCGAGATGCGCGCCCGGCTGGACGAGCTGTCCGACATCCATGTGCCGGTTGCCGACGACGCCGTCGATGGGGGCGCGAATTTCCGTGTAGGACAGGTTCTGCTCGGCCTGTACGAGATCGGCCTCGAATTGCTTCAGGCGCTCTTCCTGTTCCGATTTCTGCGCCTTGAGAACCGCGACCTGGGCGAGCGCGGAATTGAGGCTGGCCTTCATCGCATGAAGCCGGGCGTCGCTCGACTGCGTGTCGGCGTGGGCCGCTTCGAGCTTTTGCCGGCTTGCGAATTCGGAGCGCGCCAGCGCCGCATAGCGCGCATAGTCGGCGCGTGCGCGCGAGGCCTGCGCCTCTGCGGACGCGATATTCGCCCGCGCGCTGTCGGCCTGTGCCTCGGCGGCGGCGATCTGCTCGCCGAATGTCGCGATGGCGGCGCGCTGGGTCTGGAGTTTCGCCAGTGTCTGATCGCGCGCGATCTCGAGGTCGCGCGGATCGATCCTCGCCAGCAGGTCGCCCTTGCGCACATAGGCGTTGTCGGTGACGCTCACGCTGGCCAGATAGCCGGAAACCTTGGGCGAGATGACCGAAATGTCGCTCTGCACATAGGCGTTGTCGGTCGTCTGGATGTGGCGGTAATGCGTGAACCAGAGGATCGCGTATGCCAGTCCGGCCAGCAGAAACACGCCGCCAATCCCGAGGAAAAGCCTTTGACGCTGCGCCATCATGCACCCGCTCGTCGAACCGCACGGTCAATCGCGTTGAAATATGGCCGCGATTTGGCCATATTCAAGGATATTTTTAACCGAACCGTTCGGTCAGAGCCATGACGAATCTCGCGATCGACGAGGCTGGAACCTCTCTGAACCCGGCCAAGAGGGAGCAGATCCTTCTGGGCGCGCAGGCGGTGTTTCTTGCCCGGGGCTATGAGGGGGCGAGCATGTCTCTCATCGCGCGGGAAGCGGGCGTCTCCAAGGGCACGCTCTATGTCTATTTCGACAACAAGGAGGCGCTCTTTGCCGCCTTCATGGAATCGGCGTGCAGGCTCCAGGCGGGCAGGGCGTTTGAAGTTCTCAATCGTCCGGAACCGGTCGATCAGGTGCTGAGCGCCTTCGGACACGAATTTCTGAGGTTCCTGCTCGGCGATCACGTGCAGTCGGTCCGCCGTCTCGTCATCGGTGAATCGAAGAAATTTCCCGAGCTTGGCCGCGCCTATTACGACACGGGCCCGCGCGTCGCCACCGACCGGCTGAAGGAATTCCTGAAGCGGCGTGTCGAGACGGGCGAACTCGACATTGACGACCTTTCCCTTGCGGCAACGCAATTTCTCAATCTCTGTCAGGCCGATCTCGTGCTGATGCGGCATGTGAATGTCATCGAGACAGCCACGCCGCAGCGTATCGCGCATGTCATCGAGCGGGCGGTATGGCTCTTTCTCAAGGGCTATGGCGCGCATCGCTGAGGGCTCGCCGAAGATTTTGCGAGCCGTCGGAGGGACAAGGGGATAGAAAGAGGACCAGTGAAAGTCGAGGCGTCTCCCCTGCCATGAAGATGAAGGAACTTGAGCGCGAAACGGGCATCGGGCGGGAGACCATCCGATTCTACATTCGCGAAGGCCTGCTGCCGGAACCCGTCCGTCCCAAGCGCAATGTGGCGGATTACGGGCCGCAGCATGTCGCGCGGCTGAAGCTCATCAGGCGGCTGCAGCAGGAGCGGTTCCTTCCGCTGAGCGTCATCAAGACCATCGTGAAGGCGGAGGCGAACGATCCGGCGGCGGGCTTCGAGGCGTTCATCGGTCTGGAAAGCCGGCTCGGGCCGCTCGTGTCGGAGCCGCGAAATCCCGAGCCGATGAGACTCGCCGATGTCGCGGCGAAAACGAAAATCAGCGTCGAGGATATTCGCCAGTTCGACAGCTTCGGCTACGTCCATATCGAGAAAAGGGACGATGGCGAATGGCTGAACCCGCGCAATGTACGGCTCATCGAACTGATCGGCGAATCGCGCGCTTCCGGTTTCACCGAGGAGGATGCCGGCTACACGATCGAGGATTTCCGCATCTACGCCCAGATGGCGAGCGTGCTCGCACATCACGAAGTGACGCAGTTCTACCGGAATCTCGGCCGGCGGATCAATTCTGAGGACGCGGCGAGGCTTGCCGCGCGCGGCGTGCAGATCGTCAACGAGATCATGGCGCTGCTGCGGACGGAAAAGATCATCGGCGAGATGGAACGCGCGAGCGTGCGCGGCGGCACGCCCGACCGCGAGGACGACTGAAGCGGACGCGCCTGCGTGTCCGCCCTCAGTCGGCGAGGACGAGCGTGTCGCCCTTGCGCCAATAGAGCCAGTATTCCTCGCCCTTCTTGAAGGTGAACGCCTCGATGTCGCGCGAGACGTTTCCGATATCGGCGAGAATGGGCGAGCCGACGCCGATGTCGAAGAAGACGTTGCTGAAGCTGCCGTAATAGGCGACTTCGCCGACACGGCCCTTCGCCGTGATGATGTCGGGATCGTTCGGCTTCGTTTCCGACACGAAGATCTTTTCGGGTCTCACCGCTAGGGCGACATCGCCCGCCGCCTGTCCCTGAAGCTCGATCTCGCCGAGCACGGGCACGGTGACCTTCACCCTGCCTTCGCCCGTGCGCACGGACTTCGCGCCGATGAGGTTGATCTTGCCGATGAAGTCGGCGACGAAGCGGCAATTCGGATATTCGTAGAGTTCCGCCGGCGTCGCGACCTGCCGCACCTGGCCCTGGTTCATTACCGCGATGCGATTGGCCATGGAGAGCGCTTCGGATTGATCGTGGGTCACGATCACGAAGGTGATGCCGACCGTCTGCTGAAGGCGCACGAGTTCGAGCTGCATCGCCTCGCGGAGTTTGGCGTCGAGCGCGGAGAGCGGTTCGTCGAGAAGCAGAACCGAGGGACGCTTGACGAGCGCGCGGGCGAGCGCGACGCGCTGGCGCTGGCCGCCCGAAAGTTCGTTCGGCATCCGCTTGCCATAGCCACCGAGCTTCACCAGTTCGAGCGCTTCCTCGGTGCGCGCCCTGATCTCGCTGCGCGGCCGGCCATCCATGCGCAGGCCGTAGCCGACATTCTTTTCGACCGACATGTGCGGAAACACGGCATAGGACTGGAACACCATGTTCACCGGCCGCTTGTTCGGCGCGACGGTCGCCATATTGTGCCCGTCAATGACGACTTCGCCCGATGTCGGCGTCTCGAAGCCCGCGAGCATGCGCAGAAGCGTGGTCTTGCCGCAGCCGGACGGTCCGAGAAGCGCGAAGAATTCGCCCCGGCCCACCGTCAGGTTCACATTGTCGACGGCCTTGACCGTGCCGCCATAGATCTTGGTGACGTTCCTGATCTCGATGATCGGGCTTTCCTGTCCGGTCTTCGTTTCTCCGGCCGGTGCGGCCCGGGTTTGTTCCTGCGTGCTCATGCCAGTCTGCCGCTATGCGGTCCAGTTTCAGGTTCCCGCGCGAAGGGGCCTGCGGGTTCAGGGGCGCACAGTGTTCATGTCTTTTTGAATGATGGCAAGCTGGCGCTTGCCGAAGAATGCTTCCGCTGCCGATCCGCGCAGGGGAGGATATACTCGATCAAGGTAAAGCGGGCGCGAGGACATGACCGATCTCCATGGCGCTTCGATGACGCATGACGGGAAATCCCGATTCTCCGGTGGGGCCGGGGACGGGCGGTGCCGTCAGCCGGGCGTGGGGGCATATGCCCATGACCGCACCGATAATGGTCCGGCGTCGAGAGCCTGTCGCATCACGTGATCCCGTCAGGAGCGCCGATGCAGAATCCGAATGTGGGGGCCCCTCAAGGATTGAGCGAAGAGGAAGCGGCCGCGCGCCTGCGCGCCGAGGGAGCCAATCTCCTCCCGGCGGCGGAGCGCCGAAGTGCGCTGCGCATCGTGGTCGAAGTCATGCGCGAGCCGATGTTCGCGCTGCTGATCGGAGCGGGGCTCATCTATCTTGTTCTCGGCGATCACGAGGAGGCGCTCATCCTCCTTGCCTTCGCAACTTTCTCGGTCTCGATCGCCGTGGTTCAAGAGACGCGCAGCGAGCGCGTACTCGATGCGCTGCGCGATCTGACGAGCCCGCGCGCGCTCGTCATCCGCGAGAGCGTCCGCAAGCGCATCGCGGGGCGCGACGTCGTGCGCGGCGATCTCGTGCTTCTTGCCGAGGGCGATCGCGTGCCAGCCGATGGGCTGCTCCTGACGGCGCATGAACTCCAAGTGGATGAATCCCTGCTGACGGGCGAAGCCGCGCCGGTGAGGAAGGTTGCGGGCGGGGCGGTGGCCCCCGTGGCCCCGCGCCCGGGGGGCGAGGATCTTCCCTTCGTCTATTCGGGCACGCTCGTCGTGCGGGGGCAGGGGCTTGCGGAAGTCATGGCCACCGGACCGCGCAGCGAGATCGGCAGGATCGGTGCGGCGCTAGGCGGCATAGACACGGAGCCGCCGCCGCTGCGCCGGCAGACGCGACGGCTCGTGCGCGGCTTCGCAGCCCTGGGCGGCGTCACGGCGGCGCTCGTCGTCGTTCTCTACGCGCTGACGCGGAATGACTGGCTCGGCGGCCTCCTTGCAGGCATCGCCGTCAGCATGTCGATGCTGCCGGAAGAAATTCCGCTCGTCCTCACCGTCTTCATGGTGATGGGGTCCTGGCGCATCTCGCGCGCCCGCGTGCTCACGCGGCGTTCGGCGGCCATCGAAACGTTGGGCGCGACAACCGTTCTGTGTACGGACAAGACGGGAACGCTGACGCAGAACCGCATGTCCATCGTCGAGCTGCGCGTCGGCGATTTCGCCTATCGGTTCGACGAGGCGCCAGCGGGACCGATCCCCGAACCCATGCGCGCGCTTGTCGAACTCGGCGTGCTTGCGAGTGCGCCCGATCCGTTCGACCCGATGGAGAAGGCATTTCATGCGCTGGCGCAGGTCGATGACGGGATGGAGCTCGTGCATGGCTTTGGCCTGAGCCCCGAACTCCTCGCCGTCACCCAGATATGGAGCGCGCCCGACCGGAAGGATCGCGTGGTCGCGGCCAAGGGCGCGCCCGAAGCGATTGCGCGGCTGGCGAAGCTCGGACCGGAGGAGACGGCCGCCATGCGCCGCCAGGTCGAGGACATGGCCGGGCGCGGCATGCGCGTTCTCGGCATCGCCGAGGGAACGCATGAGGGAGAAATGCCCGCGTCTCTCGGCGATCTCACCCTGCGTTATGCGGGGCTTGTGGGACTTGCCGATCCGTTGCGGCCCGCCGTGCCTGCCGCCGTCGCCGAATGCCGGGCGGCGGGTATCCGCGTCGCGATGATCACCGGCGACTATCCGGCGACGGCGCGCGCCATTGCGCTCCAGGCGGGGCTCGATGTCGGGGAGGTGCTGACGGGGGCGGAGATCGACAGGCTCGACGATGAGGCGCTTCGCGATGAAGCGCGTCGCGTCACCGTCTTCGCGCGCATCCTGCCGGAGCAGAAACTACGCATCGTCAATGCGCTCAAGGCCGATGGCGAGATCGTCGCCATGACGGGCGATGGCGTGAACGACGCGCCGGCGCTCAAGGCCGCGCATATCGGCATCGCCATGGGCGGGCGCGGCACGGATGTCGCGCGCGAGGCGTCCTCCATCGTGCTGCTGGACGATGATTTTGCCTCGATGGTGAAGACCGTGCGGCTCGGACGGCGCATCTACGACAATCTGCGCAAGGCGATGGGCTACATCCTCGCCGTGCATGTGCCGATCGCGGGCATCTCGCTCATTCCGCTGCTCGCGGGCTGGCCGCTCATCCTCACTCCCGTTCACATCGCCTTTCTCGAAATGGTGATCGACCCGGTTTGCTCCATCGTCTTCGAGGCCGAGGGGGAGGAGGGCAACATCATGCGCCGCCCGCCGCGCGATCCGGCGAGCCCCCTCTTTTCCGGCGCGCTCATCGCCTGGAGCCTCGTTCAGGGCGCGCTTTCGCTCGCCGTGGTCGCGGGCATGACGTGGCTTGCCATGTCGCGCGGCATGAGCGAGCCCGAGGTGCGGGCGCTCGCCTTCGTTTCGCTGGTGGTGACGAATGTGGCGCTCATCTTCGCCAACCGGTCGTTCAGCACCTCGCTGCTGACCGCGATTGGCGGACGCAATCTCGCTCTCTGGTCCGTGCTCGGGGCGACGAGCCTGTTGCTCGCTCTCGTGCTCGCCATTCCGGCCACGCGGGCACTCTTCCGCTTCGGGCCGCTCCATGCGGACGATCTCGCGCTTTGCGCCGCCGGAGGGCTGCTGACCCTCATCGCCCTCGAAGTTCTGAAACCGCTCTGGCGCAGGCGGCTTTCGGGCTGAATTGCCTGTGTTCGGGGCCTTGACGTAGCCGCCTTATAGTTTTAAATGATAATCATTCGCAATTAAGCGAAAGAGGTTCATCATGCGCGCGGCGAAAAAGGCGGTTTCCTTCACCATCATCCATTTTCTGGTGGGGCTCGCGGTTGCCTATGCGCTGACCGGCCAGTTCATCGTTGCCGCCGGGGTGGCGCTGGTCGAGCCTCTGGTGAGCGGGGTCGTCCATTATTTCCACGACCGCTGGCACGAGACGCCTGCGGATGGAGGACGGTCTCTTGCGGCCTGAAGCGGGCTATTTCCACGCCCAGACGGGCTGCTCGAAATGGGCGACACGGGTCGCCCGGCCCCGGAGCGCGACCTCGCCGAACTGGTAGAGCACGGCCGCCGTCGGCGCATGGACATGGCCTTCGCCGAGCGGCATGCGGATCACCGGCCGCTCGCTTTCGGCGATGGTGACGAGGACGGGCGAATCAGGGCGCTGTAATTCCGACAGGGGGAAGGGGTGGATCGAGGCCACTTCGCCAGGATTGGGCTTCATGCCGTCGATGCTTTCGGCCCAGACCACGACCGGGGTGATGAGATAGCCCGAGCGCGTCGGGTAGTCGTCTAGCGTGCCGAGGACGGAGGATGCGCCTGCCCGCAGCGACACTTCCTCCTCCAGCTCGCGGAGCGCCGCTTCCATCGCATTTTCGTTTCCATCGAGCTTGCCGCCGGGAAGCGCCCATTGTCCGCCATGGGCGTTGAGACGGGGCGCGCGGCGCGTGAGCAGAAAGGCGGCCTCGCCGGCCTGCGGAACGACGGTGATGGCGACGGCGGCCCGCTTCAGCCCGGCATCGGCAAGCTGCCTGCGCTCGAAGGCTGAAAGCCGTTCGGCAAGCAGGCGTCGCAGCGCGTCGTCGAAGACATTGGCCATGGGCATGACGGCACTATCGACTCCGGGCGGGCCTCGTGTCAAAGACCGTCCGGCATTTTCCGCGTGCCCTTATTGGAAGGCCAGCCGCCGGGGAATAGCATTCCCCTGCTGGCCGCCAACCATCCGGCCAAAGACGAGAGGTTGCTCATGCGCATCGGCGTTCCGAAGGAAATCAAGGTTCATGAATATCGCGTCGGGATGACGCCTTCGAGCGTGCGCGAGGCGGTGCATCAAGGCCATGAGGTGCTGGTGGAAAAGGGGGCGGGCTTCGCCACCGGCCTTCTGGACGAGCAATATGCGGCGGCTGGAGCGCGGCTTGTCGATACGGCGGAAGAGATTTTCGCTGAAGCGGAGATGATCGTGAAGGTGAAGGAGCCGCAGCCTTCGGAACTGAAGATGCTGCGCGAGGGACAGTTGCTCTTCACCTATCTGCATCTCGCGCCCGATCCCGAGCAGGCCCGTGCGCTCATCCAGTCCGGCGCCATCGCAATCGCCTATGAAACGGTGACGGATGCGCGCGGCGGCCTGCCGCTTCTCGCGCCCATGTCCGAGGTCGCGGGGCGCATGTCGATACAGGCGGGAGCCCATTGCCTCGAAATCGGGCAGGGCGGGCGAGGCATGCTGCTCGGCGGCGTGCCCGGCGTGCCTGCGGCCAAGGTCGTCATTCTCGGCGGCGGCGTCTCGGGCACCAATGCGGCGCGCATGGCGATGGGGCTCGAGGCGCATGTGACCGTCATCGACGTCAATCTGCGCCGCCTCTATGAGCTCGATCTCCAGTTCGGGGCGAGCCTCAACACCATCTATTCGACGGTCGACGCGATCGAGGAGCATGTTCTCGGCGCCGATCTCGTCATCGGCGCCGTCCTCGTTCCGGGCGGGGCCTCGCCGAAGCTCGTTTCGGAGGAGATGGTGAAGCGCATGAAGAAGGGCTCGGTGCTCGTCGACATCGCCATCGATCAGGGCGGCTGCTTCGCGACCTCGCGCCCGACCACCCATGCCGAGCCCACCTATATCAAGCATGGCGTCGTTCATTACTGCGTCGCCAACATGCCGGCGGCGGTGGCGCGCACATCGACCTTCGCGCTCAACAACGCGACGCTGCCCTTCATCCTGGCGCTCGCCGACAAGGGCTATGCGCGGGCGTTCGGCGAAAATCCGCATCTCCTTGCGGGGCTCAACGTCTATCGGGGCCGGATCACCCATCAGGCGGTCGCCGATGCGCTTGGCGTCGCCTACCATCCGGCGGCAGGGGTGCTCGCCGCCTGAGGTGCAGAGGACCCGTTTCCGGCGCGTATGTCCCAGAATTAAACACAAATTAACCATCCCGGCCCAGACTCCGCCTGCTTTCGAGGCAAGGCAGGGGCCGGGGCCATGTTCAGAACCAGACGCCAGGAACTCATCTGGCTCATCCTTATCGGCGGCTGCGTGGCGCTCTTCGTCGCGCATCGCGAGCGCGCCCATCAGGCGCCGGCCGTCGCGGCCTATGACAGGAGCGGTTTCAACAATCTCGTGCGCCAGACCATGGCGGCGCCGGTGGCCCATCCCGACGACGATCTCGTCACCGGGTCGATCTCGAAGCCCGCAAAGCGGGCCCGCAAGGCCCGCTACTACGTGCCGCTCGGCTCCTATGATTCCATCGAGGATGCGACCCGGCGCTATCTCGACATCGTGCACCGCGAACCCCGCATCGAGGATGGGCGCAAGCTCAGGATCGAAACCGTCGCGCTCGATGGCGGCCGCTTCCATCGCGTCCGCTTGGGCGATTTTGGCACGACCGGCGAGGCCAAGGCCGCCTGCCGCCGCGCGGGGCTCACACCCGCCCGCTGCCCCGTCGTCGAGGTTCGATAAGCGGCGTTATCTGCCTGCAAGCCTGTGGACTTGAGGCGGGTTTTCCCTGTATAAGGCCCGCCGAGAGCTGCGCCCCGCCGGGGTGCCGGCCCGATTGGATTTTCAGAAGCCTTTGCCCAGCGCCGGTCCCTCAGGGGTCGCGACCCCTGAGGCCCGAGGCTTTGCCAGACCGGAGACCTTAGAGAAATGGCCGTCCCCAAGAGGAAGACTTCCCCGTCGAGGCGTGGCATGCGCCGCTCGGCCGATGCGCTGAAGCAGCCGGCCTATGTGGAGAATGCGGATTCGGGCGAGCTTCATCGTCCGCACCATGTTGACCTGAAGAGCGGCATGTATCGCGGCCGTCAGGTGCTGAAGCCGAAGTCCGAGATCTGAGACTTCGCCTCAAGGCGAGACATCCGAACGCCGGTCCCTGCATTTGCGCGGGGACCGGCGTTTTCGTTTCCGCGCACTGCCCTCAGAGCAGGCGGCGGATCATTTCGTCCGTCTGGCGCGTGACGGCCTCCTTCCAGTCATCCTCATCGACATAGAAGGCGTCCCGAATCTGCGTCTTGATCGCGGGCGCGAGCGGGTTGTCGAGCCCACCATTCCGGTGAAGCCAGTTGTCGGCGATGAGGGCGGATGCGACCGCATTCATGGGGATGGTGCCGAATTCGAGCCCGCAGGAGCTCACCTCGCGCCCCTGAAGCTCATCGGAGAAGACTTCCGTTATCGACCCGGTCACATTGGCCGATACCGAGCCCGGCCCTTGCGTCGAATGGACGATCCCGCCCCACCAGTCCTTCATGCGGCGGAATTCGCCGCTCGTCTCCGGCGCCGTCGAAATGACCTCGCCCTTCGCCCTGGGTCCGAGGCCCGAATGGAGATCGACATAGACGATGCGCGTGGCGGCCGCGAATTCGGCGCGGATGATCGCGCGCAGCGTGCGGTTCGACCAGACGGGCCCGCGCCCTCCGAACTGCACGCCCTCCGGATGCACATATTGCCCGCCGCTCAGCGCATGTTGCAGCGCCGCCGCGCCGTTCTTCTCCGCATAGGTCTTGAGGAGCGCGCGGCCCGCGTCGAGCGTCGCCGGGGCGAGGTCGGGCGGGTTCAGCGCCGCATAGATCTCCTCATAGCCCGGATTTTCCGGGTAGGGGCGCTCATGGTCGAGGAAGTTGCGGTTGAGGTCGACATTGTCCTCATTGACCCGCCGTCCCCAGGCGAAGCCCCAGGGATTGATCGCATGAATGAAGACGATGGCCGTATCGGCCGGGAGCGCGCGGGCAAGCCCCGAGGCAAGCAGTGCCGTCTGGATGCCTGAGCCGCAATAGCCCTCCACGCCATGGGTGCCCGAGCCGAGCCCGATCACGCGAGCGGCGGAGGCCGGGCCGATCCGGGCCACATCGACCGCGAGCGGCTCTCCTTCCGGCCCCTTGAGCGGGTGCTGGTGTGCGCTCAGGGCGGCGCCCGCTTCGGTCGCGGCGGCGAGAAAGCGCCCGCGAGCCTCCGCGTAACTGGCCGAGAAATGCCGTGCCGCGTCCTTCATATCCGCCGTTATCCTTTCATGAGTGGCCCGCGGTCCCATCCAAGCATGGGGCCGGCCGCATCGCCAGATTATGGCGAGGCGCGGCGGGGCATGTCCGTGCTATATTGACACATTCAGGCTGCCCAGGGGCCTGCTTGCCGGGCCTTGATGCGGGAGCCGGGCTTCGGGGGCGTCCGGCGTATAAACGGGGGAAACAGACATGCTTGGTTCGTTGCCGCTTCTGGCGCTCGTCATCATCGCCTACAACATCATCGTGTTTCTGACCGGCGCCACGATGGAAACGGCCCTGGTGCCCGTCTCTCTCGTGTCGGGCGCGATCTGGACGCTCACCGTCGGAGACACGCTCCTCGTTCTCGGCCTGCTGCTGCTCTTCCTCGAGCTCGTCAATTCGACGAGGACCGGCGCGCCCACCATCATCAATCACGCGCTCTCGCTTCTCGTGATGCTCGTCGCGCTCGTCCAGTTCATCGTGCTGCCGCAGTTCGGCACGTCGATCTTCTTCCTGCTCGTGCTGCTCTGCATTCTCGATGTCATCGCGGGCTTCACGGTGACGATCACCTCGGCGCGGCGCGACTTCAGCGTCTCCGACAACTAGGGCGTTTCCGAACCGCGAAAGCGCTCTAGCTGCGGCCTTCCTCGTCCTCGTCGGCCTCGAGGAGAAGCTCGTAAGCCGCCTTGAGCCGCGCCGTCATGCGATGGGGCTCGAACTCGTGCGTCTCGATGCGCGAGAGCGGCACGATGCCAATGAGGCTGTTCGTCAGGAACACGCCGTCGGCTCGCGGCAGGCGCTGCGGCATGATCATTTCCTCGGCGGCGTCGATGCCGAGCCGCCCGGCGAGCTCCAGCACGGCGGCGCGCGTAATCCCCGGCAGGATGCCGCATTCCTCGGCTGGGGTGACGAGCCTTTCGCCCTCCCAGAGAAACACATTGGCGACGCTCGCGCAGGCGAGATAGCCCGATGTGTCGAGCATCAGCGCCTCGTCGGCGCCTCGCGCGCGCGCCTCCTCGCGGGCGAGAAGATTGTCGAGATAGGGAGCCGCCTTCAGGCGCGATGTGGGCGAGAGCGCGTTTCGCCGCGGCGTGGCGATGATCGCGCTTTGCGATGCGGGGGGGCTTGCGCTTTCGGCGGCCGAGACGAGGAGCGTCGGCGCGGGATTCACGGGCGGCACGAGGCCGCGCGGGCCAGGTCCACGGGTGAGCGTCACGCGAAGCGCCGCGCGCGGCGCATCGATGAGGCCGTTCGCCTCCAGCACCATCTCGCAGGCGATGGCGAGATGGCCGGTCGAGATGGGCAGCGGTATGCCGAGAATATTCGCGCCCGCCGCGAGCCTCACCAGATGCTCTTCGAGAAAGGCGATATTGCCGTTCCGTGCCAGCAGGGTTTCAAAGAGCGCGTCGCCGAGAAGAAAGCCGCGATCGCGCGGGTCGATGCGCGCGGCGCGCTCGTCCATGAGTTCACCGTTGAGCCAGACGATCATGCGCTCTCCTTCAGTTTCGAGGCGCGGCCAAGCGCCAGAAAATTCGAAAGCAGCAAATGGCCGTGTTCGGTGAGCACGGATTCGGGATGAAACTGCACGCCGAAGATCGGCAGGCTTTCATGGGCGAGCGCCATCAAGACACCATCCTCGCTCTGCGCCGTCGCGCGCAAGGGTCCGTCCTCGGCAAGCTCGACGGCGAGCGAGTGATAGCGCGCGGCGGTGAAGGGGCTCGGTACGTCGGCGAAGATCCCCGTGCCGTCATGCGCGATGCGCGCGGGCTTGCCATGGACGGGCGCCGTGCGGTGGATGCGGCCGCCAAAGGCAGCCGCGATCGCCTGATGGCCGAGACAGACGCCGAGCAGCGGCACGCCCGCTCCGGCCGCCGCCTTCGCCAGCGGAACCGAGATCCCCGCCTCGTCGGGTCCGCAGGGGCCGGGCGAAAGGATGATCGCCTGCGGGCGGAGCGCCAGCGCTTCGGCGACGGAGATCGCGTCGTTGCGGATGACGCGGCGGGCAAATCCGAGTTCGCCGACATAGCGCGCGAGGTTGTGAACGAAGCTGTCGTAATTGTCGATGAGGAGGATCATGCCCCTGCCTCCGCAAGGTGCGGCCGCTCTCCGTCCGTGGCGTCCGGGCTGTCGCCGCCAGCGCCAAGCGCGTCCATCATGGCGCGCGCCTTGGCGAGGGTTTCCTCATATTCAGCCGCCGGATCACTGTCGGCGGTGATGCCGCCTCCGGCCTGAAAGCTCACGCGCTCGCCCTGCACGATCATGGTGCGGATGGCGATCGATGTGTCCATGCCGCCATCGAAGCCGATATATCCGATGGCGCCGCAATAGGGGCCGCGCGTCGTCGGTTCGAGTTCGGCGATGATTTCCATGGCGCGGAGCTTCGGCGCGCCGGTGATCGAGCCGCCGGGAAAGGCGGCGGCGAGGAGATCGACGCTCGTCATGCCGGGCGCGAGGCCACCCTTCACGGTCGAGACGAGATGGTGGACATGCGAGAAACTTTCGAGCGCGCAGAGCTTTTCCACCGTCACCGTGCCATCGGCGCAGACGCGCGAGAGATCGTTGCGGAGAAGATCGACGATCATCACGTTTTCGGCGCGGTCCTTCTCCGAGGCGAGAAGTTCGGCGGCGAGCCGCGCATCCTCCGCAGGCGTTGGCCCTCGCGGCCGCGTGCCCTTGATCGGCTTCGTCTCGACCGCGCCTTCCCGGCAGGCGAGAAAGCGCTCGGGTGAGGATGAGACGAGTGCGCCCGCGCCGAAATTGAAGAAGGAGGCGAAAGGCGCGGGGCTCCGGCGGCGCAGGCGGAGATAAAGCGCATAAGGCGTATCGCCCCCGGCGAGCGGCGCGTCGAAGCGCTGGGCGAGATTGGCCTGGAAGATGTCGCCGGCGCGTATGTAGTCGATGACGCGGGCGACGGCGCGTTCATATTCCTCGCGCGTGAAATTCGCGGCGATCGCGGTCGCGCTCGGCACCGCTTCGGGTCGCAATTCGTTCCGCGCCGCCGAAATCCTTTCGCGCCACTCGGCGGTGCGACTTGCCGCACGCGCCATGTGCGCATGGGCGTCCTCGTCGGAACGACCGGTCGAGACGATGAACGCGCGGCCTTCCAGATGATCGAAGGCGAGCACGGTGTCGTAGAAGCCCACCGCCATGTCGGGGAGGTTCCGGTCGTCGATGGCAAAGGGCCTGTCGCGCGGCGGCAGTTTTTCGAGCGCATGGGCGAGATCGTAGCCGAAGAAACCGGCCGCGCCGCCCGCGAAGGGCGGCAGCGAAGGCGAGGCGGCCGGTTGCAGCCGCGCGAGGCGCTCCTTCAGTGTTGCGAAGGGATCGCGCCCATCGCCCGCGCGAAGGACGAGTGTGTCGTAAGGCTCGCGCGCGATGAAGCTCCAGCGTCCATGGAGCGCCGGATCGCGCCCCGGCGCCGCCGTCGCGCTGTCGAGCAGCAGCGCGAATGGCTCGTCCGCGAAAGCATGAAAGAGCTCATGCGGCGCGGCCCAGGGCAGCTCTTCGATATGCGTTTCGATGTGCGACAAAGGCGCCGGACCTCGCTCAAGAGCATGCCCAAGCCGGGCTCAAGTCTAATCCGCCTAGCGGTATGTGGCGAGCACATAGGCAGCGATGGCGCGGCGCTCGTCCTCCTTCAGATGGGCGAAGGAGGGCATGTTTGCCGGCGGTGTCGCCAGAAGCGCGGCGATCTCCTCCTGGCCGTAGCGGGCACCGAGATTCTTGAGCGGCGCCACCGGATGCTCGCCGCCATGGCAATTCTTGCAGCCGATCGCGCCGAACATGCCCTGGCCGCGCAGCACCTCGTCATTGGTCGGCGTCTCGCGCGCGCCTGCCGTCTCGCTTTCAGGCTCGGCGGGCCGGGCGGCGGACGAGGCGGCGTTGCCCTTGCCGTAGCTCACCCGGTAGATGACGCCCGCATAGTCGTCGGAAATATAAATCGCGCCGTCGGGTCCGACCGCCGTATCGACGGGGCGGCCAATCACCTCCTCATTCTTCTCGAAGCCGGTGACGAAGGGCTCGAGGCTGATCCGGCCATCTGCGTCCCAATGGAGCGCGACGACCTGATAGCCGCTCTTTCGCGAGCGGTTCCACGAGCCATGGAACGTCACGAGCGCTGCGTTTTCGAGGCCGGGCAGCGATCCGTGCAGGAACTTGATCGAGAGCGGCGCCACATGGGCGGGGAAGGCGAAGGCCGGCGGCACGGCCGCCTCGACGCGCGGGTCGGGCGTCGTTCCGAAATCGGGGTCGGGCACGTTGTTCCCGTAGCGGAAGGGCCAGCCGTAGAACTTGCCCTTTTCGATATGGTTCAGTTCCTCGGGCGGCAGATCGTCGCCGAGAAGATCGCGGCCATTGTCGACGCCCCAGAGTTCGCCCTGCGCGTCCCAGTCGAAGCCGACGGTATTGCGAAGGCCGCCAGCGAAGATTTCCTCGCCCGATCCGTCGGGCCGGAAGCGCAGGATGGCCGCGCGGCGCGGGTCCTCCTCGATGCAGACATTGCAGCTCGAGCCCACGTTCACATACATCCAGCCATCGGGCCCCATGCGCAGCGTGCGCGACCAGTGATTGCCATTGGCGGGAAGGCCCGTGAGGATGCGCTCGATCTTGCCGGTGATCTCGCCCTTCGCCTCGTCGAAAGGTACGCGCAGGATCGCGTCCGTCTCGGCGACATAGAGGTAGCCGTCATGGATCTCGATGCCATGCGGACGGTTGAGGCCGGTGAGAAGCGCGCGAATGGCGCCGCCGCGTCCGGTCTTCTTCGCATCGCGGCCGATCAGCGCGATCTCGCCCTTGCGCGGAATGGAGACGAGGAGATCGCCCCCGCTCGTCCAGCGCATGATGCGCGCCTGGCCGAGGCCGATCGCATAGCGGTTGATCTGGTAGCCCGCGGGCAGCACCAGCCGCTCGCGCAAGAGCGCCTCGGGCGCGGCATCGACGCCCCAGCCGAAAAGCGAGTTCATGACTGGCGCGTTGACGGTCCAGTTCGCGGGCCAGAAGAGATAGGCCGCGCCCGCTCCGGCGAGGATCACGGCGAGGAACCCGGCGAGGATCTTGCGCAGCATGGTCTTCTCCCAAAAAGCCCGGCCCCGATGGCGGGCGTCTTCGCGATTATCCACCCGGAAGCGCCGGGCGGTGATTGTTTTCGTCACTCCGCCGCCGCGCCATCAGGCTTCGGCGCGGCCGGCCGTGTCCCGATCCGCGAGATGGCGCCGCCGCCGGCCGACGCGGAGCCCGCGCCCTGCGCGGCGATGAAATCCGTGATGAGACCTGCAACCAGCGGAGCTTGCGTGAAGGCGATCTCGTGGCCGGATTTCGGATAGGAGCGCAGGCTCGCATAGGGCATGAGTTGCATGAGCCTCTGCGCATTGGCGAAGGGGACGGTCCTGTCCCTTTCGCCCCAGATCACCAGCACGGGGCGGGGCGACTGGCCGGCTTCGGCATAGGCATCGCCGCTCGCCGTCAGCGGATAATGCCGGAGCGTCGAGAGAAGCGCCTCGCCATAGCCGCGATAGTCCATCTGGCGGTCGAAATCGGCGAGGAAACGGGCGGGGTTGGACGCGGCCTTCGCCTCTTCGGCGGCGGCGTCGTGGAAGATCCGCAAGCCGAACATGCGCACGATCCAGTCGCCGATGAACGGACGCTTGATGAGATCGACATTCCGCTCGCCCGGAATGTCGAGGCCCGCGGGCGCGATCAGCGTCAGCGAGCGGACGCGCTCCGGATGGCGCGCGGCGAAGATCACGGCGGCGGCGCCCCCCATCGAATAGCCGACGAAATGCGCGGGCTCGCCAAGGCCGAGCTTGTCGAGAAGCTCGACGATCAGCCCGTCGGTCAGATCGGCGTCGTAGATCGCCTCCGGCCGATCGGAAAAGCCGCGGCCGTAATTGTCGAAGGCGAGGACGCGGTAGCCCGCCGCGGTCAGGGGCGCCACATAGTCGTCGAAGACGAAGGAGGCGACCGAAAAGCCATGCACCAGCACGATGAGCGGCCCGCCCTCGGGGCCTTCGAGCCGGTAGTGCACCCAGCCCTTCCGCAGCTCGATGAAGGAGTGCGCCAGGCCGCGCTTCTGCAAATAGCCGCGTGCCGTGGCGTCAAGCGAAGGGTTCGCCTGTCCCGCCGCCCAGTAGCTCATCAGCATGATGATCAGGAAGGCGGCGGTCGTGACTGCCGCGCCCTTGAGGATCGCCATCGTCTCTCTCGTATTTGCCCCCGCCGCGACAGGCGGCTGACCGAGCGGCAGTCTAGTGCTTCGCGCGGAAGGTCACAAATGCTGACATGCCGGTAAGCGCGGACTGCACATCCATTGTGCATGAGCGGACTTGCGGGACCTTCCGAATGGAGGCTTGATGCGGGCAGTGCAATTCGGCGCGGGCGGCAAGCTCCGCGCCATCCAGCAGGGATCGGAAGGTCGGACACATGCAGAACGCATTCAAGGACAAGGTGCTGGCGGGCAAGGTCGCCTTCGTCGCCGGCGCGTCGAGCGGCATCAATCTCGGCATCGCCCAGCATTTCGCGCGGGCGGGTGCGAGCGTCGCCATCATCAGCCGCAGTCATGAGAAGATCACGGCGGCCGCGAAGACGATCACCGACGAGGGCTTCCCCGCCATCGGCATCGCCGCCGATGTGCGCGACTTCGCCTCGGTGGACGGCGCGCTCAAGGCCGCGCATGACCGCTTCGGCAAGATCGACATCGTGCTCTCGGGCGCCGCCGGAAATTTCGTCGCGCCCGCGCTCGGCATGTCGTCCAACGGTTTCAAGACGGTCGTCGACATCGATCTCATCGGCACGTTCAACGTGCTGCGCGCCTCCTTCCAGTATCTCAACCGGCCGGGCGCCTCGCTCATCTCGATCACGGCGCCGCAGGCGGTCAATCCATCGATGTTCCAGGCGCATGTCTGCGCGGCGAAAGCGGGCATCAACATGCTGACCAAGTGCCTGGCGATGGAGTGGGGCCCTGCGGGCGTTCGCGTCAACGCGATCTCGCCCGGACCCATCGCGGAGACGGAAGGCATGGCCCGGCTCGCGCCGACGCCGGAAATGGAGGCGGCGGTGAAGAAGCGGCTGGCGCTGCGCGATTACGGCACCAAGACCGACATCGCGGATACGGCGCTTTTCCTTTCGACCGAGAACGCCAGATACATCACCGGCGCCATCATCGACGTCGATGGCGGCACGACGCTCGGCGATGCGAGCGCCGATGCGCTGGCGGGGTTCAACTGAAGCGCTGGCAGACGCGCATTTGACGGGAGGAGCAGATGCAGGGGGGAATCAAGATCGCGCCCGCGGACTTCCAGTGCGTGCGCTACGAAGTCTCGGACCATGTCGCAACGCTGACGATCGACCGGCCGGACCGGCGCAACGCGCTCAACCGCCGCGCCTATGACGAGATCGAGGCCGGCTTCCGCGCGGCGGCGGCCGATGCGGAAGTTCGATGCGTCATCGTCACCGGGGTCGATCCGGCTTTCTGCTCCGGCGAGGATGTGAAGGAGATGATGACGGGCGAGGAGCGCGACAGGAGCGTCGCGCGCCTCACCAGCGTCAGGCCGGAACCCACGCCCGCCGCCGTCGCCGCTCTCGAATGCGACAAGCCCGTCATTGCGGCTGTCAATGGCGCGGCGGTCGGCTGGGGCATGGAGCTTGCGCTCTTCGCCGATATCCGCATCGCCTCCGAGAACGCGAAGTTCGGCGAGATCTTCATCAAGCGCGGGCTCATCTCCGATGTGGGCGGCCTCTGGCGGCTGCCCGCCATTGTCGGCCCGGCGAAGGCGGCGGAGCTTCTCTTCACGGGCGACATCATCGACGCCGCCGAGGCGTTGCGGATCGGCCTTGTGAGCGAGGCCGTGCCGCATGGCGAACTCATGGAGCGGGCGCGCGCGCTGGCGGGGCGCATCGCCGTCAATCCGCCGCTCGCATTGCGCTTCATGAAGGAAGGGCTCAGGCGCACGAGCTATGGCGATCTGCGCGAGATCGGGGGCTGGGTCTCTGGCACTCTGGGCAAACTCTTCCAGACAGAGGATCATCGCGAGGGCGTGAGAAGCTTTCTGGAAAAGCGCGCGCCGGTATTCAAAGGCAAGTAGGACGGAGAGAGACGGGCGGCATGGCGCTTTTTTTCGATCAGGAGTGGTTCGACCGGAAACTCGCGGCCAAGGGGCTGACACGCGACAGCGTGGCGGCCGAGCTTCGCATCAGCCGGGGCGAGGTCGACGAGGTCTTCAAGGATCAGCGCGAACTTTCGCCCAACGAGGTGGCCATGCTGGCGCGGCTGATGGGCGAGCCGCTGAGCGAGGTCGTCTCGCGGGCGGGCGTCGCGACGCCCATGCCGCAACAGCAGAAGGCGCCCGACGACGGCGCCGTGCTCGCAAAGCTCGAGGAGATGGATCAGCGGCTTCGCCGCATCGAGCGAGCGGTCGCCGATCTGCAATCGCTGATCCTTGCGACGCGGCCCGCGGGCTGAAGCTCTCTATTCAGAGATCCTTGTCAATTGTCCGTATGCGGAGCGCATCGGCAAGGACGTCGGGGAGCATGTCGGCAGCGAGATAGGCGCTGGCCGCGCGCTGGCGCTTGCCTTCCTTGCGGAAGGGCGAGCGCGCCCAGGGGAAATGCTGATCCACATATTGCGCGAGGAAGCCGGCGGCGGGACGGAAGCCCGTCGTGGAGCGCTCGCGGGGCGCGCGCGCCTGACCTTGCATCCGCTCCGGTGCATTCTCGACTTCTTCGACGAAGCGCTCGGTCGTACGCAACTGCGTCGAGGGCAGTCTCTGCGGCGAACCGGCGCGCCTTATGGGCTCCATGGTCGATGGCCTGCGATAAAGGACAGTTTCATGCTCCAGGTAAGCAAGAAGTCTGCCATATGAAGCCCGCTCGCGCCACGTCAAGGTCGATTAACCAGTTTTGTTAAAGCTTTAGTCGCCAAGAGACTTGGCGGAATTTTAAGACCTGTCAAGGAAACTGACCGCCTCTGTTGAGATTGCCCAGGATGGGTACACGGCCAGAAATGTCCGGTCAAAAAGCAGGCGAGTGAGGTCCCAGGTGGACGAGAAAGCGCAGACGGCTGCCCGGGAGGCCACGAGCCGCGTTTCACACAGCGACGAACGTCCTGCGGAAGCGGGCGGATTTTCGGCTAGCGCTGTCAGCGCCGTCGGTGATGTGGCCTATCGCTGGACACTAGCGGACGACCGGATTCACTGGGGCGAGGGCGCCGAGGCCCTTCTTGGCATCGCGAACAAGGATGCCGTGGCGACGGGCCGCACCTTCGGCGCCCGCTCCGTGTCTCAAAACGGTTCAAGCCGGTTCGATCTCGTCGCGCGCTCGCGCGAAAGCGATGGCGGCAGCGGCGTCCGCTACGAAATCGAATATCAGGTGGCTGACGATTATGGCGGCCTGCGCTGGATCGAGGATCGCGGCCGCTGGTTCGCCGACGAGCAGGGCAGGCCCGAGGTCGCCATCGGCGTGCTGCGCGCCATCGACGAGCGGCGCGTGCGCGAGGAGCGGCTGGTGCGGCTCGCGACCTATGACGAGCTGACAGGGCTTCTCAACCGCATCCGCCTCAAGGAGGCGCTCGAGGATGTGCTGATCCAATCGGAAAACTCGCGCCAGACGGCGGCCTTCCTCCTTCTCGCGATCGACAATCTCGCGCTCATCAACGAGTCCTACGGTTTCGACGTGGGCGATGAGGTCATCATCGGCGTCGGGCAGAGGCTTTGCGGAATGGCGCGGCGGGTGGACGCGGTCGGCCGCTATTCGGGCAACAAGTTCGGGCTCGTGCTCAGGAATTGCGACAAGGATCGGCTCGCCTCGGTGACCGAGCGGCTGCTGACCTCGGTGCGCGATCAGGTGGTCACGACGTCGCGCGGGCCGATTTCGATGACCGTTTCGGCCGGGTGCCTTTCGCTTCCTTCCGATGCGCGCACCGTCGAGGCGGCTCTTGCTCATGCCGAGGAAGCGCTCACCGCATCCAAGGAGCTGCACCGCGACAGCTATGTCATCTACACCCCGTCGCGCGAACGCGAAAAGGCGCGGCGCCGCAATCTCAGCCTGGCGGACGAGCTTGTCACGGCGCTGAACGACCGGCGCATCTGCCTTGCCTATCAGCCCATCGTCTCGGCGGCGACGGGCGAGGTTTCGATGCATGAGTGTCTCATCCGGCTCGTGCAGCCCGATGGCAGCATCAGCGCGGCGGGCAATTTCGTTCCCATCGCCGAGAAGCTTGGCCTGATCGGCCTGCTCGATTACCGTGCGATGGAGCTGACGCTCGAGACGCTGAGGGCGCATCCGGCGCAGAGGCTGGCGCTCAATGTTTCGGGCCGCACCACGAACGATCGCATGTGGCTCGACACGCTGGTCGCGCAGCTTCGCGCCGAGCCCGCGCTTGCGCGCCGCCTCACCGTCGAGATCACCGAAACGGTGGCCATCCAGGACATGGAGGAATCAGTCGATTTCGTCGCGACCTTGCGCGATCTCGGCTGCCTCGTCGCGATCGACGATTTTGGCGCCGGCTACACGTCGTTCCGCAATCTGAAGACGCTCGATGTCGACATGGTCAAGATCGACGGCTCATTCGTGCAGAACCTCGCCGCGAGCCGCGACAACCAGTTCTTCGTGCGCACGCTGGTCGATCTCGCCCACAATTTCGATCTGCCGACGGTCGCCGAATGGGTCGGCAATGCGGAAGAGGTCGAGATGCTGAAGGGTTTCGGCGTCGACTACCTGCAAGGGTTCTTCCTGGGCGAGCCGATGCTGACGCTGCCCCAGGAAAACTCCGTTCTGCGCTTCGGCGCGAAGGCCTGACCGCGCCCGCCTACTTCTTCGCCAGAGATTCGATCTGGGCCTGCATCGCCGCGACCTGGCGCTTCAGCTCCTCAAGCTCGCGTTCGCGCGCGGCGGGCTCGGCCTCTGTCCTGCCTTCAGTTTTGGCGGCGGGGGCATGGGCGGCGGGCGCGGGCTTCGGCGCTTCGGCCTCCTCGCCGCGTTCGGTCTTCGGACGCGGAACGAAGGGCGAGAACATGCGCATGGCGCTGTCGAACATGGCGAAGTTCTGCCGGATCTGTTCCTCGAAATGGCCGAGCCGCGTGTTGCCGCCAAAGGCGGTGGCGATCTTCGCGCGCAGTTTTTCCTGCTCGCGCGCGAAGGTGTCCATGCTCAGTTCCAGATAGGACGGGATGAAGCCCTGCAGGCTGTCGCCGTAAAAGCGGATGAGCTGGCGCAGAAACTTGATCGGCAGCAGATTCTGCCCGCTCTTGCCTTCTTCCTCGAAGATGATCTGGGCGAGAACCGAGCGCGTGATGTCCTCGCCGGTCTTCGCGTCATGAACGACGAAGTCCTGTCCCTGCTTCACCATCTCGCACAGGTGATCGAGCGTCACATAGCTCGACGTCGCGGTGTTGTAGAGGCGGCGGTTCGCATATTTCTTGATGACGATGACGTCATCTCCCGTGGATGCGGTTTTTTTTGCCACGGCTGGCTCATCTCCACTGAAAGCGGCCCGCATGTCGCGAAAATGCGCGCAATCGAGAGGTCGTCCGTTCCTGACGTAACCTCGCGAGCCTTAATCCCCCTGATTTCGTCATATTCTGACGCGGTATTGTTGCAATGCGCAAGCCCCACGTTGCATTGCACAGAAATCCGTTTACCGCTTCATTCCGCTGGGGCATTGTCGATGGATCTCGGGCCCGGCGCCGGGCGCACAGGGCCTCAGGGCAAATCCAGGGACAGGTATCATGAGCAAATCCGAAACCGGTGTCGTCATCGTCGGCGCGGCGCGCACGCCCGTCGGCTCATTCAACGGGGCGCTGTCGAGCCTGCCGGCGCATGAGCTGGGCCGGATTGCCATCGATGCCGCGCTTGCCCGCGCAGGCGTCGAGAAGGGCGAGGTTTCCGAAGTCATCATGGGCCAGATCCTGCAGGCCGGGCAGGGGCAGAACCCCGCCCGGCAGGCCGCCATCGGCGCCGGACTTCCCGTCGAAGTGCCGGCCTGGGGCGTCAACCAGCTTTGCGGCTCGGGTCTTCGCGCCGTCGCGCTCGGCTATCAGGCGATCGTCAATGGCGACAGCGAGGTGGTGGTCGCGGGCGGTCAGGAGAGCATGAGCCAGGCGCCGCACGCCGCCTATCTGCGCTCGGGCCAGCGCATGGGCGATGTGCAGTTCGTCGACACCATGCTCAAGGACGGGCTCTGGGACGCCTTCCATGGCTACCATATGGGGCAGACGGCCGAGAATGTCGCCGCGCGCTGGCAGATCACGCGCGACGAGCAGGACGCCTTCGCCGTCGCCTCGCAGAACAAGGCCGAGGCGGCGCAGAAGGCTGGCAGGTTCAAGGACGAGATCGTGCCGGTCACGATCAAGGGCCGGAAGGGCGATACGGTCGTCAGCGACGACGAGTACATCAAGCACGGTGTCACGCTCGATGGCGTGAAGGGCCTCAAGCCGGCCTTCCAGAAGGAGAACGGCACCGTCACCGCCGCCAATGCGAGCGGCATCAATGACGGCGCGGCGGCCCTCGTGCTGATGAGCGAGGAGCGCGCGCGCAAGGAAGGCCGCAAGGTGCTGGCGCGGATCGTCTCCTGGGCGCAGGCGGGCGTCGATCCCGCCGTCATGGGCACGGGCCCCATTCCCGCTTCGCGCGCCGCGCTCAAGAAGGCCGGCTGGTCGGCCGGCGATCTCGATCTCATCGAGGCGAACGAGGCCTTCGCCGCGCAGGCGATCGCGGTCAACAAGGATCTCGGCTGGGACACGGCGAAGGTCAATGTGAATGGCGGCGCGATCGCCATCGGCCATCCGATCGGTGCGTCGGGCGCTCGCGTTCTCGTCACGCTGCTTCACGAGATGGAAAAGCGCGACGCGAAGAAGGGCCTTGCCACGCTCTGCATCGGCGGCGGCATGGGCATCGCGCTCTGCGTCGCGCGGGATTGAAGCATCGTCAGCACCGGACACCGGCAGCAAAAGGTTCCGACACATGAGCAGAGTTGCACTTGTCACGGGCGGCACGCGCGGCATCGGCCAAGCGATCTCGGTGGCGCTGAAGGCGGCCGGATACGAGGTCGCCGCCAACTATGCCGGCAACGAGGCCGCCGCCGCAGCCTTCACCCGCGAAACGGGCATCCGGTCTTACAAATGGGACGTCGGCGATCATGAGGCTTGCGCCAGGGGCATCGCCGCGGTCGAGGCCGATCTCGGGCCCGTCGATATTCTCGTCAACAATGCCGGGATCACGCGCGACGCGATGCTTCACAAGATGACGCCGCAGCAATGGCGGGAGGTGATGAGCGTCGATCTCGATTCGATGTTCAACATGTGCCAGCCCGTGGTCAACGGCATGCGCGAGCGCGGCTTCGGGCGCATCATCAACATCTCGTCGATCAACGGCCAGAAAGGCCAGATGGGCCAGACGAACTATTCGGCGGCCAAGGCCGGCGTCATCGGCTTCACGCGCGCGCTGGCGCAGGAAGTCGCCAAGAAAGGCGTGACGGTCAACGCCATCGCGCCGGGCTATATCGACACGGAAATGGTATCGGCCGTTCCGCCGAAGGTTCTCGAGAGCATCATCGCCACGATCCCGGTCGGTCGTCTCGGCACGGCGGATGAGATCGCCCATTGCGTCGTCTTTCTCGCCGATGACAAGGCCGGTTTCATCACCGGCGCGACATTGACGGCGAACGGCGCGCAATACATCACGGGCTGATTTCAGCCCTTCGGCTTCTCCGCTTCTCCGCTTCTTCGCGCTCATAGCGCTCGGCGCGCGTCGGGTCGCCATGCTCGGGATAGACCCAGCTGTCCGGCGGGCCGACATCGACGTGAACGAAGGGGCGCTTCACCGGATAGAAGCCGGCGCCGCCCTTGCCGAGCTTTTTCGCCACGCGATAGATCATGCCGGGGTCGGAGAAATCCTGCGTGAGATCCATCGCCATACCGCGCATGTGGAAGCTCGATGGATCGACGCCGTCGGAATGCGCGGCGAGCCAGGCATTGGTGCTCTCCGAGCGAAAGCCGGACATGGTGTAGAGCGGCTGGGTCGATGGCGTGAGGCTGTCGATCTCCCAGAGCAGGTCGAGAAGCGCTGTGTGCATGCGCGTCGTCTCGCCGGTCCTGAGGTCGCGCATGAACCAGTCGATGCGCTTCAGCGCCTCGTCGATATAGGCGCCGTCCGCCCAATAGGTGATGTTGAGTTTCTCGCCAGAATTGAGGCTCTGCATGTTGAGCGTGCGCTTGTAGGGCGCGACTGCCTTGACGATGGCGGGGGCGGCGACGAGCCCCATGACGCTTGCGCCCAGTGCGAGCGCGGCGCGCCGGGTGAAGGACTTTCCACTTCGTTTTGTCGTCATGGGCTTTCCGTCCTGCATCATTGCACCGTGCGCGGATTGCCGAGCAGCGGGTCTGGCGCATTGGCGGCAAGGGTGCGCGCATCGCTTTCGGGCACGAGCTGCACGAAGCGGTATCCGCGCTTTCGCAGCGCGACGATGAGGTCCGGCAGCATGTCCGCCGTGTGCGGCTTGGTGTCGTGGAGAATGAGGATGCCGCGTCCGAGCTGATCGATATTGGCAAGCGCGCGGCGCTTCACCTCGGCCGCCGAAATCCTGAGCCAGTCGTCGGCGCCGAACTCGCAGGAGACGGTGGCGATGTTGCGGGCGGCGAGCCATTTCATCAGCGGGGCTGAATCGTTGAGGCCGGGAAAGCGGAAGAAGGGCGCAAGCCGCGCCTGATCCTCGGGCGGGGCGGCGGCGAGCGCCTCCTCGACGGCGGCAAATCCACGCGCGATCTCGCGCTTGGCGTCCTTCAGCGGCAGGTGGCGCAGATTGTTGGGGTGGAGCCAGCTATGGGTGCCGATGGTGTGGCCACGCGCCGCGACCTCGCGCACGAGGTCCGGACGGGCCTTTGCATACCAGCCGACCATGAAGAAGGTCGCCTTGATGCAGTGCCGGTCGAGAATGTCGAGCACGCGCTCGGTCGTTTTCGGATCGGGCCCGTCATCGAAGGTGAGGGCGATCTCCTTCGGCCCGAGGGCCTCTCCGCCCGCATATTGCATGGTGCCGTAGCGCGCGCCGCCTCTTGTCGCTAGCGTGACGGTGGGCGTCGGTGCCTCGCCAGGACAGGCGGCCCTGTCGGCATGGGCCGGCTCCATATGCATATGCGCCGGTTCGGCATGGGCGTGCAGCGCGAAGCCGATCGCGCCTGCGAGCAACAGGCCGGAAAGAAGTTTGATGCGCATGCCCCCGGGCTCCGGATTTCCCCGTAAGGCAATCTAGCATTGTTCCAAAACGGGAAAAGCGGATTCCGGCCTTGTCAGGCGCCGGGCGCCCAGTCCTTCCCGGCCATCTCGAAGCCCGCGAAGTCGAAGCCCGGCGCGACGGTGCAGCCGACCAGAGTGAAGGCGCCGAGCGGCTCGGCCGATTGCCAGTGGCGGGCGGGAATGACGATCTGCGGCCGCTCTCCCTTGAGGAGGTCGGGTCCGAGAACGGCGCGTGCCGCGAACTGGCTGTCGGGGGAGACGGACAGTGCCAGCGGCCCGCCCGCATACCAGTGCCAGACCTCGGCGGCGTCGACCCGGTGCCAATGCGAGCGTTCGCCCGCCCTGAGCAGGTAGTAGATCGCGGTGGAGCGGGCGCGCGGCTCGCCCTCGTCGCGGAAGGTTTCACGGTACCATCCGCCTTCGGGGTGCGGCGCGAGATCGAGCAGGCGGATGATCTCGTCCGCGTCGGGCATGGAGGACATGATCAGAAATTGTCCTTGCGGCGGCGGGTTTCGGCGAAGACATCGACATTGGAGGCCGCCTCGAGGCCGATCGTGCGGCGCAGGTCGTGGCTTGCGGCACGCAGGAAGGGGTTGGTCGCCTTTTCGAGGCCGATGGTCGTCGGCACGGTCCATTCGCCGCGCGCGCGCTTCTCGTCGATTTCCTTTGCGCGGGCGACGAGGGCGGCGTTCTGCGGTTCGACGCTGAGCGCGAAGTGCGCGTTCGACTGCGTATATTCATGCGCGCAATAGACGGTGGTGTCGTCGGGCAGCGCCATCAGCTTGGAAAGCGACGTCCACATCTGCTCGGGCGTTCCCTCGAAGAGCCGGCCGCAACCGAGCGCGAAAAGCGTATCGCCCACGAAGACGGCGTGATCGTCCGCGAAATGATAGGCGATGTGGCCGCGCGTATGGCCCGGCACGTCGATGACGCGGGCGCGCGCCGCGCCGATTTCCACGATGTCGCCTTCGCCGACGGCGCGGTCGATGCCGGGAATGAGGTCCTTCTCGCCCTTGGGGCCGATGATCGTGCAGCCCGTCTTCTCCTTGAGTTCCGCATTGCCGCCGGCATGGTCGAAATGATGATGCGTGTTGAGAATATGCGTGAGCTTCCAGCCCTTGCTGTCGAGCGCGGCGAGGAGGGGCGCCACCTCGGGCGTGTCGATGGCGGCGGTGGCGCCCGATGAGCGCTCATGCACGAGATAGCCATAATTGTCGTTGAGGGCGGCAAACTGGAGGATCTCGATATTGCTCATATGCGGTGTCCGGCTTTCACTGATGGGGGTTAAACATAAGGTAGTGTCGAGGAGGCCGAGTTTGAAGCCCTCATGGGGACGCAACGAAGCGTCAGGAAGAATCTGCTAGGGTTCCCGCATGCCGATGGATGTCATCGATCTCAGGAATTTTTACGGCAGGGCGTTCGGGCGGGTCGCACGTGCGCTGATCGGCCGGCGGATTCGCGCCATGTGGCCCGAGGTGAAGGGGCTTTCCGTGCTCGGCCTCGGCTTCGCCACGCCCTATCTCGGATCGTTCCTGGGCGAGGCGGAGCGCGTCGTGGGGCTCATGCCGGCGCAACAGGGCGTTCTGCGCTGGCCGCCTGAGGGGCGTTGCCTCACCGGCCTCGTCGATGAAAAGGAACTGCCGCTCGAGGATGAGAGCATCGACCGCGTTCTCATCGTGCATGGGCTCGAGGCGAGCGAGGCGATGCGCGCCATGCTGCGGCAGGTGTGGCGGGTGCTGGCGCCGGGCGGGCGGGTGCTGATCGTGGTGCCGAACCGGCGCGGCCTCTGGGCGCGGCGCGAGGCGACGCCCTTCGGGCAGGGGCAGCCCTTCTCGCGCGGGCAGATCACGCAGGCGCTGCGCGAATCGATGTTCAGTCCTGCGGGCTGGGAGGTGGCGCTTTTCGTGCCGCCCTTCGATCTGCGGCCGCTGATGCGCTCGGCGCGCGCCTGGGAGCGTGTGGGCGCTTTCCTTTGGCCGCGCTTCGCCGGAGTCATTCTCGTCGAGGCGACGAAGCAGATCTATGCGGCGACGCCCATACCGGAGGCGCGCCGCGTGGCCGCGATCCGGCAGCGCGTGCGGGCTATGGCGCCGGTGCCGCGCGGCTGGCAGAAGGACATGGAAGACGAGCGCTGATTATTTCCGCGACAGCAGCAGCACCGCATCCTCGGCGAGCAGATTGTCGATGCGGCCGGGGCGTCCGACGCGGCGTGCGCGATTTCCACTGACGCTCACCGCATCGTCGATATTGAAATCGACCTCCTCGCACAGCGCCACGAAGTCGCGCACCGTGCAGAGATGGATGTTCGGCGTGTCGTACCAGGCATGGCCGAGCGTGCGCGTCACCGGCATGCGGCCGGAGCAGAGAAGCTGAAGCCGCACGCGCCAGTTGCCGAAATTGGGGAAGGAGACGACAGCGCGGCGGCCGATGCGCTTCATCTGCTGGAGCACCTCGCGCGGATTGCGCGTCGCCTGAATGGTCTGGCTCAGGATCACATAGTCGAAGGCATTGTCGGGATAGGTGCGAAGGTCGGTATCGGCATCGCCCTGAACGACGGAGAGCCCGCGCGAAACGCAGGCATTGACGCCCTCCTGCGAAAGCTCGATGCCGCGCCCATCGACATTCTTCGTTCGCGCGAGCAGCGCGAGAAGCTCGCCATCGCCGCAGCCGACATCCAGCACGCGCGCATCGGGCGCGATCATCTCGGCGATGAGTGCGAGATCGACGCGGCTTTGTGCATGGCCGTTATTGCCGCCATTCGAGGACGTCACGTCTCTTGCCGTCATTCCGCCAACCCCCGGCGCTTGGCGGCCGAACCGATGAAGCCCCTGAGGGTCGAGAACATTTCCGGCTCGTCGAGCAGGAAGGCGTCATGCCCTTTGTCGGTCGCGATCTCGACGAAGCTCACATTGGCGGCGGCCGCATTGAGCGCCTGCACGATCTGGCGATTGTCCGAGGTCGGAAAGAGCCAGTCGGATGTGAAGGAGACGACGCAGAAGCGCGTCGCCGTGCCCTTGAAGGCGTTGGCGAGCACGCCGCCATAATCGGCCGCGAGATCGAAGTAATCCATCGCGCGCGTGATGTAGAGATATGAATTCGCGTCGAAGCGGTCGACGAAGGTCGAGCCCTGATGGCGCAGATAGGATTCGATCTGGAAATCGGCATCGAAGCCATAGGTGACCTTCTCCCGGTTCTGCAGATTGCGGCCGAACTTGCGGTGAAGGGCCGCCTCCGAGAGATAGGTGATATGCGCGGCCATGCGCGCGACGGCGAGACCTTTCGCCGGCGTCGTGCCTTCGTCGAGATAGGCGCCGCCTCTCCATTCGGGATCGGCCATGATCGCCTGCCGGCCGACCTCGTGGAAGGCGATGTTCTGCGCGGAGTGGCGCGCGGCGGTCGCGATCGGAATGGCCGAGAAGACGCGCTCGGGATAGGCGGCCGCCCATTGCAGCACCTGCATGCCGCCCATGGAGCCGCCGATGACGCAGAAAATATCCCTGATGCCGAGCCGGTCGAGCAGCATGGCCTGCGCCCGCACCATGTCGCCGATGGTGATGACGGGGAAGGAGAGGCCATAGGGCTTGCCGGTCGCGGGGTCGGTGTCCATCGGCCCCGTCGTCCCCATGCAGCCGCCGATGACGTTCTGGCAGATGACGAAGAAGCGGTCCGTGTCGATGGGCAGGCCCGGCCCCACCATCTGCGCCCACCAGCCGCCGGGCTTACCGGTGATCGGATGGCGGCTCGCGACATACTGGTCGCCCGTCAGCGCGTGGCAGACGAGGACGACGTTCGACTTGTCGGCGTTGAGCGTTCCGTAGGTCTGGTAGGCGATGGTGAAGGGCGAAAGGCTGACGCCGCAGTCGAGCGCCAGCGGCGTCTCAGGCCCGAAGGTCTCGACGGCGCTCACGGCCTCGACCCCATCCGCGGTTGCGGCGGGCCCGGTTTTCAGCTCTCGGCTCTTGCTCATCGCCCGGCCATCTTTCCCTAAAATCTCGGAGCAAGCCACGGGCGGCAGGGTCAGACGGGCGCTGGGCCAGGACCATTCCGGACCCCCGGCGGCAGGCTGCATAGCTAGAGACCAGGCCCGCTAAATGTCAATGTTTTCTTTGATTTTGCCGGGTGCGCCGCTTATGAATACCCCTCTTGCGGGCGGGGCGTGGGGGCCTTCCGCCTTCAATCTGGAGTCCCGTTCCGGCCAGCCGGATCGCCGCCGGGAGCCTTGTGACGAGAGCCCCCTGAAGAGCTGAGCCCCATGTCGAGCAAGACCATGAATCCCGAAAAGGCGCTCGCCGAGGTCCGGCGCGAAATCGATACGATCGACGACGCCATCCAGGACCTGCTGATGAAGCGGACCGAACTTGTCGTCGAGGTCGCCGAGGCCAAGGCCCGGGCGGCCAGCGCCGAGGGGCAGGGCAGCTTCATCGCCTTCCGGCCGGGCCGCGAGGCGGAGGTGCTGCGCCGCCTTGCCAGCCGCCAGAGGGGGCAGTTGCCGCTCAAGGTCGTCTTCCGCATCTGGCGCGAGATCATCTGCACCATGACGCGCATTCAGGGGCCGTTCCGGGTCGATGTGTTCGGCGCCGACCGGGATCTCGCCTTCTGGGATCTGGCGCGGAGCTATTACGGCTCGTCGACCGATATGGAACTTCACGAGACGGCGCGCGACGTGCTGCGCCGCGTCTCGCATGACCGTTCCGCCATCGGCATTCTGCCCGAGCCCGGCAATTATGCGGGTGGCGACTGGTGGCCGGCGCTGGCGGGCGGAGGCGCGGAGGGACCGCGCGTCGTCGGGCGGGTGCCCTTCCTGGAGATCGGCGCCGATGCGGAGGCGGTGCGCGGCCTCGTCGTCGCGCAGGCCGATTTCGAGCCGACCGGAGACGATACGAGCCTTGTCGCGGTTGCGACCGAGGGCGATGTGAGCGAGGCGACGATTGCGGCGCGGGTCAAGGCGGCGGGACTTGACGCAAGGCGGATCGCCGTCGCGGCGACGAAGGACGGCCAGGCGCTTCATCACAATCTCTTCGCGGTGGCAGGCCATCTCGATGCGGGCGATCCGCGCATCGCCGCGCTCGCGGCGGATGGGGCGATCGAAGCCGCTTCCGTCATCGGCGGCTATGCGAACCCCGTTCAGCGCGCAAAGGATGGCGAGTGACCATGACGCACCCTCTTCCCCAAAAGGGCATTCTCGAGATCGAGCCCTATGTCGCGGGCCGCGCACAGGCGCATGGCGCGGAGCGGGTCTTCAAGCTCTCGGCCAATGAAACGCCGCTCGGGCCAAGTCCCCGCGCGCGCGAGGCTTTCATCGCGGCGGCGGGCGGGCTCGAGTGCTACCCGGAAGGCTCGGCCAGCGAATTGCGCCGGGCGATCGGCGAGCGCTTCGGGCTCAGTCCCGACCGCATCGTCTGCGGCGCCGGTTCGGACGAACTGCTGCACCTTCTCGCTCAGGCCTATCTCGGCGAGGGCGACGAGGCGATCGCGACCGAGCACGGCTTTCTCGTCTATCCCATCGTCACCAGGGCCGCGGGCGCGAAGCTCGTTTCGGTGCGCGAGAAGGGCCTGCGCGCCGATGTCGATGCGATCCTCGCTGCGGTGACGCCGCGGACGAAGATCGTCTTCCTCGCCAATCCCAACAACCCGACGGGAAGTTATCTGCCGGTCGACGAGGTGAAGCGGCTTCATGCCGGACTTCGCTCCGACATTCTCTTCGTGATCGACGCCGCCTATTCCGAATATGTGCGCAAGAACGATTACGAAAGCGGCATCGAGCTTGTGGCGACGTCGGACAATGTGGTGATGACGCGCACCTTCTCGAAGATTTACGGCCTTGCCGCGCTCCGGCTCGGCTGGATGTATGCGCCGGCCCATGTCGTCGATGTCATCAATCGCATCCGCGGCCCCTTCAACGTCTCCGTTCCGGCGCTCGAGGCGGGCATCGCGGCGATCCGCGACATCGCGCATTTCGAGAAGGCGCGCGCGCATAACGAGACGTGGCTCGCATGGCTCAGCGAGGAGATCGGCAAGCTCGGCCTCGAGGTGGCGCCGAGCGTTGCGAATTTCCTGCTCATCCGTTTCCCCGAAGAAGCGGGAAAGACGGCGCAGGACGCCGACCGCTTCCTGATGACGCGCGGGCTCATTCTCCGGCAGGTCGGCTCCTACGGGCTTCCGCAGCATCTCCGGCTCAGCGTCGGCACGGAGGAGGCAAACCGCCTTGTCGTCGCCGCGCTCGCCGAATTCATGGGGAAGCGCGCATGAGCGCAGAACCGAAATTCGCGCGCATCGCCATTATCGGCCTCGGCCTTATCGGCGGTTCGCTCGGCTATGCGGTGAAGCGCGGCAAGCTCGCCGATCACGTTGTCGGCTATGCGACGAGCGAGGCGACGCGGCGCCGCGCGCTTGAACTCGGCTTCATCGACAGCGCCGCCGCGAACCTCGCGGAAGCGGTGAGCGATGCCGATCTCGTCGTGCTCTGCACGCCGGTCGGCGCGCTTGGCGATGTCGCCGCCGCCATCGAGAAGCATCTGAAGAAGGGCGCGATCCTCACCGATGCGGGATCGGTCAAGACGGCGGTCATCCGCGATGTCGGCCCCTTCGTGCCGGAAGGCGTCAGCTTCATCCCCGGCCACCCGATCGCGGGCACCGAGCAGTCCGGCCCCGATGCGGGCTTTGCCGAACTTTTCGACGGGCGCTGGTGCATTCTGACGCCGGTGCCGGGCACGGACCGGGCCGCGCTCGCAAAGCTCACCGCCTTCTGGGAGGCCTGCGGCTCGAAGGTCGATGTGATGGAGCCGAAGCATCACGATCTGGTGCTCGCCATCGTCAGCCATCTGCCGCATCTCATCGCCTACAACATCGTCGGCACGGCGGACGATCTCGAAACGGTGACGGAATCCGAGGTCATCAAGTATTCCGCCGGCGGCTTTCGCGATTTCACGCGCCTTGCCTCCTCCGACCCGACCATGTGGCGCGACATCTGCCTCAACAACAAGGACGCGATCCTCGAAATGCTCGGCCGTTTCTCGGAGGATCTCTCGGCCATGCAGCGCATGATCCGCTGGGGCGACGGTGAGGGGCTTTTCGCGCTCTTCACACGGACGCGCGCCGTCCGCCGCGCCATCATCGATGCGGGGCAGGACGTTTCGGCCCCGAATTTCGGCCGTACTCCGGGCCAGGCCGGCCCCGGGGGCGGGCGCGGCTAGAAGAGCGGGTCGAGCGTCGCGACCAGAAGCGGGCCGAGGAAGAGCCTTCCGTCCTTCATCAGAACGGGAACATGGACCCGGCCCGATTTGTCGCCCTGCAACTGCGCGACAAGGCCGATGCCGACAAGCGCGACGCGCGCATCCTTCTCGTTGACGACCTTCGCCTTCACAAGCGCGCTCACGAGCCCCGCATAATCCGCGATGGCGGCATCGAGACGGCCTTCCGGCCGCATCTGCCGGTCGAGCGTCACCTCGCCCTGCGCCATGAGGTCGAGCGAGCCCCATTTGATGGCGAGATCGGAAATGGCGAGCCTGCCGCCATTGGCCAGCCATTCGCGCGACATCTCGACCGGGCTTGCATTGGCGCTTGCGGGCAGGTTGCGCAAGCGCGCCTGCGCGGCGAAAAGCGTCATGCGCTCGCCGAGAACCTTCGAAGCGGCGAGGCGCTCAAGGTCGATGTCGTCGCCTTGAAGCGCGATGTCATAGCTTGCCGCGTCGCCCGGCGCGGGTGGGCTTCCCGGATCCGTTGCGGCGGGCTGCGCATGAAGCTGCAGACGCCCGGCGGCGAAGCGGCCTTCCTTTCCCGCGCCTGCCTTGGCCCCGGGCTTGTCGGTGCCAGTATCGTGCAGCGCGACGAGATTGTTGATGTCGATGGCGAGCCGGCCGACCGGCGCGCCGTCGATGGCGACATAGCTCGCCCATGCGCCGTCCGAAATCATGCTGACGGTGTGCGTTTGCCGCGCGGCGCCGGATACGTCGCGATATTTCAGAAGCTGTCCGCCCTCGATCTTCAGCACGACGTGGCGGAGATTGTAGGGCAGGAAATCGGCTTCGAGATTTTCCGCCGACCATTCCCATGCTTCCGGCGCGTTCGGCGCGCGGATGATGGGGGCGACGAAGTCGGCTTCGATGCGGTAAGGGAAACCCGAAATCGAGAATGTGTCCCAGCCGACGGCAATCTTCTCGGCAGGCGCGGCGGCGAAACGCTCGATCGCCTCACGCGTCTTGCCGGCGGCGACATACCAGTAGGCCGAATAGACGGCGAGCCCCGCGATGAGGACAAGTGTCGGCCCGAAAATGCGCCATGAAAATACAGGCGCGGCATTTCTCGTGTCGGGTGGTGTGCTCGTCATGGTGTCGATAATATCCGCCGCGCCGTTCATGAAATCCAGAACATGCTTCCGGGGCACAGGATGCAGGATTTATGGGTCTTTGGATATGGGTCGCTGATGTGGCGGCCGGGTTTCGAGCATGAGGAGCGCAGGCCCGCGCTTCTCAGGGGCTATCGCCGTTCATTCTGCGTCTACAGCCATGTGCATCGAGGCACGCCGGAGCGGCCGGGCCTCGTTTTCGGCCTCGATGCGGGCGGCGCCTGCCGGGGCGTCGCCTTTCGCGTGGCGGCTTCGCGGGCGGAGGAAACGCGGCGCTATCTGCAGGCGCGCGAGCAGGTGACATCGGTTTATGTCGAAGCGTTGAAAAACGTCGAACTCGTCGATGAGAAGCGCCGCGTCGAGGCGCTCTGCTTCATCGTCGACCGCAGGCATCCGCAATATGCGGGCGCGCTTCCCTTCGAGCGGCAGGTCGAAATCGTCGCGGGCGCGGAGGGGCGGTCGGGCCGGAATCCCGACTATCTGGAAAGCACGGTCCGCCATCTCGAGGAAACGGGCATTGCCGACCGTGAGCTTACGCGCCTCTGGCACGCCGTAGCGGAGCGCCTGCCTCTACCCGATCGGCGCCGGTGAAGCTGGCAAGCTCGCCAAGCGCATCCTCGATCGCGGCCTTGCGCGTCTTGTCGAGCTTCACACTCGGTTCGAGCCACATGCCTTTCACTTCGAGCAGGCCCTTGTCGCGATGCGTCTTCAGGTCCGCGCGCGCGACGAAACGGTCGCCTTCGAGGATCGGCAGCACATAGTAGCCGTAGCGGCGTTTCGCCTCGGGCACGAAGATCTCGATGCGGTAGTCGAAACCGAAAAGACGGATCGTGCGTTTTCTGTCGCGGATCGCGGGATCGAAAGGCGAGAGAAGCCGCGCGCCTTCCGGCATGGGATCGAGCGCGGCGATTTGCGCTTCGATACCAGGCAGTGCGAGCGCTGATTTCCGCGTGCCGTCGGCGCCTTCGACGGCGACCTCGACGATCTCCTTCCGGCGCAGCGCCGCCTTCGCCCAGGCCCGTGCCTCAGCGATCTCGACGAGGTCGAAGAAGGCGGCGATCTCCGTGGGCGTCGCCATGGCGAGGCGTTCCAGCGCCTCGCGGCAGGCCCAATCGACCGTCTGGCCGCGCGTGGGGCGCGCCTTGCGCCATTCATCCGGGATCACGCGCGGGGCGAGATCATAGACCTTCTCGAAGCCGTCGCGCCGCGCGATGGCGAGCTCGCCCGTGCGCCAGAGATATTCGAGCGCCGTCTTCGAGGGGCCCCAGCCCCACCAGCCGCCTTCGCCCTTGTCCTCGAAATCGCGCGCGGCGAGCGCGCCTTCCTTGCGGATGCGGGCGCGCACATTGCGGATCGTCTTTTCGGGCTCGGGGCCGAAGCGCTGCCGCCAGCGCGGATGATTGATGCGCGCCTTCGCCGCGCGAAAGCGGTGATGCCAGTGCGGGTAGAATTCGATGGGGATGAGCGAGGCGTCGTGCGTCCAGTGCTCGAAGAGGGCGCGGTGCTCGTGATGGAGGGCGTGGAGGGTTTCGCGCCTGTATCCCCCCGCGCGCGAAAAGAGGATCATGTGGTGGGCGCGTTCCACCGTGTTGACGGAATCGAGCTGCACGAAGCCGAGCTTGCGCACCAGCGCGAGCGTTTCCTCACGGTCGAGCGCGTGAGCGGCGCGAAGCCCGAGTGCGTGGCGGTCGAGAAAGAGGCGGCGGGCCTTGCCATTCGATATGTCGAGAGGCGTCATGCGGGCCGCGGCTCGAAGACATATTCGAGTTTCAGCCCGTCCGGGTCAGCGAACATGACGGCGTAGTAGCCCTCGCCATATTCGGGATAGTCCGCAGGCGGATCGAGAACGGCCGCATCCATCGTGACGAGCAGCCTGTGGAGCGCATCCACATCCTCGCGGCTTTCCGCGCGCCATGCGACATGGTGAAGGCCCGGCGAATAGCGATCGTGGCGGCGCGATCTGCCTTCGCCTTTCGCGGCGAAGATACCGATGGTCGGCAGATGGCCGGGCGAGGCGGCATGCTCCCAGTCGATGCCGTTTTCATCCTCCAACCAGCGGCGATAGCCCATATGGCCGAGCACGGCGTCATAGAAGGGCGCCGAGCGCGCGACGTCGGAGACGGTGAGGTCGAGATGGTGGAAGAGGCCGCGCATTTGCCTCAGCGGCCCGTCCATGGCGTCACGGGCACGCTCGCCACCGCGTTGAAGGGCGAGCCGTCGATGATCTTGTCGCTGATGGCGAGGTAGACGAGCGTTCCGCGCTTCGCATCGACGATGCGATAGACCTTCGTGTGCTTGAAGAAGACGGAAGTCTTTTCGGAATAGACCTTCTCGCGTGATTTGAGTTTCGCGAGGTCGGCGGTGATGGGCCCCGTCTGGATGCAGGAGAGCGAGAAGCGCGACGGGTCTTCGGCGAGACCCACCATGCCGGACATGCCGCCCGTGCGGGCCTGTGCGATGTAGCAGGTGACGCCGCCCACCTTCTCGTCGTCGAAGCCCGAGACGCAGACCTTGTCATTCGCGCCCATGACGCGGAAGGTGGTCGAGACGCAATCTATGTCGTCGGCGCGGGCGGGCGATGTGAGCGCAAGCGCGGCGAGAAGCCCTAGGCACGCGCTGACCAGAAGCGTTCGCATGGCGACGATGTCCCTTTGCGGCCGGTGCCCCCTGTCTTTCGCGGGCATGTCGCGATGTTACCCGCAAATCGCGCGCTGTCGATCAAACTTGTTCCGGCGATCCGTCATGGCCCGGCTTGTCCGGGCCATCCACGTTTTCATGCGCGCTTTGAAACTGGCTCCCGCATGCCCCGCATGAAGCCGGGCATGACGCCTATGGGAGCCGATCGCTCAACTGCATTTCGAGAAGCCGCAGGAGGTGCAGGTCTCGCAGCCTTCCTGCCGGATCATCGCGCGCTCGCCGCAGCGCGGGCAGCCCTTGAGCTTCGCCGCGCTCGTGCCCTGCTCGGGCTTTTCGCCCACAATGGCGCGGACGGCTTCCTGCAGCGGGTGGCCGTCCTCCTTCGCGATGAAGCCCGTGTCGATCATGTGCTGCTCGATCACCTCGCCGATGGCGGCGAGCAGGCTCGGCACATAGCGGCCCTTCATCCATGAGCCGCCGCGCGGATCGAAGACGGCCTTCAGTTCCTCCACCACGAAGGTCACGTCGCCGCCGCGGCGGAAGACGGCCGAGATCATGCGCGTCAGCGCCACCGTCCAGGCGTAGTGCTCCATGTTCTTCGAGTTGATGAAGATCTCGAAGGGGCGGCGCCTGCCGTCCTGCACGATGTCGTTGATGGTGATGTAGATCGCGTGGTCGCTCTCCGGCCATTGCAGCTTGTAGGTGAAGCCCGGCAGCACCGTCTCGCGCTCGAGCGGCTTCGACATGTAGACGACGCCATCCTTCTCGTAGGGCGTCTGCTTCGGCGCGTTGAGCGGCAGGGCGGGTTGCGTCTCCCCGGCGCTCGGGGCGGTATCGACCGAGAGCACGGAGCCGCGCACATCGCTCGGGCGGTAGGTGGTGCAGCCCTTGAGCCCCTGCTCATAGGCCTGCATGTAAACATCCTTGAACGCCTCGAAGGAAATATCCTCCGGCACGTTGATCGTCTTGGAGATCGAGCTGTCGATATAGTCCTGGCAGGCGGCCTGAACCGCGATGTGCTCGGCCGGCGTCAGTTCCTGCGCGTTGACGAAATAATCCGGCAGCGCCGCCGTCTCGCCGAACGCCGCGCGGAACTTCATCACCGCGTAATCGACCACCTGCTCCTCGCGCCGCGTGCCGTCGGGCATCAGCACCTTGCGCGTGTAGGAATAGGCGAAAACGGGCTCGATGCCGGACGAGACGTTGCCCGCGAAGAGCGAGATCGTGCCCGTCGGCGCGATGGAGGTGACGAGCGCGTTGCGGATGCCGTGCCGTGCGATCGCCTCGCGCACGTCCTCGTCGAGCGTGGCGATGGTCTCGCCGGCGAGATAGGCGTCGCGGTCATAGAGCGGGAAGGGGCCCTTCTCCTTCGCGATCTCGACGGAAGCGAGATAGGCGGCGCGGGAGAGCGCGTGCATCCACTTGCGGATGAGCGCGATCGAGGCGGGCGCGCCATAGCGCTGGCGGCACATGATGAGCGCGTCGGCGAGCCCCGTGACGCCGAGGCCGATGCGGCGCTTGGCCTGCGCCTCATGCGCCTGCTGGGGCAGCGGGAAGCGCGAGACATCGACCACATTGTCCATCGCGCGGATGGCGACGCGAACGAGGCCGTCGAGTTCCTTCTCGTCGATCCGCGCCTTCTCCGTGAACGGATCACGGACGAGCGCGGCAAGGTTGATCGAGCCGAGCAGGCAGGCGCCATAGGGCGGCAGGGGCTGCTCGCCGCAGGGGTTCGTCGCGTGGATCGTCTCGCAATAATGGAGATTGTTGCGCGCGTTGATGCGGTCGATGAAGATGACGCCGGGCTCCGCATAGGCATAGGTCGCGGAGATGATCCTGTCCCAGAGCGCACGGGCCTTCAGCGTCCTGAAGACCTGACCGCCAAAGACGAGCTGCCAGTCGGCATCGGCCTTCACCGCCGCCATGAAGGCGTCGGTCACCAGCACCGAGAGGTTGAACATGGTGAGGCGGCCGGGCTCGCGCTTGGCGTCGATGAATTGCTCGATGTCGGGATGGTCGCAGCGCATCGTCGCCATCATGGCGCCGCGGCGCGAGCCCGCCGACATGATGGTGCGGCACATGGCGTCCCAGACATCCATGAAGGAGAGGGGGCCGGAGGCGTCCGCGCCGACGCCCTTCACGGGCGCGCCGCGGGGGCGCAGCGAGGAGAAGTCGTAGCCGATGCCGCCGCCCTGCTGCATGGTGAGGGCGGCTTCCTTCAGGCTTTCGAAGATGCCGGCCATCGTGTCCGGAATCTCGCCCATGACGAAGCAGTTGAAGAGGGTGACGTCGCGGCGCGTGCCCGCGCCCGCGATGATCCGGCCCGCCGGAAGGAAGCGATAGCCCGCCAGGGCGTCACGGAAGCGCCCGGCCCATTCGGCCCGCGCCTCGGGCGCCTCGGCCTCGGCAAGCGCATTGGCGATGCGCGTCCAGGTGTCCTCGACGGTCAGGTCCACAGGGGTCCCGTCTTCCCCCCGGAGGCGGTATTTCATATCCCAGATCTGTTCGGCGATCGGATGCATGGCGGCCTTCGAATTCGTTTGAGAGGGGCAGCCTAGTCCCAGCGGTTCGGCCGGGTCAATGTTCTCTTTTTGTCCAGAACGAGCCACAGGCTGAGACAGGTTAAAAGCCTGAAATGTCTATATGATTACCGTTATCCCCGATTTCCACAGGCAGGGCGGACGAATCTGTCCACATGAGTCGCGGCAGGGCGCTCAGCCAGCCATGCCGGCTTCGTCGAGGAGTTTTCCGGTCGCACCCTCGATGCGGGCTTCGAGTTCGGCCATGAAGGCCTGCCGGTCGAAGCCCGGAGCTATCGGTTCAAGAAATTCGATGAGGATGGTGCCGGGGCGGCGAAGGAACTTCCGGCGCGGCCAGAAAAGACCGGAATTGACGGCCACGGGCACGCAGGCCACGCCGAGCTGGCGGTAGAGGGCGGCGACGCCGGGCTTGTAGTCGGGGGCTGCCCCCGGCGCGACGCGGTGCCCCTCGGGAAAGATGACGATCGGCCGGCTGGCCGCCGCCGCCGCCTTGCCCTGCGAGACGAGGCTTCTGAGCGCATTGGCGCCCGAGCCCCGGTCGATGGCGATCATGCCGGTCTTGCGGGAGAACCAGCCGTAATAGGGGATCCACAGAAGCTCCTGCTTCATCACCATGGCGGGGTCGTTGAGGATCGCCGTGTAGATGATCGTATCCCACATGGACTGATGCTTGGAGGCGACGAGGACGGCGCCTTCCGGGAGCCTGCCCCTGATCTCGTAGCGTGTGCCCGCGACGATGCGCAGGAGCCACATGGTGAGGTGCGACCACTGCCTCATGGCCCATACCGACCAGCCCCTCGGCAGCGCGAGAAGCGGCGTCGCGGCGCCGCCGGTCTGGAGTGAACTGCGCGGCCAGATCTACCTCGGCAGCCCGTCGTTCGCGGATCGATTTCGAGCACGGGCCGCGACCGAGAAGCTCCCCGAGGTGCCG
>WBZO01000836.1_pt1 | contig 56149 bp, 86 predicted proteins | sample 5204261 | NCBI WGS metagenome assembly WBZO01 (sample SAMN12412400, study PRJNA552823) | activated sludge metagenome | isolation source: activated sludge from anammox sidestream of wastewater treatment plant... | place: USA: North Carolina | collected 2017-09
GGTTCGCCCCAATAGAATTGCCATGTTCCTTACTGCTTTCCGCCTGTTTGTTGAGAACCAACCATAGGTCGAGGATTTACTTGCATGTCCGAACCAGGGGCAGGCAAACGCTCAACTCCACCAGGACTTACTTGACTTTTGCCAATAGGTGGTGTGTTGCTTGCTTGGTCAATCATCTTTTGAGGAACATTGTCTACCAATGGTCTAACCAAGTAAAGGTCTTTTAAGTTAGCTCTCTCGGCAATAACCATTCTAGCTTCAACAATCTGCCAGTTGATTTCACGCATCATTGCATTCACATAAGACTTTTTGTCATCAAGAAAATCTTTATAATAGGCATGAGACCACATATCCAAAACGAGAATAGGAATGCAACAAACAGGAATGTTCTCTGTATGACCATCAATCATGGCATGAAGGTATTTGTCTTTAAATGGATCGTAGTAAAGAACCACCCAACCTTCTCGGGAAGCAAGAGCAGTTCCTCGAAAATCAAACTGCCAATTCTCAAATGTTCCCCAATCACGCCCTAAACGCATATAAGGAATGCTATCCCTATGGATCTCAGACTGTTGATCGGAAATGTTCCCGAAATAAAGCTCATGAAGCTTTACACCATTAAGACTGTAAGTCTCATCAAGCTTCAAACTCCTGAGTTTCGTGATATCTTCACGACTTACTGTATCGAGTTCTGCGGAAGCTTGGTTGAACTGTGTGATGTAGTTTTTATAAATTCGTTCGTGAGCTTCTTTGGTTTTGTGAGATAACCAATCAGTTTTAAGAACAAAAGTTTTTGGGATCAAGATCAAAGCTTCTTTGAGCAGTTCTTTACCTTTTTGAGCTACTTCCAATAGTTTTTGACTTGGAATGCTCAAGGTTTTTGATAAAACTCCATTCCGTTCAAGAGAAGCTTGAACGGCTTTTGTTGCAATCTCGTGAAGGTTTTTTTGGTTGATTGTCAAAGCAACACCTATGGGTTTAAATAGGTTGAAGCTTGATTGAGGGTTAAAAAACTGATTGTTTACTAGCTACCAGCATGAAAGAAAAATCAAAAATTCCTATACCACCAAAATTTAGTCTTGTTTCAAATTGTCATTTTATCCTTTTAATACCTGGAGTTGATTCTTTTCTGGTTAAGAGTGTTGCGAGACCTCCATATATTCGGCCAAAAGAAACATGGAATCGAGAAAAACCAGATTGGCAACTTCTTGATGAACATTTGGCACATAAAAAGCTTATTGTTGTGCTTCACAATGCAATTGCTCCTTCGACCGAACAACAAGTTCAAGAATTGGTTAATCAAATTGGTGATATTCCCGAAGTGGAGATAAGGTTTCTTGATCCTGTGGGTAAATCCATTGGTTCAAGAGTGTTTTATGGTGTAAAAATTGAACGAGTTGATTACGATCTTCTAACTTATGACAACCCTAATTCTTCATCTGAAATAAAACTAACATTAAGTTATAATAACGACAAGTTGCTCTAAATCTCTTTTCCAACAAACTGTTCAAGTCTCTGAAACGTTTTTTCGATAACAACAGGTCGGGGATCACCCATTTTTCTCATCAAACATGCACCCGTTGCAGCCGCAACAACACTTTCAATTCTATAATCGTTAGATGATGAATGGTTTCGTTGGGACGCCAGTTCTCCTGAAATTCTGTTATCATAAGATACCAAAGCTTTTTGCCTGACTTGTTCGATAACATCATCCGGCAAAGTCGTTTTTCCAACAATTTTTACCATTGAATGAGAACCGCGGAGTTTGAAGTGATGACTCAAACCTGTTTCACTCATTGCTTTTTGGAACAATGACACAGTTGGATCGGTTTTTTTATTCTTTAAAAGCCAATGAGATACATCAAACCAAAGCATGTGCCTGTTCAGCTTTTTTGCTACTAACTTTGGTTTTTGATTTGTTTTAAGATAGTAATGACCAAGTGCACTTTGACCATTTGGCCATTCTAGCCTCCAAGATTCGGTTGTGATATATCCAAGAAAAATTCCCCGTTCACCTTGTTTGGATTCGTAGATGGCTCCCACTTCCAACTTGTTCTTAGGAATATAAGAAAGAACGGCTCGTTCCCCTGCTTCTAACAAAGCCGTATAAAGTTCAGAACCAACACGGATCAACTTCATTTCTGTTCCAACTCTTCCCCAAAGATATTCACCTGACAAAAAACCTCCAGGAAGAATGCCTTTTGTTAGCATTGTGTCCAACAACACATCTTCTCGAAGATCAAAGTAAAACCCATCGGGTGTTATCACTTTGTAGGCTCTTCCACCTTCACCGCGAATCTCCAGACCAATCACTCGGATGTTGCTGATTGGTTTGTTTTCCAAGTTAACTTTTTGAACAGTTCCAATCATTTCGGCTTTGTTTGTAACAGAGTTCCAGCGAGTACAACGATTTTTTGCCCAACTCATTCCTGTGTTAATTGTTTTTTCATTGTCCGAATCAGCAACAAAAGCCGGAATAACTTCTGTAAAAACAAGTTCGTCATCAGGTTGGTCTGCATCATCCCAGCGTCTTGTTACCCGAACCGGTCCACCAAAAATATAAACAATATCAGTCGGGATATGCCCAGAACGTATTTTCATTCCTTGATTCTATCACTTAGAAAAGTCTATTTAGAACCATGCATTGTAACTTAAACAAGTTTATTCAAGGAGTTATCAAAGAGGAACTCAATCGAATGCTAGAAGATTCAGAAGGATTCTCTCTTGAGGAACTTAAAACATGTCCAACACCAGAAATTGCAAAACAGTATCTTGATTCTCATCTTGAGAGAGTTGGAGAAGGTCACTTCCGAATTACCTATGGCCTAGATGAAAACACAGTGATCAAAATCGGCAAACCTGATTCGGGAGACACATTGCAAAATGCACAAGAAGCAAGAAACTCAAGATGTCTTCCTAAGAAATATGTTGTTCAGGTTATCGACAAACATCCTGAGTTCTGGTGGATCGTGATGGAACGTCTCCAGAAACTTTCTCTGCCAGAATTCGTGGCTGCGTTTGAACAAAAGGTTGGGGCTCCTGTGCCATACAAGCCAGATGGCAGAGGTTATGACTTGGAACAAAAAGAATCAAAGATCATGATGGCAATCGAGTATGGTTCAGATGCCACAAACCAAAACCATTTCCCAGAACATATTCAGTGGATGAAAAACAAGTGGTATGCAGGATTAATTGCAGCTCTAAGGAAATGCCAGGTTCAATCAGATGACTTTCATCATAAAAATTGGGGGATTAGACCTGGAACAAATGAGTTGGTGCTTTTAGACTTAGGATTTTAAATGAATACCTTACATGAATTTATTGCATGGTTGGAGGAGGAACAACAACCCAACTCTTTTTCCATGGAAGTTTTAAAGAAACTTCCATTTTCCAAATCATCCCAAAAGGAACTGGATGTCGTTTTGAGCTACCTGCAAAAAACCCTTGGCAATCCCATAAAAAAAGGGAGTTCAAGAGCTGTTTGGGTTTTGAACGAAACCCAAGTGTTAAAAGTAGGACTTCTTTATGAAGAGCTCGATCAAAATAAAAGAGAAGTGAAAAACATCAAATGCATGGGCGAAGTTTATGCTCCAAAACTATATGACTTTCATCCGTTCTTTTATTGGATGTTAATGGAACGTATTGAACCCATAACCACCGAAGCACAGTTTGTCGAACAGTTTTCAAAACATGTTGGATTGGAGTTACAACCTAGAATGGTGATCAATGGAATTGACTCCAACCTTGCGCTTGTTATTACAAATCTTATTGGGGGATTCCAAACAAAAACTTATAGAGATTTGTTAAATAAGTTCGGTGAATCTACTTGGTTTAAGTCTCTCATTTCTAGAATGAAGAAATGCAGAATGGACCCAGGCGATCTTCATTATGAAAATTGGGGTCTGAGACCTTCAACCGGGGAGCTTGTTCTGTTGGATCTTGGTTTTTGATTTAAGGATTCGGAGTTGATTTGGGAAACACTTCATTCCCCATTGATCCTTTTGAAACTTTCCGACGAGAATATCATGTCTCTCAAACACGACATCTCTTGTTGAATCAAAGTTCCATACTTTACAGTTCCTTCTCACACCTGATTCGCCATGGAATGTCAATCGAAGGTATTCTTTTCCGTTAGAACTCTTATCAACACTACATGAATCCACAATGACCCAATAAAACTCACCTGAGTTCTCCCAAGAGTCAACGGATTCAATCTTGGCTTTGACAAAGTAATCCACCATCTCAGAAGAGATGATCAGAGACATATCGATTTGACCTGTTAGTTCTTTACTGAACTCAACCTTTTCTGGTGTTGTCCAATCATCGGGTTGGTTTGCAACAACATCTTGAATCAACAGGTTCATTTCAGCCACAGCATCGTTGTTCTTTTTTCTGGCAGCAATCCTCTTGAGTTTGTCATAGTTGTCAATAAAAACAGTATGCATCTGTTTATAGTTGTCAAACACGCAGCCTGGGCCAACTAATCCCATTGATGTAAACGCTCCAGTTTTAATCAGATTGGCAAAAGCTCGTTTGTTAAACTTACTGTGCTTCCAGGTTCCATCTGGATTAACAATCAAATCAGCAGGTTTTACGTAAGGACGATAAGTCTTGATCTCTTGGAGGGCAGCTTTGCCAACACCTTTGATTGCAGAAAAAGATGGAACCAAAATCTTATCCCCTCGAATTGTAAAGTTTTCTTCAGAAAGATTGATGTCTGGTTTTCCAATCTTGTAACCAAGAGCTCTTGCTTCCATCAAAGCAACAGACTTTGGATCTTCACCAGTTGCAGATTTGCCTTTTCCTACGGTTGCAAAGTCGAGATAACTAGCAATCCATTCATCGGGATAATAAGTCAGAAACCACGCGCACTGATATGAAGTAATAGCATAAGCCATAGCATGACTCTTGTTAAAACCATAGGCTGTCCACTTTTCAAAGTCAGCCCATACCATTTCGGCATCTTCTTTGCTGATACCAGAATAAGCCATCGAATCAACAACAAACTTCTCTCCCAGAGCTTGAATCTCCTTTGCTTGCTTTTCGGCATTGCTCTTGTCTTTCTTGGTAAATGCCTTTCGGATGCTGTCTGTATCATCCAAGTGCATTCCCGAGAGCCTGTTAACAATCAACTGAAGTTGTTCTTGGAAGATTAACAAGCCACCTGTATATCCAAGCACTTCTTCCAAAACAGGATGAACATACTTGACAGATTCAGGATTGTTTCTGTTGTTCAAGAAGATGTTGTGAGCATCCAAACCCATTGGCCCTGGTCGAAAGATTGAAGTCGCAATGGCAATATCCAGAACAGAAGTGGGCTTCATCTTCTGCATGAACTTTTGAACATTATCCTTTACAAACTGGAACACACCTGCATAACGACCTTCCCAATAAACATGTTTGAATACCTTGGGATCATCCAGGCTGTTGTTGTCAGGATGAAGGTTTTGGAAGAACCATTGGTTGATGTCCTTTTGAGCAACATACTTTTTGCCTTGCTTCTTCAAGATTCTTCGAATGCACTCTTCAAACACACGAAGTGTCCCAAGACCAAGGATGTCAAACTTCAACAAACCAAAGTCTTCAAGGTGTCTTGCTGCAAGACCTTCGGGCCAGGGCGTTTGAAGTCCGCCCTTGGCTTTGATCAAAGGCATACCCTCTCTGGCATTGTCTGTGATGATGACTCCACCCGCGTGTCTTCCAACAGTTCTTTGCTGCTTCCAGAGAATGTCAAGGGTATCCTGAAAGCCAGGAAACTTGCTTGCTACATTCTTCATGAAGGTTTGATAAGACAGAGAGTGCTCTGCAAGATCTTCGAAGGTAAGTTCATATTGAGCCGCATCGAATCCAGGAGAAGCTTTCATCACAGCCATGACCTCGGGGATCATGGTCACGGTGTACTTGTTAACCTCTTCAAAAGGCACATTATAGAGTTTGCACAAGTCCTTGATCAGAGATAAAGGTTTCAAAGCAGCGAAGTTTGAAACAGGAATTACGTTCTCTTCACCGAAGAACTCTTGAAGAAGCTTTACAGCCCGATCTCGATCACCAAAGTCTGAATCAATATCAGGGAACGAGTTGTGTGTCAGGACGTAGTAGTTGTGTGGCTTGTCGCTCACATAGAAAGTATGATCGTCAGCAACCCCAATATCAATCAGTGTGGTTGGTTGTGAGAGGGTGATTCGACGGAGTTGTTTGATCTTCATGTTTGATTACCAGATAAGCCGTTTTCTTGTAGCTACGCTGTTCAAGGTTCGGGATGGCAGTCCATAGATTAGCATCTTTTATCGCAGAAACGAACTCCTTCTGTGTGACTATCAACACCTTGATCCGATACTGAGTTTCAACGCAAGGTATCTTGTCGAGGTTTTTTCGCCAATCAGCTTCGTGTGGGTGATCTGTTTTGGACTCCAACCCTTTCAATTCAACATACATGTCGAACTCAGGTAGGAAGAAGTCGGGTGTGTATGTATGCCTGCCAACACGGAACGTTTTGGGTTCGTACACGGCAACAATATTGAGATGGTTCATTACTCGCTGGAAATCTGCCTCCAAAGAGCTGCGAAAACGTATGCCTCCCAAGTCTATCCGATAACCACTGCGTCCCCAAGTGGATGGAACTACATCTGAAGTAAAACAGCTCCATGAACAATAACTTCCGTTCAATCTCGTTGGTTTTTGCGTGAAAACAGTCGAACAACGTTTACAAGTGTTACTCTTGAATCTTTTCTGGGAAGTGTTCTTGCATTCATAAGAACAAAACTTACCCCGTTGTGAAGGGTATCTCAGGAATGTCTTAGAGCAGTTATGACACGAGGCTTCAATTTTGTCAGTTGTCTTCCGTCTACCAAACAGGTTCTTACAACTATCTGAGCAGAACACCTTGCGGAAAACATTAGCAGATCCACGACCAGAATCGATCCGTTGTACCTCAAAAGTGTTACCGCACTGCTTACAACTTCTCAAAAACATGTCGTTCGTCAAAGTGCAGTTTGATGAGTTCGTCTGTTTCTTGGAGTTCATCTGCTATTACTTCCATTTTCTGACCATCTCGGACCACCACCCAAAGGTGGTTTGGGCTACATGTGATAGTAGTACCATCCTCTGCTTCGACCTCAATCAACTCTTGGTGCTCCGATTCCACTTTGGATACCACTGGCTTATATTCTCCTGTATGAGTCAAAACCTTGTGAAATTCAGGAGCAAGATATTGAAGTTGACACGAACCGATATTGGTCATAACATAAGTAGTAGGAAGTAAACAGCGTTTCTTTCTGGTCATGAACCTCTCAAACAACAGGTCATGTTTGATTGGATCCATCTGAGTGATGTTCAAGACATATGCCAGAAGAGAACCCCCCGCAGAACCCCGAGCATTACCAATCAACATGTGTTCGCCCGCAATTCTCATGATTTGATAATAGGTCAAAAAGTATTTGGCAAACTTCAAGGTCTTGATGACTTCAAGTTCATACTTCAAACGATCAATATAGTTTTGTTTGTTCTGTACCTTTCGGAAGGTCAATCCTTCGATTGCAAGTTTCTTGACCTCTTTGAAAGCAACCGTGTCTTCATCAACTCCTTCTCCAAGTTCATCATAAAGACGCTTGAGTTCATCTGTTTCAACAATCTTTTGAATTGAAGGAAGTTTTACTCTTCGATCTGGTTGCGCATTCCCAATTTGTTGATGAGCGATCTCATGAGTTCTTTCTATGGCTTCTTTTACAAGATCATCTTGATAGAAACCATAGGAAGCACAATGAGTCTTATAACTTTCCCATACCTGTTCTGCGTTTTTCGGATAGAGTTGACACTTTAGTTCATCAATGGTTTGAGGAATGGGCTTTCTCCCATCTTCAGGTTTCAAGAACTGAAGCATTCCCATCATCTTGTAGATTTCACGCTCTCTCCAATGAGAAGGATCAGAATAGTGAGCATCGCAGGTTACTACCAAAGGACAACCTGTTCTTTTGGAAGCTTCAATCAAGTGTTGATTGACAAGGTGTTGAGCTCCAAGTTTGTTAAACTGCATCTCCAGGTAATAGTTCTCTTTTCCAAGAGCTTCCTGAAACTCTGAGATGGCAGTTGCTAACTCTGCTTGAATCTCTTCAAAGTTATCTGTGTTCGGAACCCATAGGTTGTGATCAGGTTCCTGTTGATGATCAAACACAATCTTTGCAGGATATCCTGCAATACAAGCAGTTAACGCAATGATGTTTCCATTTGAGTGTTCTCGGAGCATGTCAAGATCAACCCGAGGATAACGGTAAAACCCATCCGCAGCAGAGTTGCTTACAATCTTGAACAGGGATTTAAGTCCAGCATCGTTCTTGGCAAGAAGAACCAGATGGTTTCGTTGATAGAGTGGGTTCTTGTACTTGCTTGCTTTTCCCTTTGACTCTTCTTCGTTTTCTACAATCGTTCCACCTGAGTCATCAAGATCTTGTTCCGCCTTCTTGATTTCAGAGATCTCGTCCAGTTCTTCCTTGGTGCTGGCAAGGTCATCCCCAACCTCTTCCAAGGCCAGTTCTGGGGCTTCCAGACCCTTTGCCTTGGTCTTCTTAGGTGCAAGAGTTCCGGCAGCTTTCTGAGCCTCGTAGAGCTCTTTCCAACGAGTAAGGGATGGAACAAAGTAAGCCTCAACTCCATGGATTGCCTTGAAAGGTTTTCCGGCTTTTCTTAGTTTTTCAGCATGAACGTATTGGTGTGAAAAACCATTCATATTCCCATGATCTGTGAGTGCCAATGCATCTCCACCATTCTTGAGAACGAACTCAATATGGTCTTGTGGTCTACCAATGGCATCGAAAGGTGCTGTAAGTGCTGTGAGAATGCAGACCTACAAACCTCCTTGGGCGATTACTCCCCCCGTTATTGTTGTTACTGTTCATGACTTACTCCCAATGATTGATATTGTGACAATATTGTTTGGACAAAATCTTATATTCTGCCCTAGTGATGATTTCAAGTTTAATGTCAGGATATTTTGTTTTAAACAATTCAATTTTGCGTTTGCTTGTTTCGGTCCACCACCCCTTGATTTCAACAAAGGTTCCGTCCATAAGTTTGAAATCGGGGGTATATGTTTCAACTTCACCAACCTGAAAGGTTTCGGGTTCATATTCCCATCTTATACCAAGGTGATTTAGAATGCGAGCGTAATTGGCTTCCCAAGTAGAACGAAAAAAGATGTCACCAAGATCAGCACGTTTTCCTTTCCTACAACGTGAATATTGATTCTCAGATTGTAATCTCTTTTTTGAAGCTTCTGACACAGCTTTCCGCTGTTCTAATGAAATTGTCTTGCCAGTGTGAACTTCCGAAATTCGTTGTTTCCCCACGGCTGTTTGAGCCCAATGGGCTTGACCGAAATGATCTTTGCAGGTTTTCTCTCGTTTAGCCAATCGCTCGGGCGTCCAACTTACTGCAAGCATCGCATTTACAGTTGGTTTACGTTCACCAGAATCATACCGTTTCTTCAACATGATTGAAACCTTTTCATTCTGTTCACTAGTTCGAGCGTAAGAACCTGCCTTTTGACGCTTGATTACCATGCACTTCACAGCACATTCAGACGAACATGTTATCCCAACAAACCGCTTTGTAATATCGCAATATTTTACACCACAAACTTGACATGTTTTATGGCGTCGGTGAAGTTCTAAAAAAGTCATATCAATAAGTATATTTATAACGTGCTGTAGGTTGAATGGCTGTGAAGGCCAACAAACCTTGTAGGAGGTTTTGTCATTAGAGTTAGTATACTTCAGGGTTTAATAGAAAATTTCCTATTTAAGACCATGGATGGAACAAAAGTAAAAGCAATAATTCAAGAAGCTATTAACCAAGAGCTTAAAGAGATTTTTGGCTTTGGAAGAAAAAGCACAGAAAAATTAACACAAACCGATACAGAGACTATTCCACAACAAGAAAATTTTTCCATGGAAAAATTAAAAAATCTTCGAACTTCAAAAGAGATTCGAAGATATACTCAAATAACTTTGGGAGATGAAGAACTCGGCAGAGGACAAGCAAGAGTGGCTTATTTGGTTGGGAATGACAAGGTTCTTAAAGTTGCTTTAAGTGATAACAAAGCGTATCAAAATCAAAATGAAATCACAAACAGCAAGTGTTTGGGTTCCAGGTATACTCCTAAAATATACGATTTTGATCCAAGATTCAGTTGGATTCTCACAGAACATGTTAATCAAACGAAGTCCACAGAAGTTTTAGTGCAAAAGTTAAATGAACTCACTGGACTGGATCAAGAAGAGGAGTTGAGATTTGGAAATTCTTTTGATGTTCAAGATTTCTTTTCAGACTTAGCAGCATTAACTGCTAGAGAAAACGTTTTACCGAAGTATCAAACTAGACATGATTTTTTAATGTCCCACAGCGAATGGTATCAAGGATTGGTTAAAAACCTTATTGGATGCAAGGTTTCAACATGGGATTTTCACAAAAACAATTGGGGCATTAGACCGTCAACTGGAGAGTTGGTTTTGTTGGATGTTGGATTCAATCCAGCAGAACCAAGCCCTGAAAATGGGTTTTTCAAGGAGTTCATTACCAAAGTTCTGAGAGAAGAGCTCAATAGCTCTTCCGAGTTCAGCTTAGAACACTTGAAAACCCTCAAAAGTCTTCACGACATCTTGGACTATTGTTTTTACACACTTGGAAGCAAGCCAGACAAAGGGGCGGCGAGGTTCTCTTGGAACCTCAATGACTCACAAGTTCTCAAAGTTGCAAGAGAACTTAAATATGTTGATCAGAATCAACAAGAGCTCAAGAACATCAAGTGTATGGGTGAGCGATATGCCGTGAAAGTCTATGACTTTGATAGGACCAATCAGTTCTGGATCATTGAAGAACGAGTCAAAGCCTATCCCACAGCTTTCCGCAATCCTGCGTTTCTTGAAAAAATCAACGCCATCCTAGGAACTGACTATGGCGACTGGTACCCAGTTATGGAACTGTTTGCAACTCAGAAGTATAATGAAACCAAAGAGAGACTCTTGAAAACCAATGATTGGTTTCGAGGAATCATTCAAGCTCTAGAAGGTTGCGATGTTGGTTCGAACGACCTTCATCCCGGCAATTGGGGAATTCGACCTGGAACCGGCGAACTTGTGATCCTGGACCTGGGGTTCTGAGATGAAAACACTGAAAGAGTTCAACCAGTGGCTTGAAGAGGAAGACAACTCTAAACCAGAGTTCAACTTTGAACAGTTTTCACAACTAGGATCCAGAGTCGAAGCTGTTCGTTACTTGGTCAGAACCAAGATCAAAAAACTTGGAAGTGGAACCTTCCGTGCTGCTTTTCAACTTGATTCAACCAGAGTGATAAAGGTGGCAACCATGGATGAAGGTGTTAGTCATAACCAGAGAGAGTTCCAACATGCCAAGTGTATTGGTCCAAAACATACTCTCCAGGTTCTTGATCATCATCCTGATTTCTGGTGGTTGATTGAAGAAAGGGTGGACCTTTTGGATGATGAACAATTTATTGCTTCGTTCTTCCAACATCTGGGGGTCAACCAGAATGACTATCCATGGTTTGATGACACAGATATAATGCAAGCGATTGAACTATCTCAGTCTGGCAGAACAGTCTCAAGGTACAAAGATGACTTTGTGTTTGAGAAACTATTCAAAGCAAGCCAGCTTTGGTTAAAAACTTCTTTTTGGTATCGTGGATTGATTGCCAATCTTAAAGGTTGCCAAGTTGGCTCGGATGATTTTGGAACCAATAATTGGGGAATTAGACCATCAACAGGAGAACTGATCCTGATCGATCTAGGTTTTTGAAAGAGCTGTAAAGGTATCAACGGCTCTGTGAAGGGCTGAACCTTTCTTGCACAAATCATCACAAAGAAGAAAGTTTTTGTAACCCATGTTCTTCAACAGTGCAAGCTCGTTGATGTCCGAACAGGATGGAACGTTGTTTGCGAACAAAGAAAGAAGCATCCTGGATCCCACCATCGCATTGGGATCTCTCTCGATGATCAACCGCTGGGCTTCGATGATCTGATGGGGTTGATCAACCTCAACATATAAGTCACCGCGGGCACAGGCAAGACGAAACCCCTTGAGGTCTGGAGAAGGAAGCATGGAGACGAACCTGAGTCCACGCTTGCTCTCGATCTTGAGGATCAGTTCGGCAGAGTTACCGATCAGTTCTCTGAACTCCTCCACATCTCTTGGTCGTTCAACATAAGAAAGATAAAATCTCTTAGCCCCTGCCTTGACAGCCATTTCGATCTTCGACTTCTCATCATCCGTGAACAACGGTCCATCAATGACCATTCTCATGTCACGAAAGTGAACCGAGTCCCCAGGTTTCACCCTGTACTTGGGATATCCATCGGCTCTGAGAACAAGACGCTTGCCATCGATCTTCTCGACCATTGCCCAATCTTCTCCAGCTTTGAAGATGATTGGATGTGGCAAAGAAAGACCTTTGATTCCATGATTCATTACAAGTTCCAGGTGATCTTTGTAGTAAATCGCTTCTTCAACCCTAAGCTGCCTTCCCTTTGCATCAAACCAAAGAGGAACAGTTGTTTTTGTAGGAATCCTAGAAATCTGGTCAGCCAGATCCGAAGAACGGAACAAGAGACCATTCATACGAATTCCTGCAATTCCTGAATGAGCGCAGAACTCAGAAAAGTGAGGGTCACTTGGAACACAAGTGATATGAAGATTCATCATGATTTAGTCCAGTGTTTAAACCACATTAAATGCGGTTCGGAAACATCCTCATCTGTTTGACCAATTTCTAAAAAAGAGCCATCCTTCAGTTCAAAACTTACAGCAAAAGAACATTCCCCGTGACAATGTTTTGCGCCAGGAATATTTTCCAAAATGGAGAATAATTCTTTTCTGTTTTGTAGAATCCAAGTGGTAGATGGCATATCTGCTTATAGCAGAGGTTTAGATGGCTTTCCAGCAGAAAGTTTATGCATGGTACTCTTTCCAGAACGAAGCTGTTTTGGAGAAGAGGTTGTAACGGTTCTAAAGTATCCTCCGAGAGTTGTAAGAACAGTTTTAACCTGTTCAGGTGTCTGCCGTCCAATCAGTTCTTTGGTGAACTCGTCAACCTTCTGAGTAGCTCCTGCAAGGATACCAAAAAGAGTGTCCACCACTCGCTCTGGTTCCTTCAAAGGATGGATGTGTTCTGGTGGTAGAAGAGGTAGCCAAGCAGCTTTTACTTCTGCCGTAACAGGTGAAGTTTCATAGTGAGAATAAGGCTTATGGATCAGGTGAACATCATACATCTCATTAAGCTGTTTGAAAAGTTCAGCCGTGTCCATGTTTTCAGCGTTTGATACTCCAAGAGATGCAAGCTGGGCACCAGAAAGCTGAGGATATGGTGATTCATCGCCAATGAACACAAGAATTGGCTTAATGTCTCTTGCAACATCAACAGCCTTCAAAAAGTAACCAGCAGCGAGTTCATAACTCTCTTTTCTGGTACCACCACCACCACCTTCAATCACCAATGAACCAAGTGCCTCTTTGGCTTCGTCAAAAGTTGATTTTGGCTCATGAACCTGAAGTGGATAGTCATCACTTGTGGAGTCACCTACGGCGGCAATCAAGAATCTTGCATTCTCTCCAAGATATACCTTGAGTTCATGCATTAGATAAGGTAGCTTGCCAAACATTACAGCAGGCCACTGACCCATTGAACCTGTAACATCTGTAACAACAATCAGAGTTGGTGTATCCAACCTGATACCCGTCTTGACAAGATCCCTTGCGGCTACTCGTGCAGAAGAAGCTTTTGCATAGCTTCGATTCACTACTGAACTGGTGTAGGTTGCCCTGGCATCACTAAAGTCATGCGTTGAAACCCATGACGTTGCTGTGTAATCCGCTGATTCACTCATTGTTATTCTTCTTTCTTCTTATCTTTCAATTTCTTCGTAAGTTCCTAAGATGACAATCCGTTTACGTTCTTTTTTTGAAAGGCGATCCAATCTTTTCAATCTTTCAAATTCTTGCTGTTCTTCAGCATTTAAAGGTTTTGGGTCTGGTTTTGCTCGAATGTTTTTCACTTATTTAATGATATCACACGGAATAGACGGAAACACCTTGCCTCGGGTATTTCTGCTTCCAAAACACTTTACTCGAATTTCACCAAATGACCGAAGAAGGTCAGCACTCCAGTTTGGACGTTTCAGAATATCAGGATGTGTCAGATCCATCAAAAACTTTTGAAACTCAGGATGTTTGTTAAGTGCCGGATCTGTCCGTTTGGCCATTTTTCCTGTCAAAGCATAGATCATTGTCATTCCAAGCGCATAAAGGTCGCTTTCAGGAATCAATGGTTTTCGTTCCGAAGACAACTGTTCAGGAGGAGAGAAGTGTGCCGTATATCCGATGTTTGAGTCTTTTCTAGTTGGTTTGATCATGGACAACCCGAAATCAATCATCACAGCACCATGACTCTCAGGCTGTAAGATAATGTTCTGAGGCTTTAGATCGCCATGGATCACGCCATTTGCATGAAGATAGTTCAAACCAGCTAAAAGTCGCTCAAACATCCACCCAACATGTTCAGGCTCAATTGCACCCACATGTTTAACTGTTTGTTCCAAAGTTGGACCTGGAACATAACTCATAACAATTGCAAGTGCCCCGTCGTCAAGTTTGAGAACTTCACGAACCGCAGGGAAAGCATAGTGTCTAATATCCCAGATTGCTCTAGCTTCATTCAACATGATCTCTTCATGTTCAGGACTTACTTCAAGACAAGCTTTCAAAACAGCAAGCTTCTTTGTTAAAAGATGCCTAACAACATAGGTTCGCCCAATAGCACCTTCAGCTAGGAACTTGACAATCTCATAAGAACCAACAACCTTCTTACCAACAAGACCCTGACCAAGTTTAAGATCATAAAACTTACGTTTATCAGGATCTAAGAGCGTTTTTCGAGCCATGTCAATTTCTTGAAACAACTCCACGCTCCCTGTAACGTGATCAGGATGGTACTTCTGTGCGAGAACTTTGAAAGCAGCCTGGATCACTTCACTAGAAGCTCTTGGGTCTACATTCAGAACTTGGTAGAGATTGGTCATGATCCATGTTTAACAAAATCACGATTTGATTTTAACCAAATTACTTTTTTACTTTTGTTAGTAACGAAACCACATTTGGACGAACATATTCGTTTCGCCAACTCTCAACTGTTGAACGATATTGTTCTGGAACAAAGTCAGGAGAAAGAAACTCTGTAACAACCTCGGCACCACTTTCCTGAATTTCCAGGACTTCTTCAACGGTAGCATTTTTCATCCGATTCGGGTCTTGGAATCGACCAACGCTGAACAACATAGATGTAAGCTTCAGCTTCGTTGGGAAATTGTTTTTTCATGAGATTATTGAAGAGAAGAGATCAGCGAGCAAGTAACAAGGATAAAGATCATTGCCACGAGTAGAACAAGACCTCGGTTGACTGAAAAGTTTTTGATTTTCTCTCGAAACAGCCACGAATAAGGTTTATCAATTCGTTGTTCTACGAAACGGTTCTTTCTTCGCAGTTTCTCCATTTCAATGTAAAGATCATCTTCTGTCATGATTTATCATCTTCTAGAATCACTTCAAAACGAGTTGGCGATGTTCCATCCGCTTCAACTCGAACCTGAAGGTTCCATACAGGGTTGGTTTCTGATGCTCTCATCCCATTTCTGAGACCTTGAGCTTGTCTGTTCAACTCGACAAGCTTTGCGGGTGTAACAATAAGCACAGGATTAAGCTCTGTCAACCTGCGAACATAGAAATCTCTGGCAAGTCGTAAGGTGTTTGTGTTCATTTCATGAATTTTCCGATGATAAAAGCGAAAAGTCCAATCACAAGAACTGCAAAAATAGCTTCAATTGCAAAATAAGCAACAATAGCCTTGATCAGAGTGGGAAGAAGATCGTTGTTCATATTTGAAGGTGCCTACGATGTTCTAAGAATCGTCTCCATAAATGGTTGGAGCTTCCAACATACCTTCTGCCGTTATTGACATTGAATATGCAATAAACTCCAACCACCTTGTTAGACTTCTTGAGTTGATCGCAGTTAAGCATTTCTCACCCACACACTTAGATAGGCGAGAACCTGCTATTTCTTTTTTGCATTCCGCAATTTGAAGTCCTCGGAAACAAACTTGAAGATCACTCTACCTGTGAAAGCGTGCCGGTTCTCAGGGTTGTACTGAACAAACCTCTCATGCACAGGCTTGATCACGTAACCCTCTCTGATATGCCCCGGATAGAGCACAGAAGGCCCGTTCCTGAGCTCTTCAAGCTCAGGTTTCCAGGGGCCTCTGTAGAGCTCAGGAACAAGTTCCAGTTCCATGATGTTTGCGATCAAAACCACAAGGTCCCAATCAACATAACGGCCCAAGGAAGGACTGTAAATGTCGAACAGACGGAAATTGGCTCCTGTGTTTACTCCATATTTGAGATCCTGTACCTGTCCATATACCTCACCATACAGAACGAGATCCCAGGTTGGAACATTGCCAACATAAGAGTCCAGTTGGAGGTTCTTGAACTTGTACACAAGGTTGATGTTCTTGGCGACATTCCACCAAAGGTTTCCTTCGGTTCCATCTGGACGAACATACTGAGCCTTGACACCTGTCCTGGAGCCAACCCAGAGACGACCATCACGGAAGCAGAACCGTGCGTTTGCTCCATGAATCTTCTCGGTGAGAACGACCTCTTCACCCTCTGGAATCACGTACCTGTGCTTTGGCCATCCTTCGATGTCCGTGTAACAAGGCATGTAACCAGGATCACGCTCGTTGTCTCCTCTGGTTGAGAGCCTGTCACCCTCGTCTTCGTACTTGGTCACACCGATCCTGTCGGCAACGTGTGTGCCAAGAGGGATGTTCTTGAGTTCTTCCTCAGTGAAGAGAACACGAGCAGGAATGGTAAAACCATTCGAGAAAATTCCCCTGAGACGTACAGCATCAACTCGGTGTCCAGGCTTCAAACCAGAATCCTTGACAACTGGATGCTCTGGATCCATTGGAAGAACAGAATCGGGAGGAAGAAAGACCGCAAGATCACCTTCCTGATAAGTTCCAGTTCGGAAAATCACGTTCTGCCCATAGATTTGTGTAATAGAAAGAGAATCGGCATTTGGATGTTTTCCAAACTTTCCGATCTGAACCAGATGTACTAGCCAATCACTCATAGTTCCCTACTTGTATCACAACCGAAACAAAGTTCAACCTTTTTTTGCTGCTTTTTCTAGTTCGTCTGCTTCAATCAAATAAAGATTTTCTTGCCATAAAACCTTATAAACAAAGGTTTCTTGAGCAGTGTACTTAAATTTGTCCTTTTTAAACAAAGCCAGAAAATCAACAACTAAGAAATGGCCTGGGGCGAGGGCGTGTGGCTCGACATGAGTAAAATCCATTGAGTTCTTGGTTAGTTTATAACCCGTAACAGGACGAGAAGTAGAGATTAGTTTTCCTCGAACATTTCTTTTTTTGGTCTGGAAAGCAAAAGCTTGCAGCTTGTTTAAAGACTGAGAACGATCCTCAAACTCAATCCAAGGGGAATCTACTTCTCCATTCATTAGATTGACTCAATCCGAATCGATTTGGAATCCACAAAAACAATCTCCCCGTCCGTACAAAGGGCAAAAATGCTTTGTGGATTACCAGAAAGAAGTTCGGCTACTTCCAGGCAAGTTCCCTTACCATAATAACAAGTATACCATTCCCTCCTCATGGTGTCGGGATTGATGAACCCAACTTCTGTTGGACTTGTGAACAGGAACTTGAACTTTCTTAGCATTCCCTTCCTCCCTCTTCTCTGGTAATGTTCCACTAAATGAGAACAGTTCTCATTTTAATGTTTATGATATGTTCTAGGACAATGAATACAGCAATTTCTTCTCAATCTGCGATATTCTTCTTCGGCACAATATCTTCGGAAACAAGTGCCTGTTCCATGTTCTACACAATCTTTACACCGATTGTCAATCAACTTTCTACACCGAACGCACTTCTGGTGTGATGCAATGTATTCAAATGGTTGACGTTCTTGTGGATTCGTACATAAATCATTACTCAGGTATTCCCATTCATGAAAACCCATCCAACAAAGGAATCTATTCCAGAGTTTCATAGGTTCCTTTATGAGTTTGGGCAATGAACACAACAGTTCTTATGTTTTGAAGAACGATCAAGATGTTTCCACATTTTTCTATAACAATATCCAGTCCCGTGCTGAACACAATCAATACATCGAAAGTCTTCTTTTTTACCACAACGCATACATTCACGATATTCTGCAAAATTAAAAACAGTATTGGTTAATGTTTCAGGATCTTGTCCTTCTCCAATGCCTGTTGGATTTGCACAAATATGATTAAATGGATAGAAAGGAGGGCCTTCCGCAAGGGATCTCCAATCATGTCCAATCCAACACAAAACTCGTTTCCACCAACTTAGTGTTTTCATATGGTCCACATCTAGGATTCGAACCTAGGTCTCTTCTTCTCCAGAGTCGCGAGTTCTGGGCCTCTTCATATCTTGGCCTTCGATATGGTTTGGCAGAAGTGTCCTTCCCGTAGACGAATGCGGTTGGCCTTCGTGTGCGGACTTGAACCGCTTTGCAAGATTTTGGGTAACAACCCTCACCGCAATCCACCTTTGACATCGATAAACAGAATTCCTGGGGTTCTGTCAACTACCTGTCAACGATCACGAAGAAAAGGCTACCGAGAAAGGGAGTCGAACCCTATGTTTCCGTTTGATACCTGTTTTCATCATACACTGACTTGATCAGGTTCAGTGTGGTAGACACGTTTGCAACCATGTTTCCCAGCGACTAGACAGGCATAACAGCGTATTAGACCTTTATACGACTCGGCGTGGATCCAGATAGAGGAATCGAACCTCTTCCTACCGATTACTCCTTTCGTTTCATCGGTTGTGCAGTATGCCGTCACACTCACCTGGAACAAAGTGGGCTCCTTTTAGGTCATGCCCAGGACCGGCTTCGTGACAACGCATCAGGAGTGGTTGGTTAAGGTTCCGGACCCTTGTTTCAACGTACCATTATTGGATTTATATCCAATAATCAGGCACTCCGATTCCATTGCCCATCTACCCAATCTACCAATTTTACCTATCCATTAGTGTGTTGAGCGAACGAGCTTCTACGCAGACATTTTTTGTTCTTTCCTGTTTGACCTGTTAATCAGGTCGGTTTGTTTAGAAGGCTGGGGTTGGTAGTCTTGGATCCACTTCCGGTCCACCCCTTGGGACTTTCAGTTTTCCCTGCGATTGCAGAGTGGCGCTTCACTTCGTTCGTTTAAGGGAGAGGGTAGCGCCATCCACCCACATCTCCCCGAGTCTGTCCTTTAGGGATTCCACAAGCCCAGACAACCTGTGGCACCTTTACATTTTATCAACCGAGTTACCTATCCTCCGTTGACCTCCAGCCTTGTATCGGCTTCCGGCCTTATCCGTCGTTTATGTTTTAGTTCTATCTCAGTTTGCCTTCGGGGTCAAGGACTTTTTTTCTTCCGAAGCTTTTTTCTTTCTGCTTCGTCCCCGTCGATGAATGTAACCTACCTCATCTTCTCGTTTGAGTCAACAATCTTTTTCAAAAAAATGAGGTTGGTTCTCTAAAATTATTTGGTCTCTTCAACCGGCTTGATTTTAGAGAAATTCTTGAATATCGAATTCGAGGATAATAAAGGATCTATCGGTATTTACAGCAGTTTTTGAAACCACCCAAAAGGCAATTTTCAAGAACCAAACAATCCGTAACCACTAACAGTATTCATGATATTAGAAATGTTTTAGCTCTTTTCCCATGACTATAGAATAATTCACGGTTCATAAGGAGTCAATAGTTAAATCCATGGTAATGCCAAACTTTCAACGGGAGCCGGTGCCACCCCCACCAATTCCATCCACCACCAACAAGCCAGCACAAGAACCTCCAGAGGCCCAACAGAGCCCGGAAGAAACACCAGACATAGCAACCCCTCACCCCGAACCAATTGGCCCCAGAACGAATATAAAGTGCCAGAACAGTTCGATGGTTCATTCCTTTGAATATAACGATAAAGATCAGACTTTAAGGGTTTACTTCAGAGGCGGACAGATTTATGATTACTTTTTTGTTCCGCAAAACATTGCGGATGAATTCAAGAGAGTGTGTGAAGATCCAGCAGAGAGTGCTGGTAAATGGTTTGCAAGAACAGTCAGGAAGACTTTTGAGTATCAGAAAGTTGCTTGATATTTAAACAAGTGAAAAACTTAAAGCAGTTTTATTCGTTTTTATGCGAAGAAGAACAGTTGATCCCATCGAAATCAACCGAGGAGTTTTCAATCGAAAAACTCAAAGGGTTTCAAACTTCCAACCAAGTTCGTGCTTATTTGAATAATGTTTTAGGACAGGCCGGGGCTTCTGGCATGTTCCGTGCTATCTGGATTGTCAACGAAACCCAGATTATTAAAGTTATGAAACACAGCAATGATACCCTCCAAAACGAAAAAGAGGTTCTAAATGCTCAATGTCTTGGAGAACGATTTGCACCAAAAATTGTTGACTATCATCCACAATATTTGTGGATTTTAGAAGAAAGACTTGCGCCACAGAAAACTTCGGCTTTATTTGACGCTTTTGAAAATCTGCTTCATTACAGATTTAAAACTTGGGAAGAGTTAAAGATATTCTTTCATTATAGCACTGATGTTGAACGTTATGGAGACTATGAAGACGAATTTACTCATTTCAGAAGTCTGTATGACAGATTGATTGCTGAAAATGAATGGTTTATAACACTAATGAACCACCTAGAGAAATGCGATGTTAATGCATCAGATTTTCATGATGAGAATTGGGGAATCAGACCTTCAACGGGAGAGGTCGTTCTTCTTGACCTTGGCTTTTAACTTGACCAGTTTGATAGATTCAAACCATGAAGAAAAAAGAATTATTTGCGGATCAACCAATTAATATCATGAATGCTGTAAACACAGCCTTTCTCGGCACAAAAAGCCTTGACAGCGTTCGAGACTGAGGTCCACGGCCAATCATCACCAAACACCACACCGCCAGGATGTAAAATATCCCAATAAGCTGTAAGGTCATCATAAACATCTTTTTCGTCGTGGCTCCCATCAATATAAATAAGTTCTGCTTGGAGATTGAAGTCTTTAAGGTAGGAAGCTCCGATTTGACTTGGCATCGGTAACGGAACAACAATGTCTGAAACTCCAGCCTGGACCATGTTGGTCAAAAACCTTCTATAGAAGGTTGGATAACCATTCTGAAGTTCAAGATGTCCAACGAGATTAGGATCTCTCCAGTGTTCTTTTGAACCCAACCAAGTGTCAATGCAAACAACCGAAGTATTTGTTAATCCAAGAGCCTTGCATGAAGATCCCATGTTGGCCGCACTTTGGCCCATCCAACTTCCAACTTCAATAATCAAAGAAGGTTTGAGTTGTTGAATCAAAGCAGGAAAAATTTGCCTATCTCCATTCCAACCCCACAACTTTGTTCCTTCAACCGGAACAAATCCTTCAAAGGCATCAGGAAGACTCAAGGTCTTTAAAAGTTCTTGCTTGTTCATCGTCTGTTTAAGTCTTTCAATGAAATACAAATGGTTTTTCCGACTTTTGGAATTGGAGCAACAGTATATTGATACCGGGAAGTAAAAGCCTCGCCCATGTTCTCAATCTCTTTGATTGCATCAAGTGAGTAAGTTATACTAAAAGTAAACTCTCCACCATGATTGATACGATTTTTTTCTCTAGCTTGTAGCAAATCTCTCACATTCATCAATTTGCCTTCTGCCGAGTTCCTACAAGTTTTCCAGAAACAGGATCACGAGAGATAACAACCTCATCTTCAGATTCAACAACCTCTTCTTCGTCTGTGGCAAGAGTTGAAGCAAGTTCTTGAGCCTTTGCTAAAGCCTGTGAATGGAACTGTTCAGCCATGTCATTCCAACCACTCACGTAACTCTCAGACAGAATCAAACCACCTTCTGTCTTGTCGCTTTCTTCAAGACGAACTGCTCTCATGTGGTCTACAAAGTTTGTCTGAGTCAGAATTGACAATTGAAGAAGTTCGCGAATCTGACCAATAACTTGATCTGTTAGTTTTAATTCTTTTTTCGACATGAAGTTAGAATGTTGGCTTGCCTTGCTGTTGTTCAAGTTTTTTCTGAAGCTGTCGAAGAATATCTTTTGTTTCCTCATCAATCGCTTCTGGAATCTCTATGTTAATTGCATAGAGCAACTGTCCTCTGGTTTTGTCTCTTGGTGATCTTGGAAGACCTTGTTCTTTCACAGAGATCAACAATCCAGGACGAGCATGTTCTGGGATTTTAAGTTTTTCAACTTTACCAGTTAATGTTGGAACTTCTACAACTCCTCCAAGGATTGACATTGGATAAGAGATATAAAGTTCCTTAACCACGTTTCCGCCTGGAAAAACTTGAAATCCTGGGGGAATATCAACATTCACATGAATGTTGACCAAGTGTTTCTTGCCATCAAGATCAATTTCAGTTTGTAAGATGCTACCAATCGAGATTCCTGCTGGAATCTTAACAGTTACAACACTTGTTTTTGTGGTCTGGACTATTTTTTGATGTTCAAGAAAAGATGAGTCAACAACGGTAACTTGAACTTCTTTACTTGCTCCTTCGATAATTTCTTGAAAAGAAAGAACCACTTCTCCATTGACCTGAAACATGTTCTTGTGAAAGAACATGTTCATTATATCTTCTTCTGTTGGAACTCTCACAGAACGATGAAAAGAATCAAAGTCAACTCCTTCCTTTCTTGAAAGGTCATAAGAAGCCCTTTTTTCTGGATCCGAAAGAACTCGATGTGCTTCGTTTATTTCTTTAAACCTCGCTTCCGAGGAAGAATCTTCAGGATTCCTGTCAGGATGATACCTGAAAGCCAATGTTTTGAAAGCTTTCTTGATTTCCTCTTGAGAGGCAGTTTCGGAAACCTCAAGAACTTCATAGTAACTCTTGGTTGACATTTACGGCTTATTCCTCTAGTTCTTCACTAACCGGAGAACCATTTGCATCAAAGCCATATTTGTTTTCCAACACATTCAAAGCTTTTTGAAAGCTCTCCTTGTTTCTGAGGCGACTGCGTTCAACTCGCATAAATCCAAGAAGGCCATAACCAGCAATGTCACGATAAGGACTTTCTCCCAAAGCATCTTTATCGGTTGCAATTCTTTTCATCTTATCAAAGATACGGACCAATGCTAAAGCATCACCATATTGATTCGGCTGGATTCCATTTGGGTATAGAATGGTTAAAAACTCCCCAGCATCATCAAATGCAGACCCATAAGCTTTGTTCTTGACATCTACCAAAGCACCAACGGATCTTCCAAGTTCTTCATAATCTCCCATTTGTTTTTTTCCTTTAGATGCAGTATAATTGGCGTTGATTTTAGAATTAACTTCTCGTTCAAATATAAAGAACGAATGAGTTCCGTGAAACTCATGTTCTAAAACTTTCCAATCTTGTCCATTGGGTTTAGGAAAAACAGTGTCTCCATCCCACTTCTCATTAAGAAATGTTAGATACATACGAGATGCCAACGGAAGAGCTTGACTATAGAGTGTAGCTCCGCCAATTATCATTACCTCACCACCTGGATTCAGGTATTCTGCTTTTGCAAGCCCCTCTTCAAAAGAACGAACAACCCATATTCCTTCTTGTCGCTGCATTGTAGAACTTATAACAATATTCCAACGATATGGAAGAGGTTTTCCAATACTTTCAAAGGTTTTCCTACCCATCAAGACAACCTTGCCTTTCGTTAAAGATTTAAACCTCTTTAAGTCTCCAGGTATCTTCCACCCCGGAAGCTTGTTGTCTTTACCAATAACTCGGTTTTGAGCCATTGCAGCAATGATAGATATTTTAGACATGTTATCAATATTTCCTTTTTAAACCAGCCTTGCGAAGCTTTTTCCAAATTAGATTTCCATACACATGGTCCAAATAAAACACATTTCCCACGGGAAGTTGCATGGGTTGAACCGAAACAATTTCATGAGCAATTAAAGAAGGGAATGTCTTTCGTATCATCGGAAACGTAAACTTTGAAAGATTTGATGTTTTTTGATTCTTTAAGATAGTCTCAATTTGCTTCTCTTTGAACATGCCAAAGAGTCTGCAACGAATCTACCCAAGATGGACATCTTACGTTTTAAAATGACATAAGGAGAGCATGTTAACATGCTCTCCTTATATTCTTCATCAATCTCTGTTTCTCTTACTTTTCACGCTCTTCTGTACGGACCCAACGTGAAGTTACCTGTGTGGTCGGACACCCGAGAAGGGGGCGCTGGCGGCGCTTCTGAGCGTTTTCGCTCCCCTTGCCCTTGTTCTTGCGATTACCACCTCGATCCGTCCGCTGATCAATCCTGAAGGCTTCTTCCAGCCGTGCCTGGATCGCGGCCCTTTCCTCAGCGGACTGTTCGAACTTTCCTCGCTCCCAAGGAAACTCCACATTCTCTCCCATGATGCCACGAGTCATGGAGCTCCAGTATTCTGTCTTCCAAGACTTCTCAGCCTTGTAGTTGCTGTTGCTGTACCATACGTTCTTGTGCCACTCGCCAAGGTTTTCGTTCAGGATATAAGTCGCTCCCGTTCCGTCCATGAACACCATCTTCGAGTAACCAATGTATGCCTCAAGCATTGCCCGATGGAAATCGTGCTTCACAGCGAGAAGAGGGTTGTTGTAAGCCTCTCCGAACTTCCGCGCAAAGACTGCGGTGTCTGACTCAGCCTCGGAAGTTTCGTTAACAAGCTCACGGATCACACCATTGTGAACCATTCCGAGCTCACCCTCACGAATCCAGAAGGGATGAGTGAGCTCCTTGCTTACCGCACCATGGGTACGGATTCGAAAGTGAATCACAAGCTTGCGAAGCGGACCAACCTGCTGAATTGCATCCCAGAGTGCATCGAGAGTCATGAGGCCCTTGACGATGTGAACCTTTCCGTCCTGGGCATACATGAAACCTGCACCATCGGGGTTGTTATCCCACATGACCTTGAGTTGTGACTTGGAAAACTGAACCTTCTCGGGCTTTAGGGCGATGATGCACATTGGGGTGTTTCTTTCTTCTAGTTGTTGGTTTGTTGTCCCTGACTTCTGAACCTACTATAACCGATTTCTGATTTAGTTCAAGAAAATTCGACCATAGTAGGTTCAGAAGTTTTGGTTGTTCGTTCTTTCAGTCTTCAGCACTTCCGTACTTTGCTTCGTACCGCGCCACCATGGCTTCCCATTCGGCATCATAATTTGCTTGACGCCTTACCAGTTCACCCGCTGAAGGCTCAGGGTTGAAAACGGGAAGATTTGGCTTGGTATCATCCTTCCAACTTTCCAGGTTGGAAGGATACGAGCGAACAGGTACACGGTAAAGTGGACGGTCTTCATCGTCCCCATCCCAAGTGTAACCTCCACCCGAATATCCTGTGTAATAGCTGCTTGTATAGGACCACTTCTTGTATGAGTCCCTGAACGAACCATTTGAATACCAGCAGCCATTATCCCATTGTCCAGACTTTTCGTTGATGATCATGTGATCACCATCGCCAGTCAGAAACACAAGCTTCGACCAACCAATCTCCCCTTCAATCTTCTTGTGCTCTTCAGGGTTTGTGAGAGCCTCAAGAGGATCGGGATACCTGTGTGCAAGGATCTTCGCATAAAGCGAAGTGTCACTCTCTTCGTCGCCGGGTGCAGCCGTTCCAAGTCCTGAGATGATTCCATTGTGAACCATCCCCATTTCTCCCTTGACAATCCAGAAAGGATGGGTCAGTCGAGGAGAGATTGCTCCGTGGGTACGGATTCGGAAGTGCATGACAATCTTTCGGTGATTGCCTACCCGGTTATAAGCTTCTAGAAAGCTCTCAAACGTCATGAGCCCCTTGACAATCCGAACCCGTCCGTTATCAGCGAACATGAGCCCTGCACCGTCATCGTTGTTGTCCCACATTGCCTTGAGAGTCTTCTCAGGGATAACGGCTCCAGCAGGCTTTAGCGCAATGATACACATTTTCGTTTTCCTTTGGTTTTGGGTGGTTTCAGCCATCCAGTGAAACCACTATACATCTTTTGTTTGTTAGGGTCAAGAAAAAAGTTTAGAAGTCAATCAGGTCAACATCAACCTGCCAGTTGTCTGGATCGTAGTCCAACATTCCAAACTTCTCATCATATTCCCGATGGTAGGTGTAGCTGTGATTTGAATACCAACAACCATCCTCCTCATTCCAGTGTCCCATGTGCCCGTTGAGGATTTGGACACGGCCATCTCCGTTCATGAAAACAAGCTTTGAGAGCCCGATGTCCACAAGAACGTCAACACGATTCTTGAGATTCTCCATGGCGGTCATGGGATTGTTATAGCGACGCTGGAGAACCTGAGCATAGGTCGAGGTATCGCTTTCCTTCTTTCGTGGCTTGACCGAAGGAATGATTCCATTGTGGACCATTCCGACGTTGCGACGAATCCAGAAAGGATGAGTGAGATTCTCATTAGCTGGACCATGAGTCCGCCAACGGAAGTGAACAACCAGTTTTTCATTACGAACTTTCTGGTACGCGAGATAGAGTTGCTGAAAGGTCATGAGACCCTTGACAACCATGAGTTTGCCATCCTTGGCGTACATGAGACCAGCACCATGTGGATTGTTCATCCACATGTTGAAAAGGTTGTCATCTGAAACTTCGGAACCCGCAGGCTTTACAACGATGATGCACATGAACCTCTTGTATCATCTCTGTTATGCCTTGTCAAACTAAAAAACGATTCCAAACTTTCTTTTTTTTAGCTTAGGTCATAAGGATTAGAAGAGAACTGAACAGCACAACGATGATGTGCTTGAATTTCAGACTTGACAAATTCTCGAAACTCAGAACTGGAATCAAAGTTGTACACTTCTCCATCATTTCTACGAACCTTCCAGGTTTCAAGTTGATCCAGAACATCCAACTTGTTGAGTAGAATTTCGTCTACTCCGTTCATTTGGGCGGCTTTGATAACTTCATCAATGTTCAACCAATTACACTGTCGAGGTCTTCCGGTAGTTGCTCCAAATTCCTGTCCTAACTCTCTAATTTTTTGAAAAATGGAACCGTTGGTTGAGCCAAAATCAGGTTCAAACATATCCGCTCCTACATAGGTTTCATATGCTTTCGCGACACCATAGACACGTCTAATTTGTTTATGATTGAAACCATTCAAGAGCACGCTTCCGATTCCGCAATGACTTGAAGTTACAAAAGGATATTTGCCCCAATCCACATCCAGGTAGAAACCCTGAGCGCCCTCAGCTAGAACCAGCCTGTTTTTGTCGCCTTGATAGAACTCTTCATGCATGTCAACAAGAAACGGCTCTAGTTCAGGACATTCCTGAGCTTGGGTGCCTTTCCTTGCATACTTGTCACGATAGCAAGGCCCGTTCCCCGTTCTGGTTGTCCCGATAGAGGTATCTTTCCCATCTTCTTCCAAGTGTTCAGGTTGAATCACATGAGCGTTTCTAGCAACACGAAGATGTTTCCGAACATCAATACCACCTTGCTCCAGGTAGTCAATCTCCTGGAACAGTTTGTCTTTGTTGATGACACAACCGTTACCAATCACGGATGTGATGCCATAGAAGACTCCTGAAGGTATTTGATGCGTTACAAACTTCTTGCCTTCGTGATAGATGGTATGACCTGCATTTCCACCTCCGTTAAATCTAAGGGAGTGGGTATATCTGTTCTGACTCGCAAGAAAATGAGAGACTTTACCCTTCCCGCAATCTCCACGAGACAAATCAAGAATCACGTCAATTTCAACTGTCATTTCTTGTTTTCCTTTCTGAATCATGGTTGATCAGGCAAAACCATGTAGGGTTCATAGTTTCCGTCAAAGTCGTAGACCAACCTAACGTATCCAGCAGATGTTGAAACACGACAGGAGTAGTTGCGACCATCAGGAGATGGCTCACAGTTGAACAAACGACCATGATGATAACCAGCCCATCTCTGGGCGTTTGCTGTCATGGCTTGTCTGGCATTCACAGGTGGAGCCATAATACTCAGAGACATGACACAGGTAGAACTGAGAGTCAAGATGTACAGAAGAACGATCACGAGCGGATGTCGTTCTGGAACCTTGGATAACCAGTTCTTAGCTCGGGTTGCAAACGGCACCACGGGAACGGTTGGAGGAGAAGGCAAGCGATATGGCATGGCTTCAAGGGTACCATACTGGATGGTTGGTTGTACCAGAATTATCGGTGTCGATCTTGAAACAAAGCTTTGAAGAGAGTTAAAAATCACACTTGTTGAATGACACAATTTCGCATTTGTCCCAATCAACATCTTTAAGATGTTCTTCGCCAACTTCCTTAATCAACAGAGCTTTGGCCCATTCAATAACATCTTCTTTTGAACTTGGATGACCAAAATCAAATTTAACTCTTCGATCATCAATCATGATCGAATGTCCACAACACCCTGTGTCACAACCGTAATACGAATGATATACAATGATTTTCTTCATTTTTTACCCAATACCATATACACCGAAGCCAAAAAAATTTCCAAACCAAGTAAAAACCATGCCAAATTGGCGATTGTTGGATTTTTCTCCCCAAAGCAAATAAGGCAAAAAAACATTCCACCAAGAACAATCAGGATTTGCTGGTAAAACAAAGAATTGATAAAATAATGAATTGCCTCTAAGACTGCAAATGCTTTTTTCCTCAATCCGAGGATGAAAACTTGAAAATCTGTTAGTTGCCTCTCGTGTATTGGCTTGCTCGTTCTATAAGGTGTGCTCATTGATTTTCCTTTCTTAATTCGCTTGCGAATAATAGACGGGTTTTTCACTGGAAGGAGAAGCAACAACAGTTACTCGACCATTTCTGGTATAACAGATACAGGTCACAAGGTCTCTGCTTTTAGAGCAAGAGTCGATAGTTCCTTGATTTTTAACCATGGCATAGTCAATAACTTTTTGCGGACAAGTCTCGATTGATACCCTGAACAATCAGGTAGGCCAAAAGGCAACCTGAACTCGCAAGTACAATAAGACAAATAGCTGCTACAACATTGTTCAAACTAATAGGATTGTAGCGTTGAAAAAAATCTCTCGCTTTGGTTGAGAAAGGTGTTTTTGGAACAGGTTTAACAGGGGGAGGATCGGGAATTCGATAAGGACTAGGCATGAATTCAGGATAGCACAAACTCTCTTTGACTGTCAACAGTAATCACAGATGTCTTCATCCATTTCAACTTCAAAGATCGTGATACCACCAGAACCATTCCTGGTAGAGACAAACATCCCCTCTTTGGCTGCCCACTCCTTGGCATATTTTTGAGCTTTTTCAAAGTGAACAAAAGCCCTGCTATATTTGGCTATTGTCTTTTTGGCAAAAGAAGTGGTCTCGCTCAAATAAGCCGTGTTGGCATATTCACCGTCGTTGATCGCAACAACATAGATTTTCATACACACAAGCTCCGTTCCTGATTTGTTGGTTGAATCATGGATTAAAGTTCATCCTCTTGCAATTTTCTGAAGTTATCAGTATGAAATCCGTATATTACTTTTCCATTTTGGTTTACGACAATACAGTGTCCAGGCATCTGTAGTATCTCTCCAAGAAAAAGAACACGTTGATTAGGAAGAAACGTGTGTGTGGGATCTTCGCCTTGCCATGCAACAAGCTCATGTTGCTTGAAAGGGCATCTGTATTTTTTCATTATACCGCCACTTCTCCCTTGATTGCAGGATGGCTCTCATAACCAACCAGTTTGATGTCTTCTGGTTTGAACAGGTTGATGTCCTTGATCTCAGGGTTCAACCAAAGAGTTGGAAGAGACAAAGGTTCTCTTGAGAGTTGTTCCTTGACTTGCTCAATGTGAGTTTCGTATATGTTCATGGTTTCCAAAATCCTATGTATTCGACTCTTGGTCTTGTGCTTCTTCCTTGAGATGGCATGTCAATCTTGATTGATTCCTTCATCAAATAATCCCACAAAAGATGCATTGTACCAGGGTTGCTGACAAGCACAAACACTTCATTCGGAATAGCAACAGTCTTCACCCAATCATACATGAGTGACCAGTCTTCAAGATCCCATTTTGTTGTACCATATCCAGCAGTTTCAGGATACGGTGAATCAAGATAAACAAAATCTCCTTTTGTTGCTTGTTGGGCAGTTAGAAGCCAATTTCCATGTTGATAGGAATGTTTACCCCATCCGGTACCATAAGACTCTTCCAAACGCCTCAATAGAAACCGAGGATCTCCTCCATTTCGAGCCGTATTGATTGGTGTGGCAAAAGTGCCATCTTCATTGGTTTGCCACCTATTTCCCCAAGCCGAGTATAAACATACCAAAAAACGCAGAGCTTGGTCCCTCTCGGAAACAGAGTTGAATTCGTTGTCTTGGAGATTTCGATATAATCGAACTTTTTCTGGTGATACATCGGTCAATGTAGGAGGCTCTACAGTTCCATTTAGCCAGTATTGATGTGCTGCAATCAACCATGGATTCAAGTCTCCAAGTATTTGCTGGCTATCAGGATATGTTTCTGCTATTTGACGCGACACAATGCCAGTGCCAAGAAAAGGCTCAATCCATTTTCCTTTGCCATCCCATTGTTCAATAAAGGGCATCAAGTCTTTCAGTATTCTTGTTTTAGCACCATTCCACGGAAAAGGCGGTTTTATTGTCATGATGTTGCAACCCATTTCTTGGCAAGCCTTTGAATCCACAAAATGAATTCATCAACGGTCATTTGTGATTTTGCGATGTTACAAACTCGACAACAGGCAACACAGTTTTCGACAATATAGCCTTTACTGTTGTCCCTTCTATCAATTCCATTGTAAATGTATTTGCTTCGTTTGAAGCAATGATTGCCATTTTTGTATTTTAACCGTTTTGGTTCTATTCCGCAATAGAAACAATTTTGCTGTGTCAATTCTTTGAACTGTTCTTCTGTTAGCGCAAACTCATATCCTCTTTTTTTTGCTGAATACTGGTAATCATGTAAAACATACTCAAATGCTATGTTTTCTTTGATGTTGCCTTCATGCAGCCTTTTTAGTCTATCCTTTTGGGAACAACCGCAAGAAACAACATGTCCAGCCATCAAATTAGAGTTTTCTGCTTTTTTATAGTTGCCACAGTCGCCATATGGTTATATTGTGTTTACGTGTGGGCAAACGTATAATAACTATATAGCAACATCAGCTTTAAGCGTGGAATGAGAAGAATAATTCAGCAATTTTATATGCTCGGGCTTAAAATCATCAATATTTTTGATTGTTGGATCAAGCCACAATTGAGGTAATGGAAGAGGGTTTCGTGTGAGCTGTTCTTGCACAACAGACATATGCCCTTCGTATATGTGTAAATCTCCAAAGGTATGAATGAACTCACCGACCTCTAGATTCGTAACTTGAGCAACCATGTGTGTCAACAGGGCATATGATGCAATGTTAAATGGAACACCTAAAAAGGCATCGGCACTTCTTTGATAAAGATGGCAACTAAGCTTGCCATTCATTACATGAAATTGCATCATTGCATGGCATGGTGACAATGACATTTCCTCCAGTTCTGCTGGGTTCCAAGCTGATACAATCAATCTTCTGCACTTTGGCATTTCTTTAATTCGCCCAATCACTTGATGGATCTGATTGATAATCCGAACTCTGGGTACTTTATTCCCGGTATCGATTACCTTAAATGTCCATCCTTTGTAAGATGGTTTTGTGCCTCTAATGCAAGCACATATACTTGATATGTCCATCTGCCTATCTCTGGCAAACTGGTTCGCATTCATAAACACAAATGTTTTGCCTTTTGGCGAAGTTGCCTCAACAAGCTTTGCTCGACTTGTGTTTATGCGTTGTTGAGTTTTACCAGACCAAACACAAGTTTCTGGGCCATATCTGTTGGATGCAAAATAATCCTTATCCAAGGAATAAGACAAAGGATCAGCTACAAAAGAATGCCAACCCGAAAGGTTTCTGACATCTTTTTGAAAATTGGAAAACACATGCCATCTTGGGTCTACATGAACTCCTTTTGCACCATACCATTGATAATCTTTTCTTGTAGGGTTGTAACATCGCTGCAAAATTCCCATCCAGATATTTTGCAATTGGCGATAATACGGATCTCTTTTATCGAATTTCCCTGGCGTGCCTATTCCACAAACGGTTGGCGTATAATCAACCGTCAGTTTTCCATGATGAGGAATTATCGACTTTGGTATCAATTTGATTGATTCCCATCTCGTCCATTGTTTGCCATAGATAGGGCCGAGATAACCGTCTTCATCTTGCCATTCATCCCATATTCCGACACCATATTTTTCTTTCAGAAATTTGGCGTTAATGTTACCTTCTAGAAACCACAAAAGTTCCCCAACAACACCTTTCATCCACAATTTTTTTGTTGTAACGGCTGGAAACCCTTTGGATAAGTTATATCTGTTCTGATAACCAAAAACAGAATAGTACCCTTCCTTGGTTCTTCCGTTGGATATGAACTCTCCGTTATCTATGATATAACGAAGCATGTCAAGATAAACACGCATTATTATGCCCGCCTCTTTGTTCCGATCAAAGGAATAATCACAATTGTTCCTTTCTCCACCATGTTGTTTAGTCGCTGAATAGCGACATCAGGAGTAATCTTGTCAACCGCAACGAGAATCCGAATGATATCAGGTAGATCATGTGCAGCAATAAACTTGGGAGTTGCTTTCTTCATGGGAACCGCTTCGGGTAGCATCTCAGCGGTTGGTTCAACAGGCATTTCAGAAGTTGTTGGTTCGTCACTCATAATATTTGTAGAATACATGATGTCCGAAATGATTTTTACCTTATTTACGATCCTTCAGAGAAGGTCTGGTTATGGAAATACCCATGGAAGGTGGATCGTGAAGCGTGTAAGGTTTTTTATTCAAGTTTTTGTTTACTTTCTTGACTATTCCTGCCTGTTTATCTCTTCCCGACGCATCTTCTTCTGAACCGCTAGAAAAACCCACATAGGTATCCCCATATGGAGACTTTCTAGGTGCTCCCCCAACATGTTTTTGTTGCATCTTATCAAGAACGTTTTCAACAACCTTATCAATAAATTCTTTTAAAGGTTCATCTCCCGACCATAGGAGCTTTTTTGAGGCATCGGTGCCACCATTCCCCATTCCAGAACCAACAACAAGACCTGCACCAACTGCATTAACTTCATCCAAGGAATCGTCAACCACTTCGATTCTCTCTGGTTTCCATGTTCCTTTATGAGAAACCACAAAATGACCCTGATATTGATCAGCATCATCTGGGTCAATATGATCCATCTCTGCAACATGTTCTGGGATTCTCGAAGTAAAAACGGCCAAAATTACAGGATCTTGATAGTTGCGCCTATTTCCATCAATCCAATCCCAAGCCATTTCTATTGTTTCCCAAAGATATGTCCCAAGACCAGCCGAACCATTCCCAGGTTCAAAACCATTTGCAAGAATGGTTGGAACAAATTTCTGTTCTGTAACATGGAACCATTTTTTGATTTTTCTAGCCTTATTTTCTTGCATGACATCATTGGCTGGTTGAACATTCCTGAACTTGCTCACGTCATAGACGCTCGTAGGAGCCTCAAGAGGGGCTGTCTTGCCTGTGTACTTCCAGATATACCATGTCACAGCCTGAACAGCTTGGACGGGCACTCCTAGTTCTTTTGCAGCAGTTTGGTAGTCTTGAATCATCTGTGTTCGTTCTTTAGAGTTTGGATATGTTAAGTTTTTCAAACTTACCTTCTCTCCTCTCCAGATATTGATTGCATGACCATCAAGAACCATATCTTTTTCAACCATTTTTGGATCGACCAGAGAGTTGAAGAACACGGTTACCTTGGGACCTGAGACAAGTCCGATATCACCTGTTTCAAGAATTCGTTGAGCTCTTTGGACTTGTCTTGGATAAGCATTGATCTTGGACTGTCCTTGCAAAAGCCTTTCAGCAGCAAGCAAGTTCATTGACCATTTATTCCCAGGAGATAGCACTGCTACTATTCCTGCAACTACAGGAAATGGGAGATTGAACTGTACAGCAAGTTCTTGAACGTCAGTTTTAGCGTTATGATACCATCTTCCCCAATAATCTTTCTCTTCTGGGGTTGCTTGGTTATAAACTTTAATGATGTTTTTTACACCACCATGAGATTCCAACCCAAGCTGATCCACCGACAACCCTGAACGTTTCGGTTCGGTGATCTTTGATGCTTCTTGCTGTAGAACTTCCAACAGGAAGCTTCGAAGTGACTGGTGGGACATGACCCTAAATAGGGTTTTCAGCGAACCAGGAGCTTGAACTTCTCGGTTTCACGGCGCTCCACCTCTTTTCCGATGGCTGCACCCTGAAACCCCTCTGACATTACTTCTTCACCGGACACCGAGAGACGGTATCGACAGAACGACTCAACCAAGTTCGGGTTGACTCGGTTGTTGTGTTCTGCAAAGTCACGAACCATCCAGGGATCCAGTCGAAGGATGTCGAAGCACTTCCGAAGCTTGTAAGCGGTCTCCACGCTTAGGTTCTGGAACGCTACCAGAAACGAAACCTGTGCCACTTCTTCGGCCGAATACTTCATCTGGTTCAGGGCCTTCGGGAGAGTCTTGGGGTCGTTGTCCCGAAGCAGCCATGCCAGCAGGATCACGTAGTTCCTGCATCCCGGTGAGCGAGTTGCAACCTTGAGCCCTGGAAACACCTTGTCCCACATCCGACAGTAGGTCAGGAGCTCCAAGAAGTAGGTCACACTCTTGGAAGACTTGATGCCCTTCAAGAACTCATCTCGGATCCGCTCACCAGACACCCCGGAAAGGCTGTTGTCGTTCATGATCGCAGCCTGGGTTTCAGACTCGATCTCATATCCCAGCTTTGCAGCAAACCGCAGGGCACGAAGGATACGGAGCCTGTCTTCGTTGAACCGCTCCACGGGATTCCCCACGGTACGGATCACGCCTTCCTTCATGTCCTGGATTCCGCCCACATAGTCCACGATCTCTTGAGCTCCGATATCGTAGAACAGGGCGTTGATGGTCAGGTCCCTTCGGAGAACGTCCTGATCGATCGAAGTGAACACCACAGAATCAGGGCGCCTGCCAACCCCCACGTCTGAGCGGAAGGTGGCAATCTCGTACTCATCGCTGTTCTCCGTGATCAGCTTGATCACCCCGAACGCCTTGCCAACTTCCAGGATTTTCCACCCCATCGTGTTTCCGAGAATGGCAATCACCTCGTCAGGGGTTGCGTTGGTTGCGAGGTCGATGTCCTTGGGAGACACTCCCAGGTAAGCATCACGAACCGCACCACCCACCACGTAAAGCTCTTTGCAGGCGAAGAGAAACTTCTGAGCAATCTGATGCACGGGCACCGGGAGCTTCATCTGAAATGGAAGGCGGATCGGATTCATACTCGGGTTCTACCACCTGAAACTGCCAAAGTCAAGGACTGTCGTTGATTTCAAGAATCTCTGCTTCAAGCCAGCCGCTACAGACTTTATTAAGTTCGTACTTGTAAGCTTCGGCGCTGCTCAGACTATAGAACAGTCTACCTGACCGCTTGAGCTCTTCAAGATCGACTGAGTTGTCACGATAGGACTTGATGAACACAAGAAACACTAAGGTTACTCCGGAACGTTGGCCAGTTCTGCAAGAACATCAGCATGACAGTCCTTTGGAGCGCACCAACAGGCAAGAAGCTTGCCTTTGAGTTCTGGAAGTTTAGCCATCAGATCCGGCCTGGACTCCAGGTATTCCTTGAACCTTGCGATGTTCTCTTCTCTGGTCCCTTCCTTGAATGGATTGTGCCAGATTGAGTGATGGGGAACCTTTGGGTTCCACCTGCCCACATATACGTCATAAGGCTCTCTCATGCAATGAACAACAAGAGGATGTGTCATTGTTAGAGTCTCCTAGATGTGTCGATACACAACATCAGGTTTGCCAGCTTCATATCTTGCTTTTGCATCGATCAGTTCTTGAGGCCATTGTTCTTCTGGGGTTGAGTTGGCTTGTTTTGCATAGACGCTTTGTTGAGGATCAAAGAAATCGATGGGTGTGTACTTCCAGCCTTGAGGAGCATAATCGTCATTGAAAGGTTCATGACTTACAACCTTGAACCCAAAACGTTCATAGAAACCAGTAAGAAATCCATCAAAATGATCAAGTTTTACACCGCCGTTTCTCTTTGCGGCTTTGATTAGTTCTCCACCAATTCCCCCAACTCCCGTGTTGTTATGAACAGCCACAATATCACCATCCGATTTAATGGCAAATCCAGCATTATATCCATTAACTTTAAATAATTGCATTTTCGCAAGTTCTGCCACTGAATAAGGCGTAAGCATTTCGGAACGTTTACCAGAAGTAAGCGATCGAAAAAAACTTTCCGGGTTTGGTTGTTCCCATTGATCTGTCTTGATCAAACTAACCAAACTATCTGAACCTGAATTCTGTCCAACTGAATCCTCTGTTAAAAATCCAGATTCGGTTAGATGGTTGTGTTGCCAGTATCTACGAGAATACTCTTTAAGACGCAATGGAGAGATAAAATCTTCCATGAGAATTTGATGCGTCAAACGTTTAATATATTCATTAATTTGTTTGCTTGAATGGGTCATGTTCTGTAACTATCAATTTTATTTCAAGAGCTCAGAACTAAGAGTGGTTCTTTCCCAAGGATAATGAGGAAAGCCAAAATGACCAAAAGTTGCAGTTTCAGCAAACCTTGGTTCTCTAAGCTGAAACTTGTCAATAAAGAAACTTGGAGTTAGTGGCATCAAGTTCCTGATCCTTTGTTCCACTGCTGCTTCATTACAAGAAGAGAGCTTCGTTCCCATAAAATCAATGTTGAAAGAAACTGGTTCACTCTTTCCGATCACATATCCGAGTTGAACCTTGCATTTACTGGCCAATCCGGCAGCTACAATATTCTTTGCAATATATCTAGCTGCATAAGCACCAGAACGATCAACCTTGGTTCCATCTTTGCCAGAGAATGCGCCACCGCCGACTTCACAGTCGGCTCCATAAGCGTCAACCACAATTTTTCTACCAGTCATACCAGTATCAGCAGCAGGACCACCAAAAGTCCATGTTCCAGCATAGTTGAAAATCATCTCTGGTGGATTTGTCCGATCAAATAAACTCTTGATATTTTCTGGTAAGAAATCCATACTGCTTTCAATTCTTGATCGAATCAATTCTCGAACTTCAGCAAGTGTTAATTTACTGTCATGAAGAGCCGATACAACCACATGAGTTACACGAACTGGTTTGTTCGTATATGAATCATATGCAATCGTAACCTGGGTCTTGCAATCAGCAAAAATTAAATTCCAAGCAAGGGGAGAAACCGCATTCATAATCCAGCGGGCAAGAAACATACCAAGTGGCATCAAGTTTGGAGTTGCATCAGATGCATAACCCCACATAATTCCTTGATCACCAGCTCCTAAGTTTGATGTGGTTCCATCCCCTACGACGGCAGCATTGATTTCTGGGGATTGTTGAGAAATCAGGTTGAGTACCTTGATTTGATCCGCTGAAAACTTAAGTTCTGGACGAGTATATCCGAGAACTTTCGCTGCGTTGTTTACGACACGCACAAGATCAGGTTTTTTGGATGCATTTGTGGTAATTTCGCCTCCAAGAACCGCAATATCATCTTTGACCATTACCTCACAAGCCACTTTAGCTTGTGGATCAAGTATTAAGTGTGCATCAAGTACGGAATCAGCAATTATGTCTGCAACTTTATCTGGGTGACCAGCACTAACACATTCTGTTGTTTTATAAATCATAAGGATTTTTCCAATTCGGCTTTTTCTTCCGAAGAAATTTTCTTCACAATGATTGGTTCAAACCAAATCACAACTTTGAATCTACCCAAATCATACATTGCTCCTTTTATGTTTTGAACAGAGTTGTGTTTTTGATCAGAAGGTAGTTTAAGCCATTTTCCAGTTTTTCTTGTCCATCCTGACAAAAACATTAATATTTCATGAATTCCGTGTCTACCATATTCTTGAAACAACTTTAATGGATCTTGTTTGAGATCATAAATCTGTTCGGATGGAACCTTGGCAATAAAAAGATTATGGCTTGCGCCAAACAATTCTTGTTCTCTTTGTTTTGGATCGGTATAAAAAAATACTCGCGGAACATCGCTAGTATTCATTTCCCTCTTGGAATGAGGGTTAGAACCAACTCTTTCAGGATCCAGCAACAAGGTATCATTAGCAGATCTACTATAGTGATAGAGTGTCGTCACTCCAGTACCAATATCTTCACGAAGATATGTTCGAGCAACTTGCTGAATAAACTCTTTTAGTTCACGGTTTTTCATAAAAATAAATATAAGGCTATTTATTTGCCAATTCTGCAAGAACGTCACCGTGACAATCTTTTGGAGCACACCAACATCCTAAGCGTTTCCCTCTTAGTTCAGAGAGTTTGCTCATCAACTCGGGTTTGCTCAACAAATATTCTTTGAATCTTGCAATATTCTCTTCTCTTGTTCCATCCTTGAATGGATTATGCCAGATAGAATGATAAGGAATTTTTGGATTCCATCTTCCAATATAAACATCATACTCATCTCGCATACAGTGAACAACTAAAGGATGACCCATTAAAACAACATTCCTTGCTCGTCACAACAACCCGGATCCTCTAACAACTCTTGTCCCTTGTGGCAATCACAAGAGCATGATAAGAGTTAACATGTCATTTTTTCAATTTCTGCATCAAGCATAACTCTAACGCATTGTTTTGGAATATAGAACTTTAATTCTCCAATCAGAAGAACCACACAAGGAATCCCTAGAAGCTCCCCAGAATGATTTTGTTTTCTCAACACCGTCTCTTCGTCATGGATTCGATAGATTGTTCCATCTTGAAGATATAAACCCATGGTTTTTTCGGGCAAATTTCCATGAATTGCAACTTGACGTTGCAGATCTTGGCCGACAACTCTCCATTTTGGATAAAACGTTTTATCCGGGTTTTTGTTTGAGAGTCGAACTGCGAGTGCTTCTGGACGTTGAGTTATCTTATAGAACATTGGGAAGAGTTATGGAGGAAACTGGAATGGTTGTTGCATTTTCTTTAATGGCATTAAACAATGCTTGATGCAGTTCAAGATACATTTGTTCAGCAAAAGCAGGTTCCCAAGGATCAATGTGATAAGGCTCAGGAATGGGTGATTGTGTATACTTGTGATTCCAGTTGCTATTTTTCTTTGGCATCAAGTCTCGTTTTTCTGTTAAAAGAAGAACGATATCAGAGTTCTTGATAACTGAGTAATCTTCAACTACACAACCAAACCTTTGAAAGCATAGACTCTGCATGTGTTTTTCCAAGTCTCGAAACCATTTGAACTCAGGAAGAACCTTTAAAGGCGTTGGAACATCAGGAAGATAGGCATCTGTATCATCATGATGCAGTCCAACATATTGTTCCATTAAAGAAGCTCCTGTTGATGCAAGGTGCCGACTCACACGAACACTGTGTTCACCCGTACTATAAAATCTTCTTGTGTGCCCCGTAAACCTAGCTTTATTAGACAAAGCATGAGCTACATCATCCACTTCAATCTCTTCAATTCGAGGATCTAAAGGATAGAAGATTAAACCAGTATAGGTCTGAATGGAGCCACCCTTTCGGCTTGGATCATTGTAATCATTATTCATTGGTTTTTGACTCCTTGTTTTTCTTTGTCTTTTTGGACTTCTTCTTTGGTTGTTCTTCTTCTTCTTGAGTGTTTTCTTCTTCGTCATCACCAAACAGGTAACGCATGAGAATATCACCAAGTTTTTCAATCAAAGTTGGAAGAATAGCAGGCAAGATTACAAGAGCTAAAGAAAGCCAGGTTGGTTGGCAGTCACAACTGTCCTTGTCATCTTTCTTTTGATAGGATAGAAACAGTCGAAGAAGCTTGGGGTCCATAAAGTTATCTTAGCTTATTTCAGCTTCAAGACCACCTGAATTAAAAATCTTCGTGTTTTAAGATTGGTTTTTCTAAAGCTTTGAGCATCCGAGTCAACTCCGCACGAAGTTCTCGGATGCTTTCCCCTGTGGGTTCCATGGGTCCATTTGAACAATATTGTGGAATCTTGTGTTTATCGTAATAAACCTCATGAATTCCAAACACAACTTCCCCGTTAGGAAGTTTCTTACGAACCACACGATAATCCCAAATGGTCATAGAACACCTTTTATCGGCGAGGTCTTCGGGTCACGTTCATCTTTACAAAGTATCCCTGATGATACTCTGGTAGATCAACCCAGATTTTAGCGTTGTGGGTAAACACATTGATTGTGTCACCCTCTACATCCGCATCAACCGATGAGATATCAGGAAAATCATACTTCTTCTTGAATGTCTCAATTGCTTCTGCGATTGTCGGTTCCGATGTCATTGTTTTCTTTTCCTTAGTCCTTATTTTTCTGTTAAACACGTCAGGATTCACTGACGCAGTGTTCCTATCGGGAATCGAACCCAATCTACAAACTTCGGAGGTTTGTGTGCGATCCTTCACACTCTAGAAACATTCTCTTTAATACAAGATCATATCATCATCCACACGATATCTTGCCCGAATACCTGCTTTTTTTAGAGAGTTTAAAGTTTTTGGGTTAAAGAAGTATCGAATGGATAGCATCATTTGATGGTAATTATTTCTTATTCGGAAGTGTACACCGATTCTTTGCAGTTTTAAACGTAAATTCAGACTCAGAAAATCCGTAAATTTTCCATCTTGTTTTTAATCCGGCTTTTTTAAGCATTCTGTTTACTTTGGGACCAGCAATCTTGAGCCTCATTACTTGAACCGTATATCTATCAAGATATTCATTCATCATCCAACCCATCTTGTAGCACTGGCAAACCCTTCATATTACTCCACCTCTATTACTCGAATGGAAGTTGCTGGATTTCCATATCTTGATGCACCTGTGATCTCTTTCAGGTTGGGAAGGTATCTCTCTTCCCAGGCTGTATGAGTATGACCTGAAAGGCAGGTAAAATCAACCTTTGGAAATGCTTCTGCAACTTTTACCAAGGCGTCTCCTGCTTTCTTGGAGCTCATGTTGGGAAGCCACTGAGAATCGCTTAAACGCCTATCTGGAGCTCTTGAATTACTCCTAAAGGCAGGAACGTGAGTAGCGAACAAAACATTTTTATGAGTCTGTGCTGCAACAGGAAGATGTAAATCAATATGATTTGCACATTGACTTGCAAGTTCTTGTAGCGTTTCAAACACAACCATTGGATGTTTGAACCTGAACTCTCTTGTCACATGATATTCAGTCATAACAAGTCTGGATTTAAACCAGTCTGAGTATCCCCCATCATACCAACCATCATGACCAACGAGAGCTGTTTTTTCGGTTAAAGAGACAACACTTTGCGTATTCAACCAAACAAGACGGTTATCGGCTCCATTAAACTTTTTAATGTGTTCTCTAACCTCTACAATAGAACCATCATAAAAGTCATGATTGCCAAGAACAAAATAAATCGGAATACCTGGGATGTGTTTTTCCAGCCATCCCAGGTGAGTTTCAAGCAATGGAGCAATGGAGATGTCTCCTGTGATCAGCACAGAATCAGGATTTTTGTCCATGATTTTCTGACAAAAGTTGGCAACTTTAACTTCAGATGGGCGTCGAGAACCATCTGTTCGACCATCAACAAAGATAGCCTCCCATAAGTGATCCAAGTGGATGTCTGTGCACCAAACAAGACGATGAGTCATAAAAACTTCCTATTCAACAGAGTATGATACACTTTCTGAATAGTAGCCATTGGAAGTTCCCAACCAACGAACTGTAACAGAACCTTTAAGAGTTGCAAACTTATAAAAGGTCCAGGTATAGGAATAATCATAGTTGGTAGGTGTATATGGTTCAATGGCAGATACTTCTTCTGCTTGAAGAATCGCAGAACCAACAAGATCGTTCAAACTACCACAAATATCTTCAATATAAACACGTTCGCAACAGTCTTGTGAATGATAGAAACGAAAACGTTTCCCATTTTCTGCTACAAATACAAGTTCATCGTCTTCAGTTTGTGAAACTGAAGACATGGTTAAACCCAACATTTCCGAAAACACATTAAGCGGCATTTTATCCCTATAAATGGGCATATGCCCCCACACAGAGGGCACACACCTTCTTTGTGAAACTTGTTGATCAGTTTCGAGATGATGAACGACTGCGAAACGCGCCCCCCACGATACAGATCAGAAACCAAACAGCCCACGCAACCCAGAAATTCAACTGAAGATCCGAACGGTGCATTGACAGCACCACGAAATTCCAGAGCAACATCACAATGTATGCCATCAGGGCACTTACCCCAGCACCGATTGCGAGAATGAAAAGAATCACGAGCAGGCCGAATAGAACCTTGAGAATTGTTTCCATGAGCGTTTCCTTTGGTTGAAGTTTGGCAGAACTTAGTTCCGCTTTGTTGTCCAAACTCTACTACACCTTGTGACTCGTGTCAAACCTTTTTGTTTTATTTTGTAGGCCCATCGGGGGTTGAACCCGAACTCTTCCGATTATAAGTCGGAGGCTTTGACCATTAAGCTATGGGCCTATCTTAGATTCTATCAGATATACTAAAGTGCTTCAATGTTGAAACTAAATTTTATTTCTTCTTCAGGTGTTTCTTCTTTTGGGTGTTGCTGAGTTTCTTCTTTTTGTTCTGAAAACCTGCTGGAATGATTCAAAGTAAACATTTTGGATCTGACATAAATGTCATAATCAACAATGTTATATAGCTCCAGAAGTCTTTCGAAATCCTCAGCAAAAGAAACAGCTAGAATTGCTGTTTCTCTTACATTTTCAGTAAATGTATACGCATTTCCTTGTAATGGGATGGGGCGTGTGTTTGGTGGGAGAACATCCATGTATCTTTAATTATGGATGGCTTGGTATCCATGGCAGGACTCGAACCCGCATAAACCTCTTTAGGAAAGAGGTGCCTAATCCTTTCAGCCACATGGACAAATGGGGTTTAACGGACCCCTGAAAGCATTTCGAGAGAAACTCCAGAATTCAGACACTACACATGCAAAGCTCGAAATGACACCGAACCGCAAGTTTGAAGCGCCGGAAAGCTTGGGTTCACTTGTCCGTGCTACCCTTAACCTCCAGGGCGAGGGCCAATTTTTGGGGCTCTAGAACCCCCAACCGATAGAAGATGACTAAACTGACAAACATCTTACAACGGCTGAAACTTCTTGCTGTTGGTGTTTCACAACCTTACAGGATATTCTTGGTTAATCCCGAACCATTCACCAATAATTACTAAGGTGTGGCAATTTTCACCAGGGAAGATCGTCTTCCATTGCCATTTGATACTCCAGAGCTTCGGCTTTGCGATCCTCCATCACCTGGAGAAACTCAGGATCGGAGTAAAGCTCGGTCAGAGGATCAACCTCCATCTCACCAGCCGCAGCCATCGTCAGATCCCAACCCATTCTGTTCTCGTTGTTCATGAACCTACTATATCTCATTTGAGAGAGAAGTCAAAGGTTTTTGATTTGGTGCATGAGCATTTCAAACCTTTTGTAATATTGCTCACGATTCCTTTTATTTTCCTCAATCCGATCCATTGCAACCATCAACAGCTTTGGATCTTGACGGCCAGTATCGCCACCCTGAACTACTAGCGGATAGATGGAAAAATCTGAATCTGAAGGATCTGCCGAAACAGTTTGAAACGTTCGGGTTTCTCGGTTCATTTCGGAACGAAACCATTTGATTTCAAAAGAATCATCATCTAGAAGAGCATTTACAACCCACATCCGAAATGAACCCATGAAACCTTCTGGAGATGTATCAATAACCTGACAAAAGAGTTCGTAAAACTCTTGAGGCTTGTTAATACGCCAGTCAAGAGCTCGATTGACAAATTCACCCACTTCAGTTCCTTGAACTCTGGCAACCAACTCAACCAACTTGCTATGGTCTTTTTGAACAGAAGAAAGGGCAGCGTCCAGGAGAGTATCAGTGATCATGAGATTGATATATCAGTTCTCTGGTTTTGTGTCAACCTTCCCCCTTCCCTCTCTGGTAATCCTCCACTTTTGTGTTTATTCCTGTTTGGTTTATTTGATTTCATAAAATGATAGTCATGAGGTTATGACTGTTGGTGCACTTTTACAATACAAGGAAAATTACTATGGGAGATATCATCCAAAGCTTCCAAACATTCCTTTTGCAACCCATAACTTTCTTTCTTCGACTCATCAAGGTTCTTGGGATGCATTTACTTTGATGCAAACAAGACAAACCTTATCACAAGTACAAGTGGTTCGAAAAAAGTTTATCCTGTTTTGTGCTCAAGCAATTTGTGTTCCTCATCCCAAGATTCCTTTAATCGGCTGCAATTATTTGAAATGTTTCATTTCCGATCCGTACGTAAATGGCGAAACTATTGATGGCTGGGTTCAGGAAAGATGGGTTGAACCTTTGAATGAGCTACCAACATACCAAGAAGAACACATGAAAACAATCAGAGACATGTATGTTTCTCTTAGTAAAGAAGGTCGAAAACGAACACCGGAACAAATGTATGAATTCTTTCAAGAGATGCAGAAAGCCAAAAATGAATAATTGAATAGTTAGATTTCAAGATGACTAAAAGAATCCATCCTCATTTGAAGTCCTTTATTCATTCGGTTGTTATATCAGAAATGTCAGGAAAAAAACCAAGCAAGTGGAAAGAGATCCTGATGCGTGAAGTTCAAGGTAACATTCTTGAAAGACTTCCAGAAATAGAAAACCAAGAAGACTTGGCACGAGTTACAAAAGAAGAAGTAATCAAGTCAGAGAGAGAGTTTTGTTTGACTTTAAACCTGATTAGGGATACTCTTCAAGAACTTCCGGTTGAAGTTCTAAAACAACAAAGGTAACCAAGATGCTATACAACCTCTTCGACATGCCCTCCAACACTCGTCTCTGTCCTGTCTTGAAGGCAGAAAGGATCAGTCGGAAGTGCGGTGTTGTTGAGACTCCTGAAGGCATCCAGGAACTCATTTGGAAGATGATCAGAGCGTGTGTTGCAGATGGTGGAATCGGGCTTGCTGCACCACAGATTGGTGTTTTCAAGCGCGTGTTTGTGGCTGAGGAAACACCCGGTGTTTTTCGTGCTTACATCAATCCTTCATTCACGGTTATTCCCGGTTCAACGAAGGATGTTCAACCAGAAGGCTGTCTCTCTGTACCTGGGAAGTCCATTCCTGTAAGCCGTTTTGTTGATATTGTTGCTTCTTGGGTGGAAATCACACCGGAAGGTTCATTTGAAAATCACAAGGAAGCATTTATTGGTTTTCCTGGACGTGTTTTTCAGCATGAACTGGATCATTTGAATTCAATTTCTATACTTGACCGTTATAATTATCAACATGGGAAAAAAAGATAAAAAGAGCGGCGTGTATTGCATCCAAAACAAAACGAACCAACGGTGTTATGTTGGCAGTTCAGTAAACATATCAAGTCGTCTTAGTAGACACAAATATGATTTAGTTCATAATAAACACCCGAATCGCTATATGCAAAATGATTTTAACATTCACAAGTTTAATTCATTTGCTTTTTTCACACTTGTTTTTTGTGAACCAGATATGCGTTTAATCGAAGAACAACAATGGCTAAATGTTTTATTTGATAATCAACAGCAATGTTATAACATTAATCCAATTGTAGAAAGTCCAAAAGGACGAAAATACACCAAAGAGCAACACAGTCGTCATCTTGAAAGTCAAAATCATCGCAAAACAACTTGTACTGTCATAGCACCCAATGGTATTGAAGTTGCTTTTACTGGTATGCGAGAATTTTGCCGAAACAACAATCTTAGATTTTCATCTTTTTGCGATATGGTGAATGGAAAATTACCTTCTTCGGAAGGGTGGAAATTACCAAAAAATCGTCACCTTCAAACTGGTCAAACTCTCCCCAAGTTTTTTAATGTTAAATTAAAAGATCCACAAGGCAACATTCACGGACCATTTCATAATCTCGAAAAATTTTGTAAAATTCACAAATTGCGAGCCTCATCCATAAGGCATTTAATAGCTGGTCGAATTAAATCTTCTTTGGGGTGGACGGTATGCTGACGGGATCTCCATCCTTGATCGGTCCCGTAAGGACAAGCGTTGAAATCAGCTTGTTATGGTTTCAACCGGCGAGGAGGTGGGTGACCAAAATGGACATTTTCTCGTTTTGAAAATGTTCCATTCTTTAGCATGTAGGAAGCAACAGGTGTAACATGAACTCCTGGAGGTCCACTCATCACAGTAACACCAATGTCAAGAAAAGATAGAGAAGCCAACCTTTCAAAATCCCAATAAAACTTTTCAAACTCCACCCCAGGTTGGATGGAATCGATGTGTCCAACTATTCCATCGTTCGTAAACCAGTTTGTCACACAGAAGTTACTTCCAACACGTTCTTTTAATGTTTGAACGTGTTCTGGTTTTAACAGTCTTCCTGTGATGATCACCTGAGCTTTAGGATGAATTGGAAATGGTTTGGGATTCTTGTCTTTCTTCATTATTGCTTGACTGATAATTACCACATGCAGGTATCCTATGTCAACTGTTTCCCTTGAGCTTCTTCCAATCACAAAGAGTTTTTTCGAACAAGTTACGAAGAAACATCACCCCAAAACCCAAATTGTTCGCAAATCGGATTCATGGTTGATGAAGATCATAGCTTTCATTTTAAAACCATTTAATCCAAATTTCATGAAGACCTATACCACAACGATTGGAACAACCATTTATATTCCTGACCATTTTTTGGAAGATGATGATCTCCAATCTCTGAGTGTGTTAGCTCATGAAACTCAACACATTATTGATTATGTTAAAAACCCAGTTGTTTTCACGCTTGGTTATTTGTTTCCTCAATGCCTTGTTTGTTTAAGCCTTTTAGGATTGTTTGGTTTTGTAACTCCTTGGATGTTTTTATGGTTTTTGGCTCTAGGTTTTTTAGCGCCTATTCCCGCTCCGTGGAGGTATAAATCGGAACTAGCAGGTTATCGAGTGTCTCTTTTGATGGGGAAAGAAGTTTTTAGGTATAGTAAATCGGAAATGAAACAGATTCGTGAACGAATCAAAAAGCAGATGACAACCGGAAACTATTATTATGCTTGGCCATTTCCTGAACGAATTGAACGTGACCTGGACAATGACTCTTTTCAAGAAGAGCCAAGGTATCAAGAGATAATGAATTTTATTCAAACCAACTTACGAATCAGTCTCCGAGTATCTTCCTTTTAAGTGACTGTTCTCCTTTTAACCAGTTGATTTCAACTTCCAAAGTTTCTAACTTTTTCTGTAAATCAATACCCGCTGTTTTTTCAGGTTTGCAGCTACAAGAAAAATAAGCAGGAGAAGGTAATCCTTGAATTGGTGAGGGTTCTTGAATCCAAATTGGAGCTCCACAGTTTGGACAATAGTTTGCAATAATAAATGTCATTGGTTCTTTAGATAATTACGATTATGACAATTTCAAACAAACATGTGGCATCCTTTATCTCTCAAATTGTAAAAGAAGAGATAGATAAAGCGCTTTCAAAATCAGAGAAGCGAAGAAAAGAATTTAAAAACAACTTTACTCAAGTTTTTGCTGAAGCAGATGCTACGGCTCCAGCACCAGCTACACCATCTGCTGATCCAAACGCACCTGTAACCCCTGGAACCGATCCAACAGGCGCACCAACACCAGGAGCCGATCCCACAACCGGAGCTCCTGGAACGCCACCTGGAACGCCTGGAACTGATGATCCAAGTGCTGAACCGGGCGCTGAAGGTGATGAAAGTGGTGATGCGGCTGGAAGTGGTGGTGGATTTGGAGGGTTTGGTGGGGGCGGAGGTGGCGGTGGAGGAGGTGGCTCGGACGCTGAAACACCTGAATCCGAGGATGATACTGAAGAACCTGAACAGCCACAAGGTGATCCTATTGAATCAATGGTTACAACAGCTCAGGATTTATTAAATCAAACAAATGACCCAAATTTGATTCTAAAGTCATTGAAAGGTCAAATTCAAACAGTGTTTCAAGAACCAGAACATGCACTTGGTTTGGTTAAGGCATTGTATGACACTCAGGATTCTATCCTTCAAGCAGTAGCACAGCGTTTATACCTTTTTCTGAAATTATCGAAACCTTCTTAGGTTTTGGTTTATAAACAGTACCAGTGAAATAACATGTCTATTTACGAAGAGCAGGCAAGCATGGCAACTACCACAAAGATTAATAAGAAGCAACTGGCTGAAGCCGTTGAAGTAGCAGTGAAGAAGGCGCTCCTTGAATCGAATCATTTCACTGCTATGAGAAACATTGAACATGCAGCAACCAATACCTCAATGGAATTTGAGAAAAACATTGTTGATGCATTGGGATTAATGAATCCAGATCACATGCAACCAGATTTACAAGCAAAGTATTTTCAGATTGTAACTGGTATGAAAGAAGGAATCAAGAGCGCGATCATGGACGCTGCAAAAGCCTTGGTTTCTTTCCCGCGCGCGGATGATGGGAAACCTAACACAAAGTAAGAGGGCTTAATGGAACCACGTTACCGCTATACAATTAGACAGCATTCCAAAGAACCAGGACAAAAGTTCACAACAAATGACCTGGAAGATGCTGTTAGAATTGCAACGGAAAAAGCAAAAAACACTAAAAAGCCTTTTAGAATTTTTGACAACAAAAAGAAAGAGATAGCTGGAATTGTGAAACCAAATGGAGAAATTAAACGTTCAGCCGATTCTGTTCTTGGGAAGTCACAAAACCAAGCAGTTAACAGTGGAACAATTAGAATAGACAAAGATGCACTTCGTGAGATGGTGCGTGAACTTGTTGCTAAAAAACTTGGAAGCGTCCAAGAAGAAAAAAAGACAGTTCATAAACTAACTCGTTCGCAACTTCGAGAGGCTGTGACCAAAGCTACCAAACTTGCTTTACTCGAAGGTAAAGACCTCGGTATCGGTTCTTATGCAGAAAAAGTTGACAAGTTGATTTCTGAAACAATTGATAATATCGACAAACTAGTGGAGGATGGTGAGGAGTTGATGAAGGATAATCCAACCCATGACTATGCAATTCAAGAACGAAATCATTTGGTTCAAGCAAGGATTGGAATTCTTAAAGGATTGAAAACCCAACTCGTCAAGATCATGGAAGATCTCTATAGGAAGGTCTAATTGTTCAAGATAGCACCATCAAAGGGTCTATCTCTGATTCTCCAGTGTTTCGCTTTTACCTCTTGTTTGTGAGCTTCACAAGCGTAGAAGTGTTCTTCATAGTCCCAAGCCGGTTCTCGGTCACATCTAGGACATTCACAAACATATACAGGTGGAGTTGTACAACCTTGAATGTCACACTTCGGTGTATTATCTGTTGTTATCATATACCTACATGTAGGTATATCAGCCATCAACTACCTTATTAACCACATAGGTTTATTTTTGAAGTCTTTTCAAGATTTCTTTTGTAAATGATTCTGGTGGTATATCGTTTAACTCATTTCGGAGTGATTCCATAATACCTTCTGGTGTTTCATAAGCAGAAGCAGCCAAAGAAGATCTCCTTCTTCTCTGCTCTTCTAACTTCATTGAGACTTTGACGGTTTTGTTAATCAAGTCTTTATGAAGAAATGGCCGAATATCTTTTGATTCAAAGTTTTTGATTGCAAATGGTGTTGCAAAGACCTGTTTTTTTTCAACACCAAACAATGGTGCAAGAACAGGAGAATCAGCGATCTTAGCATCAAGATCAGAAATTGCGTCTGCAAACTTTTTGGTAACAAACCGAAGTGCAGGTGTTTCAAGGAATATCTTCATTTCTTTATTCTTAAAGAAAATATTCCTTGAATGTATGATGTAAAATTATCGAGATGCTGCGATTAGAGCCTCAAGAACACCATCGGGATATGAACCATCCGAGTTCTTTCGCTTTTCAATCCAATCCTGAAGAGATGAGCAACGCCCAACAAACCGATCCATCAAGGGAGCCATCCAAACTTTACGTGACTGAACTCCAAGAGCAAATGCCTTGCGCTTGTTTTCTTGTCCTTCTGTTTCTACCAGAATTTCTTGGTAAACTGTTTCCATCGTGCGAAACAGTTCACGAATGCCATCCTGAAGTTTAACAGCTTGTTCCTGAACATAAGGCTCCAGAATTGGAAGCACATCATCAAGTTTCTCCGTGAGAATCAATTCCACAAGAGCCCGAGGCGAATTTGCGGCAGAGTCACGAACACGGTTGTAAGCCGTGTATGCAAGACTCTTGAGCTTCACTCGACGAAACTGATTGTCGCACACAACAACCCCTTCTTGTTCGAAAGGGGTTTTGGAACCGACAAATTCCAAAAGCTCAGAAAGGTTGTTGAGCTTGTGAGACGGACAACACGGAACGCCACAGAATTTCTCTTCAAACTGGGAAATGTTCTGCTCAACACCCGTCTGAGTGTTGCGAATACCAAGAAGCCAAACAGTATAGTCCGCGTAGTTCACTACAATCCGGTTCAGAGGGGTTGTGAGTTCGAACACATAGGTTTCTTGTTTGTTCAGGTTTCCTGCTGTCCAAAGGTTGAAACAGTTTTCCTCTGTCAATGCACTCCAGCCGACATTGAAACGAATCAGAGTCTCCCGAAGAGCTTTCTTGAACAGGCCCGAAAATGTCAGTTCATCCCAACCCGTCATGGGCTTGTCAGCTAGAGGTACCGCACGGGTTGCGATGCACCACTCAGAGCTCAGAGGATTCCACCAGACAATGCAACAAGTTCCATCCAACTTCTCGTAATACACAGTTGAACGATCGTTCAAGTCAACCGAAGCAGCGTTGCTATCTCCAAGGTTGAAAAACCGATCAAAAGGGCGAGCATAGATCACGGTAACACCCACTGGAACCTGACCAGTAATCTGACCTACTGTCAGAGGTTCAGAAACCCCAAGGATTAGTCCGCGGCACTCATTCACCATCGGACCTGCCTTGCTTTCGATCTGATCATAGTTGACCGAAAAGAACAAGTCTCCAACTCGGGCGCTAGTCTTGATTCCGAATTCTGCCTTGAGCGAGGCAAGGGAATAGTTAAGAAGATAAGCCATCACGAGGGGTGCATTAACCGAGAGAGGGAGCGTGTTCATGGGATGGTTATACCTTTAATTGAGAGTGGTGTCAACAACAAATGTTGAACCTAGTTCAACAGGACCAAAACATTTCAGTCGAGAAACAAGTTCCAAATGTACGGGTGCTGTGGTTTCTACAATAACACACTCAATGTGGTTATCAAGGTGAAATCCTCGATAAGTCGGATCTTCACCCGAATAACACTCAAATTCATAGATTCCCAACTCCCAGAAAACATTTTTAATCAGTTCAATATTTCGAACTGGAGTATGAATGACAATTTTATTCATGACATAAACCTATCATGTGCTTTTATGTTTTACAATCAAAATCAACTTGTTTTTTCATCCTGGTCAACCATTGGAGGAGCAAACTTTACACCTTCCATGCGGCTTCCAAGATCCCTTAACTCACCAATTGCTCGCGCACAAAGTTTTCCAAGTTCATTTGCTTTCTTTTTTTCTGTTGCAAAAGGCCCTTCAACAATTATACTTCTCATTTTCTCAATCAACTCCATAACAGAAGAAAGAGTGTCTGGGCTTGCAAACATTCGGCTTTCGACGGGGGTGTCTCGAAGATAAAACTTTTTAACCCAAGTTGTGTTCCCGTTGTTATCAAGAAACATAACCTCATTTTTGTTCTCATCCATAACAAGAACAACGGGTGGAAACTTTTTTAAGTCTGTAAAGTTTTTTAACTCGAAACAACGTCCAACAAAAGGTCTGAACTTTCCTTTGACTGGCATTACTTTTTCTACTTTCTTATCGTTCTACAACCAAACATCATAACCTTCACTTGTAAGAACGTTTACTAAGGATACACCATCACAACGAATAATGTGACCAAGATAGATGCCAATAGGCATTCCTACTTCTAGTTTTGTCACAATAACTCTTGATGCACCATTACGAATCAACTCTGAAGGTGGTTTATAGATTCGGGTATTTTTTACCATCTCGGAATGTTTTCGAAGATGTTGTCTCCAACGTGTTCGATGTTCCAAAAAAGGAGCTACCTTTACCGTTTTCCAAGAAGACATATCTTTTGGTAAGGACCAGCCGGTTGAAAGTTGCCAAGAGCTATCCACCTTCATTAAACCCATCAACAAAGTTCCAGGCTTCATCTCCAGGTATTCGGCAAGTTTATATGGACGAATTGTCATTGACACCTAAGTGTAATAGGGGTTAATAAGATACTTCTTCTCAATCCAACAAACTTCTTCTCCCCAAAGCACTTTATAATAAAAGGCAAATGGTTCCTTGCTATCTTTTATTGAAGCAATAGTTGCTAACAGCAGTGGTTCACTGAGAACCAATACAAAGTTTCCATGAGGAATGTGGAAGTTTAATATAAGTGGTTTATTATTAAAAATGGGAACGCTTCCAAACATGGAAACAAATGGATTGTTTTCAACATACTCGTGATTTTCTATCCATGCATTCCACACATAAGGTTTAAGATCGTGAGCCACAACTCCAATCTGACCTGGACTTAATTCATGGATATCCCTCATGATAAAATCAGAGACGGCGGATGGACTTGAACCATCTTCCAGGGCTTTGCAAGCCCCGTTCACCAGCCCGGTGTCGTCGTCTTAGTGTTGAGTTACATAGGATAACAGAAAGTTATCCGAAGTGCAAGAACCAAGTTCAAAACCTAACCGAAATGCAATGATTATTCCGATAATTGTTAAAACCAATAGAATTTCGTCCTTCACACTTGGTTCCTTTCTTAATCATTATCTAGTCATCATCTGCATCAGGAGGTTCTTCTGTGTCCTTTGATTCCAAAGAATCATCACTCCCACCGAGAAAAAAGGGCAAAAAGATGAAACAAAGAATCAAAGCCAACAACCAACTATTATTAAACATGGAGCTCAGGTCGAGAATTGAACTCGAACAACCTTTCTACTCTATATTTAGAGTTATGGAAACGAAATTCTGCCCAAAATGCAATCAAGTCTTGGGACTTGATCAATTTTCTCTAAAAGGAAAAACTTACTGTCATAAATGTAAAGGGTGTCAACGACTTTATTCTAAACAGCATTATCAATCAAATAGATCAAAACACATAGAAAAAGTAATAAAATATAAAGAAAAAGTAAAAAGTTTCATTCGTCAATATAAAACAGAACATCCATGTACAGATTGTGGAAAACACTATCATTTCTGCATAATGGATTTTGATCACTTGGATTCAACCAAGAAATCTTTCAATATTGGAAATACAGAACATCATACCTTTCCTCAAGTTTTAGAAGAAATAAAAAAATGCGAATTAGTTTGTTCCAATTGTCATAGATTTCGAACTTGGAACAGAATTCAGAGCCCACAGTGAGAATCGAACTCACATGATACCCATACCAAGGGTACATAATAAACCATTATATGATGTAGGCTTTACCAAAGCTGTGTAATTAACCATTATACTACAAGAGCATTTACCCTAGTATTATTAGATATGTTACTAGGGATTGTTTTTAGTAACGAGAAACCTTGTCTGGGGTAACGTAAATATCCACCATATCATCTAATGGACATGTGTCTTTTACATAACCGCTTGGGATAGACGAAAGTCGATGTTGACTCACTCCGGTCATGCCTAAGTTTCTACCGTCATGATGAACCCATATGGCTAAAAAAGGACGATCTGGAGAAGTAGCGTTTGCTGCTTCATTATAAAATTTATTGAAAAAATCACTCATTGTTTTCCTGTACTTATCTCGTTGTTTGAGACAAATACAGTTTTACCACAACAAAAGGCTTGTTTTAACACTTCTTGTTCCGAGAAAAAGTATTCTCGACCCTTGAAGCATTTTGAGACCGTATGGAACAGGTTGGAAACTCGTGGATTATAGACAACTTCGGTCCCAGAAAATTCCGAGGTTGGTTCATCAAGAGAAACGAGTTCCCCACAAACAAATGCATGAACGTTTTTCCGTTTCTCTCTTAAAAATCTTTCATATCCACTTTGATTAACAATAAATCTCGCATTTTTAAGTCTCACAAAGGTGGCATGAGCAACAACCAAACCTTTGTGTTGAACTGACCAACAGTTACGTTGAAGGTTTCGATAAACACGTACTGATTTGCCGATTAAATCCGTTGGATTTACAAAGTTTTTGTTCATGGAATCAAATGAACTCGAAATGTTCTCTGTGTTCCAGATAGACAAGAATCACCAATGCAGATGTCTAACCGAACCTGAAGTTCTTGACCTTCTGTTAAAGGGTGTCCTACCACAGAGAATCCAGGATCCGAACTTGCACCATCTTCAGCAACCGTTCCAATTCCCACAGGTACTCTCCAGAAGTTTACATTTGGAAAACAGAAACATTGCAGAACTTCTGAATGAGAAACACTTTGTGGTCTAGTGATCCCTACTTGTCTTCCGTTCCAAACTGTTGTAACTTGTCTTTGACCATTCAAAGCAAGAAACACGGTTGCTGAACCAGGAGTATACTCCGAACTAGCAAAAAGAAGTGAGGTTGTTTGAAAAGGTCTTCCAGCCGAATCTCTTTCTTGTCGGACTTCCAAAACATTTGGCATGAATCGTCTTGGAGAATCTACGATCTTTGCAATCGTAACAGGTTCACAGTAAGCAGATTCATCCATCGGAACAGGTCCACAACAACCTGAGATGTATCGTAGAACTGCAAGAAGCCACACGGTCATCAAAGTCTTACTCATTTTAAAATATTCCTATCTCTAATATCCATTAATAGTTTTCCGAGATGGTTTCTTCCTTCTTTTTCGCAAGTTTTTCTTTTATTACAGGAACAATCGCCATTATTTTTGCCACCCTTTATACCGCGCTCGTTTACTATTAGCAACTTCATTCATTTTTGATTCTGACAAATTATGTTGTTGACAAAATTCTTTCATATTCGTGAAAGTCGTTTCAAATCCTTCGGGAGATATCAAGGTGTATGTTTTTGCCAACTTAATTGCTCGTTTTCTCACAACTTTTTCGTCTTGTTTTTTTCCTTGGAACGTCTTTCTCCATTTTTCCCGAGTATTTTCAGACGGCACCCAACCTTTATGGGACTCAGAAAGTTTCTTTTTTGTCAAATCGGAAACTTGTCGGTTTCTATTGGACGCAGCAATTTTTCTTTTTGTTTCTTCGGAAAGATGCCCTTTGGATTTACCGCCTGTGTTAAGGTTGTAACCACAAGGTGCAAGGGTGTTGAATTGTATAATGAATTTTTGTTCAGCCGCATTTAATTCAACCTGATTGCTACATTCCTCCAATATTTGGATTGAGAACTTCTCAATCCCATACAAAGCGATAGCTTTGGTAATAGCCATACTATTTCGATTTAAAGTTGATTCCCAGCAATGACGTTTCCACCTTTTTTCAAGGGACTGAACGGTTTGACCAACGTATTGTTTCCCGTTTAATTGATTTGTTATCAGATAAACCAGCATGTTGATAGGTAGTAAGACTTGCTATCTCTTACCCGTTATCACGAATCTGCATAAGCATTTTCCCCAACTCATTTCTTCCTTTGTCGCCACACTTCCGACAAGTGCAGCTTCCATACACGTTGTCATGCCAATAGTTTCCTTCAACAAGAGTATTACCTTTTGTCTTTTCAAGCATGTTCCACAGACTACTTCCTTTGGAAAACTTCTGTTCAAGTAAGTTTTGCATTACTTGGAGTTTGATTTGTTCCCAATCAGAACGTAAGGGAAGTTTTGTGCCCAACCTCTTAGATTCTGCGGATGTACAACTCTGAAACTGTACACGAAGGGTTTTGTCTAATGTCTTCGCTGCTTGATAGGCATGTTCGACCGATGGATAAGATACACCATCCAAATAAACCATGCAAGGATAAAAGTTGCTTAGAAAACGATTTTTTCCTGTGAATGAATCAATTATCATAT
>WBZO01000837.1_pt1 | contig 56087 bp, 83 predicted proteins | sample 5204261 | NCBI WGS metagenome assembly WBZO01 (sample SAMN12412400, study PRJNA552823) | activated sludge metagenome | isolation source: activated sludge from anammox sidestream of wastewater treatment plant... | place: USA: North Carolina | collected 2017-09
AATGATAAAATCGCCTGCAATGATGCAACAGTTACCGCCACTATTTTTTCCCCTTGCGCTTGATTGGCGCGTTTTCGGCATCGTAAATCTGCCAGATTGCGGTTTCGTCCAACGCTCCCAGCCGGTCGATATACTCCAGTTCCCAGCCGGTTATCATCGCCAGTTTTATCCGGCGGTATATGCCCCCCACCGGTTCCGGTATCGGCTGCCCCCAGCGCCGGGATTCATATACCGCCCTGCCTATTTTTTTTCCCCTGGTCTTTCGCTGAGATAGGCCATCGCCTCTTTGATGGCCCTATCTACCACGGTCGAATCTTCCAGCCCCAGGTTAAGATAGCCCTCTTTGCTCACCGGCTGGTCAAACGGCCAGGATACAATGATCTTCTCCGCCAACTCCCCGGTTTTGTCGTCCCGTTCGGCCAGCGTTTCAACCTGGCCAAATTCCATCGTAAACGCGGTATAGTCCCGACGGGTAATCCGGTTCAGGTCAAAGGTAATGCCGCTAATTTCCATCGTTGCTCCCACTTATTAGGTTTAGTACGTGCCGTTGGTTGGCCCGTCCGCGTCGCTGTACTGCCATTCAATGTTCCAGACCACAATCCCGTCGTAAGCAATATCTTCATCGCGGGTGGTCAAATAGGCAGTAACGTACTTGCGCGGTTTGCCCGCCGCCGTGCCTTCCGGCCCCCATTCCAGCGTCCCGGATGTATTAGGCGCAATCGCCGCCCACAGCGCCGTCCCTGCCGTGCCATCCTGGGCCACGAACTCGGCCGAGGCGTTGCCGTCGATCAGCGTCGGGTAATATACCCGATGCGTATCGCTGCCCGCGCTGCCGTCCTCAACATCGGCCGCCTCACTGGGGTTGAAGCTGCGAAAGTGATTCGACAGGTTGGTGCCGTTCCACAACAGGTATAATAATTTGCCTACATATTCAGCCATTGTGTCTCCTAAGTTGCCTCTATTCTAATCCGGTAGATACCGCCCGCGTGGTAACGGGCCACGCCGGCGGAATCCATCTCTACATAATTTATATCGTTTTCCCGCTGGCAATCGACCGCTGTCCAACCGGAAACGCTCAACGATTGGTTATGCAGCGCCGCGTCAATGTCGTCATCTATCATCGCCGCCGCCGCCTGGGTCAGCGCCACCCCCTGCACCGTGTACAAAACATCCCGGCTGCGTTTTGGGTGGTCATTCACGTCGCCGCCACCTTGCCATTGAAACACTACGTACTTATTACCCGGCGATTGTGGCGCTAATTTGTTGTAAATAGCCGTCCCGCCAAGTTCGGTTATCAAAGCGGCGGCCGTACTGAGCTTGGCGTATAGGCCGGTTTCAAGTGCCGTGGTAACGGTCATTCTTCGCTGACCTTGATACTGTTCTTAAGCGCACCGGTATCGACCGGCACATTACTGGCATACAAGGCTTGAACATCAAAAGCGGCTTTTGCCATAATATCATCTGGATTTACGCTAGCCTCAATAGCCCGTCCAATTGCCGGCGGTATACCAAATTGCACCTTGTTAAACGCAGGCACAAGCGCCGGCCGGGCTGCTCTTTTTGATGTGCCAAGCTCAATAAATACCCCGTACTCAACGCCGTCGTGAATAGTTCTGGTTTTTACCTGATTCCCAAAGGCGCGTTCTATCTGCTTGAGCTTGTCCATATCAAGCTTTATTTTGACGTTTCTAAAACTTCGGACTCTTTGCCGTGCCATCACGCTACCCGCAAAACCACGAACTGTGCGTCTGTTGGCGTAAAACTCGCCCCGCCGCCCGCGTCGCTCTCTACGTAAATAGTCAACACGTCATCGGCGGTTAGTGACTTTAGAGCGATAAACGAGGCGCTGCCCACGTCGCCGCCGGTGCCCAATTTGCGATGCATTCCCTCTACTTGCTCATCGCCGTTTACGCGCAAGTGAGCCTGAAATTCGGTATTAAGAGATCCGCTAAAGGATAACTGTACCCAAACTAGATAGATACCGGTCGAGCCAACCGTTACTTGATTGTTGGCATAGTCCGGCGTTACCCCGCTGGCGGCCAGATTGCCGGCCCATCCGGTCATTTTTACCGCCTCAGTAGTAATGCCGGTCTGGGCCGTGCTGCCGTCCTGGATATACAGCCCGCCGTAATTGCCGTGAACCGTCACAAACATATCCCGGATATCTTGCGGGCTGATATCGCCGGAGGTATTGTCGGCCAATAAGGCCAGAATCGCCGCTCTGGTGCGCACCGTGTCAGTCATTAGCTAAACCCCACGTCAAAACCGCCGCTAAAGCCGCTTTGAGTAAACAATCCAGGCTCCACCCGAATCAGCAACGCCCGCCGGATGGTCGAATAGCTGTGAGTGTCCTCTACCGTTTCAACCTCGTACTGCCGGCCGTTGTGGCGGATTCTGTTCTCGGAACTGATCGCCTGGTCATACGGTATATTGAGCCGCCAGGCCGTCTTGCCTTCCAGGGCCAGGTTTGTAACCGCTTCTTGCCGCCCGGCTTCTACCGGGTCTATCCGGCAGGCCACGGCCTCGAATGCGTTGACCCACGTCATCACAATACCGCCCAGCGCGTCAACGGATTCGGTGCGGGTCTGGATGGTGCAGGTGTCAGGAAAAAAGTCGTCTGCCACAGCCCGCATATCGGTTAGCTCCTGCGCGGTAATTACCGTCATTTACGCCACCGCCTTAGCGCCTTTAGATTTCGCCAGGCGACGTGAGGCCGCTTTTTTGGGTGATCCATCAGCCCCCAGATTATCGCCGTCATTTTTAGCCGCAGGTTTACCATTTCCAGCCACTTGCCCATTGCCGCCCCGCATAAAATAGGCCACACCCCGGTCAATGCCCACCAGCTGCCAGCCGTCCGCGCCCAGGCCGTTTAACACCGATTCGGCCATTGTTAACCCGTCGGTGGTAAGCACCTTGTACTGCCAAACAACGTCCGGCGCGCTTTGGGTGTTACGTACCATTCCCACTCCACTACCAGGGATTTATGTCGGTGCGCACAAACTGTCCGACTCTCAGGTCGCCCGCTGCCTGTGCCACTATATTCTTGCCCGCCTGCTGCCTTAACCGTTGCTCCATTTTTTCGGCGTGGTCCCACGCCTGGCTGCGAGTAAACCTCTGGTTATCAGCCGCAAAGTCATACCAGTTGTTAAAATACGCCAGCCGTTCCAGCCAGATGTCGGCCGCCGCCGCGTAAACGTCGTAACTGTACCCGGTTAGATAATACGCCGTCCCGCCCTGGTCAGCCGCCCACGTTACCCGGCCGGCCCGGTAGTCAACCGTATAATTCGCCGTACCCTGGGCCGCGCCGGCTCCGTCCCGAATGACCCAGCGAGCCGTGCCGCTGGTCGCTTCCTCTAAATCACGGTACTCAGCCTGAGCAACCTTATAAACAGCCGTACCGTCCACGTTTTCCGTTAGCCAGGTCAGCGGGCTATCCACAAAGCAAGTGGCGTTGCCGTCGAGCGTATCCTGTAACTGCTGGTCAGACCAGTAGGAGTCGCCGGCTACGGTGTATTCAGCCGTTCCCGCCCCGGTCAGCGCCCGCACCCGGTCTATCAGATTCGCCATCCCGTCACGCACTGCCATTAGCTACCCCCGGTACAACAATCCCACCCGGTCTTGCACGTTGGCCTCTAACCCGGCGCTGGCCAGGTCAAACGCCCTGGCCACGGCCGGGTCTTGCATATCGTCAACTACCAGATACCCACCCGGTGCCAGCAAGCGCAGACAATCGGTAATGTCCTGATAGCTGCCGGCTTCGCTGTGGTCGCCGTCAACCAGAATCAGCGGGAATAGCTCATCAGGCCGAAATTGCGGCAGGGTCTTGTGACTGTCCCCGGCCACGAACTCCACAGGCCCTTTGTGGCCCACCCTGGCGAGTTGCTCTCTTACGAAGTCCGGCCCCGGATTGTTCACCCCGGCATAGTTGGATATCCACAGGTCAAAAGACCACAACGCCGCTTTAGGCTGGCGTCCTGCTACCACTGCCAGCGAATACCCCCGCCGGGTACCAACCTCAAGATACCGTCCAACCTCCAGCGTCCTGGATAGATAGGCCAGCACCAGCCAGATATTAGCCGTCCGGTCGTTGAGGAACTGGTAGATTTCGTCCCGCCACTTGTCGCCTTCAACCTTAGCTAGTATACGCCGGGTAAAGTCGGTATTTTCCTTCGTCCACATCTTGTCGAATATGTTCACGCCGCCATCCTTATCATTGGTTTGGCCGGCACGCCCACCCAGGTTTCACCGGCCGGTACATCTTTTGTCACGACCGCGCCCGCGCCGATGGTGGAGGTTGCGCCGATAGTATGGTACTCAATCAACGTCGCCCCGGCCCCAATCAAAACCCCGTCACCCACTGCAATGTTACCGCTGATTCCGGCGTTGTGGTTGATGACGCAAAAGTCACTAATGGTCACGTCGTGGCCGATAGTCACGCCCATATTGATGTGACAACCGAATCCGATCCGGGTATCAGGCTGGATAACCCCGCCCGGCATTATGACGCAGCCGCCGCGCCAGACCACGTTCTCAAACACAACCGCCTGCGGATGCACAAATGACGGCCAGTGGATCGGGCAGCCCTGGAATCGCTCGTAAATGGCCCGGCGGGCGGCAGGATTGCCGATAGCAATGACAGCGGAGAGTCCTTTCTGGCCGGCAAGCCACTCATCATCGCCCAAAACGGGCAGACCCATAAATTCACCTTCTCCGTCGTCGGATTTGGCAACAAACCCAAGCACAGGCTGCCGCATATCTCGCAGCATTCCCCACACTTCTTTAGCCAGCCCGCCGGTACCGATAATTACGACTTCCATTTTCACTCACTTCCGTTTGTTTTCGTTTCGATTAGCGGATACGGATTTATAACCAACGGATGCAAGATATTAACCATCGGATCGGCCATTATTCGGTAGCCCCTGGCGCTATACTGCTGGCAGATGCCGATAATGGCCTGGTCGGTGTAGCGTACCCCGTCATAGATTGGCCCGGCCGGAAACAGTACCATAGACCCGGCGCTATCTACCTCGAAAATGCTATCTGTCGGGTAGTGGGCCGCGTACCACTCCGGCTTGGCCGGCTTGAACATTTTACCGCCCTGCCGGAAAGCCCAAATATCATAAAATTGCAGGTGGCGGTCTGTGCCGGGTATCCAGATAAACGGGGATATGGCGGCATTGTCGGGCCGGTGGTCTACCAGCTTGCGCAGCGTGTCGGGCTGGTACAGCAAATCAGATTCCAGTAAACAGGCCAATTCGCCCCACCTGTCTGCCGCCAGGGCCTCCAAAGCCGTGTTGCCGGTATCGGCCAGGCATTGCAGCCGGGCGGGGTGCGGCGTGTGCCTCATCCGGTCTATGCCGGTATCGTGTTTGACCACGGTTACCCGGCTATCCTCAGCCGCCCAGGCTCGCAGCTCGTTTAACGTGTCGTCCCGGCTGTCGCCTTCGACCAGGTAAAGCCGCAACAGATTCGCCGGGTAATCCAGTGCATCGATTTGCTGCCGATACCGGGCGATGTTCTCGCCCGCGTCGTCACGGAACAGCGACCAGAGGCAAACTCTTGGCAACATCGTAAACCGCCTTGCTCCTGCTGGTAATATCCTCGATATCTTTAAGCGCCGGTCGCCAAAACTGGTTAAATACGGTATCGTTGTCGTAACGCATCGCCCCATTCCTGGCCCGTCGCTGCAACTTCTCATTGTCCTTATTCCGGTATGCCTCTTCCAGCGCGTCTACCACGCTATCGATGTACACCCGCAGCCGCCAGCTATTCAGCCCGTTTGACCAATCCGGCTGCCCGGCCATTTTCCAGCCGGCAAACATCAGTTCATCAGTGGTGGCAAAATCCGTCACTGCCACCGGAGTGCCGCACATTTGCGCTTCCACCAGCGGCAAGCCGAAGCCCTCAGACTTACAGGTGTTGAGCAACACGTCACTGGCCCGGTAGACATTGGCCATATAGGCATCGTCCAGCATCCCCATATCATAGCCGTATGGGTCCGGCTTGATAACCCGGCTTTTAATACCCAGGCTTTCAATCATTGGCGCTAATTGCACGTTGCCGCGCCAGTTGGTGTGCAGGTACAGGTATGCCCGGTCGTGTTTTTCGGCAAACCTGGCAAACCCAACCAACCCCTCTGCGAATCCTTTCCGGTCCATCGGATCTTTGTTGGCGCTGACAATCGAGGCTACAAAATCGGCGTCCGCCGGGAAACCAATCAACTCCCGCGCCTGCTGCTTGTCGCCGGGCTTGAATACGTTGGCCGGGGCGCTACACGGTACGTATTTGGTCTTGATGCCGTGCCGCTCCTCCAGCACCCGCCGGCCGAACTCGCTGTAAACCATCGGGTATACCGCCGTTTCGAGCGAATCGACTACCGGCTTGGGCGCCGGGTCGTGGTCTATCGGTAGCCACGGGCAAAACACGGCCTGCCGGGTCAGTTCGGCCGGAAATACCCACACGTCACTAATGGTAATCAGGCAATCGGAATTGGTGTATTTGTAGTTGGGGATCATCGTTTGCACGCCATAGTTCGGGCCATCTACCGACGGGAAAACCGTAACCGTCCCGGCCTGCTTGCCATCCTTACCGGCAATTGCCCACGGTAGCGGCTGGCCCTGGAGTCCGTACCATACGCCCAGGTTAACCCGGTGCCCGTCACGGACGATATTAGGCAGCGTCCTGGACACCAGCACGGAGTAACTTGAGAATGACCAGGGCGCGGTTGAATGTACATAGATCGAAAGGCTCATAGTGTCTCCCAATTGACCGGGGCGGGCAGCGGTGGGAGCGCCGCCACCCGGCCCCCGGTACACTAAGTTATATCATCAGCCCTGCGTGATAACGCCAGGCTCATACTCAACTACCACTACTGCGTCGTCCGTCAAATCGTTTCCGGCAGCGGCCTCAACCTTTTTCAGCACCAGCCATTCGCCGGCGTCGATAAAGGCGTTGGCGGCGGTAATCGTCAACTGTTGCGGCGTATCAACCGCCCAGGTGGTGGCAGTTCCGCTGGCCATCCCGGCTACGGTGCCGCCGGCCACGGTACCGCTGGTGCCGTAGTTCATCAGCACCAGATTCAGCGTGCCCACGGCCCCGGTTACGGCGTAGGCGTCGGTGACGGTGAAACCGCCCATCGTACTGGAGCCTTTCACTACAAAGGCCAGGTCACCATCGCCCGGCATAGTCCCAGGATTGATCGTTTGAAATGGCATCATATCCTCCTAACTACCCGACGGGGTAGCGGCGTTAGTGTACAGCGTCACCGCAAACCCAGGCCGCCAGGCGCCGGCCACATACCACATCGAGGCGTTAAGCTCGGTTAACTCCCGGCTTTCGTCCCGTTCCGGCCGGATGTTAAACGGCTTGCGGGTGTCAACCGCGAACGCCTGCGGCACATACATACAGCCGTAAGCGGCGGTACCGGACACGGTAATACTGTTGGTAATGACGAAGGTGATCCCCTGGAACTGCGGCACGTTGAAAAAGTTCGGTGCAGCCACCAGCCGGTCCTGAAACGCGGGCGCAACCGCCACCGAAGCCCCGGCAATGCTGTTAGCCGCCAGCAAAACCGACCACTGGTAAGGGTGCAGGGCGCAGTAAACAGACGCGCCGGCCGGAATATTGGCGTTAGACAACAGCGCGTAAGCATCGGTGATATAGCGCCAGGTAATGGTGGAGCCGGACCCGGAGCCGATAGTGCCGCCGGTCGCGTCGTCAAACAGGGCCGCAATAGCCGTGTCAACGTGCTTGGCTGCGGCGCTACCCAGCTCCAACCCGGCGTTGGCCATTTCGGCGTCAAAGTCCGACTCGGCCCGCTGGTCGGTGATATCTACCCGCGCCCGGTAAGACAACGGGCTGAGGGTGGATAGCGCATCTTTGGTAAATTGCTGGGCGCTGGTATCGTCATCCTCACCGGCAGTGGCAAAGGTGACGGCGTTGTACTCGTTAACTTTCCGGTCCATCATCCCCATTGCCGACAACTGCGTGACAGTGGGAGTCAGGACGTTAGCCATACGAGCAACGGCCAGCGAATCTTCTATTAAGTCGTTGACCCTGGCGCTGATTTGCGCAAAGGTCGTCAGTCCTGCGGTCACTGGTTACTCTCCTGTACTAATGTTTATCCAAACGGAGTCACCATCTGGCCTGATTGTTTGCGCAGCCGGGCTACGCGCTGGGCGTCGTTTTCGGCATTGCCGGGCGTGCCAGCCGGGTTAAATCCGGCCAGGCTGGGCTTTCTGGGCGCTTCCGGCGCTTCCGGCGGCGGCACTACTGCCTGCCGGTTTTTGGCCAGCCATTCGAGTTGCTCCACCGGGTCCAATTTATCGAGTAAGGTGGTAATGGATTCCGGCAGGCCGTCCCGCTGGCTTTCCAGCAGACCGGTAAGCGCCGCCTGGTATTTCTCGACGGTCGCCTTCATCTGCTTGGCCTCGGCCGCCTGGGCCTCTAGCCGGGTGATTGTCGCCGTCGCCTCGTCAAAAGCCTCTTTGTATTTGCCCTGTTCTTTCAGTTCGGCGGTCTTGGCCTGCTCGCGTTCTTTCTGCTGCTGGGTTAGTTGCGCCTGGATGTCCTCAAGCTGCTTTTGCGTGTCGCGGAACTGAGTCCGCCATTTTGCCGCTTCTCCGCGCAATTTCTCTACGTAATCAGCGTCAAACGTCTGCGCCTGGCCGGCGTCTGATTCAGGATGCGCCGCTTCCGGCTGCGTTTCCTCTGTTGGCTCCGGGCCGCTGAGAGGTGTCTTGTCTGCCATTTCTTGGTTTCTCCCTGTCGCTCCTGGCGATAATAAAAAACGCCCGCTGTTGCAGGCGTTGGGCATCGAGCCGTCTGGCCTGAAACAACGGGCGTTATCTAACGTGTGTTAGGTTAACCCTGATATTTTAATGGCGGGCTGCGGATGGTGTAGTTGCCTAAAATACCGGGACCAAACACCCCGCAGCCCGATTACTACCTAAATTATATCACACTATCAGTCATTACGTCAACAGGTGTTTGTAAAGTGCAAACTACGCTTGCCGCCGCTCGCCCGTCAAAATCACCACAAACAAATCAGTACCATACCGGCGCTTAATCAGGTGCGCAATGGACAGCAACAGCCGCCGAATCTGAATGGCAAAATCAAGGTCGCTCATTGCCGGTAATATTCTTTCGCCTGCTCGCCTAACAAATCACGTAAACTTGCCTCTCTCAGCAACTCGCCGTAAACCTCATCTTGATAAGGACGGCTTAAATCCCTAAAGCTAAAACGGTTGTCTTTGTACGCCTTGAACATTGCCGGTCCCATTGCCTGCCGCTGTGTCGCCTCCGGCTGCTTGCCGAACCAGTCTTCCCCGCTTTCAAACGGCGCTACCGGATCTGGTATGCCGGTAATACCCAAGTCCCGGTAACTGATTGTTTTTGGCACCGGAGCGCACCGGCCGTTGTGATGGTCATTCAGTGTTTCGGTTATCGGGTGAATGCTGCCGTGTTGGGCGATACAAGAAAGACAGTTGTGGACAACTATACCATTAGCGACATAAGTATGATCATCATCCACTTCTAGATTATATACTTCACACTGGACATCCCTTCTGGAAATGGATATAATATGAGTATGACAGAACGAATGTGCGACATCTGTGGGAAACAATTCAGTATCCCTGCTGCCTGGATTCGTAAAGGGTGCGGGCGATTCTGTGGCATTGATTGCTACAACGCTTTCAAGAAAACCTTGAGCGTTGAGTTTGCTTGCCTTAACTGTGGTAAAGTTGGGTACCATCCACCTAGCCGCCCTAAGCGGTTTTGTAGCAAATCCTGTAAGCAAGAATATAGAAATGTTACTAAAACTTGCCCAACCTGTGGTAAAATCTTTACTGTTCCCAGGTCCAATGCCGATAGGTATACAGTTTGCAGTATAGGGTGCCGCCCGCAACGAACGCCAGAGGAGAGCTACCAAAAATGTAAACGTTGTGGCAAGGAATTTTACGTTCGGCCTGACTCGATACGACATTACTGCTCTGAGGAATGCCGCCGCCCGCCAATTATGAAGACCTGCCCTGAATGTGGCAAGGTATTTAGAACTGTTCCTGCCTACGATAAAATTTACTGCTCTGTTAGATGTTACCGCAAATCCAGAAAAGAAACCGAACCGGAACGGAATTTTAGACAATGCCTGGAGCAACTTGAAGTAAAATTCAAACAAGAGGCCGGTATTGATCGTTACCCCGTTGATTTTTTCTTGCCCGATCTCAACCTTGCCATTGAAGTTGACGGGGTTTACTGGCATTCCCAACGCCCCGAGGCCGACACCAGAAAAATCAACAGATTGACTAGCAAGGGATATAAAGTTATCAGAATCCCAGACAGACCGTTTTATGGTGATGTTACCAAGACTATGATCGATATTGTAAAAACTATCATCACTTGCGACAAAGACAATATCTCCTGGTTGGCAATCCCCGGCGATCATCCATTGATTTTTGCCACCCCTGCGAACTAGAATCGGGTGATCCGTAGTACATTCCATTGATCCGCGCCGAGTATTAATTTTTACCATTTCACCAACATAAGCACGCCGCATAGTCTCGGTTACGGTCCTGTATCGCCCAGCGTGAGTTATAACTAAATCACCTTTATTGATATTCTGAATCCGCTTATCGCCGCCAAAGCAGGCTATCAACGTATTTTTTGAAAGACACGTCCTGCTGTCTAGCGCCGCAACCCAGGTCCACTCCGGTACTATGCGCGGGTTGGCCTGGTACGTGGCGTGGTTGGCAAGTTGATAACTTTTGATTTGCGCCGTTCTGACCGTGGTCAGCGTCCAGGTTAGCCCGGTGCCCAGGCTATTTTGCAAATTCCGCTGCAACAGGCCGGCGATCCGGCGCGGATTCATCCCGGCCGCGATACCGTCTACAATGTGCTGCTCTACCTGTTGCGCTACCGCCTGCCCAAACGCGCCGGTTAGCCGTTCGGTTAGCGGGCTGTCCGCGCCGAGCAGGCCGGCTGCCGCCTCGATAGCGTCAACGGGCAGCCGGGTAAAACTACCGGTAATCACCCGGCGTAATTCTGGCGGCAAGTCGGGCAAACTAAGCTCCATTAGTTTTAGCGCATCGCTGACACCCTGCTGAATGGCCTGGTTTTGCACCACGGTAATTTCGCCCTGTACCGTCTGCCCGAATCGCGCCGCCTGGTCTTCCACTTGCCTTAATAGCTGTTGCAGCCGGGCCAGCTTGGCTATCTTACCTCGGCTCGGCTCGTCCATTGCCGCTATGTCTTCAGCCAGCCGTTCGGTTTGGCTCACCATATCCCGGTAGATACGGGCGTAAATCAAGCCCATACGCTCAACCGCCGCCGCTTCCTGCCCGGCAAGCTGTTGGCGAAATTGGCGGGCCGCGTCAATCGCTGTCGGGCGCGGCATTACCCCACCTGCCCCCGGTTAAAGGCATTGTTGCCCGCTAACAGCCCCAGGATACTACCGCCTATATTCGGATTCTGCGCCGCCTCCTCCGCCAGCCGGTCAAGTTCCTCTTGCTCGTCATAGCCGCGAATCGCCCGATAAGTTCGTTTTGAAATAATGCCGTGGTCTAATTCCTGCAACAGCGCGTTGCTAACCACGCCTTCATCTTCTGGCAGCACGTCGGGCCAGATTGTCACGACCTTATCAGGCACAGCCCGACCGGACAGGGCCAGGGCGTATTTACAAATCTGCTCGAATCCTTCGGAGTACAATAGCCGCTTCTTTTCTGTCTTTTTCAGCGCGTCGCTAAACAGCACCCGCAGGCCAAAGTTGGTTAACTGTCCGATACGGTCTTTCATCGTCTGCGGGTCGATCATCCCGCCGGATTGCCACAACGATTCGGCCACGATTGCCGCCATTTGCATACTGCTGCCCAGGTCGCTTTGCATTTCCAGGTTAAAAATGTCCGTTTCGGTTTTGGGCCGGTTGACGGTGAAAAAACCGCCGACCTTTGTCTCTATCAAATCCCCGGTGCTAAATCCCAGGCCGATAGTTTTTGGCGCCGCGTAGTGCTTGATAATGCGCTGGATATTGGATAGGATAAAATTGAGCGCGTTGTTTAGCTTGATCGCACCTTTTACGTCATCCAGACCATAATAGCCGTTAGGATTCGGCAAGTTCTGCCAGTCCACAATCGGAGGGAACGGATACTCCCACGGCTCCACGCTGACCAGCTTCCAGGTGGCGGTACTGTCTATCACGCTGCCGCTCACTACCTTGTCAAGTTGATAAACGATCTCCAGCCAGCCATCAGCGGAATGGTCAACGCCGGTTTCGGTGACCGCGCCTCTAACGTAGTCGATTCTCCGGCCCATTCCACCGGCCTGGTGCTGGAGGCGATACCACAAAACGTCGCTCATATCAAACGGATTCCAAAATGCGGCAAAATGCCCCTGCCGGATTCGGGTTAAGCGCGGATACTCGCTGTCCTCAAGCGGCACCAACCGGACAGCGCAATGGCCCTCGATAGCGCCGGACAGGGCAATATTGTTTTGCATAATATCACCCCGGTTTTGCTCCCACAGTTCCCGGATCTGCTCATCCGTTTCGGTTTCCGCGCCATCGCCGCCGGCATCGAATGAGATGCCGTCGCCAATCATAAACGCCACCAGCTTATCGGCCAGGTTGCCAACGTGGTTGACAATCACGTTGTCGTCATAACCATCCTTTTGCACCTTTAGCGGCAGGTCGTGTTCACCCTCGTAATAACGCCAGGCTCTATTGATTCGCTCGGCCCGTTTGTTGTGTTCGGCCACGAACGAGTCCTCGATTGCCCGGCCCGCCGTGGTTTTGCTGTCGCTAAAAATATATTGTGTTGCTTCCGGCATAATACCGCCTTACCCGTAAAACGGGTTATGTTCGTGATACTCGGGCACGCCGCTAGGTGTCAGCATCAGTTCAGTTAGCGCCCATACGGCCGCGTCAAGCCGGTTAGGGCTATCCATTCCCTCGTTGGGTACCCAGGTGCAATATTCATCTTCAAGTTCTGGGAACATCCCAACGTGGTGTACCCTGCCCTGCTCATACAGGGCCGCTATTGGTTCCGCTCTGGTGTACTTACCCCGGCTGGCCCATAGTTTCTTGGTTGCCACTTTAGGATCAACTGTAAGAATGGTACTAATGACCATATCCCCGCCATTGTTAGCTTCGGCTGCCACCCGGTCAGCCCGGTGTTTGTGATAACCCGTCACTACCTGCCGGCCCCACGTGTCGGGGCTGCCGGCTGTAGTCAAGTCGTCAATAATGTAGCCGTGATTGTCGGCGCCCAGGCCGGCCACAACGATTCCGTGTTCTCCAGTCGATGCCGCCGGGTCTACCCCGACCACAACCCGAATCAGGTCGGGCGCCTTGATTATCCGGCATTGTTCCAGTAGATCACGATTCCATAATGCGCCGGGTACGTCGTCCAGTATTTCGGCATTTAGCTCCTGCCGGCCCAACCGGGTACCCTCGTATTTGGCCACAATTTGCTGAAAGAAGGCCGGCGCTAAATTGGCCTTATTGTCGTAGGTGCTACCCCTGGTAACGTGGCAAGTTGGATCGACCATCAGACTTTTAATTATCGGCGTGGGTCGTGGCGTGGTAGCAATCGCCACACGAGGCCGCTCACCTAACCGTAGCCCGAACATTAACATATCCCACGTTTCCGGCCGGCGCCACGCCGCCAGTTCGTCACACACGGCCCAATGATGTTGAGGGCCGCGCAGCCGGTCAGGCTCATCGGCAGAAAACAGGGTCGCCATACTACCGTTAGGCCAGGTCAAACGCCGCTTTGATGGCTCATAGGCCGGCTTGAACCAGGGCGGCGAAATGTTCAAGATTCCGCTTTCGCCCTCAATTAGCACGTCCCTTACATCGGCCGCCGTCGCTGCCACCATCGCCCCACGGCTACCCGGTTGCGCCTGCGCCTGCGTTCTGGCCCACTCGGTAATACAGCGAGTTTTGCCGAATCCACGTCCGGCCAAGATAAGCCAGATCATCCAATCGCCAGCCGGCGCAACCTGATTCTGTCGCCCTTTTAATGTCCAGCGATATTTAATTATCGTCGCCAGTTGGGCGGCCCGCTCTCTCTCTTGCGGCGTCCAAAAGCTGGCTAAACTCTCTGATGATGTCGCTGTCGCTAACATTATCAACCTGAATAATATCAGTTGGCTTGCCGGTAAGTAATTGTAACTTATCGGTCAGAATACCGGCCACGGTCCCTAAGTCCCGGTAACTGGCATCAGGCCGGGCACCGGGCATCGCTGTAAAGATGCAACCCAATTCCTCCTTTATCCAGTCAATTAGTTCGCCCTTTTTTTCGCTTCTAAGTTGCGTAGGCGGCGGATTATGTTTTTCACGTGCCCAACCGTGCAAAGTCGTTTCTGGCATACGCAGCCGTTTGGCTACAGCCGCCAAAGCTCCCGGCGTGTTGGGATACCCTGCCGCTTCCAGGGTCAGCACGGCGTTAGCCCTGAATTTATCGTCGTACCGGGTCCGCTTTCTCCTTGCGTTGCCGTTCTTTTCGCTCATACGCCTCCACCATCTCCACACACAATCGCCCGCCCCCACCCGCCTGCACCACGCAAAACCGGCAGGCCGCCAGCTTGCCGTAACAGGCCGCCGGGCATTTCGGGCCGGTCACAGTCGCACCATTAAATAAACGTGACCCGCCGGCCCGGCCTCGGCCGTGTGGTCAACATATTTGGTAAACGCCACCGCCAGATCGTCACCAGTCCAGGCCGGAGTCCAGCCGGCATTTTTGTAATAGCGCCACACGGTAAAGCGGCTTAACGGCTCATAGGCTGGCGGCTCCGGTACCGGCGGCGGTTCGGGTTCGGGCTGCGGCGGCAATTCACCAGCCTTGCGGGTTAGTTGGTAGAACGGCGATGGATTAAAATGGTTGAACTCGCCCCACCAGCCCAGGCCATAAGCGCGGTCGCTGTAGTAATTGCCGTCCGGCGTTGGTGATATAACCCAGAACGAATCCGGCCCCACGCCATCACGGACTACGCTATCCCCGGTATAGACAAATTCAACCGCGCCGTACTTGTCGCCGCCGGATTCGGTAAATCCAGTAACACCGCTACTGGCATAAAGGTTTGGCGCACCCCACAACTGCGGCGCACCCGGATAATGGCGCACCACGCGAATCCCGCCCTGTGGGTTGCCGGCGGCGTCTCTGACTTCTGCCCGGTAGATCACCGGGCCTTCGTTGAGACTAAAGCCGGCCAGTCGCCAATACCACTGTCCAGGCCGGGCCGCTGACCAGCCGTGGATTTGATCAATGCCAATAGGAAACAGGCTGGCGACTTCCTCATAGGTCGGATGCGCCCGGATTCGGCTAAATGATTGGGCGTGTGGTGGACGCCGGTCGATGATGATAGGACCAGGCATTAGACTCCCCTCTTGCGTATAGTACATTCACCGTCGTTTTCAACCCGCCTACACTCATCAGCCGGCCCGGCCCAATGGCCCATATCCGGGCAAACGTAGGCGGCAAACATACCAGACCAGAACACGGGACGACCGCAAATCGGGCAGTGCAGGCCGGGCTGGGTGGGGGCGGGGAAGGTGGGTTGTTTCGCGGGTGGTGAAGGGCTACGCGACATAGAATCTACCTCAGCCAGTGGCCGGCCTGATAACCTTTAAGGTTTGCCATTTGTCACCATATTCTAGCGTGATTGGTCCACGTACCATCCGGCCTTAGCTCACCACGATACCATTCCGCTTTAACCGGCAGACCGGGTATATATTTCAAATTGTACCCGATCACCTTATTGGCCGAATTGAGAATCCACTCAACCCGCTCATTATCAAGCACCCATACGCCATAAATACAGGCCGTCGATTCGGTGTTGAGCATATGATTCGGGACGGCTACGTATCGCTGAGACGTTGCAGACGAGTCCGTATTAAGGAATCTATAATTCACCCCTGCCCCCTCGCTATATGTCTCGCGCTCTGTTCGCACCTCAAGGCTATTTCAATTCTACCTGTCTGTCTCACCACGAACAACCGAATCTGTTCCGCCGTCCGCCCCGCCGCCACTTCGGCTTCGATAGCCGCCAGAATGTCGGGATGTGCGGCTGCCAACCATTCGTAGGATTCGCGGTCCAGAATCGCGCCCAACCGCGGCATATCAATAGTTGCCATTTATCACCAGTACCGGCTCGCTGCCATCAGCCGGGATAAACAGCACCCACGAACCGTCTACAGCTTGGATATATCCGGTCCAAATCTGTCGTAACTCTACACTATCGTAAATTCTGACCTCGATACCCATTGCAAAATTTCCTATTGTGTGCTATGATTTGAGTGTTCCAATATTTTGCGGGCTGTTCTTAGCGGCCCCGGCGCGGATGGACCAACATTCGCGCTTTTTTATTTAACCGGGCAGCCGGCCTCTTACTCCCGCCAAAGGCCCGCAAGCAAACCGGCCGCCCGGCAAATGCAGGTATCTGGGAACCTGCGTAACCCTCATCGGGCTGCGGGCCGGATTCCCCCACCCGGCACCTAAGAAAACGTAGGTGGTCCGTTTCCTCATTACCTACCGATTACCTAACGGTCGGTAGCGTCTACTATCCCCACCAAACTTACCCGGCGACCACGCCGCCGCAGCCCCCGTCCGTTTTAGTAGTAATCGCAATAGGCATCAGGCCATAGCTTTTTTACAGCAAAAACCCAAATCATAGCCCGAAACCAGACAAAGACGTTATCAACATAAATTTGTCTACGTGGTACTTTGTACATCTCGACTCCTTAAATACAGTTAGGTTTAAGCGGGCTGCGCAGCCAGTTTCCCGGCCTAAAGGGTTTCGCTCACATTCACTCAGCTCCGACACTTCCGCGAAGGTCTAACCCGCGCAGCCCATAGCAGGATGTTAGGGACAACCTGCGAAACCCACTGGCAACGTTAAACCCGGCGTTGATTCGCTGACGGCCCTATGGACCGGGGCCGAAATGGCCCATTTGTCGTTGTCGAAAGATTGACTCGGTATGATACATCTCAAAATAATTGACTTTCAATCCATTGCCTTGTTTCAGGGTGTAACAACATTGCACCATTATTTTTCAAGTACCACCCTCTTACATCTGGCGTCCCTTTTGCCCTACCGGCCCCTCGCCAATCTGCCAACATTTCGCGCCGATACCTATCAGGAATAGACAAGGTTGTCATTTCGTGGGTATGGTAATCAAAATGCACCCAATATTCCCAGTGGTGTTTGTTTCTATGCTGGTGGTCATTCCAGGCATAGGTAAAAGCCTGTGTAATTTTGGGTGGCTTGTTGTCGCGGTTATACGGTTGCGAGGCGATATAGGCTATCGCTTCACTTGGTCGGAATCGACTCAGATCGTGAATGATACCCAGCCAGGGTATACCAAGTTTGCAGCATTCGAGAAACACAAACCACTTGTGACGAAAGACATAATGCAAATAGGTAAAGTATAATTTCATCAACCAATCACCACCCGCCGGACCTCGCTAAACACCGGCAGTTGATTCAATCGCATTGCATCGTAAAACACCTTTGGCGCCGCCTGTTCGTCACTCCCATCGTACAGAATCTTGGACATAGTGCCGATAGGAATTTGCACCAGAAACCGGCGCGATTCTGCCGGAATCGGTTTCAGTATTTCCCAAGACACAAACTCGTTATCAGTCCTCATTTCGCCTCGCTCTCAACTCAAACACAATACCCCCCCCGCCAGCCGCCTCTACCACGTCCGACTCCAGGCTGGCGACGATACGCCGTACCATTTCCTCAGTCGGCTTTTCGGGCAGGGTATAGCGCCCGATCACCGATTCGTCAACGCGTTCCAGTTCCGGCAAATTGCCGGCGATGGTGGCAATCTGGGCCAGTTCGTGGGCGTGGTCAGCGGCCAGGACTGCGCCTTCGACGGCGTGGCCGCTCAGGGCCGCTAATTCGGCATTAACGGTTTCGATGTAGGCCAATACTTCACGCAATGCCTCAATCCCGGTAGCAAGGTGCGGATTCGCCTGTGTGGCCGCGTCGGCAATCTGCTGGAATTGTGACGCCACTATATCAGCAGCTTTGGACGCCTTGACACTGCGCTGGCCGGTACGCCGAACTAAATCACGGATACGATCACGGTTATTCGCCACGGTGGGACTCCAGGTGCAAGTAAATCATTGCCAGGAAAAACAAAAACATCCCGCCGGCGATCAGCACACGCGGAATGGTGATATCTACCTGAATCAGCAGGCCGCCAAAGGCCAGGGACAGCAGCAGGTGTTCCAGGGCCAGGGCCAGAAAAAACAGGAACATCGACCGGCTAAGGCCGTTGATGCCGCTCTGTAAATCTCGGTAGTATTTGATCGCCATTGTCGCCAGCCAGGCCGCCAGGCCAACTCCGCCGATGGCGGCGTTAATGAATACGGCCAATAAAAGCGCGTTCAAATGCTCTGGATAATTCCCTGGTGTCAAAGTCGAAAAATGCCTTAATTCTCTTTATCACTCTTTGCATTATTATCCTGCTTGACCTCTATCAATGTTTCTAGCGCCGTGATTCGCTCTGTTGCCTGTAGCAATTGGCTCTGTAGGTTCAGGCTTTCGGACCTCAATTCCTTAATCTTGCCGTCCCGGTCCAGCCGGTCTTTTCGCAGCCGGTTGTTTTCTTCTCGCAGGTCGTCAATTATTTCGGCCGCCGCCAGGATCGACGTTGACGAAATATCGGCCCGGCTCTTGTCGGCGCTGGCAATAGTTTGGTACTTTTGCGCCCGCGCCTGATAGATAGCAATCAGTGCCGTTACGAGCGCCCCAGCTGCTATGAGAATTGATGCCCATTGCTCGATAGCCACGACTATGTTAAAATTGTCTCAGGCAGCTAGAGGCCATTTCTCTACTGCTCAGGGTGGCGGCAGGTGTTTGCGCATCTGCCACCGCCCGCCCCGATAAAAAATCAGTCCGGCTTACTCGTTTTGCCGAACTGATGAATCCCACTGGCTCCCAAAAACGCCACCACGGCCCCGGTAATTACTGTCAAAGCCGGTTCGATTTGAGGATAAGCCGGCAGTAACCAGTACACCAGCAAATATCCCACCGCTGCCAGGCCGCCGTTAACGTATGGCGCGTGTTTGTCGTCCATTCCAACCTGTTTCAAAAAGTTGACAATGCCGACAATCAGTACCGCTAACGGTACGCCGCCGATGATGATCTCATTCCAGTCCATTGCTCCTCCAGGTAAATAAAAAGCGCCGGTATACGGGTACCCGGCGCTAAATGTAGGGTACCAAACCTAAAACGGTCCCGTACCCGTTACAGGTATTATATCACGGTTATGTTGAGAGTGTCAACGGAAGGTTAGAAAATATGACTTGTAGTTGGCAAACCTTAATGTTAGCAGGAATCAAAATACCGGACTCTTCCAGGGCCGTCCGGCATTTTCCCGTTCAATGCATTTGGGCGGCTTAACTGCTTGCGCCGCCCGCTCTATTTGGTAGCTAGTTTAGCGTCGAGGGTGACACTTGGCCCGCCCGGTTGTTTACAGTTTGACCACCCTATCTTTGGTCCTGCCATTCATCAAGGTGACGTGTTGCCTGGTCTCTATGACCTTGCCCCGGTTTTTACGCCGATGACGTGCGCCCCTGGCCTATTGTACAGTTTAACCAGAGGATTAGCTCTAATGTGTACAGCTAACTTTTACCCCTTCCCTGCAAACCCGTTACGAGTTGCTGTCACCCCCTATAATATGGGTTCCGTGTTAATTTGGACCGGGCACCTGGTTCCCCTGGCTAAAGGGCGTCGCTCACACTCGCTCCGCTCTGTCACGTCCGCGAAGGTCTAACCCGCCCGGTCCATTGATCTATAGTTGGGCAGCGTTACGGCTGGTGTATATGTCCGCCAGCAGACCGCCTCTACCATTACCCCGCTGACGTTGCGGGTGGTCCTGCCCAAATTGGCCTCGTGTTAAAGTGGGCTGCGGTTGCCTTGCTGGCCCCCGCGGTGGGCCTCACCTGCACAAAGCATCCTGTGAGTCGGAGACTAAATCAAATCACCGCAGCCCTATCAGCCTCTATAATAGCACGATTCTGGCCCAGTTGTCAAGACTGAATCCGTGTGGCCTTTAGGTTTATCAGTTCGGGAAGTGACTAACCCAAAGTCCTAACCTCCACCTCAAACCTATCCACCCCCCACACCCTCACCGCCACCGCCACCGCCCTGACAATCTCCTGCCGCGCCCGGTAAATGTTCTCCCGCTCATCCTCTGCCAGCCCGGCCATATCCCCCGGCGCTACGTCAATCTCCGCCAGCAATCCCCGCCAGCCCGCTATCATCGCCCGCATTGATTCCGCCCCGGCTGCCGCTGCCCTGGCCGTGTCCCTGGCTGCGACCAGGCCGGCAATCTCAGCCCGCGTTTCCAGGGTAGCTAAATCTATCTCAGCCAGGATGGCGTCAAGGTCGGCTTCACTCAGCCCGCCGCGCGCATACCTGGCCCGTGTCGCCGCCCGCCGCTGGTCCAGGCCGGCCAGGTAGTGGCGCAGCCGGTCTAACCGCGCGTCGTGGTCATCCGTTGCCTGCTCCTGCTGGGCCTGGTGCAGCTCGCCCGCCCAGTCAAAAAAGGCGTCATTGCTGATGACGTTATCCACGACCCAGCGCCATACCCGCCACTCAAAATCAATGGCGTCGGGTATCCGCAGGCCGGGACAGTCGGAATTGCCGGAGCGGGCGCTACCGGGACAGCGGTAATAGATGCGCGGCTTGTGGTGATAGTATTTGACCTTTGTGCCGTCGGCCCGCCGGCCGTAAAAATGTAGTTCGGTGCGGGCCACCAGCCGCCGCCCGCAGAATCCGCAAACGCCCAGGGCAGCCAATAGGTAATAGTGGTGTTTTGTCCGGCGCGGCGAGAAGGCGTTAGACGATTTTAGCCGCGCCTGGACCCGATCAAATTGCTCCTGGCTGATGATTTGCGGAATGTCGATACTGATTGCGCCGGTACGGAAATTGTACGTGGCAACGCCGGTGTAGTCCCTGGCCACCAGGATGGTGTACAGCACACTCAGTGACCAGTCCACCCGGCGCGGCTTGTTGCCCGGCGGCTGGTAGTGCCCGGCGGCGATCAGTAGCCGGCTGATGTCGGTTAAGCCGCGACCGGAATCGTACCAGTTAAAAATGGCCTTGACGGTGGCGGCGGCTGATTCGTCAATAATAATTTCGTTGCCCCGAATGGCCTTTTTTGTTTTGTAGCCAAGCCGGTTGTACGCGCCTGGCCAGTAGCCAGCCTTGAGTGTGCCGACTTTGCCCAGCACGGTCCTGGCAACCCTGGCCTCGTTTTCTTTCCTCCAGATCATCGCCTGCAAATACATAAAATCCCGCGCTATCGACCCGGTCGCCTGGTGTATTTCTACCGGTGTTTTGCGAATCCGCTCGGCCTCGTCAACGGCGTCCATTAAGGCGGTAACGACTCGTTCGTGCCGGTATAGCCGGTCGTCACGGTAGCAAACCACGGCATCCACCTGGCCGGTACGGACGTGGTCAAGCAGGGCCACGAATCCGGGCCGGTCGGTGCGGGTGGCGCTGGGGTTGACCGGCTTGCCTCTGTTCGGCGGGCCAGCGGCGATGTAGTTGGATACGTCGCTGTATTCGGCTACAACCTGCCAGCCGTGGGCGGCGACGTAGGCACGGATAGATTCGGTTTGTTCGGTAATGCTGACCTTGTTTGGTGCGTGCTGTTCCTCAGTGGACACGCGGACGTAAGTGACGACGTGCAAGACGGCCTCCGGTTTGACCAGGAAGCGCGGGCGGGGTAAAATGTTGCTATCCATAACTCCGCCGGGTTGGCTCCTGGCACAAGATAGCCCCGTTCACAGCGGGGCTTTTTGTTTGGCAGGATTGTAGCACGATTCGGCAGGAATCAAAAAGCCGTCCACCCCGGCGGCTTGCGCTTTGCGCGTCTTTGACGCGATTCCCTCTCAGCATTCTCTCAGAATTCAGGATTATTATAATATCCACTACAGAAATTATTAAAAACCATCAGCGACGCATATAATCAAATAGGCGGGGGCGGCTATGGCAGAGCTAGTAATCCTATGGCACGGCGAATCTGATGACATCGCCGTACCGATTGACCTAGACACATTTAGAGAACTGTCCGGCTGGTTGCACGCGGCCGAGCAGCCGGATAAAATGACGCTGCACGAGGCGGCAACGGCGCTGGTGCCGCTGGCCGTCCAGGTGGCGGAGGCATTGATCCGGGCCGGCCACGATCACGAGGCCGGCCGGCTACTGTGGGCAGCGACGGCGCTACGGGTGGGGGCGAAGGACGGCGACGAATAACCCAAATATCCCAATTTTGCAAAAATTGCACTAACCCTGATTCTAACCATTCACCTATGTTTTACCTGGACAAAATATGGTATAATGCAAACTATCTTAATTTTTCTTAACCATTCAGGCCATTAATCCCGCAACAATTCCATACAACACAACGCCCGGCCGCGCCGCCGGGCATCGGAGTAGTAGTATGCCGTTGTCAATCCTCAGCAATATTGTCCACGCGCTATGCGCCTCAGACAACCCGGATGATACCCAGGCCCTGACCGACCTAATTAGAACAAGCTGCCCTGACTTAGACCCTGACCAGGCGATTGACCTGATTCAGAATCCTTACTTACAGACTCATCAGGACTATCACCCTGGCGGGCGTAACGGCGCAAGAGATTCATCGCGGCCGTTTCGCGTTCATCGCTCGGCAGACTAAGCAGCGCCTTTTTAAAGTCCTCCCACGTCACCGGCCGCGCCTCACCGGTTATTTCCGGCTGTTCGATCAGCCAGCGTATAAACCCGGCGGCCTGTTGCAGCTTGTCGCTATCCAGCCGCGCCAGTAGCTTGCACACGTCATCAGCGTCCGCGCCTTTGGCTGGCGGCAACGCAGGCGGTGACGGCTGCCCGGCCAGCCCGCGCAACATTGCCAGGGCGGCACGTTGGTTTGGCGGCGATAGTTGCCGGTAGTGGTACAACAGGGCCGGCTCATCTTCGCCGTGGGATTCTTCGGGCAGTAGGCCGGCCATTCTAAAAACCTCTACCGGGTCTTTGCCCAGCGTATCGGCCATTGCCTTGCAAAAATCCCAGCCGGCGGACTGCTTTTCAGCAATTACCCGGCTTATCATCGCCCCGGATATGCCGGATCGGTCCCCTAACTGGCGATGCGACCAGCCCCGCGATCTACACTCATAGTTTAGCCAGGTTGATAGTTTATCGCTCACAGTTTGCACCAGGCACATTATAACATTCCTTTCTGTGATTTTTGCAATTTTAAGGTTGTGTTCTGCGACTCAGTATTGACAATTATCTTATACTAGAGTATACTGTATACTAGAAATTGCAATATAGAATCTGGAGGTCGCAAGTGGAATTAGTTAAAGTCAGCGCAACACTACCGCCCGATATCGTAGCCCTGCTGGACAAAAAGGCGACAGACTGGTTGTCCAACCGCTCCCGCGCCTTGACCAGAATCGTACTAGAATGGAGCCAGTCACAGGCCGAACAGCTTCCTCTCGCTGTAGCCGATGATCCCCAAGAAACCCCAACCGAACAAATGAAGAAAAATGGCGCCGTGCCGCTGGTGGAGGCGTAGGTGATTGAGGTCTGGAAACCCATTCCTGGCTTCCCAGATTACGAAGCTAGTAACCTGGGTAAAGTACGGAGCCTAAAAAGAAAAACTGTTCGTATTCTAAGCCCGTCTCGCAATCCTAGAGGTTATTTAGGCGTTAACCTCTGTAACAACGGACGAACATACGCCTATATACATAGCCTTGTAATGCTCGCCTTTGTTGGCCCTCGCCCTGCCGGGATGCACACCTGCCACAATGATGATAACCCAAGTAATAACCGCCTTGATAACCTGCGATACGATACCCCGTCTTCTAATCAGCAAGATTGCACCAAAAATGGAAAAAGGGCGTTAACTGTAGAGCAGGTACGACAAATTAGGCAAGACAGATCAAATGGCATCATCCTAAGAAAACTTGCTGAAAAGTACGGTATTTCTCTAGCACAAGCCGGATTCGCTGTTAGGGGTACGACTTATAACTTTATAGGCGACTCGGTCGAAATTCGCCAAGTAAACAACAAGAGAGCGCGGAGCATACGAGAAGAGTACGCCAAAGGGCACACGACATACGACAAATTAGCCAAAAAATACAGTCTTGACAAATCGGCCATCAGCCTAATCGTTAATGGCAAAAGAGGTATTGAGGCAGGCGGCCCGATTAAAGGTAAAGATTATTGATCCCCGCTTGCGCCCCGCTGTCCGCCTGCCGTGGTTACTCTCGGCCACGACCGCGACAACTAACGCAGCCAGGCGCGGGATGGCTGCCGGGCGGGCAGGAGGGCGCAAGCAAATTAGCAGAGGAAAGGATTAGGAACGTGGAATTTATCCCAGTAGTAGACACCGACAAAATCAGCTACGACATTTTGGCCCAGGAAAACGCGGACCTGCTGCTCAGCATCAAAGAGGCGATGGCGGCCGGCGCTAACGCGGCCCTGGTCGAAAACTGGGCCAAATGGCGATTTGCCAGTAGCACCACGCGGGATATGGTCATCGGCGCCGCTCACTACATCGAGCGGGCCGGCAAGGCGGAATAAAGAACGCGGCCCGGCAATTCCTGGGAAGAGCGCCGGGCCACACAGCAAAAAGAAAGGTAATACGGTTATGTCATTAATCTTAGCACAAAACCCGGCGAAGCGCAAGACCCAATTTACCACGGTGGTTCCAATGTACGTAGCTACCGAACAGCGCAGAACCCGGCCGCAAATCATTGTCTGCCCCGAATGCGGCGGCACCAGGCGGCTGGAGTACGTAAACCCAGATACGTTCGAGGTCGAAACAATGCCCTGTATTTTTTGCGAGGGCAGCGGTCATTTTACCCGCAATGCCAGCCACGCCGAACACCGGTCATTGCTGGAACGGCTAGCCGGGTGGGGCTGGTCAGCGGTTAAGGCGGTGATGCTGTGAGCCGCCGAATCTGCAAGCGTGGCAACGGCTGGGGCGGCAAGTGGGATAGCCCGGAGCCATTACCCCGGCCGCCCCAGCCGTCACCGATTCCGCCAGCGCCATTACCGCCAAGAGGAAGGTAACAATGACCACCAATGGAACCGCCAGAATCTACCGCCAGGCCGCAATGAGTGTAACCTGCGGCGAGTTTGACCGCAATCCTGATTGGGAGACAGAGATAAACGCGCCGTACCTGCTGCGATGTAACGAGCGGGCTACATATCGAATAGTGATCCGCACCGACGTATCAACTGAGGTCAAAAAGTGCTGCGGATATCACGCGGCCCAGATTCGCCACCAGGCCCACCGGGGCCGGTTTGAGATTGTCAGTGATGAGCCTATTGAGGAAAGGGTAGCAGCGTGACCCGCCTGGCCCGCCGTTACGCCCGCGCTACTGGCCTGGGCACCGTCACCATAGCCGGCAAGTTGTATGACACGAACTATGCCCGGCTAGTGTTTCGGTGCGAGGTCTGTCACGGCGAATTGCGGCGCCACAATCACGGCCTGGTTTGCATCGGCAACGATACGCACAGAGGATTTATCCACCAACGCGATGTTGCAGCCATCCAGGCCCGGCAGACGCAGAACACAGAAACCCTAAACGAATTTTACCAAGTAGTTAACGGAAAGGTGGTTGTAAAGAAATGAGTATCGTTGGATTAACCGACCAGGCCGCAGCATTACCGATCATCGGCACGCTGCGCAAGGGCGAAAAAAAGGTCAAGGAAAACGCGCCGGGTAAGGATTTAACTTACTTCCGGTTTGTCACCGATGACAACCTGGCAATGCAGATGTTTACCGAGGCGTACCCGGACCAGGAGGCGCTACGCACCATTAACGTGTTCCTGCCGTTTAAGACCGCCGATGAGAACATCGAATCCTGGATTGAAGAATGGGTGGCGGGTGGCCTGGTGCATCGCTGCGACGGTGTAAATCAGGTGTTGTGGCGCAACGCGGCCGGCGGTTACGAAACCGGCTCCCGGCCCTGCCAAAACTGCAAGGGTAAACAGGTCGGGCGGTTGTCGGTGATCGTGCCAGAACTGGCCCGGCTGGCGACGGTGACGGTGCTGACCACCAGTATCCACGACATTATCAATCTGACCCGGCAGTTACGCAGTTATGAATCTGTTGCCGGGATGCTGAATGGGCAACCGGGTGATTTGCGCGGGATTCCGTTTACCCTGCGGCGGCGCAAGGAACAGATCAGCACGCCCGGCCCGGACGGTAAACGGGTGCGCCGGGAGAAGTGGCTCCTGTCTATCGAGACACAACCGCGCTGGACAATGCTGCAACTGGCGGCGATGGAACGCAAGGCTCTGCCGGTCGGTGATCTTATCGACCAGGAAACCGGCGAAGTGCTGGAGATTCCGGCCAACGTGCCGTTACCAGAGAATCCATTTGATGAGGGCGATTTTGAGCCGGAACCGGCAGAACCGAAAGCGCCTCCGGTTACTAATGGCAATGGCAAAAGCAAGCTGCCCCGCCCAATGGCCCCGGAAGATTTGAAGGCCGCCCTGGCTGTCAAGGCCAAAAAATCTACTGCCCCGATGACACCAGAACAGGCCGATTACCTGGCCTCGTCACTGAGTACGGCCTGCGGCGGCGATGACACTAAACGCCATACCGTCACCAAGTACCTGTTTGGCCGGGAAAGCCTGAAAGAGTACGGCTGGACTAAAGGCGAGGCCAGCGCCTTGATCGACTGGCTGGGCGCTAACGCCGAAAACGAGTATCAGCCTAACCCGGACTCGATCAAAGAGATCGAGTTGATTATCCGGCAGTTCCAGGTCGAGGCCGGGCAGACCGATATGTTTGCCCAGGCAGATGACGACGAAATACCATTCTAGCTAATCACCAGGCCCGGCGGCTCGATACCGCCGGGCCACAAAGAGGCCCTATGGAAATTACAACCAGGGACGGCAAGACCATCATCATTAGCGACCGGGCTATCCTGGGCGTGATTGCAGCACTGGAACAGTTCGCGGCCCGGAAGGCTGCGAAAAAGGTTAATTCGGTTGTTAAGGAACAAGCTCTTGATAGAAAGGATACCATATGAATCAGGAATTGGTATCAATTTCTGTAGATTACCTGCTAATTCTGCGGGTAATTCTGGCGTTAGCCTGGGGGGGCAGCTTTGCATTATTTCTACAACTCAATCGGTGGGGCATTTTTTTAGTAGAGGAACGCACCTGGATAACCGTTGTCGTAGGTATCGGTATTGACCTAATTATCGCCTATGGCGGCGACTGGTGGACCGTGGTCATTATTATTTCGCTCAGTTCTATCGGCATCATTATCCGCTCACTCCACAACGAGCGAATCGGCGTACACGTTGATCCGCGAAAATATAAAACAATTTGGGGCATAGAGGATGCCATTGCATCGAGCCTGGCAGTTATCGAGACTCTGCGACAACTATTATCCGGCGGCGAAATGGCGGCGGCGCACGTGGCCAGCATCAGCCGGACTCTTGACAAGTTGCACAAATTAAATGATACGCTCATCAGCGTCCGGCGCGGTGAATATAGCAGCGGAAACGGAAAATGACACACTTGATTATCGGCCTCATTATCGGTGCAACTATCGCCACTACTGCCGCAGCCTGCCGCGAACAGCGAATCCGGCGCAACTACCGTCACCGGCTCGGCGCGGCCTTTTCGCAACTGAGCAACCAGGCGGTTTATATCTACGAACTACAAAACCGGCTGGACCGCCAGCAACAGCGGGTGTGGATATACGTACCGGACGACCACGCAGCTGGCGGCGAAACCGGGCCGGTGAGCGGCATACCGATTAACTGGAATTGAAAGGTGGTAAAGTGAACAATAAATTTTTAGATCATTACAACAAGCTCCCTCTGGCCCCCGATGACCCGCCAGCACCAAAGCGGCGGTCACTGGTCGCCAGATTCCGCGCCTGGTCGCGATGGTCTAACCCGGTACGAATCTGGTTGGACGAATCGGCTTATATTGAAACGCAAATCAGGACCGGCGGTCTTTATGGCTGGTTACTCTGTATTATCAACTGGTGGCACTACCGGCCAATGATAGTAGAGTGCGCTTATTGTGGCTGGCGATTCTGGTGGAATGGCAAGCCGCACGAGTACGTGTTTTGTAGCGAGGGCTGCGCGTACTACGGCCCAAAAGACGATTATTCGGCCGATGATGATATTCCGTTTTAAGAAAGGCGATTATGAAACGCTTATTTAACGTCGAAAACCTGCTCTGGCTGGCGCTAATTCTGGCGTTGGCCGGGTCGCTTAAACACCTGGCCAGCGTGTTTGCCAGCGTCGACGGTAACACGTTTTTAGGCTGGTTGCAGGCGGTAGCAATTGACGCAGGCGTGTTTGCGCTGGCGTACCAGATTCGCATCCGGCGCAAGGAGCGCCACAGCACCAAGCGCCTGTGGTTAGGCGTCTTTGCGTTTACCGGCATCAGTGTCTACGGCAACCTGGCCTACGGCCTACAGGCGCTAAACAACAGTTTACCGGACTGGATTAGCGCCACAAAACCGGTAGTGCTGGCGGCTACATTGCCGCTACTGGTGTTGTTTTTGGCGGAGCTTTTAGGCGACGACCGGGAACACGCCAAGGAACTGGCGCGGCCGGCGCAACAGAAACGGGCCGCTACTGCCGAATCTAAACCGCAAGCGCAACCGGTTAAAACCGCTAAAAAAGCCGCCAGCAAAAACGCCGACAAAAAAGTGCAGGCCGCCAAACTTATAGAATCACAACCGGGTATCAGCGGCGCCGAACTGGCGCGGCAGCTGAAAATTAGCGATTCGTATGGACGGCTGCTTAAAAACGAATTAGCGCCACAAACGAATGGAACAGGAACCAATGAACATTAGAGCCATCGCCAAAAACGCCACCCGCGAGGCCGAACAGGAGCGCCAGCGCAAGCTCAACTACCTGCTAATTTATCGCCTGGTACGACGATTAGACCCAGACCCGTGTCACGACAAATACTGTTATATTGGCGGTCAGCGGTGCGACACGTTAGGCGAGGTAGTGGCGGCGATACTGGAGAATTAGCGGAGGCTGCTGCCGGGCGCGGTGACACCCGGCAGCCTGCGGCGGGCAGAGCTGCCGCAACCTCCAGGGTAATTGTACCAAGAAAGGGCAGAGTATGGCAATAATAAGGTGTCAGCATTGCGGGCACGAAATAGAGATTGACGCGGGCGTGTTGCGCGGAGTTGAGGCGGCACAGGCCGGCCGTCAACGCAAGGTTAACCAGTTTGCTAGTAGCCATAAATTCGACATTGCGACGGCTGCGCCACAGATGCCGCCTGGGCTGCACATCAGCCGGGAAACGCCGGTATTTATGCCGACATTCGAGGCCAACATTGTTGTACCACGGGCTAAAGCCATCACTTACGGATTCTTTGCTGGCGGCGCGGTAACGTTGATTGTAACCGGCCCGCTGGTAATGGGCGGCTCTAATATCTGGTACGCCATTGCGGCCGGGCTGACATTCGGCGGCGTGACATTTTTTATCACTGCCGCCTGGGCCTGGCACAAGTCAAGCGGATTTTATGACAGCTTGCTGACCCGATTTGAGGAAATGACCGGGGTGGATATCAACCAGGACGGGCAGGTGGGCGACGGCGACAGCGTAAATATCAACATCAACAGCGATCAGGGCCAAAAGCTTGAAACGTGGCCGGTCAGCAAGCGGGCGCTGGTGTGGTTTGCAAAGGCCGTCATTAGCAACAACCCGGCCGACACCTTCAGCGAATCGACCGCCCGGCAGGCCGGTATGAGCCGTAAGCAGTGGCTATTTATCCGAGATACGTTTATCTCCCACCGCTGGGCCTACTGGCGCAACCCGGATAACCCAAAGTTGGGTGTTGAATTAACCGGGATGGGCGGGCGCAAAATTTTACATGGTATAGCCCGTGGCGAGATGCCGGCCGGCACTGAAGCAGACGACGACCTGGAAATGTCGCCGCACCAGGTGGAACGTAGCACCGGGCGCGGCAATTGGGACTAGTGCCCTGCCCTATCGGGCGGTAACAAATCGTTAAAAACAGCTACCGTTTGTACGAACGGTTAACGAACGAACAAAAAAAGATAGGGTTACACGAAATGAAACAAGGCTTTAATCTGGTACACAAAGCCGATTTAACAAACATACTGGCCGGCCTGCTGATTGCCAACCGGGCAATCACGCAAACGAATCCGGATTACCAGGCCGGATTCGCAGCGGCCATAATGGCACTGGCGGCGGCTATCGGCAAACAAAACGAGTTACAAGCAGAAATTGGAGGACTAAATGGGTTGGCTAGATAGTTTGCGAATGTGGTTTGATTATCAAAATGATGACCCCGGTACATTTCGGAGCAAATACCGGCGGGGTGAGTATGCTGGGGCCAGCGAAGATATGAAACGCTATATCCGGCTGGATTATAACCAGAATATGCCCGGCGGCGATCCGTTTACCGGCACCGGTGAGCGTCCCGGTAAAAACTACAGTACCGACGACGGAACGGCCTGCTGGTAATGACCGTCGCCCTATCCCGTCCCCAGCAAATCTACCTGTTCGGCGGCGCTACCGGCGCAGCCTGCTATTCGCCCGGTACGCAAATCTGCGTTAACTGCCCGCTGCCGCCGCGCACCTGCGATTCCAGTTGCGCCGATACAACCCGGTTGCGACGGATAGCGAACCCGCCGGTTTGTCTGCGGGATTACGTTATCTGGCGGCTGTATCCGTATGTCCGGCCGGCCAGGGCGCAAGAGATTGGCGACGACATCGCCCGGCAGACGCTGGCCCGTGGCCTAAGCGAACGAGCATTCCGGCGGGCGGTAGACGTGTGGGCCAGCCGGTTAGAGTTTATGCAGCAATTGAGAGGGAATAATGGCAACGAAAAGTGAGCAGCGGCAAATTTATGAAATGCTCGGCCAGGCTGATGATGGGCTGCTAACGCCCGAACAGGTGGCGGCCAAACAAGCGACGGCGGCCCTGGTGGCGCTCCTGGAGATGACCGGGCTGATTAAATTCGGCAATGTTAACCTGTCCAGCCTGACTACCCGCTTCGGCGGCCAGCAGATCGTTAACGATGATGGGCTGTGGGTAAAGGTGGAAATAACAGACTGGATTCGGTTTGATAACCTGCTCGGTGACGCTGCGCTGGGTTTGTTTTTAGCCGCACAAGCCCGGCGGGTCAAACTTGACCGGCTGGCACGGGAACGGGCCGAAATTGTGGCAGCGAGGCAGGCGCGAAATGGGTCGTAAAGATGAGTACAGGTTACACCAAAACATTGCCGAATATCTACGGTTGCAATACCCGGACGTAGTATTTTTATCGACGTTAAACGGTATCAGGCTGCCACCCGGCCAGGCCAAACAAGCCGCCAGCCTACAATGCGGGCGTGGGATTCCGGATATCATAATTTTGGAATCACGACGCGGATATGCCGGGCTATGCGGTGAGATAAAAACGGGTACGAGCGAGGTCTACCGGCAAAATGGTGAGGTCCGGGAAAACAGGCACATCCTGGAGCAGTTGGATATGCTAAAGGCGCTGCAAGAGCGCAACTATCACGCCTCTTTCTGGTGTGGCTTCGATAATGCTAAAAGCGTGATTGACTGGTATCTGCGACTATGACCACGCCTCACTACACCGTCACCCGCGTAATGCACGTTACGCCGGTGGACAAACGCCGCCGAACGTTTTACGTCGATCCGTGGCGGGCGCTGTGCGAACACTGCCGGCTGGATGACTGCATTCGAGCCGAGGGCGACAGCGCAGCCCGGCCGGACCACGACTATACCGGCTGCTTGATTTACGATGCGGCGGCAGCCGGTAAAACGCCGGAACAGGCATTACAGGAGGCCGAACGTGGCGATTGAACTGATTATTCTGCTGGTGCTGCTGGCCGTGGCGTTATCGCTGCTGGATAGCGGCGGCACAGGTAAAACAGAGTGACCCGCACCGTCGTCGCCGTCACTACCTACCGGCTGCGCGTCACCTGCGACGGCTGCGGGCTGCGGCTGTATACGTGGCGGGCGGCGGGTAGAGGGTGGGTGGTGGTGGATGGGAAGGATTATTGTCCGGGATGCAAAGATACCAAAAAGGAAAAACAAGATGACTAGTATGTACCGAGTTTATGACAAAAACCGCAAAGAAAATGATTTGGCCCTTGAAGACTTTTTTGCTGAGGCTGCGGCGCAAGCCCATATAGCGCAGCGGGCTAAAGAGGGCCGTGACTGTGAGGCCATACCATTTACGCCACAATGTACCTGGGGCAGTGCCTATCCTGAAACACAGTGCAAAAACGAGGCGGTATGGTTTAAGGCCGGCTGGGGCGGATACGGCGCGGTTTGTGCCGAACATTTGCAGGATTGGATGACGGGAATGATAAGCCGGAAAGAGGCCGAACGGCTGGAACAGAATCAAGGCAGGGTACCGGATAAGCCAGTGGCTCCTGGCAAGCTGGCCGGGTTTTGGTTCAAGGAATAGGGTTGACTTGTGGGGCCAATGTGTGCTATAATGAGTATGCTTAGGTACGACTCGGACAACGGACGCGGTTTTTATTTAGCCACGTTCACAACACCATATTCGGCGTTAAAGCGCCGGTTTTTACCTAGTGGATTCGCGTCCACCGATTCGTGCCTAAGCAACCGAATCAAGGTAAAGGCCGGCGCTTTTGCGTTAGGCCACGAAATAGCGAAGAGCCGCCCGGCTGGTACCCGAACGGCCCTTCTAACGCACACCATAGGAGGCCCTACAGTGTCCGCTTCTGGAAATATACCACGCACGCCCGATTCCGGGCAATCATTACCCCTTGAATTGTTAAACCGAATCCACACGGCCGCACAGGACCCAACCGGCCGGCTAGTCGTCGCCCTGCTGCGCCAGCTTTGCCCCGGCCTTACACCGGCGGTGGCGCTGGAATGGATTAGGGCGGATTTGGCTTTTGAGCAAGACGTACTAAACGAGGCCGCGATTCTGTTAGGCGGCGAGTGGGAGGCTTGATTCTACAATGACACTTATCGACCTGCAACGTATCATTATCGACCCGCAAGTACAACTAAGAGAACGCCGAATCGATAACCACACTGTAAGCGGCTATGTTGAGGCCATCAATAATGGCGCTGAATTTCCACCGGTAGTTGTTTTTGATGACGGTGAGAAGTTATGGCTCGGTGACGGTTATCACCGGGTAAGCGCATACCGATATTTAGGCCGGACTGAAATAGAAGCCGATGTCAGGGCGGGAAACCGGCAAGACGCAATGGTATTCACTTGCACAGCCAACGTAACCAATGGACGGCCAATGAGTCGGGATGAAAAAAGAGAGGCTGGTGAGCGGCTGCTAAAGCTAACAACTTGGAGCCAGGAAAGAATAGCAAGAGAACTAGCAGTAGACCCCGGCACTGTCTCGAAATGGAAAACATCTCTTGAAATTTCAAGAGATAAAGTATCTAGCACCCGCAACGGCCAAACCTATACGATGGATACCGCCAACATCGGCAAGCAGGGCAACCAACTACCAGTAGACAACCGGCCTTTATTCGCTGATGATCCCGATCTTGACGCAGCCCTTGACGACGAATCTAAACCAGTTTGCCAGAACTGCGGCCAGGTATACGACGGCGCAAGCTGTCCAGATTGCCGCAATGAGCAACCGGTACAGCCAGAACTTCCCACGCCGGCCCGGTTTATCTGTGGCGACTTTGCCAGCATAGCCAGCGAAATCGAGCCGGGCAGCATAGATGTCATTATCACCGATCCGCCATACCCGAAAGAATTTCTGCACCTTTATGAACTGCTGGCCAAGCAGGCCGCTAAACTGTTAAAGCCGGGTGGCTCACTGCTGGCAATGTGTGGGCAATCCTATCTACCCGATATTATGGCGCTGATGACTCCTCATATCGCCTATCATTGGACTTTAAGCTATCAAACACCGGGCGGTCAGTCACCGCAAATCTGGCCCAAAAAGGTTAACACCTTTTGGAAGCCGGTACTGTGGTTTGTCAAGGGCGAGTATGGCGGCCTGTGGCACGGTGACGTTATCAAGTCCGATGTCAACGACAACGATAAACGATTCCACGAATGGGGACAATCTGAAAGCGGTATAGCCCGGCTGGTTAATGACCATTCGCTGCCAGGTGATCTAATCCTTGACCCATTTTGCGGCGGCGGTACAACCGGCGCTGTAGCCGTTGCCCTGAGCCGGCGTTTTATCGGAATCGACAAAGACCCGGTAGCAATCGAGACAAGTAAAAAGAGGTTAGCCAATGGCCATTGATACCCTGCCAATGTCAGAAATGTTTTCCACTTGCTACAAGATATTAAAGCGTGAACTGGTCCCGATTCATTATGCAACCCTAACTGAAATGGCGTTATCCGAGCAGGGCTTAAGCAAAAGCGATGTACATTGGGAACGCCAGATAGAAGATGTCAGGGAAAAAATGTTACAGGCCGGGCGATACGAAACGTTCTACACAGGCCGGCCTCTTTGCCTGGCTGGTATTAGATGGTGGTTCGAAAACGAGCAGCAAAGATTATTCCATCCTACCGATGGAATCACAATACCCGGCAATGCCACTTCCGGGGCTGATGGTGCTTATGAAGCGTTAATGCGCGATCCGTATATGCAGAAAAAGACGTCGGCACCAGATGACCGGATAGCCCGTACAAGGGCCAATGGACTGGTTCTAGAAAAGCACGTAGCCAGATGGTTTAAGGAATTGTGGCCACGATTCTACCTTCCCCCAGACAATGAGGGCCAATGGAAAAGGTTTTGTGACCACGACTTCAAGCTAAAGGTTGACGGCAAAACATATCAAGTGGACGTATCCGGCCCGCGCCTTAATGGGCAATTTGGCAACCCAGGACAAGGTAAACGAAAAACAGACTTCCACCTGATATGTGAAATTACAGGACAAGACGTTGCCTGGCGGTCTGTTTACCAGGGCAAGGATTACCAGGGTGTAATCCTGCCCGAAGGTGGTATATACCCGGAAAGAATGATAGTCTGGTTAAATTGCCGCCAAAACCAAGTTGACTACGAAGCGGTTAAAAACAGCGTACTTGAAAATATAAGGGTAGCAGCGTGAACCACAACCTTAACACCACCCCGCCACCGCTGCTGCCGTATCCGCGGCCTGGCTGGCGGAGGCGGGAAGGAGAGGTAGGATGATGCCGCCATTTAACTACAAACGCGACACCAAATCGGCCCGGTCTACCGACATTTACACGCCAAAGGGTTACGACGCTTGCCAGACTCCCGGTTACGCGCTTGATCCGCTGCTGCCGTACCTGCGACCTGGCTGGCGAATCTGGGAACCGGCGGCGGGTGACGGCTATCTGGTGGCGGCGATCCGGCAGGCCGGATTCACGGTAAGAAAATCCGACGTTATCACCCGGCAAAACTTTTTTGACTATCAGCCTATGGCGGCCTGGGACTGCATCGTAACAAACCCGCCCTATTCGATAAAGTACAAATTCCTTAACCGCTGCTACCGGCTCGGTAAACCATTCGCCCTGCTGGTGCCGGTTGAAACTATCGGCGCACAGACCGCGCAGAATCTATTCAAGCAATACGGCGTGGAACTGCTGCTCTTGAACCGGCGGGTGAATTTCAAGATGCCTAACGCCGGCTGGAAGGGCAGCGCCCAATTCCCGGTACTGTGGTTATGCTGGCAGGTGCTACCGGCGCCGATCTGCTACGGTAATATTAACCCGGTAAAACAAGACCCGGCGCAACTACCGCTGGAGTCCGCCCAATGATACGCAAACGGTTTAATGCGACAATGACCACCTTTGCCACCCTGTTTAGCGGCGGCGAGCTAGCCGGCGTGGGAGTCGTTTATTACCTGGTGGGATTCTATTCACGGGCGCAAGAATCCGTGGACAGCAAACCCGGCGGTGTGGGTGCTGGAATTTGAGTGCGTGAAGGGCGGTTGACGGTGAGCGGCGGGTGAGAGGATGGATATTAAAGAACTTGCAGAGTTAGCAATCAAAACAATCAACGAAACGCCAAAGCCAATGAGGCCGCGATTCGTACTTGTGTTTCCCGATATGGAATGGCAAGAGAATCCGCGCATAACCACGAACGGCACCGGGCCGGTAGGTAAGCCGGTACAGGAAACGAATGACGGCTTATGGGTGATATTTGACGCAGTTGACGTTCTGGCGTAGTTGACGGCGACGGACGTTGTCAAGATGGCAGGCAGTTAACAGCGGGCGGTTGACGGTGGGTGAGAGGTTGACGGTGAGCGGGAACGGGTTGACTATGACCGTAAAATATGATATACTCATAAGTGCTGAGGTTCGAAACAAAAAAGTTACGGTCAATACGGCGGGTTTTTTATTCCCCGTTAAAAACCATAGTTTTGGCGCCTGCGCGCCTACACTGTTTAGGAATGGCCGATTTGTTTTGAGCCTCAGCAGCCAAGACACCGCCCGCCTAAATGGTGTAGGCGCGTTGTCGTTTAAATCAAACGGACCGAATAGACGCGCCAACGTCTACCCGGCCCTCACGCACACTGTAGAGGTACCTACAATGCACGTTGCAAAACATTCTACTGCTGCCACCCCCGGCGCGCAAATTCCACTGTTAAAATTAAATAGGGTAGGACAATGAACTTTGATTCTACCTTATCCTCACAGCTTGACGAAGCCCTGGCCAACGAAGAACACTACCGCGCCCTGCTGCTGTTCTGGAAACAGCGCCGGCAAAAGCTAGAACGCCAAATTCACACCATTTTAGACGAAGCCTCACAAATAGCGGAGAACGCATTCAATGATACCACAGACGCTATCACAGACTGACATTGAACACCTACCAAACTACCGGCGCAAGACGACGGCCGGCGAATATAGCTCTACCTGCCCCTGGTGCGGTGGACAGGACCGCTTTTTATTCTGGCCCGACAAAGGAAACTACTACTGCCGCCAATGCGAGGCTAACGGATTCGTTATCGATGCGCCCGGCGATAATTTATGGATAACGCCGGAGCAGCGGGAAATCTGGAAACGGGCCGAGCAGCGCCGCAAAGAGGCCGAGCGCCAGCAACAGTTGACATTGGCCGAACGTATGGCCCGCTCACCCAACGCCGAACTTTACCACCGGCAAATGACAGACCGTTCGTACTGGTATAGCCAGGGCTTGAATGACGAAGCTATAAACCGATTCCGGTTAGGTTACTGCCCAGCCTGCCCAACATACCCGGATAGCCCAAGCTGGACTATCCCGATCTACTACCGGAACCGGCTGTACAACATTCGCCACCGGCTGGTTAATCCGGGTGATAGCGGCAAGTACCGGCCGGAAATGGCCGGCCTGCCAGGCGCTATATTCGCTGCCGATATTTTAGATGAGCCAGAATGGATGACGGTAATTGTCGAAGGCGAGGTCAAAACAATGGTGCTGAATCAGAACGGCCTTAGCACCGTTGGCATACCCGGCGCTAATTCATTCAAGGAAAAGTGGTTAAAGCTATTTGAGAAGTGCCACAATATCTATATTGCCCTTGACCCTGGCGCGGATGACCAGGCCCGGCGAATCGGCGCTATGCTGGCCGGGATCGGAATCAATACCTACGTTTGCACACTGCCGGTTAAGCCGGATGATTTTATTGTGATCTACAATGGGACCGCCAGGGAGTTGTTTTTATTTTTGATGCTCGGACATAAAGTCAAATAGGACGGTTACACAATGCCTCAATGGAGAAAGCTCCACGTCAAGACAACAGAAAGCCTCGATATTAACGATATGCCAGATGATTTTACCCGCCTGATGTGGGTTATGCTGCCATTGGGATCAGACAGCGAAGGCCGGGGCTTGGATAACCCGGCCTGGATAAAGTCAAAGATATTCCCGCTTAGGTCCGATGTTGATATAGCGATGATTGAAAATGCTATGTCCTGGTTTGCTGTCAGAAAGATGATAGAGCGGTATCAGGTAAACGGCCGGCATTATTTTTGTATCCCTACTTTTCATAAGTACCAGGGCAAAACCGACCGTGAGGCAGAAAGCCAATACCCGGCACCACCAGAAAAAATCCCACCAGGAGAACAGGATAACCCAGGCGGCAACAATGGTCACTATATTAATGAAGACAACTCAAGAGCTACTCAAGAGTTAGTCGTGACTACATCTAGCTCAGATTCAGATTCAGATTCAGATTCAACTAATGGCGATAAACCGCCGGCCGCGCAAAAAAAGAATACTCCAAAGTGGCAATTGATGAATGAGTTTACCGAGTATACAGGAATCCCTTATCCTGGTAACAAACAAGATCAACGATATTGGTGGTCTAGAATAAATGCAATTTACGAATCAGCGAATCGGGATATAGATATTGGCAAGCACCTGATTCGGGAATCTGTAGACAAGCTCAAAGGGCGCGAATTAACTATCTCCGACCCTGGCAGCCTGGTTAAAACAATTCGTTCACTGGTAGCAGACAGCAAACCCAAAAGGATGGTCCTAAAATGAGAATGAATCCCAAAGACGCAGCGCAATTCTACCTTCACACGCCGGCCCAATCTACCAGTACCTACGTGCAGTGGGTCGAATGGCTACAAAACGCGCCCAAGATTGACTATGGCTGCGTGCTGGACAAGCACCTGATTCCGCTCCACCCTGGTGATTTAATGGCCGTGGTTGCCCGGCCCGGACACGGCAAGTCAAGTTATATGGCTTATATGGCCCGGCGTACCGCTGCCAAGATTAACGAGCGTAACGAGCGTAAAAAGTGTGTCATTTACGTGTCCTGGGAACAGTCAGTAGAAGAAATCGAGGCATTTTTCCAGAGCGGCAACCATTACACCTCCACCGACCTGGCCTGGGGCCGGGTGTCACTGGACACGGTAAAAGAGCGCAGCATTAAACGGGTGAACCTACCAATCTGGATGATCGGCTACTCTATCAAAGATGCTGACAAGCCCAAGCCGCCGATGACAATAGATATCGTTTATGAGGCGATCCGGGCAATGAGGCGGGAACACGGCTATGAGCCGGTACTGGTGTGCCTGGATTACTTGCAAATTGTCCCGGTCAGCGGCAAAGAATCACGCAACGAACAGGTTACAGAGGCCACAATCCAGGCCAAGCACCTGGCAATGGACATTGGGGCGCCGATTATCGCCGGGGTGCAAGCCAGCCGGGAAACCGACCGGCGCGGCGTCCAGATTCCGACAATGGCCGATGCACAATGGTCCAGCGCCATCGAGCAGACAGCGGATAAACAATTGGCGCTATTCCGACCGGTCAAGGTTTTAGATGCTGGTGAAAATATCACCATCGGCTCGCACGAAATGGAAGTGACCGACAGCCTGCTAGTATTCAAACTGCTGAAACAGCGGTTTGATTCTGGCGCCGGTATCTGGCCGGTACATTTCAAACCGCAAACGTTGGAAATGTTTGACTATGAATTTACAAAAATGGACTAACCAGGCCGGCGACGCCCGGCCGGAAATGAGGCACAGATGAGCGAAACAATGAAAGTAATTAGTTTAGGGTGGGGAGTCCAGTCGTGGACTTTGGCGGCAATGGTCGCCCTGGGCGAGTTGGAATCAGTAGACGTGGCCCTGCATAGTGACACGACCTGGGAACGGCAGACAACATATGAATTTGCCCGGCAATGGACACCGTGGCTTCAAGAGCGCGGAGTCAGAGTAATACAAGTCAGTGACGGCGACCAGGCAGCTAAGATGATAACGGGTGAGCCGGATATTCCGGCTTTTACCCAGGCGGCTACTGACCAAATCACCAATGAACACGGCGGTGTGTTTGTGCCGGCTCATACTACCTGTACCAACGGGAATCCGGCTGGAATGTTGCGCCGGCAATGTACCCACCGTTGGAAGATCCGCCCAATGCGCCGGTTTTTGAGCGATCTTATTTTGACATCAGGGCTTTATTGGGAGGATGTCTGTAAAGTGTATCATCGGGGAAAAATCAGCAAAGCGGCTTTTGATTATATCTACCGGGTTAGCTTTGAGCGGGTACTGCCACGACTAAAAAAAGGGCCTGGGGTAGTAGAGCAGTGGCTAGGGATTACATTGGACGAAGTGGAGCGGGCTAAAGATTCAGATGTGCAATGGATTACTCACCGTTTCCCGCTACTGGAAAAGAAAATGACTCGACTAGACTGTTTGGCCTGGTTAGAATCTAAAGGGCTGCCAACACCTGGCAAATCATCTTGTGTCTTTTGTCCATATCATACCCGACGTGTGTTTGCCGAAATGAAACGGGATGGCGGCCCTGATTGGGAAACGGCAGTCGAGGTCGATGAAGCGATCAGAAGCAAACGGCCTGGGTTCATTGCTTATGTTCATCCTGACCGGATTCCGTTGATCGATGTAAAAATAGCAGAGGACTTTGGCGCAACTCAGTTGAGTTTTACAGACCTGAGTAATGCTGAATGCGACAGCGGTTATTGTTTTTTGTGATAAATCAGACCGGAAATGAGGCACAAATGACCATCACCATCATATCAGACCACGAAACCACCGAGGCCATCACCCGCCACCTGCGCCGGCTGTTTCCGGACACGGCGGGGGTCCGGCGGCGGTTGACGATTGAGGCAACGGAAGGGAATCAAAGTGGACAAATATCGAAATTGGGATGACGTACCCGACAACCTGGCCACAAAAACGCAGTTATCTAAGCTGGGCCTTAAGCCGGCGAAAGGCCAGGAGCCGGTCGCCATCAAAACCGGCGGCTATGACAACTACGATCTTTATGACGTCAGCCAGGCCGTGCCCAAGCGCAAGATAACCGAGGCCCAGGCGGCGGCGCTGGAGCAGGCGCGAATCAAGGCGATGACCACGACCTGTTGTAACAGGTTTGTGAATGACATCAACTGGAAATACAAAAATACCGGAATGTGTGAGGCGTGCTACTGGGAGTACAAGGAACGCCAGCAGCAGCGGTTTTTAGACGCCAGCCGGGATGACGCCATAGCCTGGGCGTGGCAAGTGGTTAACGATCCGCACGCCGTTATCCTGGATACCGAAACGACCGGCTTAGATTCGGGTGACGTGATAATTGAGGTATCGGTTATCGACGTGACCGGCAACGTACTGCTTGATACCCTGGTGCAGCCGCTAAAGCCGATACCGCCAGCCGCCAGCAATATCCACGGCATTACTGATGATATGTGCGCGGCCGCGCCGGCCTGGACGGGTATCATCGACTGGTTAAGACAATTGTTGCAAGGTGCGTCAAGGGTGGTTATCTACAATGCCAGTTATGACGAATCGATGATCTACCAAACTTGCAGCGCGGCCGGCTGCGGGCGGGAATGGGTAGAGGGAATCAAGTTCGAGTGTGCGATGGAACAGTACGCAGCGTATTATGGCGAGTGGAGTGAACATCACGGCAATTTTAGGTGGCAGCGCCTAAACGGCGGCCACCGGGCGCTGGGCGACTGCCGGGCGACGCTGGAACTGATTCGGGGAATGGCTAATAGCAAGACGACTGAAGAAAGCGAGTCAAAGTGATATCACCAACCGAATGCCAACACAAAAACACAATATTTATCCAGGGCAGTAACTACACCGGGGTAGACTGTGACCACAGCCGGCACACGGTATCCGTTTGCGCCGATTGCGGTCAGTTTAGTGTGTGGGGTGATAAGAACGGCGTGCATTTTAACGTGACGTTCACGCTGCCGACAGACGAACTGGTGCAGGCCGCCGGGCAATATGCGCGGTATCTGGCGAAAGAAGAAAGTTACGCTGATCGCCTGGCCCAAACCGCGCCGCGCCTACTGGCGGCCTGCAGGGCGGCTGAGGAATTATTATCCCGGCTATGGACGCCCAACGCGCCCACGGTGGCCGACCTGGCCCTGCTGCGCGGCCGGCTGCGGGCGGTGATAGCGGCGACGAGTGGGGCGGGAGAGGCGGTAGAGGCGGCGGTGGATTCGGAAAGCTGGGCGGATACGTCGCCGGGTGGGTGGAACCTTAAAACTAGTTGACATTATACATATATTGGGTGTATAATATCTGTATGATAAGAATAAACGTTTACGTCACAGAGGAACAGTACCAGGCGCTAAAAACACTGGTGACAAGCCGGGTAAAACTGTCTGAGCATATCCGTCGGGCCATTGATGACTACGTAGAACGGTACGTAGACGGCTATCAGGATAAGCGGGCGTTGGTGGAACATTACCGGTTAGGGCCGGAGGAAGGCGAGGCAACGAAATGACTGACTACAACAACCTCCCCGATGACGTTAATGTTATATATACCGACTTTGTTGAGTGCCAGTATTGCGGCCTTAGATTCGGCCACGACGAAACCGCCGCAATGCAAAACCACTGGCGCGACTGCCCGGCCGAACACCCGGCGCGAGTGGAAATTGAGCGGCTGCAGGCTGCTAATGCGCGGCTGGTGGAGGCGTGTAAAACGGCGGTAGAATGGTTTGAGGTTTACGCCGATGAATATCCGGCCCACGGTCGGAGAGTCGAAGCCAAATTGATGGCAGCAGTAGAACAGGTAGAAAGCGAGGCCGTCGAATGACCACCGCCCTGCTGGCCCTGGCCTTCGGCTTTGCCGTCGGTATCGCGTCCGGCCTGCTGTTCTGGGCGCTGTATTGGATGCTGGAGCGAGTGAGGCCGAGAGGGTGGTGAGTGAATACCAAATACCAACTATGAAAGGGAAAAAATGTTACAGGTAGGCACTAAAGTTAGAATCAAAGATGGTACTTTTGATGGCAATGAGGAGCCGTCAATGCAGGAGGCCAATGGTAAGTACGGTGTCATCAGTGATATCACGGGCGACTTGATTTCAGTCGAAATTCACGGATTTGATTATCCGTGCGTGGCTGAAGAATTAGAGGAGTTACCGGATAGGATGCTACTTTATGACGATTACGAGGCTATTGTGGTCACCGATCGCTACAAGGCGGCCCTGATCGAATTGCTGGCCGCCGAAGTCGAAATGATGATTCAAAGCAGCGATCCCGAATCCTGGTACTATGGCCGGGTAACGGTCGGAAACCTGGCAAACAGCCGGCATCTGGAATTTGAGTTTGGCAGCAAGGCCGATATGCCCGATGATGGTCTGGGGCAATTTGGGGTAATAATTGAATAGGCGCTCTATAGCGATTCTGGCGCGTTGTGGGCAGCGGGTGAGTTGTGGGACGAATCCTTACTATACTTTATCCTATGCTGTCCAGAGCGTGTCCAGAAATGGAAAAAGGGCGCTGTTGCCGGTGTGGATACGATTTTTAGAACACAACCTTAAAACTTTGGAAATTGGGCAAAATTGAGCGTTATGTATATTGACAAATCAAGTAACTTGATATACAATAGGATTATCAATATCAAGTTACTTGAAAGGACGGAATAATGGTCACGGTCAAGTGTCAACACAGCGGGATAGAATTTGAAGCCAAAAGTACACGAACCAAACAGCACCCCCTGGTTGCTGAGTTCAAAAACGAAGCAGCCAGTAAGCGCGGTGATTACAGCCTGGCGGTGCAGGCTCTGGACAAGGCCGCCGAAATTGGCGGCTACGAAACCATTAAAGACTATATGCAACTGGTCAATGACATCTATACTGGCGCTTACGATGCCAAGCGGGAAATTGAACGCAATCAGAATCAGGAACAGCGCAAGGCTGAACAGGACTGGCGGGACGCCAAGGCTAAACGAGAAGCCACAAACCGGCATTTACGAGAACACGGCTATAAGTGGAACAAGGAATACCGGGATACCGCCTATGGTGCCGGCTGGGGCGAGGATGATAGCCAGGTGTGGCGGCTATACTCGCCGGATGGTCGGGTGGTAACGGTGGAGCAGGCGCTAGATGAAATCGAGCGCGGCGCGGATGTGATACTGGCCGAAATCGAGGCCACAGAACAAGCCGAAGCCACCAGGCAGGATGAGGCCGAAACCAAATCCGCCGAATTTGACGCAGCCTGGAACGAAGCACAGAATCGCCCGGAGGTTGAGCGGTTCGACACGGCCGGGGCGGAGATTGTTACCCAGCGCGAATGGATGCCGGGACAGGTAAACAAGATCGGCAAGATTCAGGTAAACGGCGTTACGTGCTACTGGACACACCGCGCCAGCCCGGACGGCGACATTGACCGGTTTTTTTGTGATGACCCGGAGATGGCCAGCTTAAACCGAGTTGAACGCAGCGGGTTATCCAAGACTTTAGCGGATTTTTGGGGATAAACAACGATGAAACGCAATCAACTACTGAGAACTTTAAAATCGCTTGGTATCACCCAGGCGATTTCCGACAAAAATGCAATCGCCGATGGATCGCCGGCCATCCTGCTTCGGTGGAACGGCAGGGAAGAATACTATACTGGCTTTGGAACCGATCCGATGGATTATCAGCCGGAGTATGAAGCCTGGCTAAAGCGAACTTTCGGTGATGACAATTCGACCAATACCAAAGCCCGCAGCCTGGAAATTTACGCCGCCGCTGTTGACCTGGTAGGGCCGATAGATGCGAGTGAGGCGGTCGAAATCAGGCCGCTTGCTCACAAACTGGCAAAACAGGTCAATTGCCACTACGACACAGCCAAGCGCCATATCGTCAAAGCAATACGGCGCAAGCGCGGCGAGCTGGTAAAATTACATCAGGATTGGGGCGGTTCGCGCAAAGGCGCAGGCTATCCCAAAGGTGAGCCCCGCAAAACCGAATAGATGGCGCATAAATATAAAAGCCGCCCCCTGGTGGGGCGGGGACCCTACTCTCTCTGCCTGTCGCAAAATGGCTTAAACACAAAATTCCCTGGGTTGGGGTGGCGGGGACCCTACCCCACCGACCTTTTTTACAATTTAGCCGTTCACAAAATTCACAAATTTATGAATTTTCACAACAGGAGCCAACAATGATTTACGCCGTCGATGTAGGACATTCGTACCTTAAGGGTATCGGGAATGGAAAGCGGGTATTTTTTCCTTCCGTCCTGGGAGAAGTCAGGGCGCAACTAATGGGCCAGAACGGATACCTGCAATTGGAAACTGCCGATGGGGCCTGGTTCGTGGGCGAGGGGGCCATCGAGCAAAGCCTGAACCTGATTCGCGGCCAGGACCGGGACTGGCTAAAAACGCCGATGTACCGGGCGCTGCTTCTGGCCGGCATTTCCGAAACCATCAGCGCCTCCACTCACGAGGTGACAATAGACCTGGTGAGCGGCCTGCCGGTAGCGGACTTTTCGATGAGGGAAGATGTGGCCGGGTTGATCCGGGGGACGCACATGGTCAAACGGCCCGGCCGGCGCAGCCTGGAAATCACCATCCGCAACGTGCTCTTCATCCCGCAGGCCCTGGCCGTCTTTGACGGCAACCTGCCCGAAGGAGAGACGCTGGTCGTCCTGGATATCGGCGGCCGGAATATCAACTTCTCTACCTTCACCGGCAAGCGGGCCGTCGCCGCCCAGTGTGGCAGCACTGAAACCGGAATGTTGAACATCGTGGAGCAGATGGCCCGGCGCGTGAAGGACAGGACCGGCCGGGACTTAAAGACCCACCAGGCCATCGAGGTGATGAAAACGGGGCAGGCCCGGTTCCGCGGCCAGCCGTATGACGTGAGCGACATCGTAAAGGACGAACTGGCTATGTTTATCGACGCTATCCACACCCTGATCTCTTCCAGATGGGGAGACACCGGCGCTATTGATACCCTGCTGGTTGCCGGTGGGGGCGCGCTGGCAGTAGGGAATGAAATCTGCCGGCGCTATCCCCAGGCCAGGGTTATAGACGATCCTCAGTGGGCCAACGTCAACGGCTATTTGCGATACGGGAGGATGAAATTTGGAGCATAATACCTATTCGCTATCATGTCACCACGACAGAGATGCAGACGTGATCGCCGTCCTGAATTTCCAGGAGAACCTCTCGGCATACCTGAGAAACGCGGTCAGGTTTTACGAGCGGCACAGGAATGGCTTGCCCAGAGACGAGCTGGCGGCCCGGCTCAAGGCGATAGAAGAGCAGTTGGGCCGGCTCAAGGCGCTACCGGCCGGCGCTGAGGTTATCTCAGATGAGGCTATCTATCACCAGTTGGATGGTATTTTGAGCCAAATAGAGAGCGGGGAGTTTGAGTAACGACCCGGCCCGGTTCACCGCCGGGCCTTTTTTACGCCTGCCGCACCACGTAACGCAGCGCCCGCAGGATGGCCCGGTTCTCCTGGCACAACCGCTTGACTACATCCCGTACCTGCGCCGCAGCGTAACCGTCGAGGCTGCTGATGGTCGTTTCCAGCCAGGCCTGGCCGATATTTTACATGAAATTAGGGCGATTCAGCGGAAACTGGATCAAGGGATAATTCAATATCCCGGCGGAGAACTCGACTCAGAACAGGGGGAACCAGAAACCGCCGCCAGAAACCTTGATGCCCTGGACGAAATCTTGGGAGAGTTATAAGAACTTTCAACGTCCGTTCAGAAAAAAGACCGGGCGCGACTGCCCGGCCTTTTTTGTTACCTCACCGATATATCCCGCAAAAACATAATCGCTTTTGCCTCGTTAACGTGCCCCAAATCCCGCCCGTCTATCACGGCATCGGCCAACGTTTTGAGTATCGCCACTGTCGCCGCGCCAAGCTGGGCCAGTTTCGTCACCCCGGCAAACTGCGCGTCAATTGCGGCCCGCGCCTCTGTTTTTGTCATCCCGTTCAAAATGCCGGTACGCAATGCCTCGGCCGCCTCCGCCCCGCTCCAGGTGGCCCAGCCAGGCAGGTTGGCTAACTCCGTCGCAGCCGCCGTGACTATGTCCAGGCTTTCGTGTCGCTGTGGTAACGGCAGAGTGATAATGTCACCATCCGGCGTAATCGCCTGGCCCGGTTGGTAGGCGGGCAGGTGGTCGATAATCCATTGCCGGGCCGCCGGTAGGTCGCCGGGATAGCCGGCAATATCGGCCAGGGCGAATACCCCGCTTCTAAAAATGCCCGGTGCAACCTCCAGGGTTGCGCTAATCTGCGTTTCTCCTACCTTGTAAACTGTCAACTTCATTACGTCACCTGTATCTGGTCAAACATACACAATCCGTATCCGTTAGCGCCCGAAAAGGCAGGAGCGTGGAACCGGGCCGACTGAAACTGGCTAATACTGCCGGTCGAGTTGTTAAGCTCATAAAACGGGTACGGGCTTTCGGCCTCGGCCAACGAAACGTAAAATGCGTTTGTTGCCAGCAGCCGGGTAACAAAAAAGAACGGATGCACCGGCAGCGGGGCCGACGCGCCCAGGTTGGTCCTGCCGCCGTCCGGGAACGTTACCCCGGTCCCGCGCACGCCCTGGAACCGGAGCGGATACTGCGGGTAGGTGCTGCCCAGCCAGTCGATACGCCAACCGTAATAGGCGCTACCCGCGCCCGGCGTGGTTGTATCCCACAATCGCAACTCAAATAGATACTGGTCGGACACAGCCGGTGGTGAGCCAAACCAGACCAACCCTCGATAGTAATTTTTTGCCGTCCCGCTCCAGGTCAGATATAGCGGCGTTGTGGCGTCGGTGCAGGTGAACAGCAGCCAGTGAGTGGAAAAATTGCTGCGGAAATTGTAGTTGCTGGCCGGAGCCGACAAGGTGAAGTTTGTGCCAGCCAGGCTATACGGGTTGGCCTGCGATGTCTCAAAGCCAAGTTGGTCTGCGCCGCTGTCGACCAGGAATGTTCGCTGGGTAAACTTGTAAGTTGCCGCCGGTACATCATCACCAAACAGGTTTTCAAACCGGGTATTCAGGCCATTTGTACTGGCCGCCAGGTGCACATCTCCGCTGGCATCATACCACCAGCTATCATCGGTGATGGTGCCGCTGTTGTATATCGCTCCGTTCAGCCGCGGCCCGTACAGGCTGACCGTTCCCGCCGCGCCGATGGCCAGGCTGTAATCATCGCCGCTAAACTCGCCGCCGTAAACCGTGGCCGTGCCGTCCACCACCAGGCCGATGTTGGTCCCGCCGCCGCCCGTGCCCTCGCCCGTGCAATCCCGCAGGGTGGCGTCCATCGATGACGGTACGGCGATACCGTACCGGGTTGTCCCGCCCGCCGCCACCAGGGCGGACACGCGCTCTAACACAATCCCGGTAGCGTTGCAGTACACACCGTAGGTCGTAGCGGCCGTGGTGGTGTTGATCACGTTTAAGCGTTCGGCCCGCGCCCCGTTGGCGGATATGTTCAAGCCGTTGGCGCTATTGTCGACGGTGAGCGCAAATTCCCGCGACTTGCCCTGGACGGTCACCGTTTTATCAAGTGCAACCGCATCCTCAGTGCTATCCTGGCCCAATTCCACCACGTCGCCCGCGCCCACGGCGGCATCGTTGAGCGCGGTTTCGACGGTTGCCAGCCTGGCATTGCCGCCGACGTTGTGGACATCGTTGTATGGCCAGCCGCCGCCAATAATATGCAGACCACCACTGCTATCATACCACCAGCCGGTTACCGTCCCGGCAGAGACTGACAACCCGCCGCCGGTTAGAACCGGACCCCACAGCCGCACCGTGGCGTTTGAGTTATTAACCAGGACATCGGCCGTGGTGGCGCTAATCGAGCCGCCGACAACGGTCACCGTAAACGTGGCCGTACCGGTGACGCGAATGCCATACCGGTTGGTGCCATTAGATATGTTGATGCGGCAATTTTCGATCCAGATACCCGTACCGGCGGATATATCGAAACCGACACCGGTTGTGCCGCCGCCAAGCGACTTCGACACGCGTAAGTTATAAAACTGCGGCGACACCAAACTGGTCGAAACATTGACGCAGGTGGCTGTTGTCCCACCGGCCTCGTTGGTGACGGTCAGTTCCTTAAATAGCGCCGCCGCTGTAGCGTTTATCACCGGCGTATCGCTGGTTGTCCCCCGAAGAACGCAACGGGCAGCCTCTCCACCGACGATAGATATCAATTTATTGGCCGTAACGTTTTCGGTGTAAAGTCCTGGGTCTACCAGGAAAATGTCAAGCGCGTCGCCGGTATCAAACGCCCCTTGCACGGTCGTGGCCTCGGCGCTGGCGTTAGTCGGAGAGATGACCTTAAGAGCGTCGAACGGCCAGCCGTCTGCGCCTGGTGGCGCAATTGTTCCACCTGAGCCATAGCACTCAAATAACCGCCGATTCTGGAAATAAAGCACATCAACATACGATGCCGTGCCAACGTTAGACGGGAATCCTTTGTACCTGACTCGCTGTTGGTTGTGCTGGCCGCAAATGGCCTCAATCCAGCCGTTACTTGTGGCGTATAAATCTATATCGGTAACATCTACCACCTGGCAGCCCGGTATAAATTCCGGCGGCGTAAACCTGGCCTTGATAACATCGGCCGTATTTTTTATTTCCTGTAAAACTTCCGGCGGCAACGATTCAGGCATTTTCTGCGTCCATTACCAATGTGGTCCTGGCGGTAAAATTTGCCAGCAACTCCACGCTGATTCGGTCTATCCAGAATTTTTTACTTGACCAGCTTATACCATCCGCGCTACTGGTGTAGGTTACAGCCACCCGGTCCAACAAATCCAGCATCAGCCCGATAGCACCCGGCAAAACCGCCGTTACCCGGTAGTCCCTATTCTCCCACTTGTACATTCGCTCCGCTATCGTGTCCATTAGCGTGTTAGCCGTGGCCAGGTATCCGGCCCGGTGAACGATTGGTCCGGCCGTGGGTTCCGTTGGGTACTTGCCGCTGATTTGCAGCCCGGCCGGCGTGGCCCCCTGTAGTCGGATTTGCCCGGCCGATTCGGTATTGCGCGGCTCGATATCCAGCGGCTCCAACAGCAAATCACTGGTAATAGTAATAGCCGGATCCGGCAAACTTGCGCCAAACATCGGATGGGGGATATAGTGCAGCACATTAAATTTATCTACATACAGCAGATAAAATTCGATATCGGCAATCTCTTGCAGCCGGCCCCAAAAATTGCCCTGTTTAACCTCGTACTCGGCTACCGTAGTGCTGTTGGCCGCGTCGGTATCCAAATCTATGATACCTTCCGGCCACACGCCTTTGACTAAATTACAGTGACCGTACTCGCCAACCTTTCCCAGGATATGCTCAACGATATCGGCCAGCTGCATCCCATTGATTTGGTGGTTGTTGGCCGGGCTGCCAACGTCCCTAAAATAAATCCCCTGGATCTCGCCGCGTTTCATAAATTCTTGCGCGGTAAAAGCATTAAACGGCGCCTCGCTGCTCAAGAATGTCTTGCGCCACGCTTCTGGTAACAGATGGCCCCGGAACGCCCGGTGTGGTTGCGCCTCCCACGCCCCGGCATATAGGTCAAACCAGACTTCTATTTCCTGGTAAAACGCCAGCCGGTCGGCGTCGCCAAACACGGCCCCGGTTGCCGTCCAGCCGCCATCCTGGATACTGCCCTCGATTTTGCCGATTACATCAACGCTCGCCACTAATAAGACTCCGTTATCCAGTTAATAGTACCTATCGCCGTACCGCCAACCTCATCCCAACTCACCCCATAATTTGGCGTGTACATCAGCGTCCCGGCTGCCGTCCCGGCCAAAAGTACCTCATTATTACTTAGCGCGTACCGCAGCCCGGCTTGTCGCAACCCAACCGCTACTGTGCCCTCTGCGGCCGTGCCCATTAGCACCCAATTACCGGTACCGGTATTGTCATCACTCCGATAAATATCGCCGTCACTAAATGCCGCTATCACGTCCGGCGGATTCAACACGTCCGGCAGTAGCGCCGTACAGAATTTGGTTGTCTCCCAGGTTGCCGTACCCGCTCCAATATCCTGCCAGCCGAGCGTCCCGTTCAGGTCGTTAAAATACACCTGCTTATCGTTGGCCCGGCCAAAGGCATAAACAATATTATCCGCGCCCGGCCGGGTCACCGGATATAACCCTGCCGTCTGGCCGTCCGGGTCCGTAAAATCAGCCGTGCCGAATGTCGCCGTTCCCGCCGGCGCTAAATCGGATAGATTCCGGTGCCAGGCGCTAATGGTGCCGTTTTCGATACCGGTATAGTACAAATAACCGTTGTCCGCCGCCAATCGCAAATAACGCAGGCCGTCACCGAGGACTCCGATAATTTCATCACTGGCGTACAACCCGCCGGAGCCATCGACCACCATCACCGTGCCATCGCTAAACCTGAATCCGCTGCTTACGCTGGCGCTGACCGTACCCTGGGCCGTCCAAACATCGGATATAAAATAATAGACCGTGCCGCTGCCGGAATCGCCGCCGATGGTATACGGCATATCCTGTGATGCCACCGGGTAAATTGTGCCGCCGTTGGGGCTGGCCGTGTAGATCGTCCCGCCGGTGGAATATTCATAATCACCGCTGCCGGAATTTTCAAACCAGACAAAATCATCATTTTGGGCGCTTGCCAGGTGAGTAGAATAATCCGCAATCACCGCCACCGTGCTGGCGCCAGTTAGTTGCGATGTCCTGGTGTCGCTGGGCGGCTCGCCTGTCTGGTAAGCCGTTCGGAAGGTGAGCGTCCATTGTGACGAATATCTGGGACCATTGCTCAGGCCGTGCAAGTAACCGTTAACCGGCACCGTGCTGGCTGCCGCCCAATTAGTGCCGTCCGAACTGACCCACACGCCGCCCACATACGCCTGCTCGACGCACATAATAAAATCATCGTTGCACAGCATATCGGCCGAATTAACGCCGGAGTTGTTTTTAGCCAATACCTGCGTCCAGTTGTTGGCCGTGCCGCCGTACTGCCAGACCTCGGTACTGTTGCTGCCGCTGTACCCGCTGGCGTAAAGCACGCCCTTGAAATTGGCCACGCTCAAGGCGGCTGTTATTCCTACGGTTGCCGGGTCAAGTACAACCGTTACGGTGTCGGTATCCTTGTTGTACTGGCTAACGCCGCCGCCGCTGTTGACGTAATAGAGCGAGTTGCCCAGGACCACAATGTGATCTTGTGTCAACTCGCCGCCGCTAACCTCGGTGGTATAAAGAGTCCACGTCGCCATTAGCTATATATCACCGTGGCATAAAGTTGAGTGAGCAAGGCTGTTGACGTAATTCCTGGATTGGTAATAATTACCCCGGCTTCTAACGCCGCTAAATCCGCTGCTATCCAGGCTGCACTAGTATCTGGGTTAGTTGCCCAGGTAGCGGTATAATCAATGTATCCACCCGTTCTGACAAGCGTCTGATTGTCGCCGTCATAATCTGTTCCATCAATACGCAAAAACAGGGCGATAGTTCCGTCTGCTGTTGCAGATAAATCAACCCTGGCTGCGATGGTCACAGAGCCGATGGTGTCGCTGTACTCATATGCGGCTAAAATAAAACTTTCCCGCGTTGGGCTAGTCGTCCCGGTATGCCGGGCATAGGTAGTATTGTCGTCCGGGCTGTTCACCGGGTCATCGACACATTGCCAATCTGCCGTTGCCCCCACAGCGGTAAACCCGGTATAATTCCCGTCCGCTACCGGCAACAGATACGCCACCCCTACCTGATTCCACGTTACCGTCGCCGCCGTTCCCTCTGTGCGCACGTCTGCCGCGTTGTCGGTATAAAACAACCACGACCGCCAGTCATCACCGATATTTTGCCACGTCGCCGCCGTAAACAACCGGTCATCTACAAACAGCAAATCCCGGTATGTCAGGCTGCCAGCCTCTGGGGCCGGGCTATCACTCCAATCATTCGTCACCGTGCCCGGCAATTTCGCCGCCCAATTCTGACCGCCGTCCGCGCTGACATAGACGTTATTTTCACCACAGCGCCAAATCACTTTATTCGCTTCCGGTAACTGCTGCGTGGCCGGGTCAATAGCCACACTGTAGGTTATCAGGTCGTTGCCGGATAGCCCGCTGTTTTTGTCATCCCAGGTCAACGCTGTGCCGCCGGAATAATACACGCCGTTACTGGCGGCAATATACCCGGCAAACGACGGCGGCTGGACTACCAACTCTTCACGCGCCGGCAGGCTCTTTAACCCGGTGCCGTCGGTAACGACTAACTCCACCGTAAACGTGCCGGCCGTGGCATAATTCAACGTGCCCGCCGAGGCCGTGCCGCTGGCTGGCGTGTGGTCTTCAAATGACCAGGCGTAGCCGGTAATCGAGCCGTCCGGGTCATAACTATCGGTGCCGTCATAGCTGACCGTTTCACCCACCAGGGCCGGGTTAGGTGACAGGATGATGACGGCAACAGGCTCTTTGCCATCGGCCAGGCCCATTTCATTTGGATCCGTACAGCAGAAGAATCGAGGGGAAAATACCGGCCCCAACTGCGCGTTGAATTTCCAGGCAGTAGCAGCCTTTAATTTTGTGACCAGGCTTGAACTTAACGGCGAGGTTGGCATTAAACCACCACCATTACCCGCATCTCTACCCCGCGCACCAGCCCGCCCGGCGGGGCTTCATAACTGGTAATTTCCTTAGCCACCACGCCAGAGTTGTAGGTAACGCCCGTTCCCTGCTGGGTATCGCCCGGCGCGGGTAACACAATACTGGTCAGCACGCTGTTGGCAAAACTGTTCCAATTAAAATTGACCGTGCCGCCCTGAAAAACAGGCGCACGTAGTACCGCCGTCCTGGATGCTCCGGTGGCGTCGGTGCCGTCCAATTTGCCGCCGGTAATGGTGGTTTCCCAGTCTACCGAGGCGGGTTGGGGGGTTAATGTTGTGCCGTTGATTGCAACCGATACGCTCATTTGATATAATGGCCCTGAAAGGATGGTGAGTTATGAAACACTGCTTGTTTCTGGCATTGTTGGCCGGCCTGCTGGCCTGCGGTATAAGTTCGCAGCAAACCACGCCGATTCCGGCTTCTACTCCGGTAGTTATCACCTTTGGCGGCGATTCTGAGGTTATCACCGAATCGTTTGATCTGTCCGCCGGTCCGCTAAATGTCCTGTTCTCTCACCGGGGCGACGGCCGTTTTTATGCCGTCTTGCTGGATTCTACTGACAACCGGACGGTTCTAATTGACACTATCGGCCGCCTGACTAAATCAGAAACCTACACTATCGAAACCGCCGGCCCGTACCGGTTAGACATTTTCTCTCAATCCGGTTGGACTATCCAGCTAGAGCAGCCCTAAGCCGCCTGTAACTGCTGCCTCAATAACTGTAGTACCTGTTCTATTCCAGCCTGGCGGTTTTGGCCGCTAAAACTCTGGCTGATTCCGCCAATGGTTGTATTATAATTATACACGGTGCCGCCCTTATTCCCGCCCCCCGGTAGCGCCCGGCTCAGTTCCGGCATAGAACTAATGGCATCACTGATACCGCGCAGCCCGGTTTCAAACGGCGTGGGCGATCCCGGCACCAGCCAATCCGGCAAGCCAATCTCATCCTCCAGCACGCTTTTGAATCTGTCCCAATTGCCGGAAAATAGAGTCACCGCATCGTTAAGTGTCTGGAATGCATTAACCAGGCTGGTAATGGGCACCAGCAGCCCCAGCGCCGCGTCAAGCATCCCTTGAATAGCAATCTTACCGCTATCCACCTTTAACCCTATGCTCTCCAGGGATTTATCCAGTTTGCCAAAAGCCGTATTGCTGATGTTGACAATTCCGGTCAAGATACCTAATACAGAACCAAACGTGTTAAGCGCCGGACTCATTTCATCACTAACCATAGCGATACTCTGTAAAACCGTGTCGGTGGTAGATAGCCCGCCATTCACGCCGGTGAGCGCCTTGAGCAGTTCGCCGGCCGGCATAATAATGCCCTCGTTTAGCGCCATTCCCAGTTCTCTCACCGGGCTATCCGCCGCCTGGGCTTTGGTGATAAAGTCGCTAATGCCTAGCCCCACGTCATTAAAAAACCCGGTCATCCCGGCCTGGTTTTCGCTGACAAAATTAGCCGCCAGCGTCGCCAGTGACCGCACGGCCGGATTCAGACCGTCGCCTATGCCGATTTTGACCGTTTCAACCGCGCCGTCAAGAATCTCTAACGACCCCTGGAGGTTGTCCATTCGCTGCGCCGCCGCCGCCGTGGCGTCGGTGCCGGCCATCGTGTTTTGTAGGTCGGTAAAGCCGTCCTTGCCTAATTCCATCAACCCAACCGCCGCCCTCATTGCATCGGTGCCAAAAATGGTAGTCAAGGCCGCGTTGCGTTGTTCCTCACTTAGCCCGCCTAACGCGCTTTGCAGTTCGCCGGCAATATCGGCCATCCCGCGCAGGTTGCCATCTGCATCAAAGAACGCGCTTTGAGTAGCGCCAATCTCTTTACGCCATTCGGCAAAAGCTGCCTGTCCTTTGTCGGTTTCCGGGTTTAGGTCGTTGCGCAGGGTAAAGAATAGTTCGGACAACTGCCGGGCCAGCGCCGCCGAATCGTCCTTAACCGGAGTAATACCGTGGGCCTCAAGTTTTTTCATTGCCGCCTGGGCATTAAACGTCATCAGCCCCAGGTCAGCCATTGCCTCATCAGCCTTTTTGCTCTGCGGGATTAACCGCTGCAACATTACCTTGAATGACGTGCCGGCATCACTGCCGGACCCAAACAGCGGGGCGATACCGGCAATAGCGGTATTAAAGTCGTCAAACTCCACCCCGGTCGCCCCGGCCACGCCGCCGGCCTGGGCCAGGGCCAGCCGGTAATCGTCAATCGAAAACTTGGAGGTATTGACGACTGAGGTAATACCGTCAACCGCCTTATTCATATCGCCGGCCTCGATACCAAATATCGACATCGAATCGGTGGCGATATCGGCCGCCGTGGCAAAATCGGACCCGGTAGAGTTTGCCAGTAGTACCGTTGACCGGGCTGCGCCCTGTAGCACCTCGTCAACCGTTAACCCATTGCGGGCCAGCATTTCGATAGCATCAGCCGCCTCAAAGCTGGATACCTTGAGATTAGGGTCGACACCTAAATCAGTAACCAGGCTTTTTAATTCGTCTATCTCGTCATTAGTAGCCCCGGTCACTGCCCCCACGGCGGATAGTTGCGATTCTAAGTCAGCGGATGCCGATATACTATCGACAATAGCCATACCCGCAGCCCTGAGTCCGGTTTGTAATGCATCTGTCGCCTTTGCCAGACCAACATTGGTCATTTTTTCGAGCAGGCTGGTCGATGTTTTTACGCCTTTTTCAAAATTTGATTTATCTAATGATAAAATCGCCTGCAATGATGCAACAGTTACCGCCACTATTTTTTCCCCTTGCGCTTGATTGGCGCGTTTTCGGCATCGTAAATCTGCCAGATTGCGGTTTCGTCCAACGCTCCCAGCCGGTTAT
>WBZO01000839.1_pt1 | contig 56047 bp, 53 predicted proteins | sample 5204261 | NCBI WGS metagenome assembly WBZO01 (sample SAMN12412400, study PRJNA552823) | activated sludge metagenome | isolation source: activated sludge from anammox sidestream of wastewater treatment plant... | place: USA: North Carolina | collected 2017-09
GTGAGCGTGGCCACGCCCAGCATCAGCGGCTGATGCTGCAGCACCCAGTCCAGGCTGCGGCCATACGCGCCCAGCAGCCGCGACCATGCATCGCGGCGCGTGGTCGCCTGGGCATCCAGATGCTCGCCTGCCGGCAATGCGTCGGCCTTGAGCAGATAGGCGCACATCATCGGCGTCAGGGTCAGCGAAATGAACATCGAGATCGCCACCGCGATGGTCAGCACCCAGGCGAATTCGTGGAACAGGCGGCCGGTCACGCCGGGCATCAGCAGCAGCGGCAGGAACACCGCAATCAGCGACACGGTCAGCGACAGCACGGTGAAGCCGATTTCGCGCGCGCCGATCTCGGCCGCCTCGCGCGGCCGCTTGCCCTGCTCGATGTAGCGCACGATGTTCTCGATCATCACGATCGCATCGTCGACCACGAAGCCGGTGGCCACGGTCAGCGCCATCAGCGACAGGTTGTCGAGCGAAAAGCCCGCAAACGCCATTACGCCGAACGTGCCGAGCAGCGACAGCGGCACCGCCACCGAAGGGATCACCGTGGCCCACAGCCGGCGCAGGAACACGAAGATCACCGCGATCACCAGAAGAACGGTCAGGCCGAGCGTGAATTGCACGTCCTCGACCGAGGCGCGGATCGTCACCGTGCGGTCGGCGAATACCTGCAGCTTGACGTCGGCCGGCAGCAGCGCCTGCAGCTGCGGCAGCTGCGCACGGATGTCGGCCACCGTCTGCACGATGTTGGCGCCGGGCTGGCGGCGGATGTCGAGCAGCACCGCCGGCTTGCTGTTGGCCCATGCCGCGAGCTGGTCGTTCTCGACGCCGTCGACGACCTGCGCCACGTCCGACAGCAGCACCGGCGCGTCATTCTTGTAGCTGATGATGGTGGAGCGGTATTCGGCGGCATTGGCGAGCTGGTCGTTGGTACCGATCGAGAAGCTCTGCACGGTGCCGTTGAGGCTGCCCTTGGGCGCGTTGACGTTGGCCTGCGTGAGCGCGCTGCGCACGTCCTCGAGCGTGAGGCCCAGGCTGGCGAGCTGGGCCGGATTGACCTGCACGCGCACCGCCGGACGCACGTTGCCGGCGATCGACACCAGGCCGACGCCGGTGACCTGCGACAAGCGCTGGGCGAGGATCGAGTCGGCGAAATCGTTGACCTCGCGCAGCGGGCGCGAGTCGGAGGTGAGCATCAGGGTCAGGATCGGCGCATCGGCCGGATTGACCTTGTTGTAGACCGGCGGGTACGGCAGGTTCGATGGCAGCGTGCCGCGCGCGGCATTGATGGCCGACTGCACGTCCTGGCCAGCGGCATCGATGTCCCGATCCTTGTTGAATTCGATGATGATCGTCGACAACCCGGCCGAGCTGTCCGAGGTCATCGTGGCCACGCCGGAAATCTGCCCGAACTGGCGTTCCAGCGGAGTCGTCACCAGGGTCGCCATGGTCGAGGCGCTGGCTCCCGGATACTGGGTGGTGACGATCAGGCTCGGTGCGTCGATGTCGGGCAGCGCGGCCACCGGCAGCGCGCGATAGCCGATCACGCCCAGCAGCAGCAGCGCCAGCATCAGCAGCGAAGTGGCGATCGGGCGGCGGATGAACAGCGTCGAGAAGCTCATGCGGAAAACTGCCCGATGTCATGGCGCGGCCGGTCAGGCCACGCCTGCGCGGAAGACGGGGAAGGCACGGACGAGGACATGGTTCAGCGTCCCGGGCCGTGTCCGCCGTGCGGTGCGCTGGCACCACCCTTGGCCTTCAGCTTGGCCAGCTCCTCGGCGCTGAGTTCGGCGGGAGCCTGGCCGGGGGCGAGGGCCTGCACCTTGCTGCCGGGCTTGAGGCGGAACTGGCCTTCGGTCACCACGCGATCGCCGGCGGCCAGGCCGCTGTCGATAAGCACGTTGTTGTCACCCGCGTCCCCGCCGGGCACGACGGGCTTCATCGCCACCGTGTCGTCGGCCTGCAACACGTAGGCATAGCTGCCCTCGGGGCCGCGCTGCACGGCGGTGGCCGGCACCACCACGCCATGGGCGACGGTGCGAACCTTGACTCGCACGTTGACGAACTGTCCCGGCCACAACGAATTGTCGTCGTTGGCGAACTGCGCCTTGACCTTGAAGGTGGCGGTCGAGGTATCGATCAGGTTGTCGATCACCTGAAGCGTGCCCAGCGCGATCACGTGGGCATCGGTGCGATCGAGCGCGGCCACTTCGACGCCGTCGGCATCGGCCTGCTTGGCGGCGCGAACCGCCTGGAGGTTCTGTTCGGGCAGCGGAAACACTACGCTGAGCGGGTGCACCTGCGTGAGGGTGACGATGCCGGTGCCATTGGCGCTGACCAGATTGCCGACGTCGACCTGGCGGATGCCGGCCACGCCGCTGATCGGCGCCTGGATGCGCGTATAGCCCAGCTGCACCTGCGCGCTGGCGATCGCGGCATCGTCGGCGGCGACCTGCGCCTGCTGCTGGCGCACCGTCTGGCGCTGGTTTTCCAGATCCTGGCCGGAAACGAAGTTCTTCTTCTTGAGTTCCTCGTACCGCGCCAGCGTGCTCTGCGAAGCGACCAGCTGCGCGCTGTCCTGCTTCTTGCGCGCCACGGCCTGATCGAGCGCGGCCTGGAACGTGCGCGGATCGATTTCGGCCAGCAGCTCGCCCTGCTTGACCTCCTGCCCTTCGGCAAAGTGCAACGCCTTGAGCTGGCCGCTGACCTGGGCGTTGACGGTGACGGTGTTGAGCGCCTGCACGGTACCGACCGCGGTCAAGTACACCGGCACGTCCTGCGTCTTTGCCGCGACCACGGTGACCGGCACCGGTGCATTGTCGCCACCGCGCGACCACGAGCCACCGCCCGCCGCTGGGCTGCGGGCCGAGTAGATGCGCCAGCCGATCAGGGCGGCGAGCAGGACGACAACCACGGACAGCGCGATTTTCCAACGCGACATGAGACTTTCCTTGCGGCTCGCCGAAGCCGAGCCATTACGTGAAATGACGGATGCGAAGGCTAACAGCCAAGCCCCCTTGCTGCAGCGCGCCGTAGCGTAAATCCCTCTTTACAAAGCAACTTTGCGTCAAGGGTGCAACGCTGCGCGCAGGATTGAAGCGAAGGCGCGGTCTGGAAAACCGATTGGCAGCCCCCACCTCGTGCTCTCCGGAGTTCGCCGCGCGAGGCGTCGTCACGCGGATCGGAACATCGGCAGCACCCGCCGCTCCGCGGAGATGTCGAAGCGCCGGCCAAGCTCTGACTGCGTCATCATGGCCGGAGTTTCCGCCCCGCATGCCGTGATCCGTCACGAACCGCCCACAGGAGACAGCACCATGACCCAGAGTTGCCCACTGCCCGACGCGGTTCTCGCGCAGGATCACGCCGGGCTGCCCGATGCCCTCTGCGATCCACCCGCTGCCACCGACCGGCACGAAGCCCACGCGGTGCTCGCCGGCGGCTGCTTCTGGTGCGTGGAGGCTGTGTTCCGCGAACTCGCCGGCGTGCTCGAAGTCACCTCCGGCTACAGCGGCGGCGACGCGGCGAGCGCGAACTACGAGCGCGTCTGCAGCGGCGCGACCGACCATGCGGAAGCGGTGTCGATCCGCTTCGACCCACAGAAGATCAGTTACGGCCAGCTGCTCAAGGTGTTCTTCACCGTCGCCCACGATCCGACCCAGGTCGACCGCCAGGGCAACGACCGTGGCCGGCAATATCGGTCGGTGATCTTCCACGCCGACGAGCAGCAGCGCGAAATCGCCCTGCGTTACATCGAACAGCTCGATGCGGCGGGCGTGTTTCCCGCGCCAATCGCGACGCAAGTCGTGCCGCTCGAAGCGTTCCATGACGCCGAGCGCTATCACCAGAACTACGCCGCGCTGCATCCCGAACAGGGCTACATCGCTGCCGTCGCCGCGCCCAAGGTCGCCAAGCTCCGCAAGCAGTTCGGCGACTGGCTGCGCGACGATGCACCGTCCGACGGAAGCCACGCATGAACGCATCGACGAAGACCGTTTCCGCGTCCGGACACGACATCACGCCGATCTCCGCCGCCGAACGTGACCAGCTCGCCCAGCGGCTCACGCCCGAGGAGCGCTACGTGCTGTTCGACCACGGCACCGAGCGCCCGTTCTGCGGTGGCCTGCTGCACGAACATGGCGACGGCGTGTTCGCCTGCCGCCTGTGCGGACTGCCGTTGTTCAAATCCATGGCGAAGTTCGAGTCCGGCACGGGTTGGCCGAGCTTCTACGAACCGTTCGACGCGCAGCACGTGCGTGAAATCCGCGACACCAGCCACGGCATGGTGCGCACCGAAATCCGCTGCGCACGCTGCGACAGCCACCTCGGTCACGTCTTCCCCGACGGCCCGCCGCCGAGCGGGCTGCGCTATTGCATGAATTCGGCGGCGCTGGAGTTCGTGCTAAATGGGCTCCGCTAGCAAAGCCTGCTGCTCGGAGCGAGCTCTACTAATCTACCGTCTCACAACGACCGGGCCATTGATTTTCCAAGAAGCAGCAATGTCTTTCTCACACTCCGTGTAATCAGGCTCAGGTTGAGCGGAAACCTTAATTAGACATTGCATGGCTACTCTCGAGACTTCAGATTGACCACCCTTCGGCGCTTCACTCTGAAAGTACGGAATTTGTTGCAAGGATTTTAGCGCCGACAGAGCAATTTTTTTTCCATCAGGATCGTTGAATTTTTCGAAGCCAGATCCTAGGCCGATGATTGCCGTTTCGATTCTCTGAATAACCAACTTTACTGCTTCACTAGTTTGCGGTGTTAACTTATCATTTTGCGCTGCAATCAACAACGACGTATAGCTTTGAAGTTGGCGAGCATATCGGTCAGAAGCGGTAAATCTGTTGTGTTGCCATGCGGCCAGAATTATTATTGAGCCAATGAAAGCACCAAACAAAAAAAGAAAAACATAAGACCTGATTGTTTTGATAAGAAACGCATTTAAGTTCCCTCAATTTGGAACATATTCTACGCGGCAACTCGAAACTTTTCCACCAACAAGAGTGCAAATCAGCCAGTACTCACCACCTTCCGGATGATAGCTGGATGTATAGGGGCTATCAGAAGGTCAACAGGACGTTTGTATGAGATGAGATCGACAATTTGGCACGAAGGCCGGCAGAATGTAGTTGGCACTGAGCGGCGCGACTTCCACATCCCAAGGCGCACGCGGCGCGATCCAGCGCAGTTCCTCGATTTCCGCTTGCGCGATCGGCGTGCCGTCGATTTCGACCACGAATGCTTCGCCGCGCACGCGGCGGCCCGGTTCGTTGACGGCGTCTGCCTCGAATTCGCCGAGCCGCCGCGCGCTGCCGGCGCGCAGTGTCACGCCGAGTTCTTCGAGTAATTCGCGGGCGAGCGTGGCCAGCGCGGTTTCGCCGGCTTCGCGTTTGCCGCCAGGTTGGATGAACACGCGCGAACCGCGCTTGCGCACGAGCAGGACGCGGCCTTGCGCGTCGGCGATGACAGCGGCGACGGTGCGGATGAGGGTGTCGTTCATGGCGTACGTTCGTTTTTTTTGCAGGAGCGCACGCTGTGTGCGATTGATGCGATGCTTCGATCCATGCGTGGTCGCGCACAGGGCGTGCTCCTGCAGCGTGTAATGACCCAAAGCGGCGGGCGATCGTGTTTTGCAAACCACTCGATGGCTCGGGGTATCTCTAACGCGACACCGTCCCGTCCTTTTCCTGTGCTGCCGCTTTCGGCGCCTTGGTATGCGGCCCGTACTGCGCCGGGCCGTCGAAATCGAGAAGCGAGATGGTGTCGGCGGTGGGCTTGGCGCGCTGGTACGGCGGGCGCGTCAGTTCGTGCCACCACGCGCCGACGCGCGCGAGCAGCGACTTCGTCGGCGCCGCTTTCTCGATGACGCTGCGGCCGACCGCGTCGCGTCCGGTCGTCGGCGAGACCGCGTAGACGCGCGCCTCGGCGACCTTGCCGACGAGCGCGGGCGGAACGGGCAGGCGGAAACGCGCGTCGTCAACGCGGTATTCGGCTTTCGCAAGGTGCGTGCCGTCGGCGCCGAGCCAGTCGACCGTGACGTTGCCGTCGAAACGCGGCGTGCGCAGGTCGACCAGCGCGCCGGGACTCCACGGCGTGGTGTCGAACACCACGGTGGCCTCGTCGCGCGGCCGTTCGAGCACGACCGCGGGATCACCGAGCAGGTTGTACATCTCCACCAGCACGCGGTTATTGGTTTCGCGCTTGGCGCGCACCAGCGCCTCGCCGATGGTGGCGCCCGGCTGCAGCAGGTTGGACAGTACCGCCTTGCTGTAGGCCAGGGTTGGCGTGTTGCGCCACGAGGCGGCGAATACCGCGATGGCACCCTTGCCCGGTTCGCGCAGGAAACGCTCGCCGATGGAGTCCTCGGTCGGATTGTCGAAGGGCGCCGAATAGCAGGTCATCGACAGCACCATCGGCAGGCGCGCGCCATTGCCGAGCTTGGAGACATCGTCGAGGGTGAACAGATCCTGGTTGTTCCTCAGGTCGGGCGGGCCGGTGCGCCAGATGTAGCGACCGCCGTGGCCGATGAAGTGCACCAGCAGACGACCTTCGTCGATGCCGTCGTGGATGGCGCGCTGATGCACGGCGTTCTCGGCGACATCGGGCTTGGCATAGACCTTGTCGGCCACGAAGCCTTCGGCACCGAGCGATTTCGCAATTTCGTCGGAAGCGGTGTGGAAAGAACGGACTTCGTCGGCAATGAACATGACATCGCGCCGCCATGCGCCCAGCTGCGGCTTGCTCACGTAGTCGATGGTCTTGTCGACGATCGCCTTGACCTCGTCCGGCTCGACCACCGGAAAGCGCCCGACGGCGACCACCGGATGCCAGTCGCCGGGTTCGACCGCACCGTACCAGTTGTCGCTGGCCGACTGACCTTCGGGCGAGGGGTATTGCCAGGTGGGAATGAGATTGCGATCGGCGAGCCGGCTCGGCTGCTTTTCGTACTTGCCGCCGGGCACTGCGCCGAAATGACCGGGGAACAGCAGTTCGCGGTCGGTCCACTTGGCGTAGGCCAGGTCGTTGTAAGTGTCGTGGCGGATGTCGAAGCTGGCATCGCCAACCAGCAGCAGGAAGCGCGGCGCCTTCGGCCATTCGTGGTACGCGATGTCGACCAGGTTGCGGATCGCCTGGGGATGGGCGATGCCGTCGTTGAACTGATCGTAGACCTCGTCGATGTCGAGCGTGGCCACCGACAAGCCGCGTTGCTGATGAAACTGCGCCAGTGGCTTGATAGCGTCGAGCAGGCGCGGATGGGCGACGATCAGATAGTCGTAGCCCGGCTGTGCCGCGCGCCAGGCATCGCCGCGCACCGCGCGCAGGGCGACGGGGCGTTGCTGCTGCGCCGGCATGGCCGCGAACAGTTCGACCCCGGGGGCGGCCGGTGCGAAGACATGGCGTCCACCACCGAGCGCGCGCCCGCTGCGCCGCACGCCGTCGCTGCCGATCAGCACCGGTTCCTGCGCGCCCTGCCAGCGCAGCGTCAAGGCCTGGCCCGACGTGCGCTGCTGCAGGGGCAGCGTGCTGGCGTCCAGATCGCCGCTGATCGGATAACGGGCCTCCAGCCAGTTGAACATGACCACGTCGATGGCCTGCGTCTGCGTGTTCCACGGCAGCGGACGCTTGGGCACATGCAGCACCAGCTGGTTGTCGCGGGCCTTGAGCGCCGAAGCCGGCAGCGACAGCGTGCGCACGATCTCGTCGCGGCCATTCCACTGCTGCACCGGCAGCGGCTGGCCGTTGAGGGTGAGTTCGACGACGTGGTCGTCGGGCTTGTCCTGGCCCTTGGGCGTGTCGAGCAGATCGGACAGGCCGCGGAAATCCAGACGCAGCGTGGCGTCGCCGCCATGCGGATGCAGATCGGGCAGGTCAAACGAAATCTGCAGCGGCGCAGGATCGACCTGGGTCAGCTTGGCCCACATCCACACATCGGGCTCCTCGCCCGGCTGCTGCTGTCGCTGGTCGAGGCGGATCATGAGGTTTTCCTGCTCGACATGCAGCGTGCGCTCGGCCTCGGCATGGCCGCTTGCGGGAGCGGCTTCCTCGCGCAGGCGCGCGTGCGCGCCCGGCGCCGCGCCGAGCAGATAGACGTTGCGCAGGCTGTAGGCGTCGAACCACGATTCCGGCCCGTGCAATTGCCGGCCCAGCCATTCGATATGGTCGCCGTCGGCAAACCGTTCGCCGCGCGCGACGACCCGCATCGGCACTTCCCGGCCACGCCAGGTCAGCCTCAGTTCGTCGGCCTTGCAGTCGGCCAGCCCCGGCTGCGCCGCGACGATGGCGGCGTGATCGAGCGTGTACACCGCGTCGTGCTCGACTTCGATGTGCAGGCGGCCCGAACAGGCGAACGCGGGCAGGGGCAGGGCCAGCAGCAGGAGCGCGATCGAGCGCGGGGAGAGGAAACGGTGGATCAAGGTCATGGCAGGGGAAGGCGCGCCGTCGAACCGCGCGCGGTAGAGAGAGTCGATCCGCAAGGCTAACGAGCGCGGCACGAGGCCGCAACCAAGCCGCTCAGCCGGTGTCGCGCCGGGCACCGTAGTAGCGTGCCAACAGGGCCGCCACCGCGGGTGCGGCCCGCTGCAGCAGTGCCGGGTCGGAAAAATGCAGCTCGCTGACCACGGCGAAGTATTCGTCGACGCTTTCCGCCGCGTAGGGGTCGATCCCGGTGTTGCGGCCGCGATCGACGGCGCGGCACAGCGCGTCGTAGGCATCCTGCATGGTCACGATCCACTCACGGCGGGTGATGTGCGCGGGCAGGCGTGGCACGCCATCGGCGGCACCTTCGAGCATGTCGAGCTTGTGTGCGATCTCGTGCACGACGACATTGAAGCCATCGAACGGTTGCGCCAGGTCGGTGGCGACATCGGCCCACGACAGGATCAGCGGCCCGTGTTCCCAGGCCTCGCCGATGAGCAGGTCGTCGCCCTCGGTAACTACGCCCGAAACTTCGTCGTGGTGGCTGCGCTGCACGCGGAATTCGCCGGGATAGACGATCACCTCGCGCCAGCCGTCGAGCCAGCGCGCGTCCAGATGCAGCACCGGCAGCGAGGCCAAGGCAGCAATCGCCAGGCACTGGCTGGCATCGAGGGCGTGACCCGCCGCGGCACTGAAACGCTTGCGCGCGAGAAAGCGGGCACTCCGTTCGCGCAGCCGAGCGCGCGCATCGTCGTCGAGTGACGCGAACAGACGCGAGGAGGCCAGCAGGGCCTGCCAATCGGCATCGGCGATGGGAGCCGCGGCGGTCTCTGCGCCGAACCAGCGGCGCAGCGTGCACCACATGCGCGCGAGGAAACCGTTACTTGATGGCGCCCGGCACCAGCGACTGCCAGCGATAGGTCGGGCGGCGCGGGGTGACGGCCGCCGGAGCGGAGGAATCGGTGCCGAGGCTGCCGCTGCGCAGCGGGTCGGTCGATGCCGCGTCGCGGACGGGCGATGCGGTGCCGGCCGGCGCGCTGGCGATCGGAGCCTTGGTCGGCGCACCGCCGCCGTCGCAGTCGACCGACTCGACGAGCTTGCCCGGCGTGCCGGACAGCGGATAGTCCGATGCGGCAGACGCGGAGGCGCCGGCGAGACTGCCCGCGCAAACAACGATGGCGAGAATCAGTGGTTTCATGGTCGGACTCCTGGCGCTGCGCCGAGGAACCCCAATGCTCGCACGGGCGAGCGCCGGACTTCCAGCGTGCGGATGTAAAGATGTGCATGGGGCGTGCCAAGGCTTGCCCAACGCGAAATCGCGGTCTGATGCGGCCTGGGCGGCAGCCGCCGCTGTCCGCGGACAGTCGCGGACAGTCGCGGACAGTGTCCAGTCGCTGCAGCCGGCCGCGGCCCGCGTACACTGCGCGTCCGCCACCCGCGCCGCGCCCGCCGATGACGACTTCCCCGCCCCACCGACCCGATGCCGCGGCGCAGCGCCGATTGCTGGCGCAGCTGGCGCAATGCGAGGCCGTTTCCGGCAGCGCGCTGGCGGCACGACTGGGGGTGAGTCGCGCTGCCATCTGGAAGCAGATCGAGCAGCTGCGGGCTGCCGGAGTGGACATCCAGGCACAGGCCGGCAGCGGCTATCGCCTGGCGGCTCCCCTCGACCTGCTCGACGCCGCGACCATCCGCGCCGCGCTGCCGGCGGCCACGCGGCGGCAGCTGGGCGCGCTCGATGTGCACTGGCAACTCGATTCGACCAGCAGCGAGCTGTTGCGGCGCGTGGCCGACGGCGTGGCCGATCGCAGCGTCTGTCTGGCCGAACGCCAGAGTGCCGGGCGCGGCCGCCGCGGGCGGCAGTGGCAGATGCCGCTGGGCGGCGGTCTGGCCATGTCGCTGCATCGTCGCTTCGAAGGCGCCATGTCTGGCCTGGCCGGCCTGAGCCTGGTCGCCGGCCTGGCCGCGGTGGATGCGCTGGCCGCCTGCGGCGTGCACGGCGTGGGGCTGAAGTGGCCCAACGATCTCGTCGCGCGCCAGGCCAAGCTCGGCGGCATCCTGGTCGAGCTGGGCGGCGAGGCGCTCGGCCCCTGCCATGCGGTGATCGGCATCGGCATCAACCTGCGCCTGGGATCGAGCGCGGCGGCGATCGACCAGCCGGTCATCGACCTGTGCGCGCTGGCATCGCCGCCCGCGCGCAATGTGCTGACGGCGCATCTCATCGCCTCGCTCGATGCCGCCATCGACGAATTCATCTGCGCTGGATTCGCCGCCTTCGGCGCGCGCTACGCGCAGCACGATGTGCTGCGAGGCCGCACCGTCGATGTGCTGCGCAGCGGCGGCAGCGAGCGCGGCGTGGCCTGTGGCGTGGATGCACGCGGTGCCTTGCGGGTGGCCTTTGCCGATGGCGAGCGCAGCATCGACAGCGGCGAAGTCAGCGTGCGGGCGGGCGCATGAAGCTGCTGGTCGACTTTGGCAACACGCGCCTGAAATGGGCCACGTTCGATGGTCGGCAGCTGTGCCACGGCGGCGTGTTCGCGCATGCGCAGACGCCACTGCGCGAAACGCTCGCGCGCGAGTGGCACACGCTCGACGCGATCCAGGAAGTGCTGGTGGCCAGCGTGGTGGCGCCCACGCTCGAAGATGCGCTGGCGGCGTTCACGCGCGAGCGTTTCGGAGTGACCGCGCAGTGCCTGCGCAGCCCGGCCGCCGCGCTGGGGGTGCGCAACGCCTACGCCGAACCGCAGCGACTTGGCGTGGATCGCTTTCTCGCCCTGGCTGCTGCGCACGCCCGCGCTGCACGCCTGCAGGTGCTGGTCAGCGTCGGCACCGCGCTCACCATCGATGCGCTGGCAGCCGATGGCGAACATCTGGGCGGCCTGATCGTGCCCAGTCCCGAACTCATGCGGCGCGCGGTCGTCGCCGGCACCGCACGCGTGGACATGCGCGCCGGCCGCTACGCGCCGTGGCCAGCCTCGACCGATGATGCCGTGTACAGCGGCGCGCTGTACGCCGCGATCGGCGCCATCGAGCGGTTCCGTGGCGCGCTGGCGCAGCGCTTTGCAGGCACCCCAGCCCTGCTGCTCGGTGGTGGCGGCAGCGCCGAGCTGCTGCCGCTGCTCGGCACGGCCGAATGCGTGCACGACCTGGTCCTGCACGGGCTGGCGCTGTGGGCGCAGGCTCCCGGCGCCACGTGATGCGCGATCGCCAAGCGTGCGCGAATCCGCTTTAGAATCCCCCTTCGGCTCGCAACCGACGCAATTTCCCGCATGTTCGTCCGCGCTTTGTTCATACTTCTGCTGGCACTCAACATCGGCGCCGGCGCCTGGCTGCTGCTGGCCGCGCCGCGCCGGCAGGCGGTCGCGCCGCCGACCGATCCGGGCGTGCCGGCACTGCAGCTGCTGTCCGAACGCGACGCCGCTGCCGATCATCCGGAGCTGGACAGCGTTCCCGAGAGCGAGGTCGATCTGGCCAATGATGTGTGCCGCACACTCGGCCCGTTCCAGACCCAGGCCGACGCACGTGCCGCAGCCACCGCGCTGCGGCCACTGGTCAAGCGCAGTCGCACGCGCGAAACCCAGCGCACGCAGACGCGCGGTTACTGGGTGTACTTTGCCGCCGCGCCGAGCCGCGAGCAGGCGCTGGCCACCGCGCGCCAGCTGGCCGAGAAGAAAGTGCGCGACTACTACGTCGTCACCGCCGGCGAGCAGCAGAACATGATCTCGCTGGGGCTGTTCCGCGACCAGAACAACGCCGAACGACGCCGCGCCGAACTGAGTGCGCTGGGCTTCGAGCCGAAGATCGCCACGCGCAGCGAAGACCTGCCCGAATACTGGATCGATTTCGCGCTGTCGGGCGAAAACCTGCCTGCCGACTTCGCCGCGCGCGTGCCGATACCGCACGACGCCAATGTCCAGCCCAGCCCCTGCTTCTGATTGCCGCAGGCCGACGCCGCCGGGACGGCCGGACGGCGCTCTCTTTTGATCGGGGCGCGTGCCCGCTACACTGCGCCCCCGCGCCGCTTTAGCTCAGTTGGTAGAGCAATCGCCTTGTAAGCGATAGGTCCACAGTTCGAGTCTGTGAAGCGGCACCACTTCCAGCGCCGGCACGGATCCGGCATTCAGTCGCTGCAGCCTTCCGGGGCATGCACCGGCGGGCGACGATGGGCCGGATCGGCCGAAGGGTCGCCGAACCAGCTCACCGCCTTGTACACCAGCCATGCGCGCGGCGTGCTCATGCCGTCCTCGATGCACAGGCGCTGCAGCAGGCGATCGGCCTGATCACGGTAGACGGCGTGGTCGAGATGGTTTTCGCGCATCAGCTGATACAGCGCATCGTGCACCAGCGAGCCGCGCATGAAATCCAGCGTGTCGATGGTCGGCCCGGAAGGCCCATCCCAAGCGTAGCCGCGTGCGATGCGCAGCGTGCCGTCGAGCGCAAAGCCGATGTATTCGGTATCGATGGCCTGGGGCGGGCGCAGATCCAGACGCAGCGTGTACTCACGCTTGAGCTGGTATTTGTAACCGCTGTTGTAGACGATGCAGCGGGTCATGGCAGTCCCTCGCAGGAAAGCGCCGCCGCCGTGCGTGCGGCGCACCGAGCCGTGCTCCGATGGTACGCCTGCCCGCAGGCCTCAGTGCATCATTGCAGCACCGGTCGCGCATTGACCGGCTGCACCGGGCGGTTGTTGGGATGCTGCATGAGCTGCGCAAACTGCTCGATCTGCTGCTTCGAGGCCGACAGTGGCTGCTTCATCACCAGCCATAGCACGCCTTCGTTGCAAGGCGGCGTGGTGAGCGAGCCGTTGTAGCGGTAGTAGGTACGCTGTTCCGGCAGCCAGCCGGCGGCCGAGAGTGCGGGAGTCAGGGCGTGCCGCTCGCCCGCATGCTGCGGCAGGTGCGCCCACGCCTGGGCCAGGGTCGCGTTGGCGGCGCCTTGCTCGAACATCACGCCGATGACGGCAAGATGGCCGTCGCGGTCGGCGTGCACGAGATGCGCTTCGAGCGGAAACGAGCGGCCATTGATGAGATTTTCGCTGGGGGCGTGGAAATGCACCTGCTGCAGCTCGAAACGCCGGCCATCGACATCGAGGTGGCTGCCGGCGGTGAAATTGACCTGCACCGTGTGGCCATCGTTGAGCAGATCATGGCCGTCGGCACGGTAGTGGATCTGCAGCGGGCTGAGGTCTGATTCGATGAAATGGGCAAGGTCGATCGGCGACTGATTCATGCCCAGCGCACACAGCGAAAATTCCGGTGCCAGCGTGCCCCAGTGGTCGGGGCCCTGCGCGCCCGAATAGGTCCAATGGGCCGCTTCACCGGCCAGCACCGCGCACGGAAGCAGGGCCAGGGTCATCCACGTCGCCGCGGTCTTCATGCGCATCGCCTCATGCCGGAATGGCCCGGAGTCTACCCGCTGCCGGGCCCGCTTCCACAGGGGCACGAAGGTCAACGTCCGCGGGCGCGGGCGAAGGCCTCGGCGAGGGCGTTGTTGGCCGGCGCGGTGGTCGTGGCGGATTTGCGCGGCGGCGCATTGCGCGACGCGGTGCGCTCGCCACCGCGTTCGCCACGCGAATCGCGCGCGCTGCGGGCCTCGCCGGGCACGTCGTCCAGGCGCATGCTCAGGGCGATGCGCTGGCGCTGCAGGTCGACCTCCATCACCTTGACCTTGACGATGTCGCCGGCCTTGACCGCCTCGCGCGGGTCGCGCACGAACTGATGCGACAGCGCCGAGACATGCACCAGGCCGTCCTGATGCACGCCGATGTCGACGAAGGCGCCGAAGGCCGCGACATTGGTGACGCGGCCTTCGAGCACCATGCCGACCACCAGATCCTTCACGTCCTCGACGCCTTCGGCAAAGCTCGGGGCGACGAAATCGGGGCGCGGGTCGCGGCCGGGTTTTTCCAGCTCCTTGAGAATGTCGCGCACGGTCGGCACGCCGAAGCGCTCGTCGGTGAAATCCTCGGCCCGCAGCGTGCGCAGGAAGGCGCCATCGCCGATCAGCTGCTTCACTTCGCGGCCGCAGCGCTGCAGGATGCGGGCGACCACCGGGTACGCCTCGGGATGCACGCCGCTGGCATCGAGCGGATCGGCGCCCTGGGCGATGCGCAGGAAGCCCGCGCATTGTTCGAAGGCCTTGTCGCCCAGGCGCGGCACCTTCTTCAGCGCCGCGCGAGTGGCGTAGGCGCCGTGCTCGTCGCGGTACCTGACGATGTTTTCGGCCACCGATGCGGACAGCCCGGCCACGCGTGCCAGCAGCGGCGCCGAGGCGGTGTTGACGTCGACGCCGACCGCGTTCACGCAGTCCTCCACGCGCGCATCGAGCGCGCGCGCGAGGCGGTATTGGTTGACGTCATGCTGATACTGGCCGACGCCGATCGCCTTGGGTTCGATCTTGACCAGTTCGGCGAGCGGATCCTGCAGGCGGCGTGCGATCGACACCGCGCCGCGCAGCGACACGTCGAGATCGGGAAACTCCCTGGCCGCCAGTTCCGAGGCGGAATACACCGACGCCCCCGCCTCGCTGACCACGATCTTGGCGATCTGCGCGCGTTCACCGAGTTTGCGCAGCAGCTCGCCGGCAAGCTTGTCGGTCTCGCGCGAGGCGGTGCCGTTGCCGATGGCGATCAGTTCCACGCGATGCCGGAGGCACAGCGCGCCCAGCTCGGCAAGCGAGGCATCCCACTGCCGGCGCGGTTCATGCGGGTAAATCGTGCTGGTTGCCAGCAGTTTTCCGGTGGCGTCGACGACCGCCACCTTGACGCCGGTGCGCACGCCCGGATCCAGTCCCATCACGGTTTTGGCGCCAGCCGGAGCGGCGAGCAGAAGATCCTTGAGGTTGTCGCCAAAGACGCGGATGGCTTCTTCCTCGGCGGCTTCGCGGGCGCGCGTGAACAGGTCGAGGGTAAGCGACAGATGCAGCTTCACGCGCCAGGCCAGGCGACAGGTGTCGAGCAGCCAGGCGTCGGCTGCGCGGCCGCGCGCGGCGATGCCCAGATGCTCGGCGATGCGCGCCTCGGCCTGCAGATGGCCTTGCTCGGCGTCGCTGGTCGGTGCCAGTTCGAGCGCCAGCACGCCCTCGTTGCGTGCGCGCAGCAGTGCCAGCAGGCGATGCGATGGAATCCTGGCAATGGCTTCGGTGTGTTCGAAATAGTCGCGGAACTTGGCGCCTTCGGTTTCCTTGCCTTCGACCACGCGCGCACAGATCTGGCCGTTCTTCCACGTCCATTCGCGCAGGCTGTCGACCAGCACGGCATCCTCGGCGATGTTTTCCATCAGGATGTGGCGCGCACCGTCGAGTGCGGCCTTGACGTCGGCTACGCCTTTCTCCGCATCGACGTAGGCGGCGGCGCGGACTTCGGGCGCCAGTTCCGGTTCGTCGCGCAGCGCCAGCGCCAGCGGCTCCAGTCCGGCTTCGCGGGCGATCTGCGCCTTGCTGCGGCGCTTGGGCTTGTACGGCAGATACAGATCCTCCAGGCGGGCCTTGGTGTCGGCCTGCAGGATGCGCTCACGCAAGGCGTCATCGAGCTTGCCCTGGTCGTCGATGCTGGCGAGGATCGCGCTGCGGCGTTCCTCGAGTTCGCGCAGATAGCCGAGGCGCTCTTCGAGCAGGCGCAGCTGGGTGTCGTCCAGGCCTCCGGTCACCTCCTTGCGATAGCGCGCAATGAACGGCACGGTGGCGCCGCCGTCGAGCAGTTCCACGGCGGCCTTCACCTGTGCCGGCTGCGCGGCGATGTCCTGGGCAATGCGTTGTTCGATGGAAAGCATGGAGTGATCGGGTTCCCGGTTTTGGAAGTAGGCTGCGCGGCGGGGGCTGATGCAGGCCGCGACGCCGCGCGGACGGCGGCGCAGGACGCGCATTTTATGAAGTGCGGGGCGTGGTGACCAAGTCGGCTTTTTGCGCTGACGCGAGTGCACCTCGTATCATCGCCATCCGATTCTTGCGCCAGCGTGATCCAGCATGTCCGAAATTCCCGCCTGCCCGCAATGCGGCATGCAGAACACCTATCCCGACGGCGAGCATTTCATCTGCGCCGACTGCGCGCACGAATGGCCGCAGACGGCGGTGGCCGCGGCCTCGCCTGCGCAGGTCGTGCGCGACAGCAATGGCAATCTGCTCAATGCCGGCGATACGGTTGTCGTCATCAAGGATCTCAAGGTCAAGGGTTCGTCGATTCCGCTCAAGCAGGGCACGGTGATCAGGAACATCCGCCTGGTCGAGGACGATCCCGAGCACATCGAAGGCCATTCCGACAAGATCAAGGGGCTGGTGCTCAAGACCTGCTTCCTGCGCAAGGCCTGAGGTGGCCTGCGCAGGCGCGCAGGCGGCAGCATGCTCAGTAGCGGATCACCGAACGGATCACCTTGCCGTCGTGCATGAGATCGAAGGCTTCGTTGATGCGTTCGAGCGGCAGTTGCGCCGATACGAATTCGTCGATGCGGATTTCGCCGGCCATGTAGCGGTCGACGTAGCCGGGCAGTTGTGAGCGGCCCTTGACGCCGCCGAACGCCGAGCCGCGCCAGACGCGACCGGTGACGAGCTGGAACGGGCGCGTGGAGATTTCCTGCCCGGCGCCGGCGACGCCGATGATGATCGACTCGCCCCAGCCCTTGTGACAGCACTCCAGTGCCGAACGCATCACGTTGACGTTGCCGATGCACTCGAACGAATAGTCGACGCCGCCGTCGGTGAGTTCGACGATCACCTGCTGGATCGGGGTGTCGGCGTAGTCCTTCGGATTGACGAAATCGGTCGCCCCCAGCTGCTTGGCCATCACGAACTTGTCCGGATTCATGTCGATCGCAATGATGCGCGCGGCCTTGGCCATCACCGCGCCCTGGATCACCGACATGCCGATGCCGCCAAGGCCGAACACCGCCACGCTCGAACCGGGCGTGACTTTGGCGGTGTTGAGCACCGCGCCGATGCCGGTGGTGATGCCGCAGCCGAGCAGGCAGACCTTGTCCAGCGGCGCGGCCGGATTGATCTTCGCCAGGGCGATTTCCGGCAGCACGGTGTATTCGGAGAACGTGCTCGTGCCCATGTAGTGCAGGATCGGCTTGCCGTTCATCGAGAAGCGCGAACTGCCGTCCGGCATCAGTCCCCTGCCCTGCGTGGCGCGGATCGCCTGGCACAGGTTGGTCTTGCCCGAGAGGCAGAATTTGCACTGGCCACATTCGGGCGTGTACAGCGGAATGACGTGATCGCCCGGCTTGACGCTGCTCACGCCGGGGCCGACCTCTTCGACGATGCCGCCGCCCTCGTGACCGAGGATGACCGGAAACAGGCCTTCCGGATCGGCGCCCGACAGCGTGAACGCATCGGTGTGGCAGACGCCGGTGGCGACGATGCGCACCAGCACTTCACCTGCGCGCGGGCCTTGCAGATCGACTTCTTCGATCGACAGGGGTTGACCTGCTTGCCAGGCGACGGCGGCGCGCGTTTTCATCGAGGCAGACTCCGCTGGAGAAAGCGCGACGATAGCGCGTCCGCAGCGCGCGACTCAAACGCGTGCCGCGCTCATCGCGCAGGGTGCTGCGCGCGTAGATAGGCCAGCAGCTGCCAGATCTGCGTATCGTCGAGTGAGCCGCCAAACGGCGGCATGTCGCCGGCTTGCGGTTCGTGGCCGGTGCGCGTGTAGCCATGCGCGCGCAGGCCTGCGCTGCCGTCGCGCACGAGATGGAACAAGGTGCTGTCGTCGTCGCCGTACACCCACACATCGTTGAGCAGCGATGGGCACATGCCGCCGCCGAGCGTGCGTCCATGGCAGGCCGGGCAGGCCTGTGCCTGATACAGCGCGGCACCAGCCTGGATTGCCTGCGGCTGGCCGAGCAGCGGATTGCGCAGCTCGGGCAGGCCGTGCGCCGTGATGGCGCCGGTGGCGCCCGACGGCGGTTGCGTGCGGTCGGTCGCGGGAGCCGAGCACGCCGCCACTGCCAAGGCGAGGAATGCGGCGCAGGCAGCGCAGCGCAAGTCCCGCGAACGACTCATCGCGTGGCCAGATCCTGCATGCCGTCGATTTCGACCAGCAGCTCGCGGCGGCAGATGTCGCCGGCCAGCAGCAGCACGCCGCTGGCGCGCGGCGCGCGGGCAGCGATGGTGTGCGCCACCGCATCGGCATGCGCGGCATCACGCACATAGGCCTTGAGCAGAGCCTGTTCGCCGAACGGACTGCGCGTCGTGGCGAGCAGGCTGTCGAGGTTGGCGAACGTCTCGTCCAGCTGCGCGGCCAGATCGTCCTCGTGGCGCGAAGCGTGACCGACCACTGCGGCGGTGCCCGAGATCAGCAGCTGCGCGGCATCGGTCTGCATGGCGCGCGCGAAGATCGGCGCGGTGCGGCCATATTGCCGCGGATAGCGCCAGGCGCTGACCTGGCGCGGGTTTTCGATCGAGGTGCCGCTGTTGCGCGCGGCCAGGCCGTACACCAGCAGGCGGCGCCGGCCATCGTGAGTGCCGATCGCGGTGGCGGCCGGATAGCAGGCGTCGTGGAACTGTGCCATGCCGCGCGCGCGGCCTTCGCAGAAGCGTCGGTAGCGTTCGTCGTCGCCGCTGCCGAGATTGATCGCATCCAGGTAGTTCCACAGTCGCAGGAAATGCGGGGTGTCGCTGGCGGCGGCAAAGTCGACCAGCTGTGCGTAGGCGCGTTGTGCCGCGTCGCCGATGTCATCCTCGCGCTCGTCGATTTCGATCGCCAGGAACAGGTAGTCGCCATCGCTGCTCCAGCGCAGCGCGCCATCGCGCCCGCAGCGCACGCGGCCCCGGCTGCGCCAGACTTCGATCGCGGCGGACGACAGCGGTTCAAGCGCAACCTGCACCGCGCGCGGGTCGTCGAGGGCGGAAAACCGCGAACCGAAGCCGATCAGCGCAAGCACGTCGTCACCGGCCAGCGCCGTTGCGGCATCGATGCGCTCGTAGCGCACCTGCAGCGGCGACAAGGGGACGGATTGGCTCATCGGGCTGGACATCACAACGGCAGGCGGAACGTGGACGCGGCCGCGGATGATACACTGCGCGGTCAAGCCACCGTTGCAATTGCCATTTTTCCCGCATGGAAACGACCGCCAGCCCCGCGCCCGCCGCGCAGACGCCCGCCGAACAGGAATTGGCCTGTCTCATCGTCGACAGCCTCAACATCGATTGGATCAAGCCCGAAGCCATCGCGCCCGAGGCGCCGCTGTTCGGCGCCGGCGAGTTGGGACTGGATTCGATCGACGCCCTCGAACTCGCGCTTGCGGTGTCCAGGCGCTATGGCTTTCAGCTGCGCTCGGACAATCCCGACAATCGGCAGATCTTCGGCAGCCTGCGTGCGCTTGCCGCGCATATCGAACAGCATCGCGCGACTGCCTGATGCGTGACGCCCGCCGCGTCCGTGCCGGCGGCAGGCACGGGCCGTGCCGCAGCGGCAGCGACGCGGCTGCATGCTAAATTGCCGCGCATTCCCGCCCGTCATCCTGCGTCCCCGCATGACCGCAGCCAGCCTGCCGACGCCTGCCGCCACGCCTCCCGCGCGACGTTCGCGTGCGCTGCTGACCGGCATTGCGCTGTACCTGGTGCTGACGCTGGCGGCACTGCTCGGCGAGCAGCCGGCGCTGGCCGCCGGTGCGGTATTCGTGCTGCTGGCCGCGCTGCTGGCCGCGCCGCTGCGCGCAGGCCGGCTGGGCGCATGGGGTGTGCTGGTGGCCGCGGGCGCCGGCATCGCCTGGCTTGCCGCGCATGGTGCCGGCTGGCTGCTGCTCGATGCCGTGCCGGTGCTGGTCAACGCCGCGCTGTGCGGCGTGTTCGCGCGCACGCTGGGGGCGGGGCGCACGCCGCTGATCGCGCGCTTCATTGCCATTCTCGAAGGGCCGGAGCGACTGCGGGATGCGCGCATCGTGCGCTACGCGCGCTGGCTGACCTGGGCCTGGGCACTGTTGCTCGGCGCGCAGGCCTGGGTGCTGGCTGCGATCGTGCTGGCGATGCCGCAGGGGGTGCTGGCGTTGCTCGGCATCGCTCCGGCATGGCTGGTGTCGCCGCTGTGGAGCGCGTATCTGCATGCGGGCAGCTATCTGCTGGTGGCGTTGTTCCTGCTGCTCGAATACGCCTGCCGGCGCGTGCATCTGCGTCAGGTGGCGCATCCGTCGCTGCCGGCGTTCGTGCTGTCGCTGATCCGCTGCTGGCCGGCGCTGCTGCGCAGCGCATTCGACGATGCGCCACGGAGCGCGGCTTGAACACGCCCCGCATCGTGCGTGAATCATTGCGCATCGCTGCCGCGCATCCGTCGCTGCCGGGGCACTTTCCCGGCAATCCGGTGGTGCCGGGCGTGGTGCTGCTCGATGGCATCGCCGGCATGATCGAGCGCATCGGGGCGGGCACGCTGCGTCGTCTGACGGCGGTCAAGTTCCTGGCGCCGGTGCTGCCGGACGAATGGCTCGAATGCGTGATCGAGTGCGACGGTGAGCGGCTGCGCTTTCACGCCACCCGTCATGGCGTCGTCGTGCTGCGCGGCGAAGGCATGACGGCATGAGCGAGCATTGGAGCCAGCGCAGGGAAGGCGGCGGCAGGTTCGCCATCCGGCTGATTGGTGGCATCGGCCTCAGGCTCGGCCGGCCGGTGGCGCGCGCGTGCCTGTATCCGATCACGCTGTATTTTTTCTTCCGCCGCGCCTACGAGCGCCGGGTGTCGTATGCGTTTCTGCAGCGGGTCACCGGACGGCGCCCCGCTGCGTGGCAGGTCTTGCGGCACATCCATCGCTTTGCCGGCACCCTGCTCGACCGCATGTATCTGCTGGCCGAGCGCTATGCGCGCTTCGATGTGCGCATGCATGGGCTGGACGAACTCATCGCGCGCATGCGTTCCGGGCGCGGCGTGCTGCTGCTGGGGGCGCATGTGGGCAGCTTCGAGGTGCTGCGCGCGGCCACCATCGGTCACCCCGAGGTCAAGTTGCGGGTGGTGCTCGATACGCAGAAGACGCCGGCATTGACCGAGCTGCTGCATGCGCTCAATCCGGCGATCGGCCACGGCGTGATCGATGCCTCGCGGCCGCCCAACGAGATCGTGCTGGCGCTGTCCGAGGCGCTGTCCGAAGGTGCGCTGGTCACCTTGCTGGCCGATCGCGCACGCGCTGGCGAACGCTGCGTGATGGTGGATTTCTTCGGTGCTCCGGCACCGCTGCCGGTGGCGCCTTTCGCGCTGGGTGGCATTCTCAAGGTTCCGGTGGTGTTGTGTCTGGGCATGTACCGCGGCGGCAATCGCTACGATCTGCATTTCGAGCCGCTGGCCGAAGGCGCGCCGGTCGAGCGGCGCGACCGCGAGGCCAGGGTGCAGGCGCTGGCGCAGGCATATGCGGCGCGGCTGGAGCATCACGTCAAACTCGATCCCTGCAATTGGTTCAACTGGCATGATTTCTGGAATCCCGAAGGCCGTGGTGTCGATGACGTGGGCGCTGCTGATCGGCGTGCCGAGCACGTCACGCGCGACGCCGCCTGACGCCACACAGCTGGTCGCCCACCTCAAGCGCACGCCGCCGGCGCGCACTGCCTACGCCGAAGTGCGGTTTTCGGGGCTGTTCGACCGGCCCCTGATCCTGCATGGCGAAATGGAATACCTCGGCCCCGGACGCCTGACCAAGCGCGTGGACGCGCCGTATCGGGAACGCACGTCGATCGCCGACGGGCAGGCGATCTCGCAGCGCGGCGAGCAGCCGCAGCGCACGCTGTCGCTGGCGCAGATTCCCGAACTGGAAACCTTCCTGCGCGGTTTTTCCGCCCTGCTGGGAGGCGATGCGGCGACGCTGGCGCGGGATTTCACCCTGCAGGCCAGCGGCACGCAGGCGCGCTGGCAGCTCCTGCTCAAGCCGATCGATGTGCGGCTGGCGCGGCGCATCGAATCCATTCGCGTCGATGGTGCCCAGACCGAACCGCTGTGCTTTCGCACGCGCGAAGCCGATGGCGACGAGAGCGTCCTGCTGGTCGGCACGCTGGCCGATGCGACGCTGCCGGTGCGGGTGTCGCCGCAGCAGGTCGATGCGCTGTGCCGCGGCATTGCGCGCTGAGATGGCGATGATGCACGGATCGCGCGCCGGGCGTTGCATCGGACGGAGGGCATCGCCCGGCCTGCCGGGGGCGGACGTCGCCAAGGGGCTTGCCGATGCGTGCTGAGCTGCGGCGTGGCGTGTGGGGCGTGCTGTGGCTGCTGGCGCTGGCGGCGCTGGGCGCGTTCGCATGGCAGCAGCTGCGCATCAGCACCGATCTGCGCAGCTTCATGCCGCCGGCGCGCACCGCCGACCAAAAACTGCTGATGGAGCAGATCGGCGAAGGCCCTGGATCACGGCTGCTGCTGCTGGCCATCGAGGGCGAGAACGCGACGACACTGGCGCGCCTGTCGCGGGGCTTGACCGCGGCTCTGCAAGCGGACGCGAATTTCGAGCAGGTGTACAACGGCGCCTTCGATCCGGCGGCGCTCGATGCCCGCTGGCTGCCTTATCGCTGGCTGCTGTCGCCGACCCTCGATACGCACGCGCTCGATGCGACGTATCTGGGCGAACAGCTCGCGCAGCGGGTCGAGGATTTGGCTTCGCCTGCGGCCAGCCTGCTCAAACCCTTGCTGGCCCGCGATCCGACGCTGGAAGTGCTGGCCCTCGCGCAACGCTGGGCGCCGCCCAAGGCGCCGGCGCTGCGTGACGGGGTGTGGTTTGCGTCCGATGGCGCAGCCCTGTTGTTGGCGCAAACGCGGGCGCCGGGATTCGATCCGGCGGCGCAGCGTGCGGCCATCGACGCCTTGCAGGCCGATTTTTCGCAGCTGCCCGAACGCGGCAAGGCACGGCTGACGATCAGCGGGCCAGGCTGGTTCAGCGTGCTGATCGACGCGCAAACGCGCGGCGAAGCCGATCGCATCGGCCTGGCCAGCACGCTGGGCTTCATCCTGCTGCTGCTGCTGGCCTATCGCAGCGTGCCTTCGCTGCTGCTGGGTGCATTGCCGGTGGCCAGCGGTGCGCTGGCCGGCCTGGCCGCACTGGCGCTGTGCTTTGGTGCGGCGCATGGCATCACCCTGGCCTTCGGCTTCACCTTGCTTGGAGTGGCGCAGGAATATCCACTGCGCGTGCTCAGCCATCGCCGTGCGGGCGAAGCGGCGCTGGTCAGCGTGCGGGCGTTGTGGCCGCTGCTGGCCACCGCGATCGTGTCGGCGGCGATCGCCTATCTGGCCTTTCTCGCCTCGGGCGTGCCCGGCCTGCAGCAGTTGGCCGTGTTCACCATCGCCGGCCTGCTCGCGGCGGGCCTGGCCACGCGCTACCTGTTGCCGCGGGTGCTGCCGGCGCGATTCACCGACGTCGCTGACACGCCAGGTCTGGCACGACTGACGCGCTGGCTCGACCGCCTGCCGCGTCCGCGCTGGCTGCCGGCCTTGCTGGCCCTGCTCGGCGCGCTGGGTCTGTGGTGGGCGCCGGGGCCGATGTGGCAGAACGATCTGGCTGCCCTGACGCCGGTGCCGCAGGCGCTGCTGTTGCGCGATGCACAGCTGCGCGCCCAGCTGGGAGCTCCCGACGTGCGCTATCTGCTGGTATTGCGCGCCGCCGACGCCGAAGGCGTGCTCGCGCTGTCCGAGCGCATCACCTCGGCCCTGGACGGGCTGGTTGCGCGACGGGTGCTGGATGCGGTGGAGCTGCCCAGCCGCTATCTGCCCAGCCAGGCGACGCAACGGGCGCGCCAGGCCCGCCTGCCCGACCGCGCCACACTCGAAGCGAGCCTGGCCGACGCCAGCGCCGCGCTGCCGTTCCGCGCCGGCCTGTTCGCGCCGTTCGTCGACGACGTGCAGACGGCACGCAGCCTGCCGCCACTGACTCCCGCGCAATTCGCCGAAACGCCCTTCGGGGCACGGCTGTCCTCGATGCTGGTGACGCGCGAGGATGCGACCCTCGGCCTGGCCACGCTGTCGGGGGTACACGATGCCGCGGCGCTGGAGCGGTGGGCGCAGGGCACGCAGGGCGCGGTGCGGCTGCTCGATCTCAAGGCTGCCTCGGAATCGCTGGTCGCCACCTACCGCGAGCGCATCCTGCGCGCCCTGGGCGTGGCACTGGGACTGCTGGTGCTCACCGTCGGTCTTGCGCTGCGCAGCCTGCGACGCGCCTGGCATGTGCTGGCGCCGATGACGCTGGCGACCGGGTTGGTGATCGTGGTCGAGCGGCTGAGCGGCATTTCGCTGTCGCTGTTCCATCTGGTTGCAGTCACCCTGGCGGCGGGACTGGGCCTGCACTACGCCTTGTTCTTCGAGCACCGCCATGCCGATCCGCGCGATGCCTGCCGCACGTTGCATGCAACCCTGGTGTGCGTGATTTCGGCGCTGCTGGTGTTCGGCCTGCAGGCATGCTCATCGCTGCCCGTGCTGCGCGCGATCGGCCTTACGGTCGCGCTGGGCGTGGGCTTCCACTTTTGCTTGTCGATCCTGATGGCGCGCGCGGCGCAGCGCGACTGCGCATGAGCGACGTGCTTAGCCATCCACGTTGCGATGCTTGCCGCGGAATGGGCGGTACCAGGCACGCAGCGTCGCCAGGTCGGCTTCGAAATCGCTGCCGGGATTGAACAGCGGGCCGAGCACGATCGAGCGGCTGGCATAGTCGAAGGCAATTGGAAAAATCGGCACGTCGACGGCGCGTGCGATGTGCCAGAAGCCGCTGCGCCATTGCGTCACGCGCTTGCGCGTGCCTTCGGGCGCAAGGCCGAGCCAGAGCCTGGGCGCGGTGGCAAAGCGCACCACCATCTGTTCGACCACGCCGTGATGGCTGGCGCGTTCCACCGGCACGCCACCCAGACGGCGCAGCAGCCAGCCCAGCGGGCCGTGAAACAGCTCGCGCTTGCCCATGAAGGTGAGATCCACGCCCAGCGCCACCTTGAACAGCAGGCCCCATACGCCATCCCACCACGAGCTGTGCGGCGCGGCGATGACGACGAGCTTGGCAACGTCGGGAAATTCACCGCGCAGGCGCCAGCCGCAAAGGCGCAGCACGGCGGCGCACAGCCGGCGCCGGCGATTCTGCGCAAGCTGCGGCATCGACGGCGGCAGTGCCGGAGCCCAGGCGTCGTCGCTCATTCGCCGTGCCACGACGAACGGCTGCGCTGGCGCTTGACGGCCGAGCGGGATTTCTTGGCTTCGATGCGGCGCTCCTTGGACGCGCGCGTGGGGCGCGTGGCGATGCGCCCCTTGGGCACTGCGAGCGCGGCGCGGAGGATCGCCGCCAGCCGTGCGCGGGCATCGTCGCGGTTCTTGGCCTGATCACGAAAACGCTGCGCCTGGATGACGATCACGCCATCCAGGGTCAGGCGGCGATCCCGACGCGCCAGCAGGCGCGCGCGCAGGGCATCGTCGAGGGCGTTCGAGCGAGCAACGTCGAAGCGCAGCTCGACCGCGCTGGCGACCTTGTTGACATTCTGGCCGCCCGCCCCGGTGGCGCGGATGAACTTCTCGACCAGCTCGTCGTCGGGGATGCGCAGAATGCCGTCGATGTCGAGCATGGCCGGGACGTGCGACTCAGGGTTTGGCGTGGCCGAGCAGACGCTCGCCCGACGCGCTCATGCTGGCCATCTTGCGCGCTTCGGCGTCGATGTCAGCTTGGCGGCCTTGTTCGCGGTAGCGCGCCACATTGTCACGGCTGCGCTTGAGATCTCCCTCGCAGTTCTGCCCGTAGCGGTACAGGCGCGCATTGAACGGCCCTTTGGCGACGGCAGCCTTGATGTCGCGGCAGACGTTGTCAGCTTTGGCAAGGGTATCGATGATGTCGGGCGCGGGGCCTTCGTTGACATTGTCTGCGGGAGCCACGTTCGCATCGGCTGGAGGTGTCACCTGCGCGGTGGCCGGTGCTGGTTCTTCCGAATTCAGCGATACGCCACCGTTGGCCAGGTACAAGGCCAGCGCACGCTTGGCGACGGCCGGGGCACTGATATCGGTGAATTTGTACTTGGCTGGGTTGCGCTGCTGGTCAGCCAGCCACAGGTCGACGCGACTGCGGCACTGCAGCTTGGCAGCGTTGGACAAGGCGGCTGATGGCAGTTTCTGGGTCAGCTCGGCATCGCCCGAGTACACGCTCAGGCATTGCACGGCATGCGGGTCGAGCGGGCGCGCATCGCCAGTCTTGCCGGCGCTCTGTTCGCTGTGCAACAAGGTCACCAAGTCGGTGTCGGTGGGTACCTGACTGCTGCTGCAGGCAGCCAGTGAGGCCAGTGCGGCGGCGAGAACGAGGTTACGCTTCATTGCAGACTCCATGAAATTGATGTGTATTCACTGGGATCGTGCCGACAGCACGGCGCCAAAACCGATGGCGGTGAGGACGGCGATGAACAACCAGGGCCAAACGGGAACCGCGGCCAGCACGCATGCCCAGCCCGCGATACACAGCAGGAGAGCACCTCCCAGCCAGGCGATGCTACGCCCCAGGCGCGTGAGCTGGTGCTGTGCCCGCTTCTGATCCTCGCGTAGTGCTTGGAGTTCCGCTGGCTGGGTGATGGCCTGGCTGAAATAGGCATGCACCAGCTGTGGCATGTCCGGTGCCGCGGCCAGCCATTCCGGCACGCGGCGACGCAGCGTCTTGAGCAGGGCGCGCGGGCCGCGCCGGCGTGCCCAGATCTTCTCCAGCACCGGCTGGGCCACGGCCCAGATGTCGATCCGTGGATGCAGCGTGCGGCCGACGCCTTCGATGTTGAGCAGGGTCTTCTGCAGCAGGATCAGCTGCGGCTGCAGGGTCAGCTCGTGGCGGCGCGCCATCTGGAACAGCTTGATCACGACCTCGGCCAGCGAGATTTCGCTCAGCGGGCGGGTGAAGTACGGCTCGCAGACCGTGCGCACGGCGGCTTCGAGTTCGTCCAGCCGCGTATCGGCGGGCATCCAGCCGGCGCGCACGTGCAGCTCGGCGACGCGCGCGTAGTCGCGGTGGAACAGCGCAAGGAAGTTTTCCGCGAGCCAGTAAACGTCGCGCTCGGGCAGCGAACCCATGATGCCGAAATCGAGGGCGATGAAGCGCGGGTCGTGCGGGCGTGCCGGATCGACCCAGATGTTGCCGGCATGCGCGTCGGCATGAAAGAAATTGTCGCGGAACACCTGGGTGTAGAACAGGCGGACGCCCTTCTCGGCGAGGGCGACGCGGTCGATGCCGGCGGCATCGAGGGCGGCCAGGTCATCCACCGGAATGCCGCGCACGCGTTCCAGCGTGAGCACGCGCTCGGCGCTGTGCGACCAGATCACCTCGGGCACGTACAGATCGTCCGAAGCGGCGAAATTGCGTCGCAGCAGCGACGCGTTGGCACCTTCGCGCTGCAGGTCCAGCTCGTTGTGCAGGGTGGTGGCAACCTCGTCGACGACATCGTGCGGGCGGATCTTGTCCGCATTGGGATGCAGGCGGGCAACCACGCCGGCGATGGCGCGCAACAGGGCGACATCGGCGTCGATGCGGGCGTGTATGTCGGGGCGCAGCACCTTGACCACGACGTCGCGGCCATCGGCCAGTTGCGCGGCATGCACCTGGGCAATCGATGCCGAGGCCAGCGGCACGTCATCGAAACGCGCATAGCGCTGCGCGACCGGTGCGCCGAGCTCGGCTTCGATCTGCGCCCGCGCCAGCGGTGCGGCGAACGGTGCCACGCGATCCTGGAGCTGGGTCAGGGCCTGCGCCACATCATCGGGCAGCAGGTCGCGGCGCGTGGAGAGGATCTGCCCGAACTTGACGAAGATCGGCCCCAGCTCGGTCAGCGCCTGCGCCAGCCGCTCGCCGCGCGGCAGCGTCCGCAGTGGAGCCGGCGTGCGGGCACCCAGCGCGCGCAGCACGGCCAGCGAACGGGGCCGATGCGACGCGGGCAGCAGTTCGTCGATGCGATGGCGGGCAAGGATGCGCGCAATGCGCAGCAGGCGCGGCAGCTGACGCAGGGCGATCATGACGACGACACGCCCGCTGCGCGCGTCAGGCGCTGCACCCGTGCCGCCAGCCGCTCGCCGCGCTCACGCAGTTCGTCGACCTCGTCGAGAAAGTCGTCCAGCTCGGCGCGCGGCACCAAGGCGCGATCTTCCTCGCTCAGATATTCGGCGCTGTCGCGCAGCAGCGAGCGCGCCGCATCGCGCGTGGTGCGCAAGGCGCCACGCACGGCGCGCGCAACCTGAAAGCCGAGCACGTCACCCAGGGCGTTGGCGAATGCGGCATCGAAGTCGGGCGCGAAGCGGCGTGCGAGCTGCTCCAGCCGACGCGCCAGTTCGGCATCGCCGGCGATCTGCACGGTGCCGGGCGCCATGCCGTCGTCGCGGCGCAGGGCCAGCGCGAGCAGACGGCCGGGCGTGGTAGTCACGCGCAGTGCGCTGTCGCCTTCGAAGGCCGGGCCGACGCACAGGCGATCGCCCTCCACGCGCAGGCGCAGCGCCGGCGCGGCTGCACCCGGATCGAGCGTGACCGCGCGGCCATCGAGCGCACGCAGGCGCTCGCGCGTGTCGGGATCGAGATCGACCACGCGGTTGAGGGCGGTTTCGAGCAGGCGGCCGAGCGCGGCGAACAGCGGACGCGGCGTGCGGGGGGCGGTGGTTTCGGACATGGGATGCGATTCTACCTGTGTGCCCGGTGCCACGGCGTTCGGCTGCGGTTCAAGCGGCGCATTGAATGGTCACGCATTCGGATTTTTGCAGGAGCTGCACGGCATGTTTCGACTCTGGCGGGTGATGGCGGGATGTTGCGTGGCCCTGGGCATGGTGGCGCTGCCCGCACCGGCGGCCACGCACGAGGTCAGCGGCCAGACGCCTTCCGGTGCCTGGTATCGCATTGCCGTGCCGGAGGGATGGCAGGCGGGCGATGCGCTGGTGCTGTATCAGCACGGATTCGACTTGGCCACGCCGAGCGGCCCGCCCAGCCTCGGCCCGCTCGAGGATCTCGCGCTGGCCGAAGGGTATGCGATCGCCGCATCGAGCTTCAGCCAGCGCGGCTGGGCGCTGTTCCGCGCGATCGACGACAACCGCGAGTTGCTGGCGGCGTTCACGGCGCAGTTCGGCACTCCCGGCCAGATGCTGCCGTTCGGTGGTTCGATGGGCGGGCTGATTGCGCTCAAGCTGGCCGAGGCCGACGGCTTTCCGCCGGTGCATGGCGTGCTGGCGATGTGTCCGGCGGCTGCCGGATCGCGGTTGTGGGATTTCGCCATCGATCTGCGGCTGGCCTATGCCGCGGTGTGCAAGGGCTCGGGGGATCTGTCGCGCGGTGCGGAACCGCTGTGGTGGGCGTTCGACCTGGACAGCATTCCCGACCGACTGGGCGATCTATCGGATCTGTCGGGCATTGCCGACAACGCCGACGTGATCGCTACCCTGGCGCAGATCAACCGCTGCACCGGCCTCAATGTGCCGGCCTACCTGCGCAACGATGCGATGCGCCGCCGGCTGGCCGAGCTGATGACCTTCGCGCACATCAGCGACGAGAAGTTCTTCCTGACCAATCTCGGCTACGCGACCTTCGTGCTGGCCGACCTGGTGCGGGCACCGGACAAGCTGGCCGGCCTCAACCCGTTCACCACCACGGGGGTGGACTACGGTGATGATCCGCAGATCGATGCCGCCATCGAACGCATCCAGGCCGATCCGGTGGCGGCGCAGGCGCTGCGCTCGGTTTCGGATTTCCAGGGGCGCGTCGGCAGCGCGAAGATCCTCACCCTGCACACCAGCCGCGATCAGCTGGTGATTCCCGGCAACGAGGATGTCGTGCGGGCGCGCGTGCCGGCGGCGCAACTGACCAGCGCGATCGTCGCCGAGGACACACCGACCCACTGCGGCTTCAGCGTGGCCGAAGGCGTGGCCGGCTGGGAAGCCCTGCGGGCGTGGATGGCCGGCGCAGCGCAGCCGGCGGTGGCCGATTTGCAGAGCGCCTGCCTTGCCCTGGTGGCGCAGGGACTGGTCGCCGGGCCATGCCGCTTCGATGCGCAGGCGCAGGTCGCGCCGTTCGACAGCATCGTGCATCCACGGCCGTCGCCGCCGCGCGTGTGGGGGCATGCCGCACGCCCGCAGCCGCCGGCGCGCGGCATACATGCCGATGGCGCGGCCAGTGCCGCGCGACGCATCAATCCTTGATCGGAAAGGTCTGCGTGGCGCTGCCGTCGGCGCCGCGCTGTTCGATGCGCGTGCGCGGTGCCTGGCCGACGCTGCGACCGCAGTGGTAGGCGGCAAAGCTCTGCTCGCCGCCCTGCGGATCGGCCAGGGGCTTGATCGTGTCGGCGCCCAGGCTGGCCGCCTCGTTGCGTGCCATCACTTCGAGCTCGTCGCGCACCTTGAGATCGCCGCGCTGCATCGGCCCGACATGGTCGAGCACCGAGACGGTGACGCGGCCCTTGTCGGCGCAGCCACTGACCTCGCCATTCCACACCGTGCGCACTTTCTGGCCGCCCGAATCCAGGCGGATGCCCCAGCTGCAGGCGGCGAGCGGCAAGGTGGCGGCGAGCAGAACGAGAAGCGGACGATGCATGGGATTCTCCGTGGGCCTGGCCGCGATGGTCGCAAGGCGCGCCTGAATCGACCATGTGCGCAACACGACGGGGCCGAGCCTGATGGCCCGGCCCCGTGCGACAGGTGCGCTCAGCGCAGCACCTTGCCGTCGGCGTCGATGACCTGCACCTTGCCGATGTTGAGTTTGCGCACCGGCGCCTCGATCTGCTTGAGATCACCGACCACCACCCAGGTCAGCGCATCGGGATGGATCACTTCCTTCGCCGCCGCGCGCACCTGGTCGTCGGTCTGCGCCTCGATGCGCGCCTTGAGCGTGGTCACGTAGTCATCGGGACGGTCGTAGATCGCGTTGCGCACCAGCGTGCCGAGCACCGACGAGGTCATCTGGAACGCACCAGGCAGGCCGCGCACGTCGCCGACCTTGATCTTGTCGATCTCCTCGTGGGTGAGCGGCTTGTCGCCGACCACCGCGCGGGCTTCGCGCAGGATCTCGGCCAGCGATTGCGCGGTCTTGTCGGTCTGCACCGGCGCATAGATCACGAAGGGGCGCTGGCCGATCGCATCGCTGAGGAAGCTGCCGGCGCCGTAGGCCCAGTGCTTGTCCTCGCGCAGGTTCATGTTCAGGCGCGAGGTGAAACTGCCACCGAAGGCGCCGTTCATGGTTTCGATTTCAAGGTTGTTGGCAGCCTTGGTCGATGGCGCGATTTCGCCGGCGAGGATCATCGTCTGCGGAGCGCCCGGCTTGTCCATCAGGAACACGCGCGGTTCGCGCTGTGCGGCGACCGGGGCGATGTTCTTGGGCGGGATGGGGCTTGCCGCGGCCTGCCAGTCGCCGAACACCGCGTCGAGCTGCGGGATGATGCGCGCCAGCGTGGTGTCGCCGGCAACCAGGATGGTCACGTTGTCGGGACGCAGATAGTCCCGCACATAGGCACGCATGTCGTTGCTGTCGAGCGAACGGATCGAGGCCTCGTTGCCCGAGCCGGTGAACGGGATCGCGTAGGCATGGCCGGCGCCGTACAGCAGTGGTGGCAGGGTGCGCAGTGCAAGTCCGTTGGGCTGGGTTTTCTCCTGCGCGATCGCGGCCAGCCACTGGCCGCGCACGCGCTCGATGTCGGCATCGCGGAACGCCGGGTGGCGCACGACGTCGGCCAGCAGGGCCAGGGCCGGCTCAATCTGCGAGCCGAGGGTGTCCAGGCTGACCGACGAGCTGTCGAGTCCCGAGCCGGCACCAAGGTTGGCGCCCAGGCGCTGCGCGCGACGCGCGATTTCCACCGAATCGAGCGTTGCCGTGCCTTCGTCGAGCATGCCCATGGTGAACGAGGAGGTGCCGAGCTTGCGGCCCTGATCACTGGCGTAGCCGGCATTGAAGTTCAGCTGCACCTGCACGGTGGGAATCGCATGCCGCTGCGCCAGCACCACCGGAATGCCGTTCTTGAGCTTGCCGCGCTCGATGGCGGGGAAGCTGAGTTCGGGGAAGCTGGCCACCGTCGGCACGCCCTTGCTGCGGTCGACGTCGGATTTCACGACCGTGAACGTCTGCGCGGGAGGCAGCTTGGCGGCAGGGCGACCGGCGGCGGCCGGCAGGCCCGCGCGTTCGACTTCGTCCTCGGCTGCAACCTTTTCGCCGGGCTTGGCCGGCACGATGGTCAGGGTGTAGTCGCCCTGCGCCAGCCATTTGCGCGCGGCAGCCTGCACGCTTGCGGGCGTGGCGGCATCCAGGCGCGCCAGATCGGTGCGGTAGGCGCCCGGATCATTGCGATAGAGCTGCCCCTCGGCCAGCACGCTGGCCTTGAAGTTGACGTTCTCCAGCGGGCGGATGAAGCGCGCACGGGTGGCGATCTTGATGCGGTCGAGTTCCTCGGTGGTCGGGCCATCCTTGAGAAACCGCGCCCATTCCTCGGCGATCGCCCGCTCGACCTTGGCCGGGTCGACGCCTTTCTTGACGTTGGCGGTGAGCTGGAACAGCGAGGCCAGCGCGAATGGCTGCACCTGGGTCGACACCGAGTCGACCAGCTTGTCCTGATACACCAGGCGCTGATACAGGCGCGAAGTCTTGCCGCCGCCGAGGATGCTGGCCGCCAGTTCGAGCTGGGCCTCGTCGGCGTCGGCCAGGTCGGGCACGTTCCAGGTGCGCACGATGCGCGTCTGCGCCACGCTGTCGGTCATCGTGTCGCGGGTCGACTTGCTGCGGGCAGCCGTCCACGGCTGCTGATGCGGTACCGGCGGGCCGGCGGGGATGTCGCCGAAGTAGCGCAGCATCTTCTCCCGGGCCACCTCGGGCGTAATGTCGCCAACCAGCGCCACGGTGACGTTGGCGGCACCGTAGTACTGCTTGAACCAGGTTTTCACGTCGTCCAGCGAGGCGGCATTGAGATCCTTCATCGAGCCGATCGTGTCGTGATGATAGGGATGGTTGGCTGGAAACACGTTGGCGTAGATGCGGCCATCGGCGCGGCCGTAGGGCTGGTTTTCGCCCTGGCGCTTTTCGTTCTGCACCACGCCGCGCTGTTCGTCGAGCTCCTTCTGGCCGATGGCGCCGAGCAAATGGCCCATGCGATCGGATTCCATCCACAGCGCCATGTCGAGCGCGGTGGTCGGCACGGTCTCGAAATAGTTGGTGCGATCGAACCAGGTGGTGCCGTTCATGTCGGTTGCACCGGCCAGTTCGAACGGACGGAAGAATTCGTCCTTGTGGTTCTCCGAGCCTTGGAACATCAGATGCTCGAACAGATGCGCAAACCCCGTCTTGCCCTTGGGCTCGTCGGCTGAGCCGACGTGGTACCAGACGCTGACCGCCACCACGGGCGCCTTGTGGTCCTCGCTGACGATCACGGTCAGGCCATTGGGCAGGGTGAAGCGGGTGAATGGAATGTCGATCGTGTCCTGGGCGGCGGTGGCAAGACCGCAACCCAGGCACAGCGTTGCAAGCAACGACAACAACAGGGAGCGCATGGAGATTCCTTCTGCTGGCGGGGCCGGATTGGCGCGGCGGCGAGACTACGTGGCAAGGCGCAGGGGCGCAATGCGCGCGCTGAGACGCGACGCGGCGGAAGAAAGTTCCGATGCGGCATCGAGCACGGCCGCGTCCGCACCGCTGCGTACACTGTCCGCGATCGTCCGCGGGCAGTCGTGCGAGCCGTGGATGGACGCTGGCGGACACGCGCCCGGATCCCTGCGGACGGCACGCCACGCCTCGCGCACAGGTGCTGCGCGCTGGATGGAAAAGCGCGTTTTATCGCGGTATTTCGCAGTTTTTCGATGAATGCGCGCCGTGGTTCATCCTGCGCCGACATGACTTTCGACACGGTGCGTGACGCGCTCCGGATCAAGGTGGAAAGCGGCGGCAATCGCTTGGCACGACCCTTGCGATAGCGGGAGTGAAACCCTTGAAGCGGAGTCCATCATGAATACTCGTCACCCATTCCTTTGCATGGCTTCCATCGCCAGCGCAATTGCCTGCGTATTGATCTTCATGCAGCCGATCGCTGCCACGACCACCACGTTCGACGTGGATGTCGATGCCCCACTGACAGCCACCTTGCTGCCCACGCTCAGCGTGACGGCGAAGGCCGATGGCACATCGAGCGCGCAGTGCAGCGATGAGGCGGCGTTGCCGGTGACGCTGCTGCCGACCGTGCATGTGCGCGCCGGGCGGCGCCTGCACGCCGGCCGTCCGGCACATGAGCCGACGCTGATGGCCGAGGTGGCGCCGGTGAGCGCCATGCAGGTGGTGCGTGCCAATTGAAACCGCTCCGCGCCGGTTTGATGCACGGCGCGGGGCCGCGATAATGCACGGATGCTGCATGTCGTCCTCTACCAGCCGGAAATCCCACCCAACACCGGCAACGTCATTCGCCTGTGCGCGAACAGCGGCGCGGCGCTGCATTTGATTCGGCCGCTCGGATTCGAGCTCGATCATGCCAAGTTGCGCCGCGCCGGCCTGGACTATCACGAATTCACCGCGCTGACGGTGCACGACCATCTGGATGCCTTCATCGCCGATGTGCAGCCGGCACGGCTGTTCGCGCTGTCCACGCGTGGCAGGGTGCGCTACGACACGGTGGCCTACGCGGCCGGCGATGCCTTGCTGTTCGGCCCGGAAACGCGCGGCCTGCCGCAGACGGTGATCGATGCGCTCGCGCCGGAGCGGCGCCTGCGCCTGCCGATGCGGCCCGACAACCGCAGCCTCAACCTGTCCAATGCGGTGGCGGTGGTGGTGTACGAGGCTTGGCGCCAGCTCGGTTTCGACGGCGCGGCTTGAGCCGCGCGCCGCGCATCACGGCAGATGCGGATATTCGGGCTTCTGCTCGCGCGCGAGCAGCGCGGCCATGCCTTCCTTGGGAGTGAGCTCCTCGTGCAGGACCTTCTGCACCAGGGCGGTGATCGGCAATTCCACGGCGTGGGCGGCGGCCAGACGCATCACGGTATCGACGGTCTGCACGCTTTCCACCACCTGGCCAATGCGTGCGATGGCCTCGCGCAGGGCAATGCCCTCGCCAAGCGCAAGGCCGAGGCGGCGATTGCGCGACAGGTCGCCGGTGCAGGTCAGCACCAGATCGCCCAGTCCGGCCAGGCCCATCAGCGTTTCCGGGCGCGAGCCGAGCGCGGCGCCCAGCCGCAGCATCTCGGCCAGTCCGCGGGTGATCAGGCCGGCACGCGCATTGAGCCCCATGCGCATGCCATCGGCCACGCCGGTGGCGACGGCCAGCACGTTCTTCATCGCGCCGCCCAGCTCGGCGCCGAGCACGTCGCTGCCGGTGTAGGCGCGAAAGCGCGGCGCATGCAGCTGGGTGGCGATGGCCTGCGCAAAGTCGGCATCACGCGAATGCACGGTCAGCGCGGTCGGCAGGCCCTGCGCGACTTCGCGTGCGAACGAGGGCCCGGTGACCACCGCTGCCGGATGGCCGGGCAGCCGCTGCGCCACCAGTTCGTGCAGGAAGCGGCCGGAGGCGGGATCAAAGCCCTTGGTCGCCCATGCGATGCCGATGCCGGGCGTCACCCATGGCGCAATGTCGGCCAGCAGGGCATCGAAGGCGTGGCTGGGAACGGCAATCAGGATCGTTGCCGCGTCGCGCACCAGCGGTTCGATCATCGCCGTCAGCTGCAGGGCGTCGGGCAGTTCGAGTTCGGGCAGGTAGCGCGTGTTGTGGCGCGTCGTCGCCATCTCGACGATGGCCTGCGGGGAACGTCCCCACAGCGTGGTCGGCACCCCGTTGCGGGCCAGCTGCACGGCCAGCGCCGTGCCCCACGAGCCGGCACCCAGAACGGCGGTTGCGGCAGTGCTCATCGCGTCACCGCAACCGCTGGCGCATGGACGCAGTGCGTCCCGCGCACTCAGGCATTGGCCGCCTGTGCACCGCTGCTCTCGGCGCGACGGCGCAGCTGCTCGGCGTACAGCGCATCAAAGTTGATCGGCTGCAGGAAGAACGGCGGGAAGCCACCGTTCTGCACCAGATCGGAAATGATCTGACGCACGTACGGGAACAGCACGTTGGGGCAGTAGGTGCCGATGATCGCGTCGCGGTTGGCGTCGTCGAAGCCGGCGATGCCGAAGATGCCGGCCTGCTGCACTTCGGCCAGGTAGGCGGTCTTGTCGCCGACCTTGCAGGTGGCGGTGACGCTGAGCACGACTTCGTACACGTCGGTGCCGAGCGTGCTGGCGCGCTGGCTGAGGTTGAGCTCGACGTTGGGCTGGCCCTGCTCCTGGAAGATCTGCGGTGCGCCCGGTGCCTCGAACGAGACATCCTTGACGTAGATGCGCTGAAGGTTGAGCTGCGCCTGGGCTTGCGCCTGGCCGTTGGCCGCGCCGTTGCTGTTGTCGGTCATGGGAACGATCCTTGGAAAAGGGAAAAGAGAACGATTATTTCATGCCCGCCGGGCCAGCGCACGCGTGCGCTCAGCCGCGGCCCTTGGCCAGCGGCATCTGCGCCTCGCGCCATGCGGCGATGCCGCCGTCGAGCCAGAACACCTTGGCGAAGCCGGCTTTCTTGAGCTTCTGCGCCACTTGTGCCGAAGCCTGGCCGGTGCGGCAGACCAGCGCCACGGGGGTTTCGCGCGACTTGGACAGCTCCTTGCCGTCCGGATCGACCTGGCTGGGCAACAGATGGCGCGCGCCGGGGACGTGGCCCTTGTCGAACTCGGCCTGCGCCGACACGTCGATCACCAGCGCGTTGTCGCGGTTGATGAGCTGGGTCAGGCCAGCCGGCGTCAATGCGGTGTAGCCGCGCGCGAAGCGCTGCGCCTCGCTCACCAGCAGGGCGACGAGCACGCCGACGAAGGCCAGCGTCAGGTACAGGTGGTTGCCGAGGAACTCGGGCAGGCGGTGCAGGAACTCGGACATGCGGGCGACCACGACGGAAACGGCCGGCGATTATCGCCAAATCCGCCGCCGTAGGCATCCGCCGTCATTCGCGCCGGCTGATGTCGGGCAGGCCGGAGACCAGCCACCAGTGCTTGGACGCGGCGTCGTACTTCCAGGTGCGATGGTCGATCACGCTGCGCGCAATCTGCGTGTTGACGTTGAGCAGGTCGAGCTTGACCGTCTGCCGCACCTCGTCCGGGCCGACCGAAACCGGTGCTTCCTCGTCGTAATTGCTCACCCGCACCTGCTTGAGGCGTTCCAGATCGAGCGAGCTGGGGGGGTGATCGGCCAGGATCTTGGGATCGATGAAGCTCACCGCCTGGTCGTACTCACCCCAGCGGATCGCCGCCGAATAGGCGCGCAGCGTATCGGTGAGCAGGGTCTGCTTGGAGCGGATTTCCTGGTTGGCGCAGGCGGACAGGAACGAGCAGGTTGCGGCGAGCAGCAGGACGGACAGCGGGCGGCGCATGGCGGTTCTCCGTGCGGGACGCGGGAATTGTGCATCAAGGCGCTGCGGCGCGCTCATGTCGCCGGTGTCCTGGTCAGGGCGACGAAGCGCGCGCTCAGCGTGGCGGCCACCGTGCCGTCGGCCAGCGGCACGCGGCACTCCACGCGCAGGCGGGCCTTGCCGCGCGTCGCCAGCATGGCGAAGAACGCATCGAAGGACTCGCCGTCGGCCAGCTGCGCCGTCGCGGAAAAGTCGGCCCACACCGGAGCCAGATAGCGTGTGGTGCTGTCCTGCACGTAAATGTCGCAATCCAGGCCGCGCGCGACGACAGCCAGACGGATCACGCCCCAGCCGGCCAACGTCATCATGCTGCCGAGGCTGCCGCCGAAGGCGCAGCCCTTGTCGTTGATGTTGGGCGCCAGCGGCGCCGCCAGGGTGAGCGTGGCGCCGTCGTGGGCGGCAACGCGCAACGCCATGGCGCGGGCCAGCGGGATATCGGACAGCAGCTCGTGTTCGAGCGTGGCGGCTGGGGTGGGCATGAACAAACCTTGGGCGGTGGCGGAGCGTTCGCTGCGGCGAGCGCGGAACCGCGCATTATCATGAGACCGCATGCCTGCCTCCAAGCCCACGACGGCCCTTCCGCTTGCCGGTGCGACGCTACTGCTCACGCAGCCGGCCGACAGCGCACGCGCGCTGCGCACACGCGTGCGCGCACTGGGTGGCACGCCGCTGCGCTTGCCCGGACTGAGCGTATGCGTCACGCGCGAGCCGTTGCGTGCCATCCAGCCGCTGCGCACTGCGCATGCGCTGTGGGTGTTCACCAGTCCGGCTGCGGTGCGGGCCTGCTTCGCCCTGCTGCCGGCCTGGCGTCCGCGTTCGCGCGAAGTGGTGCTGGCCGTCGGTGCCGGCACCCGGCGCGCGCTGGCGCGACGGGGGGTTGCGGCACGCGCGCCGCAGGCGGGCGCCAGCAGCGAGGCGCTGCTGGCGCTGCCCGAGCTGGCGGCACCGCAGGGTCGGCACGTGGCGCTGGTCACCGCGCGAGGCGGGCGCAACCTGATCGCACCGACGCTGCGCCAGCGCGGCGCCCGGGTCGAAATCATCGAGGTCTACGAACGCCATGCCGCACGGTTGAGCCGTCGGCATTTCGACGCGCTGGCCGCCGCGCCGACGCCATGGCTCACCCTGCTGTCGAGCGCCGAGGCGCTGGATCATCTGTGTCGGGCCGTGCCGCCTGTGCTGGCCGCGCGCTGGCGAACCCAGCCGCTGATCGTGGCCAGTGCACGATTGGCCGCGCTGGCGCAGACGCAGGGATTTGCCCAGATCCGCGTTGCCCGCAGCGCGCTTGCCGAGGATCTGCTCGCCACCGCCGCGCAGCATCTCGCGCGACAACGATTTTGACCAAACTGCCGGCATCGGCACGGACACATTGCACGAGTTCGGCTAGCATGGCCGCATGAGCGACTCCTCCACGGACAAGGGCCTGTCCGAATCGCAAACGCTCGTTGTGCGCCAGGCTCCCGCGCCGACACCGCGCCGTGGCGCGGCGACCTTTTTCATCGCCCTGCTGGCGCTGCTGCTGGCCGGCATGGTGGCCTGGCGGCAGTACGCGGACGAGCATCGGCAGCAGGCGGATGACACGCTGGCGCAGCTGTCCTCGCGGCTGGATCTGCTGTCGCAGGGGTTCGAGCAGCGCCGCCGGGATCTGGATAGCGTGCGCTCGCGGCTGGGCGATGCCGACACGGTCAACAAGGGCGTGCGCGAAGAAATCCTGGCCCTGGGCGAGCGGGTGCGCCACGTCGAGGATGCGGTTGCGCATTTGGCCGAGCAGCGGCTGCGTGGGCGCGATGCGCTGGCACTCAACGAGGCCGAATTCCTGCTCGTGCAGGCGCAGGAGCGGCTGGCGCTGTTCCACGACGCCGGTGCCGCGATCGAGGCCTATCGTCTGGCCGACTCGGCGCTGGCGGCGGCCGAGGATCCGGCGTTTGCCGCGGTGCGGCGCACGATCGCCGCCGAGCGGCAGGCGCTTGAAGCGGCGCGTCCGGCCGATCGCCGCGCCACCTTCGATGCCATCGAGCGCCTGCGCACGCATCTGCCCGAATTGGCGAGGATGCCAACCGCGTCGGTGAGCCCGCCGCCGCGTTGGTACGGGGTCCTCGACCAGTGGATTCGCATCCGCCACGTCGAAGCCGATGCCGCGCACCGGCAGGAGCCGGCATTCGCGCGGGCGCTGATCGCGCTCGACCTGCGCGACGCGCAGGCCGCGCTGCTGGCCGACGAGGCCGATCGCTATCACGCCGCGCTGACGCGCGCGCGCGCCGGCATGGCGGCGGCGCCCGACGCGCAGGCCGCGCCGGTCAAGGCGGCGCTGGCCGAACTCGATCGTCTGCTCGCCGCGCCGTTTGCGCCGCCCCTGCCCGAGCTGGGCAGTGCGCTCAAGGAGCTGCGCAACCTGCGCGCCACGCGCGCCCTGGCCGAACCGGCCACGCCGCTGCCCTCGCCTTCGCCGGCCGCCGCGCCGGCCGCTGCCGGAGGAGTCGCATCATGAGGATGTGGCGCTGGCTCACCCTGCTGCTCATCGTCGCGGTCGCGGCGGCGCTGGCCTGGCACTGGCTGGCCGCCGATCCGGGCTACGTGCTGATCCGCATGCGCGACACCACGATCGAAACCAGCGCGGTGGTGGCACTGGCCCTGCTGCTGCTGGCGTGGTTGGCGGCGGGGCTGTCGTGGATGCTGCTGCGCTGGCCGTTCCGCGCCTGGGGACGCGCGGTCAAGCGGCGCGGTCGCGAGCGCTTGGCCAGCGGACTCACCGCCTTCGCCGAAGGCGACTATTCACAGGCCGAACGCGACCTCGGCAAGGCCGCGATGCACGCGGCGTTCCGCACGCCGGCCCTGTTGGTGCTCGCGCGCGCCGCGCACGAGCGCGGCGCCGAGGATCGCGCCACCAAGGCCTTGGCCGAAGTCGGCGCCAGCGGCGAGCGTGCGGCCGATGCGCTGCGCGCACGCTTCCTGATCGAGCAAGGCCGGGAGCGCGAAGCGTTCGACCTGCTCAAGGGCAAGGCAGCGCAGGATCAGCTGTCGCTGCGCGGTCGTCATCTGCTGATCGATACCGCACTGGCGCTGGGCGAGCCGCAGGTTGCGCTCGATGCCCTGCCCGCGCTGGCGCGCAGCCAATCCTTGACGGCACAGGCACAGGCCGCGCTGGAGACGCGTGCGCTCGATGCCGCCATCGGCGCCGCCCGCGACCGTGACGCGCTCAACCTGCTGTGGAGCCGCGCCACGCGCGCGCAGCGCCGCCAAGACGAACTTATCGAAGCCTTTGCCCGGCGCAGTGCCGCGCTCGGCCAGCCGTTGGCGGCGATGGACGAGATCGAATCGGCGCAGCGCCGGCAATGGAGCGATGCGCTGGCTGCGGCTTATGGCGAACTCGGCCCGATGGAGACGGAGATCCGCCTGCGCAACGCTTCGGCCTGGCTGGCCCAGGCGCCCAACAGCGCGCCGCTGCTGGTCACGCTGGGACGTTTGCAGGCGCAGGCAGGCCAGGTCGATGCGGCCGAGGAATCGCTGCAGCGCGCGTTGGCGCTGGCGCCTTCGCCAGCGGTCTGGGAAGCGCTGGGCATGCTACGCAGCGTGATCGGCGACCCCGCCGGTGCCGCCACGGCCTATGCCAATGCGCTGCGCCTGGGGCGCGGCGAAACACCGCTGCCGCTGAACGCCCTGCCCGCGCATGGTGCCGTCGACACGCGGCCGATTGCCTTCGAGGAACGCAGCGAGCACGGCGTGCCGCGCCTGCCCGCCGGCGGTTGAGATCGCGTTGCGCGCCAGCGAGCGCATGACCGGGCTCAATGGCCTTCGTCCAGCCCCGCACGTCCCTTGAGGATGGTGGCGATGACTTCGGGGGCGTAGTCGAAGGAATCGTAGAACAGGCGGTCTTCGGGCAGGCCGGCATCGACGAATGCGCGGCGCCCGGCGTCGATCAGGGCCGGTGGGCCGCTCATGTACAGATCGAAGGCGCTCAGGTCGGGATGCTCGCGCAGCAGTTCCTCGTGCACCAGTCCATGGCGCGCATCGTCGCCGGCATCGCCGGAAACGATCGGCACATAGCGGAAATGCGGCACCGTGCGCGCCCAGTGCTCGGGCAGTTCGCGCAGATACAACGCGTCGCCGCTGCGCGCGCCCCAGTACAGCGTCATCGGTCGCCGTGCGCCGAGTGCGATGAAGTGTTCGATGAGGGCCTTGATCGGCGCAAAGCCGGTGCCGCCGGCCATCAGCAGGATCGGGCGTTCGCTGTCTTCGCGGGCCACGAAGGTGCCGAGCGGGCCTTCCACCCACAGATGGGCGCCAACGGTGAGCGTGTCGAACACCTGCCCGGTGAAGCCGCCGCCGGCGACGCGGCGCACATGCAGTTCGAGGGTGTCGTCGGCATGCGGTGCATTGGCAATCGAGAATGCGCGCCGCCGACCATCGTCGAGCAGCACGTCGAGATACTGGCCGGCCAGGCGGCGCATGCGCTGGCCGGCCAGGGTGTGCAGGCGCAGGCGCATGATGTCGCTGCCCAGCTGGGACTTTTCGACCACGCGGGTTTCGAAGCGGCGACGCGGGATGTCGGCGACCGAGGCGACTTCGCGCGCGGCGATGAGCAGGTCGCTGCGCGGAGCGGCCTGGCACAGCAGCACCTGATGACGCAGCCGTTCGCCGGCGCTGAGCGCGCTGGGTGGATTGTGCGGGTAGCTGCATTCACCGGAAACCAGGGTTGCCTTGCAGCTGCCGCACACACCGGCACGACACGAATAAGGCAGGGCCAGGCCGGCGCGGCGCGCACCATCGAGCACGCTTTCGCCGGGGGCGACGACAAAGCGCTTGCCGCTCGCTTGCAGGGTGACGACGTGGGACAAGGCAGGTTCCGCAATCGGTGCGCGCCATTGTCGCCGACGGCGCGCAGGGGCGAAAGCCGAGGCGATTCATCCGGCACGCTATAGTGATGCGTTCTTCTTCACGGTGTGAAACGACACATGGGCCTCTGGAAGCAAACCACCGATCTTGCGCGCATCGAGGCGTGGAATCGCGGCTGCCTGGTCGAGCACCTGGGCATGCGCATCAGCGAGATCGGCGACGATTTCGTGCGTGGCACGATGCCGGTCGATGCGCGTACCCGCCAGCCCTTCGGCCTGCTGCACGGTGGAGCCTCGGTGGCCTTCGCCGAGTCGCTGGGCAGCCTGGCCGGCAATTTGTGCCTGGATGCCAGCGAGATGGCGGTCGGCCTGGACATCAACGCCAATCACGTGCGCGCGGTGACGCAGGGACTGGTCACCGGCACGGCGCGGCCGCTGCATCTGGGACGCAGCACGCAGGTGTGGGAAATCCGCATCGAGGACGAGGCGGGACGCCTGGTGTGCATCTCGCGCCTGACCTTGGCCGTGGTGCCGCGTGCCACCGCCAGAGCGGTGTGACATGTCCGCGGTGGGCGACTACGCGGCGCTGACTCCCGACGTCGTGCTCGATGCCGTCGAGCAGGCGGGATTCGCCACCGATGGCCGCCTGCTGGCGCTGCCCAGCTACGAAAACCGCGTGTATCAGGTCGGGCTGGACGGTGCCTCGCCGCTGGTGGTCAAGTTCTACCGCCATGCGCGCTGGAGCGATGCGGCGATCCGCGAGGAGCATGCTTTTGCGTTCGAGCTGGCCGATGCCGAACTGCCGGTAGTGGCGCCCCTGCGGATCGACGGTGCCAGCCTGCTCGAACAGGCCGGGTTTCGCTACGCGCTGTATCCACGCCGCGGCGGTCGCGCGCCGGAACTGGAGTCGGCCGATCATCTGGCGTGGATGGGACGCCTGCTCGCGCGCCTGCACGGCATCGGCGCGCGGTCGCGCTTCGAGCGGCGCGGCGCGATCGACGCCGAGCGGTTCATCCGCGAGGCATCGCGCGCGGCCATTGCCTCGGGCTTGCTGCCCGCGCGCAGCGTCGAGGTCTATCAGGCGCGCAGTGATGCGCTGGCCGAGATGATCGAAGCGCGCTTTGCCGCCGTCGCTCCGCGCAGTCTGCGCCTGCATGGTGATTGCCACGCTGGCAATGTGTTGTGGACCGATGTGGGGCCGCATTTCGTCGATCTCGACGACGCACGCATGGGCCCGGCGGTGCAGGATTTGTGGATGCTCGCGCCGTCGCCGCGGGCGCTGGACGCCTTGCTCGAAGGCTATGCCGAATTCCGCGATTTCGATCCGGGCGAACTGGCCCTGGTCGAGCCGCTGCGCGTGATGCGCCAGGTGCACTGGGCCGGCTGGGTGGCCGCCCGCTGGCACGACCCGGCCTTTCCGCGCGCCTTTCCGCAGGTGGGCGAGGCGCGCTGGTGGGAGCAGCATGTCGTCGATCTGGCGGAGGCGCTGGCGCAGCTGCAGGACGGCTAGTGGCCGGAGGCGGGGATGCGGCGGCGCACCAGACATCGGCTAACATGGCCGGCATGAGTCATCCGATCGATTTGCCCGTGGCCCGCGCGTCGGGCGACCGACTGCGTCCGCTGCGCTATGCGTGGCGCGTGCCGCAGCTGGTATTGCATGGCTTGATCGCGGTGCCGCTGGCGCTGTTTGCGCTCAACCCGTTGCTGGCGCGTCTGCGTGTGGGGCGCTCCACCCTCGACAAGTTCATGATTCGCTGGTGGTCAGGGCGGCTGCTGCGCATTTTCGGGTTTCGCATCCGCCGCTTCGGTACGCCGCTGCCGGGGGCGGTGCTGTACGTCGCCAACCACATTTCGTGGCTCGACATCGAGCTCATGCACAGCCAGCGGCCGGTGCATTTCGTGGCCAAGAGCGAAATCGCCGGCTGGCCGTTCGTCGGCTGGCTGGCCTCGCGGGCGGGCACGATCTTCCACCGCCGCGGCAATGCCGATTCGCTCAACCTGGTGATGGCCACGGTGGTCGAGCGGCTGCGCGCGGGCGAGCCGGTGGGCGTGTTTCCCGAGGGGGGCAGCGGGCACGGCGACAAGATCGGCACCTTCCACGCACGCATTTTCCAGACCGCGCTCGATGCTGAGGTGGCCGTGCAGCCGGTGGCGCTGCGCTACGGTCGTGACGGCCGCCAGGATCCGGGTGTGCCCTTCGGACGCAAGGAAAGCTTCTTCGCCAATTTCCTGCGCGTTCTCGGCAATCCGCGCATGGATGCGGAAGTCCATTTCCTCGAACCGGTCGCGGCCGCGCCCGAGGCGCGCCGGCGCATGGCCGAGGAAAGCCGCACGCGCATCGTTGCGGTGCTGGGCTACGGCAACGACTGAACCACGCGGATCGCGCATGGAAGTCTCGCTCACCTCGGACGACGCACTGCCCTGCGCCGCGCAGTTCGATCCGCCGCGGGCGCTGCGCAACGGTCATGTGCAGACCCTGCTGGCCTCGGCGGGCCTGCGCCGTTGGCTGCTGGGTCATGATCGGCGGCGAGTCGAGCGCGGCGCGCGCGAACTGTTGATCGACGGCGGCGACGGCGTGCGTCTGCAGGGGTTTCTGACCCGGCAGGACATCCTGCCGCGTGCGCACGGCATGGTGGTCATCGTGCATGGCTGGGAAGGCAGCGCGCGGTCGAGTTACATCGCCGGCGTGGCGGCGCGCCTGCTCGATCGCGGTTGCGACGTGCTGCGGCTGAATCTGCGCGACCATGGCGACACCGCGCATCTCAACCGCGGCCTGTTTCATTCCTGCCGCATCGACGAAGTGGTGAACGCCATCCGCGCGATCCGGCGCGAACAGGCCACCACCGCACTGGCATTGATCGGTTTTTCGCTGGGCGGCAACTTCGTGCTGCGGGTGGCGCTGCGCGCGCCCGCAGCGGTGGCGCATGTCCTGGCCGTGTGTCCGGTGGTGAGCCCGGCCGCCGTGCTGCACGAGCTGGAACACGGGCCGTGGTTCTATCAGCGCTATTTCCTGCACAAGTGGCGTCATTCGCTGCGCCGCAAGCAGGCGGCGTTTCCCGACGTGCAGTGGTTCACGCGCGAAGAGTTTGCCGGCAATCTGCGCGAGCTGACGCGCGCCTTGGTGCTGCGCCACACCGATTTCGGCTCGCTGGAGCAGTATCTGGACGGTTATTCGATCGCTGGCGACCGGCTGGCGGCGCTGCGTGTGCCGACCACCCTGCTGACGGCAGCCGACGATCCGATCATTCCCGTCGCCGACTTTCACGCCTTGCGCCTGCCGGCGCAGGTCGAGCTCGACATTGCCGAGCATGGCGGCCACTGCGGTTTCATCGACGCCGCATTTCCGCACAGCTTCGTCGAGCGCTATGCGGTGCCGCGCGTGCTGCGTGCTTTTGGCGTCGGCTGAACGGCGCGGTTTCGCGCTGCGAGTGGGGCGTGGCGGGCGGACGCCATGGCATCGGGCATAATGGCCAGCTCGCGCGGCGCGCTCCCAGTCGCCGCCCTTCCCGCTGCAACACGGAACACCACGCATGCTCAATCTCAAGCAATCCATGGATCTGCAACGCCAAGGTCGACTCGACGAGGCTGAGCGGGGCTATCGCGCCATCGTCGACAGCGAACCCGACAACACCGATGCGGTTTTCATGCTCGGCGTGGTGCGCCGCCTGCGCGGTGATGCGGTCGAGGCGGAGCAATGCTTCGAACGCGTGCTGCAGGCGCATCCGAAGGAGGCCGACCTGCATCTGCACCTGGCTGCCGCGCGCGCCATGCTCGGCAAGATGGCCGAAGCGCGCGCCGGCTACGCACGCGCCATCGAACTCAACCCCAATGCGATCGGCGCACACGTCGGCCTGGGGCAGCTCGACCTGAACGAGGGCAACACTGCGCAAGCCGAGGGGCATTTCCGCATGGCGCTGCGTGCCGGCGAGGATGGCCACGCGCTGTGCGGCCTGGGCCACGTCATGGTGCAGCGTGGCGATTGGGACGCCGCCTTGCGCTACCTGACGCGTGCGGTCGAGCTGGTGCCTGATTTTGCCGTGGCCCAGTTCCTGCTCGGCCAGACGTTCGCGCGCAAGGGACTGACCACGTTCGCGCGGCAGGCCTTCGAGAAATGCCTGCAACTGCAGCCCAATCTGCACGAGGCGCATGCCTGGCTCGCCGAAGTGCTCATGCACAGCGATCAGGCGCGGGCGGCCGAGCCGCATTACCAGCATCTGCGCACGGTGCCTGGTTACGAAATGCGCGCGCTGGCGGGTCTGGGCGATGTGGCGCGGGCCGAGAACCGCATGCACGACGCCGTCGGACATTACCGGGCGGTGCTCGCCATCGATCCGTGCCAGAAGGTGCCGATGCGCATGCTGACCGTGGCGCTGGCCGCCCTGGGTCGCAATGACGAAGTGATCGCCACGTTCAGCGACTATCTGACGCGGGTGCCCGACGACGATGAAATCCGCGAGATTCGCGCCGATGTGCTTGCTGCGCTTGGGCGGCATGCCGAAGCCGTCGCCGACCGCGACATCCTGGTGCGGCGCCGCCCCGCCGATGCGCAGGGACACTCGCGCATCGCCGTGCTCGAGGAGCAGCTGGGGCAGCTGGACAAGGCCGACGAGCATGCCGCGCGGGCACTGCAGTTCGACCCGACCGACATCGACGCGCGCCTGGTGCGGGCCCGGATGCAGACGCGCAAGGGCGAGCATGCCGCTGCCCGCGGCGTGCTCGAAGGCCTGCGCCGCGAAGCGCTCAACGCCGATCAGGCCCGGCAGCAGGCGCGGGCGTTCGGTCTGATTCACGACGCGGCGGGCGAATATGCCGACGCCGTGCGCTGCTTTGCCGAGGCGCAGCGCGATCTGCCAATGACGCTGCCGCCGCTGGCCGAGCCGCGGCCGGAACTGGCGGCCGCGCTGGAGGAAACTGCGGGTGAGCCATGGCCGCAGGCACCGCTGTTGCTGCTCGGCACGCCGGGCAGCGGCGTCGAGCAGGTGGCTGCGCTGCTCGCTGACCAACCCGGACTGACGGTGCTGCGCGGGCGTACCGCCTCGCTCGAACGCCCCGACGACTTCAATCACCCGCGCTTCCAGCTGTACTGCGGCGAGCTCGACGCGGCATCACGCGCCGCGCTGCGCGAGCGTTACCTGCGTCCGCTGCTCGAATCGGGCATGGCGACCGACCGCCCCATCGTCGACTGGCTGCCGCGCTGGGATGCGCACCTGCTCGCGCTGGTGCGTCGCGCCATGCCGGGCACGCGGTTGCTGATCGTCGATGCCGATGCGCGCGAGGCATGGCTCAACTGGCTTGCCTTCGGCTGGTTCAAGGGCTTTGCCTGCGCCGATCCGGAAGGCAGTGCCGAATGGATGGCGCGGGCGCGGCAGCATCTTGCCTACGGGGCGCAGCTCGACGATCCGCGGCGCCTGCAGGTGCGGGCCGACGATCTGCTTGCCGACGGCGCGACGGCGCAGGCGCTGGCGCGTTTCGTCGGCCTGCAGCGAATCGACTTCGAGGCGCAGGCACAGCGTCTGGCGCAGCGGCCGCACAACCGCTTCGCCGCCGATCACTGGCAGGCATATGCCGACGTGCTGGCCGCGCCCTTCGCGCGTTTGACCCCCTGAACCGGACGGAGCCTGCGACATGCGGATCTTCAGCCACGACTTTCATGACGCACAGGCGATCCCGGCGGCCTGCGCATTCGGCAAGCCGGGTTCCGCCGGCGAACCCTGCGTGCTCTCCGACAACCGCAATCCGCATCTGGCCTGGTGCGATGCGCCGCCGGGCACGCGCTCGTTCGTGCTGACCTGCATCGATGGCGATGCACCTTCGAGTGGCGATGCAGTCAACCAGGCCGGACGCGCCGTGCCATACGACCTGCCCAGGGTCGAGTTCACGCACTGGCTGATCGCCAATCTGCCGGCCGCCTGCGGCGAGCTGGCGCATGCCGCCTGCGCCGATGGCGTCGTGGCGCGCGGCAAGCAGGCGCCGCCGGGGCCGGCGGGCGCGGTGCAGGGGCGCAACGACTACACCGGCTGGTTTGCCGGCGATGCCGACATGGCGGGCGAATATCGCGGATATGACGGCCCCTGCCCGCCCTGGAACGACGAACGCGTGCATCGCTACGTGTTCAGCGTGCATGCGCTCGATGTCGAACGGCTGGAACTTGCGGCGGGCTTCGACCTGGCCGCGCTGCGCGCGGCGATGCAGGGGCATGTGCTGGCCAGCGCCAGTCTGACCGGGCATTACGCACTGCACCCCGCCGCCCGGCTCTGAGCGGCGGTGGCGCGGAGTCAGTGGGCCAGCGGCATCGCCAGCAGGCCCACGCCGAGCGCGATGCGATAGAGCGCAAATGGCGTGAAGCGGTGGCTGCGGATGTAGCCGAGCAGCCATTTCACCGCGACGAAGGCGGTCAAGGCCGAGACCACGAAGGCAATGCCGAGCGCACCCCAGTCCTCGTGCGGCAGGGCGCCGGACCTGCTGGTCTTGAGCAGCTCGTAGCCGCTGGCGGCGAACATGGTCGGAATGCCGACCAGAAACGCGAACTCGGTGGCTGCGGCGCGCTGGCTGGTGCCGGCGAGCATGGCAACGAAGATCGTGGCCGCCGAACGTGAAGTGCCGGGAAACACGCCCGCCACCACCTGCGCCAGGCCCACCAGCACCGCCACCCGCCAGGTGATCGTGCTGCTTTCGGGCCTGCGTGTGGCCAGCCACTCCGCGCCGATCATCCACACGCCGCCGATGATCAAGGCCCAGGCCACTGGCGTCACGGTCTCGGGCAGCTTGTAGCCGAGCTTGGTCGCAGCCAGGCCGAGCACGCCGGTGATTGCGAAGGCGGTGAGCAGCTTGAGCGCGTAGCTGCGGTTCTCCGCCCGGGCCAGGCCGGTGGCGAGCTGCCAGAGCCGGGTGCGGTAGATGAGCACGACGGCAAGGATGGCGCCGGCCTGGATGACGATGTTGAACAGATCCGAGCGTGCGCCGAGCCAGTGTTCGGCGATCAGCAGGTGGCCCGTGCTCGACACCGGCAGGAACTCGGTGATGCCTTCGATGAGGCCGAGCAGGAGCGGGGCAAGGACTTCGGGCACGGGCGGCATCTCGGGCGGGCGGTGGCGCATTCTACGGGTGGGGCGGGCAGACACGCAGTGCCATGCGTTTGCACCGAAATGAATCTTGTCTTGCACCAATTCGGTGCTATTGCGGCAAGAGGAGCGCCAGACCAGCAACCTGACGGGGGAGGCGCGCGCATTCCAACGGGCGTGGCTCTCTTGGAAATCTTTTGTGTTTTCAATGCGTTGATGGCTTGCATCCGTTTGGATGCCGATGCCTGCGGGTCTGTCACGGGCGTCGGCGCCGAGCCGGGGCGCGCCACGACGACTTGGCACAGCCCTTGCTCTTCCGTGGACGTCCCTTACCCACTCGGAAACTGCCATGACCGCCGTCGCCAAGCTGCTCAAGACCCTCAAGGACGAAAACGTCGAATTCGTCGACCTGCGCTTTGCCGACATGCTCGGCAAGGAGCACCACGTCAGCTATCCCGCGCACTCGGTGGACGAGTCCCTGTTCGAAGACGGCAAGATGTTCGATGGCTCCTCGATCGCCGGCTGGAAAGGCATCAACGAGTCCGACATGGTGCTGCTGCCCGATGCGGAGGCCGCCTTCATCGATCCGTTCATGGCGGACAAGACCCTGGTCTTGCAGTGCGATGTGCTCGAGCCGAGCACCATGCAGGCCTATGCGCGCGATCCGCGCTCGATCGCCAAACGCGCCGAGGCCTATCTCAAGTCCACCGGCATCGCCGACACCGCCTTCTTCGGCCCGGAGCCGGAATTCTTCATCTTCGACTCGGTGCGCTATCGCAACGACATGGGTCATGTCGCCTATGAAATCGGCTCGGAGGAAGCTGCGTGGTCGACGCACAAATCCTTCGATGGCGCGAACACCGGACATCGCGGTGGCGTCAAGGGCGGCTATTTTCCGGTGCCGCCGGTCGACACCTTCCAGGATCTGCGCAGCCAGATGTGCAAGGTGCTCGAACAGATCGGGCAAACGGTCGAGGTGCATCACCATGAAGTCGCCAACGCCGGCCAATGCGAAATCGGCACGCGCTTCAATACGCTGGTGAAGAAGGCCGACGAACTGATCGCAATGAAGTACGTGATCAAGAACGTCGCCCACCAGTACGGCAAGACCGTCACCTTCATGCCCAAGCCGATCGTCGGTGACAATGGCTCGGGCATGCACGTGCACCAGTCGCTGGCCAAGGCTGGGCAGAATCTGTTTGCGGGCGACCTGTATGGCGGTCTGTCGCAGACTGCGCTGCATTACATCGGCGGCATCTTCAAGCATGCGCGCGCGATCAATGCCTTCGCCAACTCCACGACCAACAGCTACAAGCGTCTGGTGCCCGGTTTCGAGGCGCCGGTCATGCTCGCCTATTCCGCGCGCAACCGTTCGGCGAGCTGCCGCATTCCGTTCGTGCACAGCCCCAAGGGGCGGCGCATCGAAGTGCGCTTCCCCGATCCGATGAACAGTGGCTACCTGACCTTCAGCGCGCTGATGATGGCCGGCCTGGATGGCATCCTGAACAAGATCGACCCCGGCGCGCCGTCGGACAAGGATCTCTACGACTTGCCGCCCGAAGAGGAAAAGAACATTCCCACGGTCTGCGCCTCGCTCGATCAGGCGCTGGAGGCGCTGGACGGGGATCGCGGCTTCCTCAAGGCCGGTGGAGTGTTCTCCGACGATTTCATCGATGCCTACATCGAACTGAAGATGCAGGAGGTCACGCGCTTCCGCGCAGCCACCCATCCGCTCGAATACCAGATGTACTACGCGATCTGAGTCGGCATGGCGACACCGCGCGGCGGGTCTGGGATGACCCGTCGCGGGTTCAGGCGGCCACTTGGTTGCGCTCGCGCACGAAGGCGACGAACTCGTGTGCCGGCAGCGCGGGCGACCAGTGGAAACCCTGCGCGAACTCGCAGCCGAAGGCGCTCAGCCGCTCCAGGGTGTCATGGTCTTCGATGCCCTCGGCGACGACGGCCATGTCCAGGCAGTGCGCCATTTCGATGATGGCGCGCACCAGCTGCTGATCTTGCGGGCTGTCGGCCATCTTCTGCACGAAGGACTGATCGATCTTGAGCCGGTGCACCGCAAAGCGGCTCAGGTAGCTGAGATTGGAATAACCGGTGCCGAAATCGTCGATGGCGATCTTCACCCCCAGCGCCGCCAGCGCCTGCAGGGCATCGTCGAGATGGCGCGCTTCGGCCATCAGCATCGATTCGGTGAGTTCCAGCACCAGGGTGCCTGGAGGCACTTCGCAGGCACTCAAGGTCTGCGCCACGGTGCGTTCGATGTGTTCGCGGTGGAATTGCAGCGCCGAGACGTTGACCGCCACGGTCAGATCGCCCAGTCCTTGCCGACGCCAACCCTGCGCCGAGGCGCAGGCCTGCTGCAGCACCCATTGGCCCAGATCGTTGATCAGGCCGCTGCGTTCGGCGATCGGGATGAAGCGTGCCGGTGACACCAGGCCAAGCTCGGGATGCCACCAGCGCAGCAGGGCCTCGGCACCGACGACCCGGCCGCTGCGCAGATCGAATTCGGGTTGGTAGTGAACCTGCATTTCGCCGCGTGCCAGCGCGGTGCGCAGCCCGGAGGCGATCAGCAACTGCTCGACCACGCTCTCGGTCATGCTGGAGTCGAAGAAGCGGTAGGTGTTGCGACCCGAATCCTTGGCGCGGTACATGGCCAGGTCGGCATTCTTCAGCAGCACGTCGATTTCGTTGCCGTCACGCGGTGCCACGGTCACGCCCAGCGAAAGCGTCACCGCGACATCCATGCCGTCGAGGGAAAAGGTGCGTTCGGTGCTCTGCATGATTTGCGCCACGATGCCGCTCAGATCCCGCTCGCTTTCCAGATCGCCGATCAGGATCAGGAATTCGTCGCCAGCGATGCGCGCCACCGTGTCGCTGCCGCGCACGCAGGCTTGCAGACGCGTCCCGATCTGCCGCAGCAAATCGTCACCGGCTGGGTGGCCGAGCGAATCGTTGATGGTCTTGAAGTCATCCACGTCCAGGAACATCACCGCCACCATGCGGTTTTCGCGCCCGGCACGGCTCAGCATGCGGTCGAGACGATCCTTGGCCAGCGAGCGATTGGGCAGGCCGGTGAGGCTGTCGCGCTGGGCAAGCACTTCGATCCGCTCATGCGAAACCTGCAGGGCGCGCTTTTCGGTCTCCAGCTGCTGCATCGTGTTGCTCAGATCGCTGGCCAGCAGATAGACGAAGAAGCCGGTGACGAGCAGGATCACGCACAGTCCGATCAGCCGCGGCGGCCCGATCGGCAGCGCGGCGTTGTGCAGCCAGCCGAGCTGCCCCAGCGCATACAGCGTGATCAGGGCGGTCAGCATCAATCCGGTCAGCAGCGCCAGCAGCCGCCATGAGCCGTACATGCCGGCCAGGATCAGCAAGGTTGGATAGGCCAGCACCGATTCGTCGAACAGGCCCTGGTCGGCAGCCATGATCGCACTCAGGCCGAACATCAGCACCACGACCATGAACTGCACCACACGATCGGGCTGGCCGCGCCGGTTCCACCAGGCGGCCAGCAGCAGCAGGCCGATGATCGAGCCGTGCAGGACGACGAACAGCAGGCGCCCGCGCGCGAGATTCATGAGCGCGATCAGGGCAAAGGCGGCAATGGCGACGATGAGGATCTGCCACAGTCGCTGCCGATGCAGTGCCAGCAGCTTGACGCGTGGCGCGGAACCGGAATCCTGAGGGGCAACGGGAGGCATGGTGACAGCTGGAATCGTCGGCGTCTGGACGCAGGCTAACAGTACGGCAGAGTTTTCGCAGGCTATTTCGCCGAGGTGACGAATGAAGGACAGGGCGCCGGCCACAGCGGATCCAGGGATTGATGCACTAAACTGGTGCAATGACATCCCCGCCCGTCCCGCCCATGTTCGCCGAGGCCTGCGCCACGCCCATCGGTGCCGTCGATGCGGCGCTGACGCTGGCACAAGCCAACGCGGCCCTGCGCGACTGGCTCGGCCATGGCGCGGCGGGCCTGCGCGGCATGCCGCTTGGCGCGCTGGATGCGCGACCGCCGCAGCTGGTCGAGAGTGCGCGTCGTGCGCTGGCCGAGCAGCGCCGCATCTGGCTGCGCGAAGCGCGGCTGCGCAGCGCCTTTGGCGATCGCATGGCCGATGTCGCGCTGACGCCGCAAGGCGGGCAATTGCTGCTCGAAGTGCTGCCCGTCGCCGCCGAAAGCAGTGGCGGCACGCGCCTGTCGGAAACCCTGCGCGGCTTTGCCCACGAAGTGCGGGGCCCGCTGGCCGGCATGCGCGGTGCGGCGCAGCTGCTGCAGCGCCGTCTCGATGGCGCCGATGCGCGCGAGCTGGCCGGCCTGATCGTCGATGAGGTCGACCGCCTGGCCGCGTTGGCCGAGCGTCTGCTCGGCAGCGGTGGCAAGCCGCGACTGGTGCCACACAACGTGCATGAGGTGCTCGAACGCGTTGCCGCGCTGTCCAGCACGGGCGAGGCCGAACTCGCCGTGCGCCGCGACTACGATCCGAGCCTGCCAGCGCTGCCCATCGACGCCGACCGATTGCAGCAGGCGCTGCTCAATCTGGCGCGCAACGCGCACGAAGCCGGAGCCGGCACGCTGACCTTGCGCACGCGCATCGAACATGGCGCGCGGCTGGGGGCGCGCACGCTGCGGCTGGCCCTGCGCATCGATGTCATCGACGATGGCCGCGGCGTGCCCGCCGCGCTGGCCGAGACGATGTTCGAGCCGCTGGTTTCCGGGCGCGCCGACGGCACCGGCCTGGGCTTGCCGATCGCACGCGAGATCGTGCGCGAACATGGCGGTGAACTGAGCTGCGTGAGTCGCCCCGGGGCCACCGTGTTCAGTTTGCTGCTGCCGGTGAATGAATGAGTGCGCGTGCCCTGCCACCGACGATCTGGATCGTCGACGACGACCGCGCCGTGCGCGTCGTGCTCGCCGCGGCCCTGCACGAGGCGGGCTGGGCGACGCGCGAATTCGCCAGTGCCGATGCGGCGCTGGCGGCGCTCGACGAGGCTGTGCCCGACGCGCTGTTCAGCGATGTGCGCATGCCCGGAGCCAGTGGGTTGAATCTGCTCGAACGCATCACCGCGCGGGTGCCGCAGCTGCCGGTGATCGTCATGAGCGCCTTCACCGACGTCGCCACCACTGCCTCGGCATATCGGCTGGGCGCATTCGACTATCTGGCCAAGCCGTTCGACCTGGATCGGGCGGTCGCCGCTGCGCGACGCGCCCTGACCCAGCACGCACCACCTGGCGAGACCGCGGCGCCGGTGGCCGCCAGCGAGCCCGCCTTGCTCGGGCACAGCGCCGCAATGCGCGAGCTGTTCCGCGCCATCGGCCAGGTGGCTGCCAGTGGCCTGGGCGTGCTGATCAGTGGCGAAACCGGCACCGGCAAGGAGCTGGTCGCCCGCGCGCTGCACCGCGAGAGCGCGCGGGCCGCGCGGCCATTCGTGGCCCTCAATACCGGCGCGATTCCGGCCGAGCTGCTGGAATCGGAGCTGTTCGGTCATGAAGCCGGTGCCTTCACCGGCGCCACGCGACGCCATCCCGGGCGCTTCGAGCAGGCGGCCGGCGGCACCTTGTTTCTCGATGAAATCGGCGACATGCCGTTGGCGCTGCAGACACGCCTGCTGCGTGTGCTGGCGGCAGGTGAGTTCTATCGCGTCGGCGGCCGCGAGCTGTTGCGCGCCGATGTGCGCGTGCTGGCCGCCACGCATCAGGATCTGGACGCCAAGGTGGCGCGCGGGGAGTTCCGGGCCGACCTGCTGCATCGGCTCGACGTGGTACGACTGGAGGTGCCGCCGCTGCGCGAGCGCGGCGAGGATGTGGCTCTGCTCGCCGCGCATTTCCTCGCGGCGGCCTGCGCGCAGGCCGGCGTTGCCGGCAAGCGTTTCGCGCCGGCCGCGCTGGATGCACTGCGCAGCCATGACTGGCCCGGTAATGTGCGCGAGCTGGAAAACCTGTGCCGGCGGCTGGCCGTGCTGTCGAGCTCGCGCACGATCGGCAGCGCCGACCTGCCGGCGCGCCTGGCGCGCGTGCGGCCGGTGCGCGAAGACGCGTCCGGGGACTGGCAGGCGGCATTGCGTCGCTGGGCTGAACAGCGCTTGGCGGCGGGGGCGCGGGATCTGCACGCCGAGGCGCGGCGTGGCGTGGAGCAGGTGTTGTTCGAGGCCGCGCTGGCCGCGCACGATGGCCATCGCCAGCAGGCCGCCAAGGCGTTGGGCCTGGGGCGCAACACGCTCACCCGCAAGCTGGGCTCGTCACGTCGCAAGCCGGGCGGCGGGCAGTGAAGGGATGGAGATTCCAGGCGGCGCAGCACCGCCGTGTATCGTGTTGCGCCGACCCACCGCAGGACTGAAGCATGCCTACCGCCCTTCTCATCCGTGAAGCCAATCCCGCCGACATCGCCTTCATCGTCGATGCCAATCACGCGATGGCCCTGGAAACCGAGCACAGGCA